>Ga0233425_10009234_pt1 | contig 12633 bp, 10 predicted proteins | sample Watercolumn_Towu_2_FD_181712 | JGI IMG/M metagenome (GOLD analysis project Ga0233425, IMG submission 181712) | Freshwater microbial communities from Lake Towuti, South Sulawesi, Indonesia - Watercolumn_Towuti2014_140_MG | ecosystem: Environmental > Aquatic > Freshwater > Lake | place...
TTAACGCACTTGACCGACCCTTCCTTTAAAATGTGGAAGCTGTCGGCCGGGTCCCCTTCGCGAAAGATGAACTGGCCTTTGCCGTAGCGGGCCTCAACCATTTCATCCGCGATCTTGCAGCGCTCGCGCTTGGTGAGGTGGTTGAAAAGCGGAATCTTCTGGAGCGGGTCCGCTTTCTTCATAACAAGCGAACCCTAGAGGATCTTCTTCGTTGCTTCCACGATCGCGCGGGCGCTGATCCCGTAGCGATCCAGCAGCTCGTCCGGCTTGCCGCTGTGGGGAATATCCCGAACCGCGAGCTTATACACGCGAATCCCTTCGCTCCCCACCGCGCTCAACACTGCATCTCCCAGCCCTCCGTGCTCATAGTGATCTTCCACCGTGAGGATGCGGCTGCCGGTCACGCGCGCGCAATCCAGTAAGGTCGTGCGGTCGATCGGCACGATGCTGTACAGGTCAATGACCCGGACCGGGATGCCGGTCGCCTTCAATTGGTCGTGCGCCTTCAAGGCCTCAAACAGGGTCACGCCGGCCGCGACGATCGTGAGCTTGTCGCCCTGGCTCTGCCGGACCACCTTCGAGCCGCCGACCTTAAAGGTCTCGTCGTTCCCGTACAGAATGGGTGACTTGGGCCGGCCGGTCCGCACGTAGACGGGCCCGCGATGGGCCGCCGCCGCTTCCATGAGACGCTGCGTGCAGACTCCGTCGGAGGGGTACAGCACGACCATGCCCGGCTGCGCCGCCATCATGGCAAGGTCTTCCAGGCCCATCTGGGAGGGGCCATCTTCCCCGATGCTGATGCCGGCGTGCGTGCCCACCAGCTTGATGTTGGAATGGCTGATGGAGGCCATCCGGATGAAATCATAGGCGCGCGTCAGGAAGCAGGCGAAGGTGGCGACAAAAGGAATCTTGCCGCAGGCGGCCAGCCCTACGGCGGCTCCCACCATGTTCTGTTCGGCGATGAAGTTCTCAAAAAACCGCTCGGGGAATAGCTTGCCGAACTTATCGGTGAACGTGGAATTCTTAACGTCGGCGTCCAATCCGACGACCAGCGGGTTGGCCTCGCCGAGCGCGGCGAGGGCGGCACCAAACGCCTCGCGGGTGGCCACCTGGTCCGTCGGTTTGTAAGCAGGCGGCGTCATGGGCTTGGCTTGTTTGGCCTGACCGGCTGAGGCGGCCGGTCGTATGATCTCTGGCTCGCTCGCGTCCGGCTTCAGGCGGGCGGTTAATTCGTCCAAAGCCTTCTGGGTCTCCTCGCCTTTCTTGAGCGCCTTGCCGTGCCAATCCGGCTTGTCCTCGACGAAGGAGATCCCCTTGCCTTTCAGCGTCCGGGCCAAGAGCACCGTCGGCTTGCCCTTCGTCCTGGCTGCCTCCTCGAAAGCGGCCAAGAGGGCGGGAATGTCGTGACCGTCCACGACGATCGCGTGCCAGCCGAATCCGGCCCAGCGTGAGCGATAGGCCTCCATGTCGTGCTGCAGCATCGTGGGGTCGCTTTGCCCGAGTCGGTTCACATCCACGATCGCGCAGAGGTTGTCAAGAGCAAAGTGGCGGCCCAGTTCGACCGCTTCCCAGACCGAGCCTTCCACTGATTCCCCGTCACCCATGAGCACATAGGTCCTGGCTTCTGATCGGTCGATCCGTTTCGCGCTGAGGGCCATCCCGATTCCTGCCGAGAGGCCCTGCCCGAGCGACCCGGTGGCCACATCCACGAATGACAGCCTCGGCGTCGGATGTCCTTCCAGATCGGATTTCATCGTCCGGAGCCCCAGCAGGTCGCGCTTGTCGAAGAGCCCGGCTTCTGCCCAGGCTGCGTAGAGCAGGGGAGCGGCGTGGCCCTTTGAAAGGATGAACCGGTCGCTGTTGGGAGCCTTCGGGTTCTTCGGGTCATACCGCATGACGGAAAAGAACAGCGTGGCCACGATATCGGCTGCGGAGCAGCAACTGGAGGGATGGCCGCTGCCCGCCTCTGATGTGGCGCGGACGCTCTCGATCCTGAGATGCGTGGCTTTATTGCCGATCGTTGCGATAAGAGCACCTTGTGCCGTGTGAGCCGCCATGATGGTTTCTCCTTTTCCGGTCGTCAATGTCGGGATCAACTGTAAACAAAGAGGCGGTCGCCAGTCAATCGTGCGGGTATGCGTAACGGGTTGCTACGCCGACTTCCAACAGGCTTCCCCGTTTCCCGTTATCGGCCACGGTCAGAAAAACTTAACGCGCATAATTCATGACGGTTCGTCACGAAATCGCGAAGTCGCCAAGCGAGACGGGCGCGCGGAGGCCCGAGAGACCGAGGCGTACTTGAAACAGTACGTCGAAGCCACGAGGGGCGAGCCCGCCCGCCAGCATGCCGGTCAGCCGCACGCTGGCTTGTCGCAGCGGCGAATCCTCGATTGCAGTAGAAGCGCTCATGAATTATGCGCGTTAAGGCAGGCAGGCCGCGGCTCTATTGCGAAAAAACCAGTAAAGCAGGTAGGCATCGATCACCGCCACAGCCGCCAGGATGCCATAGGCGCCAGGGCTCGTGAGCAGGTGTAGTTCGATGCAGACCTTGGATAACCCGAAACCCACGACCCATGCATCGAAGCTCATGCAGATCCTTCGGAAGGTTTCGGGATCGATACGCCCGATAAGGAAGGTCCCGAGCGGAATGCCGAGCAGAACGCTTGGAACGATGGAAGGGAGCAACTGGCTGCTTTCAACGCTGTACAGCCCCAAGAAGTAGTAGGCGACGCCCGTCAAGGTTGCTTCCGCCACCCGGATGAGGCTGAGAGCCGCCCGAAACTCTTGTTTGGCATAACCTTGGTTGTTGAAGAGAACGGCCAAAGGGGGACCGGAGATGGTGGTGACAGAATAGAGGACCCCAATGCCCATTCCGAACGGCAGCCCCACGGCTCGTTCTGAACGGATCGGCCGCCTGACACCGGCCGCCTGGAGGAGGATCAAGGGGAGGAGCACGACGTAGGTCAAAAACTTGAGCCATCCCGGTTTCACCAGAAAGAGAATGTAGCTGCCGATCATGATGCCGGGAAGCACGCCGAGCACAATGGGAAGCACGCGCTTCCAAATCTGCGGCACACTGTGCCGGTTGATGAACAGGACATACGCGTTGATGACCATTTCAACCAGCACCAGCGCCGGATTTAAAATCCTGTTCGTATAGAACAGCAGCGCAACGGGGACGGTGATGGAGGAAAACCCGTACCCTAAGGCCCCGTTCACCGTGGCCGCAAGGAACGTGATTATCATGAGCGCGAGGTGTTCCACGTTCACTCCTTGATCGTCTCGATGAAGCAGCTACACGGCGGCACATTGGATCGCATGAAAACCTCGTTGCCTGCTTGTTCTGAAGGAGGACGTCTTAGAACGTTCACTGTGCGCGACGTCCTGCTGCAAAGTCACTGATCGAATAGTTGTCAAGAATGTGGGCGATGGCGTTGCGCACCTCCAACATGACTTGCTGGATGGGGCAACCTTTCTCGTCCGTCTTTTCCGCATAGGGGCAATCGCTGCACTTCTGGTAAGCGGTCTTGCTCACGCAGGCGATCGGGGCGAGGGGGCCGTCCAGAAGGCGGATGATCTGGCCCAGGGTGATTTCATCCGGAGATTTAATGAGACTGTAGCCCCCCGTCACGCCGCGCTTGCTGGCCAGAAGCCCTGCATTCTTGAGCGTGAGAAGGATCTGTTCGAGGAACTCGATGGGGATGTTCTGCCTGTCGGCGATTTCATGGCGCTGCAGGAGGGAACGCTTGTACTGCGCCGTAAGTTCAATAAGCGCACGTAGCGCATATTCGCTCTTTTTGGAAAATTTCATTGGGCGGTTTAATTGTAAACTGAGTTACTAAATTATGGCTACATTAACCCATCGCTAACTACCCGTCAAGTTTGCTGGATAGATTTTCTTCGATGAAACCACGCCTCAAAGTCAGCGTATCAACCGGCTCCATAGCCTCGGCGTAAGCGTCGCGCATATGAGGTGCCTTGTCTTGACAGGGCAGATGGAATCTTGTTAGTTTGGCGGCGCTTTCTGGAGCAAGCTTCTTCGAAAGCAAACCCCTTGGGCGTCAACCCGCCCGGTACGTACCGCGCGACAACGGCAAGGATAATCCGTGACGACCCTCCAGGAGTTGATCCTCTCCCTCCATCGCTATTGGGCCGACCAAGGCTGTGTCATCCATCAACCGTACGACCTGGAGATGGGGGCCGGCACGTTTCATCCGGCAACCTTTTTGCGCGCTGTGGGTCCCGAGCCCTGGCGGGCCGCTTACCCACAGCCCTGCCGCCGCCCCACGGACGGCCGGTATGGGGAAAACCCAAACCGGATGCAACACTATTATCAGTACCAAGTCGTCCTCAAGCCCTCTCCGGACGATATCCAGGCTCTGTACCTGGATAGCCTCGCCCGCCTTGGGATCAACCCCAAGCAACATGATATCCGTTTCGTCCAGGATGATTGGGAGTCCCCGACCTTGGGAGCCTGGGGATTGGGATGGGAAGTGCGGCTGGATGGGATGGAAATCACCCAGTTTACCTACTTCCAGGAAGTCGGGGGCATCGAACTCGACCCGATCACGGTCGAGCTCACCTACGGGGTCGAGCGGATCGCGATGTATCTTCAACAAGTGAACAATGTCTTTGACCTAGCCTGGACGGATGGAATCACTTACGGCGACATTCATCACCAAACCGAAGTCCAGTTCTCAAAGTACAACTTCGAGGCAGCCGAGGTCGGGCGACTGGTCAAGCTCTTTGAAGAATTTGAATCGGAATGTGTGCGGCTTATTGGACAAGAGCTGGTCCTGCCGGCCTATGATTACTGCATCAAGTCATCGCATGTCTTCAATTTACTCGACGCACGCGGCGCGATCAGCGTTGCGGAACGAACCGGCTACATCGCCCGGGTCCGAGCCCTGGCCTACCGGTGCGCCGAAGGCTACCTGGCCCAGCGTGAACGCTTGGGCTTTCCTTTGCTCGCCGGGAAGACGCAGCCTGGCGGCAGGGCCACTTCACCGCGTCTCACGTAACACACACCATGGCCAAGCAAAGGGCACAGACACGGAAGCAAAAGCCCAAGCCGGCGATCGTGGCGGCAAAGAAGCCTGTAAACCGCCCCCGTGTCAGCTCGCAGTCCGGGGACCTGTTGTTCGAGATTGGGACGGAGGAATTGCCTTATCAGTTTGTAGCGCCTGCGCTTTCTTCCTGCAAGGAATCAGCCGAACGGCTCTTCAAGGAGCACCGTCTGGACCACAGGACCATCCGTACGTTCGGAACCCCACGACGTCTGACGCTTGCGGTTGAAGCCCTCTCCAATCACCAGGCCGCTATCGTCAAGGAATCGATGGGACCTTCCAAGGCTGTGGCCTTCGACACAACCGGTCAGCCGACTAAAGCCGCCCTAGGATTTGCAGCGGGACAGGGCGTGGATGTCCGTGATCTGGTGGTCCGGCAGACCCCCAAGGGCGAATATGTCTTCGCAATCAAACGCGACCCCGGCCGTGCAGCCGGTGTGGTGTTAGCCGAGCTTCTTCCTCAACTCATTGGAACCCTGTCCTTTCCCAAGTCCATGCGCTGGAACGGGACCGGAGTGCGGTTCGCACGCCCGATCCGTTGGATCCTCACTCAATATGCGGGGAAAGCCATTGAGTTCCAGGTGGGTAACGTCCAGGCGGGCGACCGGACCTGGGGACACCGGTTTCTGGCCACAGGCAGCGGCAAACACGGCCTTCGCGTGAAGGATACAGCCTCCTACCTGGAGGTGCTGGAACGGCACGGCGTCATCCCCGACCAGGACAAGCGTCGCAAAATGATCCTCACTCAGATCGAAGACCTGGCCAAGCGGGTGCGCGGGCAAGTCCATCGAGACGAGGAACTCCTGGAGCAAGCCGTGTACACCGTCGAGTATCCCCATACGATCCTGGGCTCATTCAATCCCCAATACCTCTCGCTCCCCAAAGAGATTCTCATCACGTCGATGAAAGAGCACCAGGGGTTCCTTGCGGTTATGGACCGGGACGGAAACTTGCTGCCCCAGTTCATCTCGGTCACCAACATGAAGCTGGCGAACATGGGTGTGATTCGCGAGGGTAATGAGCGGGTCCTGGCGGCCCGTCTGGCCGACGCCAAGTTTTTCTTTGACGAGGACCGTAAGGTCAAGCTTTCGGACCGGGTCGAGAAACTCAACGGCGTGGTCTTTTACCAAAAGATCGGCACACAATATCAGCGAACCCGGCGCATTAGGGAGTTTGTGCGGTGGCTTGTCGGCCGGCCCAATGTCATGGTCTTTCCCACAGTGGAAAAGAGCTTGTACGAGTCATGCGAGCGCGCTGCCTGGTTGTGCAAAGCCGATCTGTTAACGGGTATCGTTGGGGAGTTTCCTAGTCTCCAGGGGATAATGGGAGGGGAATATGCTCGCCACGACGGGGAGCCCGACACCGTCTGTAAGGCGATCGCCGAACAGTATCTCCCCCGGTCCGCGGATGATGAGTTGCCAAAGACAAAAGCCGGGATGATCTTGTCCCTTGCAGACCGGCTCGATACGATCTTCGCCTTTTTCCGCGTTGGACTTATTCCCAGCGGCTCAGAAGATCCGTTCGGACTTAGACGGCATGCCTTGGCCGTCGTCAGGATCGTCATCGAAGGGGACCTACTTCTCCATCTCGGGGATGCCGCGCATATCATCAACCAAATTCTTGGTGACAATAAGGAGATCAAGGTCGCCACAGGCCAAGCCAGACCAGGCGAAAACGATCCGCGATTGTTCATCCTGGATCGACTCCGGTACTATGGACGGGCGGTTGGCAAGTTGCGCGACGACGTGATGGAGGCGGTGCTGAAACCGGTGGATCCGTCACAACTGCAATTGCTCGATCTCTACGAAAGAATGAAGGCTCTTCAGACCATTACTTCCCGTCCCGAGTTCGACCCTCTCATGATCGGCTTCAAGCGGGCACACCGCATCGTCGAGAAGGAAAACTGGAAAGAGGAAGAAGTGAATCCGGTGCTCTTCCAACATCCTGCCGAAGAGAAGCTGCACAAGGCGTTGGAGGAAGCGAGACTGCAGGTCCCCTACGCGATCGAGCAGGGTGACTATGGGTCCGCCCTTGAAGGGCTGGTCCGGCTAAAACCGGCCATCGACGAATTTTTCACGAGCGTGATGGTCAATACGGAGGAACAGGGGCTTCGTGCGAACCGGCTTTCGCTGCTCCGCGCCGTGGACCAATTGTTCCTGAAGTTTGCGGACTTCTCGCAGATCACGGTACAAGGAACCTGATGTGCTAGGAACCAATGACTGCGACAAACGCAGAACCGGCCGTGCCCGGAAAGTCGGCCACGGATCAACTCGAAGAGCACAAGCAGAGAAAGCTCCGGCGTTACACCTATGGTGTCTCCATCCTGCTGGTGGTGCTCTGCAACGCAGTCTTTCTGCTTGGCCTCTGGGGCAGCCGAGTCAACCTGGATACCTTGATCAGAATGCCGGACCACTTCGATCCGACCAAGGATGTCTGTCTGCGGCTGGGTTGGCACCGGGTCACGGGAGCCGAGGGCCCCGTTGAGCTGTGCAACGAGTGGATCAACCTCTCTGATCCATCCGGCGAAACACACAGGTTTCAGCACGACACGAAGGTCGTCCAAGGAGCCGACGGGAAACTCTATTTCGATCATCCGGCGCGCGTGGACTATCGGCTGTTCCTGCTCGGAGGGTTCGTCGTGGCGGTCATCACTGCCGGCGTGCTGCTCAAACGGCATTTGATCGCCCGGTACAGGCTGCGGTTGGAGACTTTCGGCAAATGAACCTGGATCGATTATTCGCGCCTTCATCGAGGATGGCATAAGAGGGAGACACAGCGTGGGCACAAAGAAATGGGTCTATTACTTCGGGGACGGCAAAGCCGAAGGGGCCGGCAACATGAAGGAACTACTAGGCGGCAAGGGAGCCGGCTTGGCGGAGATGACCAACCTCAAGATCTCCGTGCCGCCCGGCTTTACGATTTCAACCGACGCTTGCGTGGAATACTACCGACGCAAGAAAGCCTATCCGCCCGGGATGTGGGACCAGGCGCTCCAGTGCCTCAAGCGGGTGGAACGGTCGATGGGGTCCGGCTTCGGCGACCCCGCCAACCCGCTGCTGGTCTCGGTCCGCTCCGGCGCCAGGGCCTCCATGCCCGGCATGATGGATACGGTCCTGAACGTGGGGTTGAACGAGCGCACCGTCGAAGGGCTTACGGCCAAGACGAACAACGAGCGGTTCGCGCTGGACAGTTATCGGCGCTTCATCACGATGTTCGGCAGCGTGGTCATGGACGTCCCACGTGAGCACTTTGAAGAGCTGCTCAAACACATGAAGCTGAACCGCGGCGTCAAGCAGGACACCGAGCTGGACACCAAAGCGCTCAAAGAGCTCGTCCGCCAATTCAAGGCGGCGGTCCAACATGCCACGGGCCGAGACTTTCCGGAGGATCCCCTCGAACAGCTCCGGATGGGCGTGAACGCGGTTTTTTCTTCCTGGTACGGAGCCCGCGCCGTCACCTACCGCCGCCTCTACAACATTCCGGACAGTTGGGGGACGGCCGTGAACGTCGTCGCAATGGTCTTCGGCAATATGGGAGAGACCAGCGGCACGGGTGTGGCCTTCACCCGCGATCCGGCTTCCGGCGAACCGACGTTCTTCGGCGAATGTCTGCTGAACGCGCAGGGGGAAGACGTGGTGGCGGGGATCAGGACGCCGCTGCCCGTCGCAGCCCTGGACAAGCCCCTTCCCGGCGCCTACAAGGACCTGGTCAAAACCTACCGGACGTTGGAACGTCATTACCGGGACATGCTGGACCTGGAGTTCACCATCCAGGAAGGCAAACTCTACATGTTGCAGACCCGGGTGGGGAAGCGGACCGGCATCGCCGCGGTCCGGATCGCGGTGGACATGGTGAAAGAGGGATTGATCAGCAAACGCGAGGCGGTCCTCCGCGTGGGGCCGGAGCAACTGTCCCAGTACCTGTACCCGATCTTCGATTCAGCGGAAGAAGGCAGACACCAGTCCATCGGGAAGGGCCTGCCGGCCGGCCCCGGAGCGGCCGCCGGGAAGATCGCGCTGACGCCCGACAAAGCGGTCGAGATGCAGGGGCGGGGAGAGCGGGTCGTTTTGGTCCGGCAGGAGACCAGCCCGGACGACATTCACGGCATGCATGCGTCGCTGGGTTTCCTGACGGCGCGCGGAGGGATGACCTCTCACGCCGCAGTCGTCGCGAGACAGATGGGCAAGGTCTGCGTCGCCGGTTGCGAGGCCGTCGAGGTGGTCGACGGCGCGACCGTCAAAATCGGCTCCCAAACGTTCAAAGAGGGCAATTACCTGTCGATCAACGGGTTCACCGGCCATGTCTATGGAGGGGATATTCCCGTTGTCGCGTCTGAGGTCATTCAGGTGATCCAGGGCAAACTGGAAGCCCGTCGGTCCGAGAAGTATCAGCGGTTCTCCAGCTTCTTACAGTGGGCCGATGAATTCCGTGAGCTTAGGGTCAGGGCCAACGCGGATGTGCCCGATCAGGCCATGATTGCCAGAGGATTTGGCGCCGAGGGCATCGGCCTCTGCCGGACGGAGCATATGTTTTTCGCCGAGGATCGTATCCCGATCATGCAACGCATGATCCTGGCGCGCACCAGTGAAGAACGGGAACGGTACCTCGCCCAGTTGCTGCCCCTGCAGAAACAGGACTTTATCGGACTCTATCGGGAGATGAAGGGCTTTCCGGTGACGATTCGCCTGCTGGACCCGCCACTGCATGAATTCCTGCCCAAACGGGAAGACCTCATGGTGGAGATCGCCAGGCTGGAGTTGACCGGGGGAGATCCTGCGCTGGTCGAAGAGAAGCGCCGGCTACTGGCCCGGGTGGAAGAGCTCCACGAGTTCAACCCTATGCTGGGCCTGCGCGGCTGCCGGCTGGGCATCACCATGCCGGAGATCACCCGGATGCAGACCCGCGCCATCGTCGAGGCGGCCTGCGAGGTGGCGCGGGAAGGGAAGAAGATCGTGCCGGAGATCATGATCCCGTTGGTCGGCATGGTGTCGGAGATGAAGGCCCAGAAGGACTTGATCCGGGAAGTGGCGGATGAAACCTTGAAGCGCTGCGGAATCAAGCTCTCCTACCTGGTCGGGACCATGATCGAGCTGCCACGGGCCGCCGTCACGGCCGGGCGAATCGCGGAGGAAGCCGAGTTCTTCTCCTTCGGGACCAACGACTTGACTCAGACCACGTTCGGCTTTTCACGGGACGACGCGGCCAAGTTCGTGGCCTTCTACATGCGCCGCCAGGACAGTTGTCCCCGCTGCCTGAGCACCGACGTGGACTGGAAGGAGATGAAGTGTCGGAGCTGCGGGGCCACGATTGCGACCAAAGCGGAGAATATCCTGGAAGCCGATCCCTTCGCCGTTCTGGACCGTGAAGGGGTCGGTGCCATGATGAGGATGGCCATGACGGAAGGGCGGAAGACCAGGCCGGACATCAAGCTGGGCATCTGTGGTGAGCATGGAGGCGATCCCAGTTCGGTGGAGTTCTGCCATCAGCTCGGCCTGGACTATGTCAGTTGCTCGCCGTACCGCGTGGCGATCGCCCGTCTGGCTGCAGCGCAGGCTGCCTTAACCAGCCCACCAGGCGGACAGACCGGCCCGCTGTCCGGGAAGCGATCAGGAACCGGAGCTAGCCGTGGCCGGGTCAGCCGCAGGAGCCGCCCGCGAAAAACGCGGCGCGTCAGGTGACCGGCCTCGGCTTCGATCAACAGTACATGGCGCTGGCGCTCCGCCTGGCAGCCAAGGGACGGGGCCGTACCAGCCCCAATCCGATGGTCGGCGCGGTGGTTGTGGCCGGCAATCGGATCGTCGGGCAGGGCTATCACCGGAGAGCCGGCGGTCCTCATGCGGAAATCCTGGCGCTCCGAGCGGCCGGCAGGCGGAGCCGGGGCGCGGCCCTGTACATCACCCTCGAGCCTTGTTGCCACGAAGGCAAGCGGACCCCTCCCTGTGTTCCCGCCCTGATCGAGTCCGGCCTCAGACGTGTCGTCGTCGCCATGCAGGATCCCAATCCATCCGTATCCGGGCGAGGCATCAGCCTGTTGCGCAGGGCGGGCATGAGGGTCTCGGTCGGATGTCTCCGCCGCGAAGCCGAGCAATTGAACGAAACCTATTGCCACTGGATGAGAACCGGGCGGCCCTATGTCTTTCTGAAAGCAGCCATGACACTGGACGGGAAGATTGCCGCAGCCTCGGGCGAGTCCCGCTGGATCACCGGGGTCGAAGCCAGGCGAGACGCCCACCGCATGAGGAGCCAAGTCGATGCGATCATGGTCGGGGTCGGCACGATCCTGAAAGACGACCCGCTTCTCACCGCGAGGCCGGTGGGGCGAGCAGGGGGCGCGACCGGCCCCAGACAACCGCTCCGCGTCGTCCTTGACAGTCGGCTTCGCACCCCGGAACAGGCCCGAGTCCTCTCTCTTGAGAAAGGCACCGGCTCCCCCTCCAGCACGCTCATCGTCACAACGGAGATGGCTTCCAAGCGCCGCATCGAGCGCCTGCGCGCCCGCGGCATCTCTGTGCTAGTCCTCCCTGCCCGGAACGGCCGTGTCTCCCTCTCTGCTTGCCTCCATCGCCTCGGACAGCTTGGCGTCAGCAGCGTTATGATCGAAGGAGGCGGCGAGCTTAACGCCACAGTGCTCCGTGAAAAGTTGGTCGACCGGGTGCGCTTGTATGTGGCCCCCCGCCTTCTGGGCGGGCGGGAATCGAAGGGAGTGATCGGAGGCTATTCTCCCAGGCGGTTGACTGAGGCAGTTCCGCTGACAGACATGCAGACCAAGCGGATCGGGAGGGACCTTCTCATTGAAGGTCGAATCGCCACGAAGCCCCGACTAATTCGTACAAAATAAGATACGTTTGTACGGATTTGCACAAAGTCTATGGACGCAGCATTAGCCGACTAGAATTGTCATTCTGTGAAATCAACAACTTATAAGAAATCACGCCAAGGCATTGGACTTGCTCACTCCCAATACCATGGAACCGACTTCAGCGAGACAAGGGACACCATTTCCCGCCGATCACGTCGCCGATTGCCAACAAACCATTGATGTGGCAATCGAAGCCTTAGGGGAAGCGCTCAATGTCCAGGACCGCGAGACCCTCGCCCATTCCCAACGGGTGGTCCGTTACGCCCAGGCACTGGGCCGGATCCTTGACCTTTCGGATTCCAAGCTCCTCACCCTGAGGCGGGGAGTGTTTTTGCACGATATCGGCAAGATGTACGTGCCCGCCTCGATTCTCAGCAAACCGGGCCCGTTATCCCCGGTCGAATGGGCGGTCATGCGGCGCCACCCGGCGACCGGCTACAAGATCGTGCGATCGCACCTTTCTATGGAGGAGGTCGCCGCAATCGTGTGGTTTCACCACGAGTGGTACGATGGAACCGGCTACCCCGCCGGGCTCACGGGCGAAGAGATCCCGCTGGGAGCCAGGATCTGCTCAATCGTGGATGTGCTGGACGCTCTCACCTCGGACCGCCCCTATCGGAAGCCGGTGAGCTTCGCCGAAGCCTGCGAGCTGATTCGCTCCGAACGGGAGACCCATTTTGATCCCTTGATAGTGGAAGCCTTCCTGAG
>Ga0233425_10009235_pt1 | contig 12633 bp, 3 predicted proteins | sample Watercolumn_Towu_2_FD_181712 | JGI IMG/M metagenome (GOLD analysis project Ga0233425, IMG submission 181712) | Freshwater microbial communities from Lake Towuti, South Sulawesi, Indonesia - Watercolumn_Towuti2014_140_MG | ecosystem: Environmental > Aquatic > Freshwater > Lake | place: Indonesia...
CGACCGGCCCGGGGACGCGGCAACCGGTGACGTACTCCCAGGCGACCGTCGGCCGATCGTCGGCGACGGTTAGCGCCACGAGGCGGTCGCCAGCGTGCAAGTAGATCCGCCCGGCGGGGTCCACGGCCGGGGCGTTGCGCATGGCCATGAGCGCGGCGGCCGCCGGATGCGACTCGGGGAACTCCCACACGACCTGCTCCGGGCGCACGGGCTTGGGCGGCGTCTTGGGTTGCTGCGGCACAACCGGCTGCGGCGGCGAGGGTTCCTTGGCTACGGGCCGGGCGGTTTCTTTCGGCAGAGTCGGGGCGGCCGATTGGGTCGGTTGCGTCGGCGGCGGTTCCGGCTTGCTCGGCTGGACGGGCGTCGGACGGGCCGCACGGACGGTGGCCGGCCGCGACGGCTCTTCGCGCGGAGGCGCGTCGGGCGGCGGCGTGGGCGCAGCCGTCGGACGCGGACGCCGCGTCTGCGCCGGCTGAACTGGTTGCGGCGGCGGAGTCGGCGCCGGCGATTGCGGCGCCTGCCGGCGCGGAGAACTCTGGACCGGCGCAGCCGGCACGGTTGGCGGCGGAGTCGGCGCCGGCTGAACCGGCGCAGGCGGAGCCGTCGGACGCGGCGTCACGACCGCTTGCGGCTGAGCAGGCGGCTGATTCGACGTCGCTTGCGGCTGAGCAGGATAGGCGGTCGGCTGCTGCGCCGGAGGAACGAAGGGTTGTGCCGGTGGAATATACGGCTGCGCCGGCGGAATAACAGGCTGCGCCGGCACCGCTTGCGGCTGAGCAGGATAGACGATCGGCTGTGCAGGCGTACCCAACGACGGCGGTCCCGGCAACGGCGGGGGCGGCAACCGCGTGGCCGGCTGCTGCGGAACGTATGGCTGTTGCGGCGCATAGGGCTGCTGGGGCGCTGCGTACGGCTGTTGCGGTGGAACGTACGGCTGTTGCGGCTGCGGCGGGACGTAAGGTTGCGGCGGCGGGACGTAGGGTTGCGCGGCCGGTGGCGTGGGGGACTGCGAGTAAGCCGATCCGCCCGCGGCCGGCCCGCCGCCTTGCACCGGCTTGAACAGCCCGACGGCCTGCCGCCCGCATTGCGGGCATGCATAGGGCTGCGAAGGCCGCTGAACCTGACAGCCACAGTTTGTGCAGCGGAATATCATCATCGGGAACAGACCTTTCGTGCTCCGCTCAGCGTGAAAAAATGGGGACAGGCACCTCGCTGCACGCCCTTTCGTCCGCGTTTCCGTCCACCGGCTCGGAGCCAGTCCCCATTTTTTCACTTTACGCTGACGGCCGCCTTGGTGTAGACCTTGCCGTTGTCCCGCAGGACGATCCAGCCATGCACTTCGGTGATCTCCACGCCGGGGCGGTTGGCGTTGTGCCGCGCGGAATCGAAGCGCTCGCCCGGGTTGACCAGTTCGATCGTGTTGGGGATGCCCTTCTCGTCGCAGGTGCGTTGCAGCCAATGGACCAGGATCTCCTCCATCTTGGTCACGCCCGGCTTGACCTTCGGTTGCCAGCGGTAGTAGGCCTCGCCGATGTCCTTGAGGATCTGCGGCATCTTTTCGGCCGGCGCCGACTGGAAGACCAGCAATTGCCCGGCCAACGCGCCGGCGCCGGGGTTTCCCTCCAACACGCCGGCGATCAACTGCTGCCGCTGGAAGCTGAGCCCGGGATGCTCGGCAAGCTCGCGGCCGAGGACGGCCTGCTCCCAGTCGCTGCTGCTGGCCGTGGGACCGGCCGCGGGGTCCGGCTCGGGCGGGCGGAGCGAATCGACGACCCGCCCGGGAATCGTCTCGACCTGCTGCCACAACTGGCGGAACGCGCTGGTCAACAAGTCTTTCTGCTCGGCGACCGCTTGCCGCGATTCGGCGATTCCCTGGCGGACCTGGCCGATCGCGGCGGTCATCGCTTCGTTGAGGTTGCCGGCCGCCGGCGTGGCCATCGCCTTCAAACGCACATCGAGTTGATCCATCCGCTCCAGCAGCGGGCGCAGGGCGGCTTTCATCGTTTCTTCGCTCACACCCGCGGCCGCCGCGGAACCGGCGCCGGCGGCCGACGTGCCGCTCTTCGCCACGCTCACGGCCAGTTGCTTGAGTTCCATCAAGATGTAGTCGAGCTTCTCGGCCAACGCACCCGACGGCTCCTCCTTCTGCGCCGCGGTCGCGGCCGCCGGCTTGGCGCGCTCGACGAGGCAATCGACGACCGGGCCGAGGAGCTGATCCAGCGCCTTACGCTGGTCGCCAAGCGCGGCGATCAGCGTTTGCAGGGGATCGCCGTCGTCGTGCATCGCGGCTGTCTGGTCGGCGGCCTGCGCCGGCGATTCGCCTTTGAGAGGAGAATCGCCCTTCTTCGTGCCCGGATTGAAAAGGCCCATGATGTTCACTCCGCTACGCAGCGCTGCGGCCGGCGTGCCCCTTTGGAGTGCGGCGATTCATCGCCGCTTTGGCGGGGCCACGTCTGCTTCGGACTGCGTCAGGTTCCATCGATTACGGTCTTGCCGCGGCTCGTGGCCGTTCACAAAGCGGCGCGACCATGCTGCGCATGGTGCCCGCGCCGCACTCCAAAGGCCGCCTACCCGTTGTTCCCCAACTCGATATTGTCCAGGCCGCCGGTGTCGAGGTAGTAGCGTTCGTCGGCCAACGTCCGCCAGGTGAACTGCACGTTGTCGCCCAGCGAGGCGTCTTCGCCGGCCACCAGTCCCGTAACCGATTCGACCTCCAGTTTCTCTTCTTCTTCGTTCGTGGCGTGCTTGCGCTTGATCTTGATGTTCACCTCGGTGCGCCCGATGCGGTCGCCGGGCTCCATCTTGATGATGTACACGGGGGCCGCCTGGGCGTCTTCGTCGGCGCACAGTTTGCGGCCGATCAAGACGCGTTGGGCCGAGGTGCTGAACTCGGTAATCTCCTCGCGGGCCTGGTCCTCGGCCGGCTGGAAGATGATCCGCTCGTTGCGGATGCCCGAGGTCGCGTCGGTCATCACGCCCCAGTAATACGAGTTCTCGAAAGTGCGGCGTTTCATCTCGAACTTGAATTGCGGCAACATGCCGTGGGTGGCCATGAACTCGATGGCCGCGCCCACCACGACCGGGCTCTTGGGGTCGATGATTACGCCCGGGTTGTGTCCCTTTTCGTCCTGGTACGGATACCAGTTGCCCGCGTAGTGGTTGAACATGGGCACGATCCGCGAAGGCGACAGCGGCACGTACATCTGCACCAATTGCTGAATGAACGAGAGCTTCGACGGCAGCCCGGCCAGCAACACCACGTCGGCGTCGTGCTCGACGATCCGCTGGCAGTAGTCGTAGAGCAACTCGTCGAACACGTCGTAGACCACGCCCTCGAATTCAGCCTTGTCGTAGGCCAAATCGAGTTCCTGTTGGGCGTTGTAGTAGCCCGGGCCGCGGAGCCTGTCGCACGCGCGCTGCAGCGACTCGACCACGGCGGGGTCGACGATGTCGGGATTGATGTGCGAGATCGGCTCGTCGGTGATGTTGTCCACGGCGTTGTTGAGATACGCCTGGGCCAACGGCACGAAGAGGCGGTTGATCCAGTTGATGCGCTGCGTGCGGATTTCACGGTTGCGGGGCACTTCCGGCCCGAAGAGCAACTGCACGTCCTCGTCTTCCAGCCCCAGCACGTCGGCGAAGGCGGGCACGATGATCGTCTCCAGCAGGCGCTTGACGAGCTGATCGCCGCCGAGGCTGATGCCGTCCTGGTGCAAGACCTGGCCGCGGATCGAGTCGTCGATCTTCGATTCGAAGTTGTAGCGGGCGATCATCAGGTCGGTCGTGCCGCCGCCGATGTCGATGCAGGCGATGCGGATTTCCGTGAAGGCGTCGCCGAATTCCTCGGGCTCACTGCTACGACCGCGGCCGCCGGCAGCGGCCCCGGGACGGCGCAACCCCGGGCGCGGCATGCGGCGGCGGCCGGCGGGCGCGGCGGCGACCGGCTCGGGGGCCTCTTCGGCCGGCTGCGGCTTGGCCCGTCCGCGGTCCTGGTGCAAGGTCGAGAACCACAGCCGCGGATCCTGGCCGAGCATCCGCATCTCGCTCCAGATGTACGTGAGATGCACGGCGCTGGCTTCATCGATGCTGAGGTTCAGCTCCGGCTTCACTCGCTGGTTCTTGCCCAACGTCGTGGCGAAGATGTTGACGGCCTTCTGGGCCTGCGCGGTGAAGCGGCGTTGCTCGTCCTGGATCATGCCGCTGGGGTAGGTGAGCGTGAGCGTGCGGATTTCGCGCGTGCGGCCGGCATCACCCGAGGCGTTGCGGTAGGCCATCGAATTGACGTAGGTGTACGCCTGGCAGAGCATTTCGTAGAGCGCGGCGGTCATCAGACTCCGCGGCGCGTGCCGGGGCTTCAACGGTGTTTCCGAGGCGAACTCGTGTTCCTTCGGCTCCCGCTCGCCGATGAGGAAGTCGCGGTCGTCCTCGTGGACGAAACGCAGGAAGGATCCCTTGAGCGTCGAGGCGTAGACGCCCGAGCGGCAGCGGTCGGCCGGATCGGCCATGTGCCAGTTCGCACCTTCCAGCCAACTGTCATCGTCGGCCCAGAGGTAGCGTTTGGGCGAACTGACGCCGGTCCGCACGTCGCCTTCGGCGCGCATCACCTGCACCACGTCGTCGGCCTCGCGGCCCATGCGGACCATGCTCAGATCGTCGAACAGCGGCGGGGCCACGAGCATTTCCACTTTGCTTTGCCGGGGTTTCTTCTTGCCCCGGCCGAACCAGCCGCCGCGGCTGTCGTCGTCGTCGACCGTGTGGTACTCGATCTTCTTGTGCGGGATGGGGGGCAGGTAGGGTGTGTTGCACCAGTGCGTCTTCGACGAGAACCACCGCGAGGCCGGCAGGCTGATGTGATCGCCCGCCTCGTTCCAGGCGTCGAGGTGATAGCGGTTCATCAATTCGAAGGGGAGCATCTGCGGCGTTTGCGAGATTTCGCCGGCCAACTCGAGCAGCAGCGCGCCGGTGCGGCTGTTGCCGAAGTCGATGACCATGTGGACGTGCTTGGCGTCGCCGGCGGTGGCCGTAGCGGGCCGAATGACCAGATCGACCGCGGGTACGCCCTTCAGCGGCTGGCCGCCCAGATCCAACAGCCCTTCAAGATGGACCGCAAAATCCTTGGTTAACGCGCTGGGTTGGCAGAAATAGCCCACTTCCGGGTCGCCGCAGGTGGTATCGACGGCCAGGAAAAGCTTGCTGGCGCCGGCCTGGATGATTTGCCACTGGATGTAGGGGAAACCGCGGGGCGCCTCGCCCTCTTGCCCGCTGCCGCAGTAGCACCGCTGCCAGCCGTAGCCGATCTGGGCGGTCTGGTAGCGGCTGCCGCCGCGCAAGGCAACGCACACGAGTTGGACGCCGGTGTTGGCGAACAGAATCTGCATAAAGGTCACTTCTCCCACGGTTCGAGAAGGTGAATGATTTCGCTGTTGCCCGGGGGGAGCTTGACGTGCTCGCCGGCCCCCAGGGCCAGGGCCATCGGCACGCGCTGGATCCAGCGTTGCAGGAACGAGGCCATCAGCCCGAAGCGCTCCAGTCCCTCCAGCCGGTCGTCCTTCTTCTTCGCCAGCGACTGGTCGGGCGGGGCGATGGGGGCCATGCTCAAGCCCGGGTTCATCACGCAGTCGTTCAGTATGATCCGCACGTACTTGCGGCGAGCGCGGCGGCGGGCGGCCTCGTCGCGGGTCTTGAGGTTCACCACCGGGTTGAGCCGGTCGATCATCGTGTCGAAGAGCGTGTCGGTCAACAGGTAATCGCGCAAGTAGCGGCTGAAGGCGCCGATATCGGCCGGATCGAGCCACGGCCCGCCTTCCTTGTGCTGGCTGCAGAACTCCTCCCAGCGCTTGGGCACTTGCGTGGCGGCCCAGTCGTGCAGGAAGCTGCGGAGTTGCCGCGGCAGCGGATCGCCGTGCCGGCGGGTCTGCACCTCGGCGCAGTCGGCCACCTGCAACTCGTCGCCGTCGGAAAGGCACAGCGACTCCTGCAAGGCATGGGCGCGGTAGTAAACCAACTCCTCGTTCGAGGTCAGCCAGTCGAGGATTTTGGTGGCCGCGGCGATGCGGCGCTCGCGGTCGATGTTCGTGTCAGGATCGACGGCCCAGCCGCGAGAAAGCTGCAGGAGGCGGTTCTGGACGTTCTGGATCTCCTTCATCAATTGATCCTGCTTGGCCTCGGAACTGGTGACCGCGCGAATGCCGGCACTCAAGAGAGACAACCCGCCGTCGCTGTCGCGCATGGCGGTGTCCCAGCGAAGTTCCGGCGCGCGGACGTATTGCTTGACCATCTCCGATTCGAGGAACGCCTTGCGCGCCCGGTCCCACTTTTCCAGGCCCTCTTTCTTGCGCTGATCGGCGTTGGTGTCCCACGTGCCGGGATAGCGCACGGGATAGACGTTGGTGAAGCACTTGCCGCGTCCGCCGAAATCGTTCAGCACGTTGCCCAGTGTGTCGAGCAACTGGTTTAAGCGGCTGTCGTAGAGGGTCTTTTCGGCGTAGATGTCGCGGTTGCGGAACTCCTCGTCGAGGCCCGTCATGCCGATGAATAGCGCGGGTATTTCGTCCTGTACGCGCAGCGGCCAGACCTTCTCGCCGTAGCGGGCCTTGCCCCACTTCTCGACGTGGTACTTCATCTGCGCCTTGACTTCCAGGTTGCCGCCGCGCAAGAGGAGCATCAAAGTCTGAATCTGCAACTCGTCGACGTAGCGCTCGAAGAGGTAGGAGACCTTGCCGCGCTTGACGATCTCCATTTGCTCTTCGAGGGTGTCGGCCTCGGTGCGCTTGCCCTGTTCGACGCCCACGCGCACGGCCCGCATGCCGGGAATGTCGAGGAAGTCCATCTGCTCGATCACCTTGCGCCAGTCTTCGCTCAGCCGGTGCGGCAGCACGGGCATGACGAGTTCCAACATGCCGGCCTGGATCGTCTCCAATTCCTCGTTGCCCATGCCCGTGCCGGGGCGGTATTCGAGGACGAAGTACTTCTCCTTAGGCACCAGGTACATGTCGCTCCAGGCAACCCGCTTCCAGACCTCCGAGGTGGGCCGCTCGTAGACCTTCGACCGCTGGCTGTCCAGGAGGAACCGCACGCCGGCCCAACCGGTGAAGATCGCCGGGTCGTGATCGCCCAGCGTGATCCGTTTGAGGAAGGTGCTGATCTTGATGAACAGTTGCGTCAGCGACGGCCAACTGTCCCAGAACAACGCCGCGGCAGCGGCAACATAGCCTTCGTCGGTCAACGGATTGCTGGTCAGCACGCCGTTGAAGATGGCTTCCGTGGCGTCGAACCCGCGGCGGTCGACGTTCCGCATGTAGGAGAAGGCGTCCAGGAGATCCATGCGCCACTTGCGGTCGACTTCTTCGCCGCGGTAATCGCGTTTGAGATCCTCGAAGAGCGATTCGAGTTCGGCCTGCACCCACTTGCGCGAGGGCGTCTTGCACTCGGCGTGGAAGCCGCGGGCCATGACGCGCAGCCACTCGACGCGCGTCAGTGCGCGGACCATCACCGGAAAATCGGGCGACACGCTGGCGCCGATGCGGTCCTTGGTCGTAAACCGCGTGACCAGGGCCGTGGCTTCCTGCGAACCGCATTGCGGATTCAGGTCGTTGTCGAAGGAGAGGTTTTTGTAGTAGGCCGGCGGGCCGTAGGTCTCGTCGGCGCCGATCGGGCAGAAGTCCTCGCTGTGCGGCCGGAGCACCTGCCCCATGAAGAGGCTCTTGCCCACCTGCGAGGCCCCGTAAGCCGCCGCGGCCACCGGCACCTTCGCCGACGTGTACAAGCTGCTCGCCAGACGGCGAAGCTGCAGGATCTCGAACTCGTCGCTCTCGGCGACCGGCAGCAACTCGGATGCCTTGCGGGCCGGATTGAATTCCGACAGCCAGTCGCACAGATCGGTGGCCAACTTCTCCACCTTCTCCGCGCGCCGGATCAGGTTGCGGTCGCGTTCATCTGGAAATGCCATGTGGCGGACACCTCTTCGTATCGGTCTTACGTTGGGGCGGCAGTTGTACTGCCGCCCCCTCCCGTTGTTCGTCTCTTCCTGCGGGGCGGCAGTACAACTGCCGCCCCAACATATTAGCGGTCTAGTGGACTGTCGGCCCGTTTGATCGTGCGTTTGGTCTCCAATTGGAAGCTCAGCGGGTATTGTTGCACCGGCCCGCCCGCGCCGTCGCGGCACTCGATGATCAACTGGTACACGGCATCGGCCGGTCCGTAGGGCATGCGCGGTCCGACCAGTTCAACCCGGCTGCCGTCGGCTTGCGGTTGGGCACGCACCCAGGCCCTATCGTCGGGCGGTTGTCCCTTCGCGTAAACGCGGTATTCTAACGCACCCTCCGACTTCGCCGCTAGTACCCTGATGCTCATGTCGAAGTCGTCGGCCCGGTCGTTCAACGTGGTATCGACGTTCTCGAACAGCTTGCCGCTGACGGTGACCTTGGCAAACGCCTGGCGGCCGCGGTAATCGGCCCGGATTTGCGTGCCGCCGATGGCCTTGGCGAGGAACCGCCCGGGGGCGTCGCGGTCGGGCTCCAGGACGTTGGTGTCGGTGCTTTCCAAGGCCGCCGGAACCTGGTAAGGCAACCCGCCCTGCCCCTTGGCCATCACGGCCGTGCGCGCGGTCGTGCCGCCCAGCGGCACGTTCTGGCTGGCCGGCTCGACCCATAGATCCTCGGCCGGAACGACCTGGATCATCGCCGTGGTCGAAAGTCCGTCGTAGGCGCCGCTGGGGCTGACGGCCGTAATCCGCACCGAGGTCGAACCGGTGGAGCGGCCGCGAAGCAGTTTGTCGCCGACGGCCTCGACCTTGTCGCCGGGTTCGATGCGGTCGATCTTGTACTCTACCTCCACGGATGCCAAGCCGCCGCCCGGATTGACACGCACGGGGCCGAAACCGCCCACTTCATCGGGCCACAACACCAGCGGATCGGGGGCGACTTCCAGCCGGGCGTCTCGCTTCAAGCCCTCGCCCACGTCGACGTACAGCGGCGGATCGGCGATCAAGTTGCCCAGCTTGGCGCCGATGCGAGCCTCGCCCCGCTCGAGCGGCCGGATCATCGGGCCGCTGGCGGTTTTCTCGACCGAGGCCGCCCTCGCCGTCGAAGGACCAACTTCGAGCGCGGGATCGTCGGTCACTTCCCGCACGGTCTGGCCGTCCCGCGTTACGGCCAGCACGCGCACCGTCGTGGGTGCCGCATTCGGCGCAATGCGGAGAGTCTCGGGCAGGAAGACGAGCCGGTCCGCCTCGCCGCGGACTACTCCCGGCTCGACGATATCGGTTCCCTCGCGGATCCATCCGCGGCCGTCGCGATAGATGTCCCGCACCCAGCCGATGCCCGGGATCCAACGCCGCCGGTAGCGCCGGCCGTCGACGACATACTCGTCGGGCGGCGCGACAAGGCGCGGCTCGCCTTCGGTCACGTCCAGCGATGCGGTTGCCCGCTGCTCGCCCCATTGGGCCGTTACGTCGGTGCGGCCGGGGCGGCCGGCGCCGACCGTCAGCCGCCGCCCCTCGAGGACTTGGGCCACTTCCTGATTGCCCGTGTAGAGCCGCACACCGTCTTCGGGGCCGAGGACCGCGCGACGTCCGCTGCGCAGGCCGGTAACCTGGTAGGTTTGCGACTCGCCCGGGTGCAGAGTGGCCGCGACCGGGTCGATCTGCAGGTCGCTCACGACGTTCGCGCCGACCGTCACGGCCACCTTCTGCGGCGGCCGATCGCGCCATGCAACCGAAAGTTCGCTCTGCCCCGGTGCCACCGCGTGGACCTCGTTGCCGCCTTCCAGGCGGATCGGACCGCGGTCCTGGTCCGGGACGCTGATCTTCAGATCCTTCTGCGCGAACAGTTCCGCCGTGCCGTTGGCCGTGCGGCCCATGATCCGCAGCTTTGTCCGCTCGCCGACGTACATATCCAATCGCGGCGGATCGACCCACACGTCGGTGATTTCCTCGTCGCCCACGGTCACGGCCGCGCGACCTTGTTTGTCGGCCGCTTCGGGCACGGTGGCCGTGATTTCGGCCGTACCGGGGGCCAAGGCGAATACGCGGTTGCCCACCACACGGACTTTCGTCGCATCGGAACTGCGGAGTACGGCCACATCGGTACGGTCGGTGCGATGTCCCTGCGGGCTGACGACCATCACGCGCATGTCGAGGGTCTGTCCCGACGACAAGGTGCTGCTGGCCGGCTCGACGATCACTTGCTCGACCGGCGCGGCCACCCCGCCTCCGACTTCCACGCGGATGTTGGCCACTCCACCGCCGAACGCGAAGGCCACGTCCGACACGCCCGGAGAGACGCCTACCAACGAATGCGTTTCGGGCACGTAGCGCACGACGCTTGGAATCCCCGGCGTAACGGCACACTGCCGGCTCAGATCGAGCCCTGCGCGGGTGACCATCACGTCGGTGCCGATCCGCGCGGCCTCGCCCACGCGCAGGGCAATCACGCGCGGATCAACGGCCGGCGGAACGAGATCGGCCGTATCGACCACGCGGACCGCCGCCTCGCGGCTGGTAACGCCGGCCAACGAAGCGCTAACGCCGGCCTGGCCGAGTTTCAACGCCGTGATCGCCGGGCCGTTGACCTGCACCACCTCGGGCGTGCTCGACTTCCACGTCATGTTGCTCAAACCCGAGATGACGCCTATCGACTCGCCGTTCTTGTAGCCGACCGCTTCGAGGGCCACGGTTTCATTCTGGCCCATCATCACGGTGGCCGGGTTGACGCGGATTTCGTCGATATCGACCTTGTCGACGACCTCGACCTCCAACGGCCGCTTCTTCGTATTCTGTCCCTCGAAGGCCGCGTTGACGGTCGTCTTGCCCGGGCGCACGCCGCGGAGCCGCCCGCCGACGGCCGCCACGGGCGCGGTGGCCGCCGGTTCGGAGGTGCTGTACGTGGCCTTCTTGGTGATCTTGCGCGTGAAGCCGTCCTCGTACTCGGCCAGCACGTCGAAATCGTTGAAGTCGGCGCCGACCGGGAAGCGAACTTTCAGCGGCCGGTCGTTGTCGCGCTTGAAATGCACGGCCTTGAGCGGTCCGAAGTCCTCTTCGGCCGGCTGCTGGAAGCGGCCCGGCTCGTAGGTCGAGGTGCGGAAGAGCACGGTGCGTTCGCCCACTTGCGCCCGCAGCCATTGTTGATAACCGGCCTTCTTGGCCGTCAAGACCGGGGCCTCCCAGCGGACGTAATCGTTCTCGAAGTTGTCGGGCCACTGGACGTTGGCCGCCGGTTCCTTGGCGCCGCCTTTCTCGGCGAGAATCGTGTAGCGTTGCTGATGTCCAACGGGCAGGAACTCGCCGCCCGGCTCGCGGTCGAGCACGAGCGGCGCGTCGGACGGCGGGCCGGCGTCCTTGACCTTGATCAGGGCGATGGCCTTCTGGTCGCCGTACTTGGCCTGCAGTTCGTACTCGCCCGCCGCGACTTGCGGCACCTTGGCGGCCGGATGCAGGTCGGGCGAAGGCGGCGTCCAGGCCAAGCCCGACGGCACGGTCCACGAGACGGCGTCGGGCCGCACTTCGCGGTACTGCCCGCTGCGGCCGGGCAACGCCTGCTCGACGCGGAAGACGCACGTCTGCCCGGCGGCAAGCTCCACTTCGGCCGGCTCGATGCGGATCGATTCGGGCTTGATCAGTTCGCCGACATTGACCCGCGCGGTCGCCGTCGTGCTCAAATAGGGCGCGTAGCTGGCGGTGATGTCAACCTTCTCGGCCTGCTGCAATCCGACGAGCGTGGGCGCGTACCATCGTACGGCGTCGGGTTGCGAAATGACAATGCCCACGCCCGGCCCAGCAAGCACCACCCTTTCCGCCTTGCCGCCGTCCTGTACTTCGAGGAACAGTTGCAGGCGACCGACTTCATTGACGGCCAAATCGACCTTGGCCGGCTCGAATACCATGCGGACATCGGCCGGATCGTAGACGCGGAGCTTCTCGCTGGCCGGACTTTTCGCGGCGTCGTGCTTGGCGGTGATTACCACATCGCCCGGTGTGGCGGCCTGAAACCCGCCCGAGTGCTCGTCGATCACGAGCACCTTGGGTTCGGAACTCTCGAACTTGGCCATTTCGGGAACCAGATCGACATCGCCACTGGGGCCCGTGCCCGACAGCACGGCGACACCCGGCTCGCCGGCCAGGCGCAGTTTGCGGTCGACGTCCAGGCGCAACGTCACGTCGGCCGGCTCCACGACGTTGAACGTCACGCTGTTGGATTTCTCGCGGAGATAGGTGGCTTGGACCGCCAGCGGCCCGGCCCCAACCTTCAGTGCCGCGACCTTCTCGCCGCGCAACTCGACGCCCGGCACCGACCGCGGGGTGCTCTTCCACGTCATGCGCTCGGCCGGGATCTGCACGCGCCGCCCGCCGCTGTAGTTGGCCCAACCCTGCAACCGCATTTGCTGCCCGAGCGGCAGTTTGATCTCGCCCGGGGGTGAAATTGCCAGGCGGAACGGCGGCACGATCACCTCGACCGGGGCCGAATCCTTCAGCGAACCCATGCGCAAGGCCAGCGTCTGCGGCGCGCTGGGCTCCGTCGGACTGATTCCGTAGAGCTTCAGCGACCGCGGTTCGAACTCGGCGAATCGGGGCTGCGGACGCTTGTCGGCCACCACCAAATCGGGCGCGATCTCGACGTTGCGGTCCCCGTCGTCCAT
>Ga0233425_10009236_pt1 | contig 12633 bp, 11 predicted proteins | sample Watercolumn_Towu_2_FD_181712 | JGI IMG/M metagenome (GOLD analysis project Ga0233425, IMG submission 181712) | Freshwater microbial communities from Lake Towuti, South Sulawesi, Indonesia - Watercolumn_Towuti2014_140_MG | ecosystem: Environmental > Aquatic > Freshwater > Lake | place...
GGTCTTGAGGGAAGGGTGTGATTTAACCACGGAGACATGGAGAACACGGAGTAACACGGAGAATTGAGGAATTGGGTTATTTGGGTCTTTAGGGAGGGGTGTGATTTAACCACGGAGACACAGAGATTTAACCACGGAGACATGGAGAGCACGGAGTAACACGGAGAATTGAAGAATTGGTGGTGAATTGATGAATGGTTAGCGTTCTTCATTTATAAAGCCGCTTCCGTCACAGTGATCTTTGACGTAGTTGTCAAATGTCTTACTTTCATCGATTCGACAACAATCTCCGCAATATCTTTCACCGGCAGGGGTGCATTCTTATTGAAGGTCTTCTTGCATAGCGGGCAGGCGGTAACCAGCACTTCGGGGTGGTTGGTCATCATTTCTTTCCAAACGGACTGGTTGATTCTGTCCTTTTCCTCATAATTCAGCATGATGTTGCCGAGGCTGCCTCCGCAACAAAGGGCATTTTCCATTTCATAAGGTGATGATACGAGATCAACAGCGTGATTAAGTAGTTCGCGAGGTTCCTCATATACCTTACTGCCTCTGCCGAGTTCGCAGGGATCGTGATACACTGCCCGCAGCGCCGATTTATTGATGCTGAGGCTCCCGGAATTTACCAGCGCGAGGATGAATTCGGAATGATGCATCACGCGGATGGGCAGGTTGTATTGCTTGCGGAAAATCTTGTAGCAAATAGGGCATGAGGTTACCAAAATTTCCGCCTCCGACTTGAGGATGCTTTCTTTGTTGGCTTCGATGAGCTTTTCGGCGCCCCCGAAATTCCCCGACAGCATCATGGGTCTGCCGCAACAGGCGCCGCCGTCTTTATCGAGGAACACATAGTCGGTACGCGATTCATCCAGAATATATATCATGGCTTTTTTTATGGATGGCGTAAGATGGGTCATACAGCCTGCATAATAAGCCACCTTTGCCTTAGGTTGACTTCCGTTTTTGAGGAAATGAAAGTTATAACTGTTGCTGATCAGTTTATTCCGCTGGATCATCCGGTGTTCGTTGAGGCTGATGCCGACCGGGCAGAATTGTTCGCAACGCCCGCAGATCATGCAATCAAACGACAGGTTCGTTTTTACTTTCTGAGCCCGGATCGAATTTAAAAAATACACCGCCGCAGGCTTCTCATTCCCCAGATCGCCTGCCATCTGGCATTTATCGATACATATCCCACATCGCGGACAGGAATATACCTCGATCTGCGAAAAATTGGTGAAGCCCGTTTTTGTTTTTAGTCCGAACCTCCGGAAAGCGATCAGCAGGATCTCGGTGGGTATATGCATATACCGGGACCAGGGCAATACAAAAAAGAAGGTTCCGACGGATAATGAATAGAGCCACCAGGCGGTATATTCAAAATGTCCGGCAGGGATAAAACGAGCCAGGAGTGTGCCCAGCCCGCCGGTCAAAAATCCGCCGTTGTGATGGATACCGGCGGTAAGGCTTTCTGCCAGAAGCCGCAAAGGAAATATCAGCCATAAGGAAAAGATGGCAAGTTTGTCGAAGAGAATCTGCTTTGTGGTTTTTTTCAACCCGAAAATCTTTGCCCGGATTCTCTTGGCATAAGCAAGACCCACTCCCGAAAGGACAAAGAGAAGGAGAAAATCCATGGTGAAATTAAAGAACGCCGAATGGAATTTGTTGGTATCGTGCATGAAATACTTGAAAAAGATCGGGTCCCAGGGTGCATTCAACAGGTCGCGCCCGTAGATTTTGGATTCGATGGTTCCCATGATGATGAGAAGAAACCAGCCGAAGGCGAGGCTCATGTGCATGTAACCCAGGAGCGGGTTGACTTTGAAAATCTTGCGGTGAAGGAGGCTTTCGAGGAATATTTCTTTGAAGACTCCGAATATTTTCCGGCTGAGGATTCCCTTTCCGATTTTCCTCCGGTCTTCCACAGGCAAATGCTTGATCCAGTCGTAAGCCTTGGCGATAAAGACAATCAGCAGCGTATAAAGCCCGATGGCAAACGGAAGCACGAATATATCAAAGTTGTTCATTGTGCTTTATTTTTTTGATTCCCTCCTTCATGATGAGGATGACTTTCCGGGTGTTGACGCCGCGGGGGCAAACCAGTTCGCACTTTCCACAGAACATACATTTGTCGATGTGCTTTGCGATTTCATCTATTTCGCCCCGCATGAGGAAGATATTCAGCCGGCGGATGTTGTAGAAGTCGGTAAGGTTGCCGGTGCTGCATGTGGCGGTGCACGCCCCGCACGAAATACACAGTTGGTACGATGGCTCGTACTTCCTAATGTACATGGCAAGCCGCCTGTCGTTCCGGTCGAAATCGATCTGGCGGTCTTTATTTATTCGGTATCCCCAATTTGTCATAATTTTCAACAACTAAAAACAAACCTAAATTTTGATACCGATTTACAGGCACTTAATACCTTGAAATTAATTACCCTTACTTTCACTTTTCAAATCATGCTACTGAAAATAAATTGACTCATTCTTCTATCTTAAGAGTCTCTACTATTTTGTTAAAAAGTTCGTCATATTGATCATTCCAATTTGTATAAAGATCAAGTCTGAAAATTGTATCCTTACGTTGAATAAATAATTCCCTTTTCATTCCGGTATAGCCTCCAACCTTGTTTTCATATTTGGCTATATAAGAACTAAAATGCCCAAAGTTATAAGTTTCAATGGTGATGTCCGATGATTCATAAATATGAATGTTGTCAATAATGATTTCATAAATAAAATCTATAAGGTTAAGATTTTCCGGATTACGATAAATTGTCAAAGAATAGATTGGAACAAACTCATTTCCAAAAGCCACCGAATAATTCTTTACATCAAAACTAAAACTTAAAGGTCCTTTTTCTCTAATAGTTGCTTTCCAACTTTCGGAAATGGGTCCGCTGGTTTCTATTTTGGTACAAAAATCAGGGAATTTAATACTGAAATGATTTTCCTTGCTCTCAAAGATTTTCCATGTTGTGTTTTCATTTTGAGAAAAAGCAAACTGAACACTGATTAGGGCAATGATTAAAGTCAGGATAAATGTCTTAAATTTCATTTATTAAACTGTTTTTCAGATTAATTAATTATTTTTCATGTCGAGGTACTCTTTCACTTTCAATGCAGCCGCCCTGGCGTCAGCAAATGTATCGGCGATGGTCTTTGGCGATTTGCAGGTTCCGGCGACAAAAACACCCGGCAGGTTTGTGGAATGCGTATCGAGATGCTCGTCAGCAGGTTTAAGAAAATTTTCGGGTGTAAATTCAATATCCAGCAATTTTCCGATATTATGGGTTCCGGGAGATGGCACAAATCCGACCATAAGGACAAGGAGATCGACTTTCATTTTCAACGGTCTCCCTGCCAGGGTATCCTCCACTTTGATCAGGATGGTTCCGTCGATATTTTCAGCGGCTTCCGAAACCCTTCCGCGGATGAAGTTGACTCCCCATTTTTCCTGCGATTCACGATAGAGGTCTTCGAACTGCAACCCGAACATACGCAAGTCCATGTAGAAACAAAAAACTTCAGAGCGCGGGAGAATTTCTTTCACTTCCATAGCCTGTTTCACCGCTGTAACACAGCAAACCTGGGAGCAGTAATGATTGCCGACCTTTTCGTCGCGCGAACCCACGCAGTGTACGAATCCTATCCGCTTTGGCTCTTCACCCTTTGAGGTCAGAATTTTATTTCCATTTTTAAACCGTTGCTCCAGTTCAACCGAAGTGATCACATTTTCATAAATGCCGTAACCGTATTCTTCCTTTATCCTTGCGTCGAAAGTTTCATAGCCGGTAGCGATCAAAATGGCATCTGCCATAATTTCTTCGCTGCCTGCGGTTATGGTGTATCCGCCATTCTGTTTCTGAACCCGGGTGATTTCAGTGTTCATCATGAGCCTGAGTTTACTGCCTTCAAGATTTTTGCTCAGGATGCCGGTTACCTCATCAGCCTTTCGCTTCGACGGGAACAAACGGTCCCAGTGATTGAGTTTCCCGCCAAGAACAGGTTCCTTTTCGGCAAGGGTAACCTCAAAACCCATTTTACTAAGTTGTGATGCGGCTTCACATCCTGCCACACCACCGCCGATGATAAATACGTGATTCTTCATGGTCAGCAAAAGTTTAAAACACTTGGTTTTTCCGGCACACCCAGTGAGTTTCCGTTTTTATCGAGATATTTCTTTTGAGGGTCGAACTCCACTCCCAATTTTTTGAGCAGCGGCTCCACTCCCACCTGGTGCATCTGCAAGCCCAAATCCCAGGGATCGTAGCCCATGATCAGCCCTGCCGTTTCCTCATAGGTGAGAACCGGAATTCCATTTTCATCCTCTGCGAATGTCCTGCCTTCCATCTCACTGAGAACGTACTGCCAGCGATCGAGGAAGTAATTGCAGCCCGGGCAATTTGTAATGATGAAATCCGGCTTGAACGGCTCCATCGATTCGAATTTCTTTTTTGTACAGGCAATCGAAAAACCGCGGTTGGCCTTGACAAGGTATTGCCTGAATCCAAACCCGCAACAATGGCGGCGTTCGGGATAATCGACCACTTCGCCGCCCCAGTCCTCGATCATGCCGATGAGCACATACGGGAACTCGGCTCCGCCAACACCCTTGTGAGGAAACATTTTCGAATAATGGCAACCGATATGCTCGACAACTTTCAGTTTTTCACCGGTTTTTACATTGACCAGTTTACGGCTTCCTTTTTCGCCGATTTCCTTTCTGAATTTATAGATGATATCGCTGGCATGAGCCAGGTTCCTGGGAATTTTAAATTCCCTGCCGGTTGCTTTTTTCAGGTATTCTCTTGTTTTAGCTTCGGTTTCAGGAAATTCCTTCCAGGTTTCGAGGATTTCGGTAATGATCCCGAAGGAAGTGATGCAGGAGGAGATCATATTATCATAGCCTCTTTCGGTCATCAGTGCGAAAAGCCTGGCAACAACGGTCATTGTCGTTTCCAGAGGGACTAAATCCGTATGATAGCCAATGCCGGTGCAGGTAGTGTGGTTGGCATCTTCGATAACATCTTTCCCCAGCTCATTCCTGACGATTTTCAGAAATGTTGTTTCCGATCCGGGCCAAAGGTTTTGCCGGATGCAGCTCCGGATGTAGAAATAATGATCATTTGCTATGTTTTTCTGGTACTGCGACCAGACTATTTTTTTCCCTTCGTTGATCATTCTCTTGAGTGTTTTTGGCTGTTTGAAGTGTAAATCTTTTTAAAATAGCCGTCATCGGTTCCTTTGCCGAGAAATTCGGCACCTTCTTCGCGAGCTTTTATGCGGGAATAGCGTTCAATCTTTTTCAGGCGGTCGAGCGCTCCGGTTACTTCAAAAATCCTGTTCAGCTCAGCAAGCGCCTCATCACTTATTTTTCGCAGAATCCCCGGACCGGCTCCGTCATAGTTTGCTCCGAGGCGCTCCATGACTTCAGGCAGGTGATCATAAACCCAATCCCACACCGGACCTTGCTCGGGGAATTTCTCAAGCGTCATGTGAGAGGCATGAACGCAGTAGCCGCGTTCGAGGATAGTTTCTGCTACCATCCGTTTGAGGGCAAGTTGCTGCCTTCCTTTTTCTGACTCGATAAAATAACCCATTTCCTGCGAAAGCGATCGCAGCGCCATGATGACCAGCCCGGGAGCATTTCCTCGAGGGCATCGGGTTTTACACGACATGCATTCGCCGCAATACCAGATTTCCTCGCCTGTCAGTAATTCCTTGATCCGTTCATCATCCTTCAGTTGTATGATATCGACGATAGACCTTGGCTCATAATTATAAAATTCAGCTGCCGGGCAGATGGCAGTACAGGTACCGCAGTTGATACAGGCTTTGAGACCTTCCCTGAAGCGAACATCCTGAAGCAGCTTTTCGTACAGTTCACCCATCGGTTTGCTTTTTATTTAGGCGTATTGCTTTTGAAAAATTAAAGCCATGAATTATACACCCGATTTTATACCTTTGCGAAATTAAATTCAAATATCTCTGGTACATCGATTTTGGTATTGGAAATTAGAACCTGAAAAAGTGAAATTTTTCACTTTTTCAGGTTTCATTTATCCGTTAGTATGAAGGACCGTCCCGGAAACAAGGATTTACATTTATGCTCTCAGTGCCTGTTCTACAAGCAGTCAAGTTTGTTTTTGAGCGAAAAGGACTTGCATAACCTCGAAAAAAATATCCACCAGCTCAAATTCAGGCATGGTGAAACCATTTTCAAGCAGGGAGACAAGTCGCGTCACATCGCTTTGCTGAACAGCGGGATTGTAAAATTCAATTTCGAAGATAAAGACCGCAACCTCATCCTAAGCATTGTTTCGGCTCCGAAGATCTTGGGGGGTGCAAACATGTTCTACCGGCAGCGAAACCTTTTCTCCATCAGTGCCATCGGCGACTGCGACATTTGCATGATCGATATGCAGGAGTTCGGCGAAATCCTGAAACAAAATGCGAAATACATGCTGATGCTTTTTGAACGCGCCATGGAAATGTTCGAAACCTCAATCCTTAATTATATCAGCCTTGCCAATAAAAATGTGAACGGCAGAATTGCTGATATTCTACTTTATCTGTCAGAACACGTTTATAAAAGTGAAAGCTTCCATCTTTTACTAACCCGTAAAGAAATTGCCGAGTTTGCGGGTTGTTCCAAAGAAAATGTCATACATACTTTCAGCCATCTCAATGAAGATAAAGTGATCCGTACCGAAGGCAAAAACTTGAGCATTCTTGACAAATCGAAGCTACAGATGATCAGCCGGCTCGGATAAAAATCGGATTTTCTGTCTGCAGGAATTTGATTGATTCTTTTTCTTAGAAAATTGTACCTATTCACCCTTATGATAAATTTGATATTCAATTGTTAACCACAGAGAGAACAAAGTTTCAACTGAGTGCACAAAGAAATAAACATTGATGCTTCGATGCTTTGTGAATTTTGTGTGAATTTCTCTGTGGCCTCTGTGGTTTCATATTTATTTTCAATCAATTAAATAGGTTGAAAAGGTACAGAAAATTTAATACCTATTTCAGCAATAACTCTGTCAATCCAAAACATTTCTCCACGGTAATGGTTATATTCTTATCTTTACAGAACTTAACTTTACGACGATCCTTTAAATAATAATTAAAATTTTAAAAAAACTATGAAAACTACCGATTTCACTCAAAATCCAGAGGTGCTGAAAATTATTGCCGAGCTTCGGAAAGACCAGATCGACAAAAAAGCATTTTCCGATGTCATGGATGAGAATAATAACCAGTATGTTGAATTCGTCCAGGAGGGCGGAGGTGTATTGGGTGTAGCACTTATTGGCTACACTTACGTTCTGGAACAGATGGGGCTAAGGTTCTTTAGCCTTGCCGGAACCTCAGCCGGATCGATCAATTCACTTTTGTTAGCCGCATATGGTGATATTTCCAAGCCCAAATCCGATCAGATTATACAAGCGCTTGCCAATAAAAATCTTTATGATTTTGTTGACGGAGATAAGGATGCAAAGGACTTTGTGAATGCGCTGGTAGAAAAAGCCAAAATTCTTAAACTTGCCTGGAAAGGTATGCAGGTAATAGATAACCTCACCAAGGACCTGGGTTTGAACCCAGGTGACAATTTCACCCAATGGCTTGCTGGTATCCTGAAACAAAACGGAATAGCCACCACACGCGATCTTTATGATCATTTCGGGAAAATTCCGGCGGGTTTAAAAATAAGGCAGGGAATCAACCGTGACATTCAGGGACTGAGTCCGCGCTTTGCGGTGATTTCAGCGGATCTCACAACAGAAACGAAAGTAGAATTCCCGCGGATGCGCACTCTGTATTGGAAAAATCCCGACGAGATCAATCCAGCTCTTTTTGTCAGGGCATCCATGTCAGTTCCGTACTTTTTCACACCTCTTGTAGTGAGCAACATTCCCCAGGGATCCGATGCTGTTAATAACTGGAATGAACTGGTTAAATATACAGGACCCATTCCTGCTGAAGTCCATTTCGTTGATGGCGGCATCATGTCGAATTTCCCGATCGATATTTTCCATAAAGTGAATACGGTTCCCCGTCTTCCTACTTTCGGTGTCAGACTGGGAGTGGACAGAAATGAGCCCAACAAGGTATCGAACCCGCTTAACCTGTTTGGCGCGATGTTCAATTCGCTCCGGCATCTTCACGATTATGATTTCATTCTTAAGAACCCAGACTATGAAATGCTGGTTCAGCACATTTTAATCGGCGATCACAACTGGCTGAACTTCGCCATGTCGGACAGCGATAAGATCGATCTTTTCAGAAGGGGAGCTGCCGCTGCAGGCGATTTTCTCCGGAAGTTTGACTGGAAGGAGTATAAGAAAGTAAGGGAAGTGGTGAGAACGGTGGCATGACAAAAGGATTTAGAATTAATAACGGAGTCTTATTCACAAAATGAGCTATTGGCAGGCTCTAATGAGGATTGGGAAGTAAAAATAAAAAAGAATCAAAGTAAAAAGTTCAAATTTTTAAATTTATCAAAGGGACGCCTTTATTAAAAAGGGAAAAGGTATTAATTGGAAATGTCTGAATCCTGGAGGGATAGGGAACATAGGAAGAGCTTCAACCGAATATGAATACTTCCTGCATGGTTCTGCCGCCTTAGGCTGAATTCACAATAAAATGCGTGTCCGTGCTTTTATGCCCCAGGTTTTACAGTCGTCCCGGCTTTACGTTTTCTGAAGTATTCTAAAATTTCCTCTTTGGTCATTCTAGATAACTTCTCACTTAATCTATCCCTTTGTTGCCGCATAAATCTCACAGCATCAAATGTTTTTTCAGTCGTCTTCATATATTTTAAATTCTCGTGGTGAACGAATTTCCAATGGTTTGTAACCGTTTTTAATATTGATTGAGTTATAGCCCCTAATTCTTTGGATATTCACTATATGTTTGAAATTCCAGCTTACTAAAAAGTCCGCCCGGTTAATGGTGGCCAGAGCGATGTGAAGGCAATCCGCAAAACTTGTTTGTCCCACAACATTTTCAGCTATAAATTTTGTTGCTAATTCAATAACTTCTTCGGACATTTCCAAAAATTCTGTGTTTTCAGCCTTGAGGCTTTTTACTAATCCTTTTACATTTTCAGGAGCCTTTTCGAGTTCATCCTGCGTAATTGTCGAAAAAAGTAAAACAAATTCTTCATTTCTTATCCTGTCAAATAACGGTATCGTGTGTTCAGAGAACTCTTCATCGAAGTAGCCTCCGAAAACAGAAGTGTCAATATATAATCTTTGTTTCATGTTTCAAATGTACAAAACTTTTATATCAGTTGGTTATTACTTCGCAATAAACAACAGATCTTCATTCAAGTATTTTGGATAGGTTGAATATGAATAATCCCCTTTGGCTTACAGTTTCGGCCCTGGCCGTAGCCCTTAAATCAATGTGCGAAACAGCAAAGCTTTGAATCAGATGATTTCCTTGCAATTATTTCAATTCTTCTAAAAATTGTAAAATAGAAGTTACTCTGCAATTTAATCAGTTTCGATTATCTTCTGTTATTTTCAATAATTTTGCCCACATCAGCCGGAACTCACAATGAAATTGGATCCGGTTTTATTCGGAAAATTTTAAGATAAAATATACGGTTTGAGAAATACCGGTTCTGACATATTCGCGGGTTATAAGGTTTGCATCATCATTCCTACTTATAACAATGCCGGAACATTGGAAATGGTGATCCGGGAGGTGCATAAATACACCGATAAGACTATCGTGGTGAATGACGGCTCCACAGACGCGACTTCCGAAATCCTGAACCGGTTTACGGGAATTGAACTTATCTCGTACCCAAAAAATAAAGGCAAAGGTTACGCCCTGAAAGCAGGGTTCAAAAAAGCCATCGAAAAAGGATATGAATATGCCATCACCATCGATTCGGACGGTCAGCATTTGGCGGATGACCTTCCGGCGTTTGCCGAAAAACTGAAAGCAGAACCGGAAGCCCTCATCATCGGCAGCCGGAATATGGAAAAAAAAGATGTGCCGGGCAAAAGCAGCTTCGGGATGAAGTTTTCGAACTTCTGGTTTTGGGTCGAAACCGGTATTCGCCATCCCGATACACAGTCGGGATACAGGCTTTACCCGCTGAAATTTATCGAGCCTGAAAAATTCGTGACGCGTAAATTCGAATTCGAGATCGAAATCCTTGTCAGGCTGGCATGGAAGGGCATAAAAGTAACTTCTGTACCTGTGGATGTTCATTACCTGAAAAAGGAGGAGCGTGTTTCGCATTTCAGACCATTTATCGATTTTACAAGGATCAGCATCCTGAATGCAATTTTGGTTTTCTGGACTTTTCTTTGGATCAAACCCCGGAACATCAGCCGTAAGATTTTAAGCAAGCCCTTAAAACAACATTACCGCGAACAGATAGCCAATCCGAAATTTTCGAATATGAACCTTGCTCTTTCCATCGGGTTTGGCGTTTTTATGGGAATTGTTCCGATCTGGGGCTATCAGCTTGTGACTGCCATTTTCCTGGCATATCTCTTAAAACTCAATAAAGTGATCGTTGCGATTGCCGCCAACATCAGCATTCCACCGATGATTCCCGTTATTCTTTACCTTTCGCTCAAAACGGGCGAATTCATTACCCGGAGCAGCCTCAACATCGGTTTCAGTCATGAAATATCCATCACTACAATAAAGTCCGTTCTTTATGTATACCTGATCGGAAGCGTTGTATTTGCCGGTTTATCTTTCATGGTAGCAAGTATAGCTTCGTATTTGCTGCTTTCGTTTACGCGAAAAATAAAACCTTCGGGCAGCATCAATAACCTGTAGAACTGTATGGGACGTACCTTTCACAGCCTTTACCTTTTGCTGACCAGGCATCGGATCTTCCTGGTGTTTTTCCTGGTTATTATAGCAGCCTTCGTTGCTGTTTCTGTCTCGAACCTAAATGTAAACGAAGATTTTACTTCTGTTTTCCCTCAGGTAAAGGATGCCGATAAGTTCAGGTTTGTTTTAAAAAATTCTTCAGCCTCCAATAAAATTATCGTTTGCTTTTCGACCTCGGACACAGCCAATCCGGCAAAAACCGAGAACCTGGTGAGGATTGCCGATAGCTTTTGTGATTCCATCCTGTTCAGCCATCAGGATCAAATCAGGGAAATCAAGTATGTAATGGGAGGCGAGGAAATGAAAGCTGTGTTTGAGTTCATCCATCAGAATCTTCCTATCTTCCTCGAACCCGAAGATTATAAGAAACTAACCGAAAAACTCACGGATTCTGCTGTCAGGACAGAACTGACCGGTGACCTGCAAACCTTACTATCGCCGGCAGGAATTGTTTTGAAGCAATTCCTGATGAGTGATCCTCTGCACTTCACTTCTATCCCAATCGAAAAATTGAACCGGTTCCAGACAGGTGAGAATTATGTGATCGAAAAGAACAGGATTTTTTCGAAAAGCCGGAATGACCTCTTTGCCTTCTTAACTGTTTCCGATCCCGGCAATACCCGCGCAATGAGCCGCCTGGCGGAAAGATTAGGAAAAACAGCAGCATCTGTTTCCGATCCATCAGTCAGGATGGAGTATTTCGGAACTCCGATTGTTTCTGCAGCCAATGCCGACCGGATCAAAAAGGATCTGATCCTCACCCTCAGCCTAAGTGTTTTGTTTCTCTTTTTAGTTTTGGGTTATTATTTCAGGAATTATTTTGCATCGCTGATTCTGCTGACCCCTGTGGTTATTGGCGGAGCCCTGGCTTTGGCTATCCTGTTTCTGATCAAAGGCAGTATTTCGGCTATTTCGCTGGGACTGGGTTCCGTCCTTCTCGGAATCGGGATAGATTTTTCACTGCACCTGTTTAATCATTACCGGGAATCAGGATCGGTAAAAGAGCTTTATGATTCCCTGGCTAAGCCGATCATTGTGGGCGCAATTACGACATCAGCCGCCTTTATGTGCCTGATGCTGATCAAATCACCTGGATTACAGGATTTCGGCTTATTTGCCGCACTGAGTGTGATATGCACAGCGCTTGCCGCCCTTATCGTTCTTCCATTGGTTCTTGTGCCGGTCAATAAGAAAAACAGACAGCCGCGGACAGGAACCATCCTGAGATTTATTACGAGTTACGAGTTTCATAAAAACCGTTACCTTCTTTATTCCATTATTGTCCTCACGGTGATATTTGGTTTTACTAGCCGTTCAGTCAGATTCAGCGGAAACCTGATGGATCTGAATTATATGCCTGAGAACCTGAAGAAAGCAGAATCCGGGTTCATAGAAAAATCGGTTCTTTCAGGTTCCCAGGTCATGCTTGTAACATCGGGCAGCAATATCGACGAAGCCCTGACGAATAATGAAAAAATTTCCGGTACGATTGACCGTCTCTGCAAAAGCTCAGTCATTAACGGATATTTTTATGTGAATGATTTGATGCCATCCGAAGAACAGCAAAGGGAGAAAATCGAGAAATGGAATTTGTTTTGGAAAACCAATAAGGATACATTTCTTGATTCATTCATCAGTGCAGGAAAGGACATAGGTTTCAGAAATGATTCGTTTGGTAAGTTCATTAAATTACTTGAGAAGGATTTCAATCCTGTTCCGGCAAGTGAGTTCCATGAGATCCGGAAGCTGTTGCTTCAG
>Ga0233425_10009237_pt1 | contig 12632 bp, 9 predicted proteins | sample Watercolumn_Towu_2_FD_181712 | JGI IMG/M metagenome (GOLD analysis project Ga0233425, IMG submission 181712) | Freshwater microbial communities from Lake Towuti, South Sulawesi, Indonesia - Watercolumn_Towuti2014_140_MG | ecosystem: Environmental > Aquatic > Freshwater > Lake | place: Indonesia...
CCTGGCCCCCGGACCCCGCCTTTTCTCCCCCCACCCTGCGCGAAATCGTTTCTCGTGACGATAACAGGGTCGGGAGGTGAACCATGGTGGCAAAGGTCATGTCTGCTGGAGTCATGGGGGTCGACGGCTACCTCGTCGAGATCGAGTGCGACACCGGGCCCGGCTTGAACAGCTTCGAGGTCGTCGGGCTCCCCGAGGTCGCGGTCCGCGAGAGCCGCGTCCGCATCCGAGCCGCACTCGAAAACTGCGGCTTCGAGTTCCCGGCCAGGAAGGTCACCGTCAACATGGCCCCGGCCGACGTGCCCAAGCGGGGGACCATCTACGACCTCCCCCAGGCCGTGGCCCTCCTCGCTGCCAGCGGCATCGTCCCCGCTGCCGAGCTCGACGGTTCCCTCGTCGTCGGGGAGCTTGCCTTGACCGGCGAGGTCCGCCCCGTCCCGGGGGTCCTGCCCATGGCTCTGGCAGCCCGAGACCGTGGCTTCAGGCGCATCTTCCTTCCCCAGGCCAATGCCGCAGAAGCCGGCGTCGTCAAGGAGATCGAGGTCCTCCCCGTGCACATGTTCGACCAGGTCGTCCATCACCTGCGCGGGGACGAGCCCATCGATCCCCACGCTCCGGCGCTTCCCGACGACCTCGCCGACTTCCCTTTCGACATGGCCGACGTCCGCGGGCAGGAGTTCGTCAAGGAGGCCCTCGTCGTTGCCGCGGCCGGCGGACACAATGTCCTCATGGTCGGTCCGCCCGGGAGCGGGAAGACCATGCTGGCCCGCAGGCTCTCGACGATTCTCCCGCCTCTGTCGCTGGAGGAGGCGCTGGAGACCACCAAAGTCTACAGCGTCGCGGGGCTGATGAGCCGCTACCGGGGGCTGGTCACGGGCCGGCCGTTTCGGGCACCGCATCATACCCTGAGTCACGCGGCCCTGGTGGGCGGGGGGGCGGTGCCCAGGCCGGGCGAGGTGTCGCTGGCGCACAACGGAGTGCTCTTCCTGGACGAGCTGCCCGAGTTCCCCAGGCCGGTGCTCGAGTGCCTGCGGCAGCCGCTCGAGGACCGGATGGTGACGGTGTCCCGGGCCACCATGAGCTGCACGTTTCCGGCCTCGTTCGCACTGGTGGCGAGCATGAATCCCTGTCCGTGCGGCCACAAGGGAAGTGAGCAGCGCGAGTGCCGGTGCGACGACTACGCGGTGCAGCGGTACATGGGCCGGATCTCGGGACCGCTGCTCGACCGCATCGACCTCCACGTCCCAGTCCGCGGGGTCCACTTCGACCGGCTCCGAAACACCCAGGCCGGGCCAACGTCGGCCGAGCTGAGGGCCCGCGTGATGGCCTCCAGGCGGGTGCAGTCGCAGCGGTTCGAGGGCACGCCCGCCACCATCAACGCCACGATGTCGGGGCGTGACGTGGCGCGCTTCTGCCGGCTGGGAGACACGGCCACCCGCCTGCTCCGCCAGGCCTTCGAGCTCAAAGGGCTGTCGGCCAGGTCGTACGACCGCGTGCTCAAGGTGGCCCGGACGATCGCAGACCTGGATGGACGGGAGGAGGTCCGCGACGAGCACGTGGCCCAGGCCCTGCAGTACCGGGACATGGAGAAGTTCATGAAGTGACTTTGCCGGGTGGTCCGGCGTTTGGAGGAGAGAGATGAGCCTTGCAGAACAGATTGCGGCAGTGATCAAGTCCGTCGAGAAACAGTTCGGGAAGGGGACGCTGATGTCCATGGCGGCGGGGGTGAACGAGCGGGTCAAGACCTTCCCCAGCGGGTCCATGGGGCTCGACATGGCCCTGGGGACAGGCGGTGTGCCGAGGGGGCGGGTCATCGAGGTCTTCGGCCCCGAGTCGTCCGGCAAGACCACGCTGGCGCTCCACATGATCGCGGAGGCCCAGAAAGCCGGCCTCATCACCGCGTTCATCGATGCCGAGCACGCGCTGGACATCCGGTATGCAAGCAAGCTCGGCGTCAACGTGGAGGAGATGCTGATCTCGCAGCCGGACTACGGCGAGCAGGCGCTCGACATCGCAGCGGCGCTGGCCGGGATGGGAGGCATCGGCTTCATCGTGGTGGACTCGGTGGCGGCCTTGACCCCCAAGGCCGAGATCGAGGGGGAAATGGGGGACCACCACGTCGGCCTCCAGGCACGGCTCATGAGCCAGGCCATGCGCAAGCTGACGGCGGTGAGCGCCAAGGCAGGGACGACGATCCTGTTCATCAACCAGATCCGCAACAAGATCGGGGTGATGTTCGGGTCGCCCGAGACGACGACGGGGGGCAACGCGCTGAAGTTCTACTCGTCCGTGCGCATCGAGATCCGGCGACTGGCAACGCTGAAGTCGGGCGAGACGGCCACGGGCAACCGGGTCCGGATCCGCGTGGTCAAGAACAAGCTGGCCCCCCCGTTCCAGGAAGTCGAAACCGACATCGTCTTCGGCAAGGGATTCGATGCCCTCGGGGAGCTGCTGGACATGGGGACGCGACTGGGGCTGGTGAGCAAGTCGGGCGCCTGGTTCTCCTACGGCGAGGAGCGCATCGGCCAGGGGAAGGAGGCGGCCCTCGCCTACCTGGAGGAGAACCCCACCACCCGGGCTGCGCTCGAAGCCGCGGTCCGGCAGGTCATGGAACCGGCCGCGTAGTCCAGCCTGACAGCCATTCGGGTCGATTTGCCGGCCAATCCGGACCACCAGATTGGCGCCAGATGCAAGGCGCGACCGAGCCGGCCGAATGAGGCGGGGCCCAAGCCCCGTCGCAGTGAGGCGGCGAGCGAGCAACGCCGCGGGTGGCCCGAGATGGTGGGCCGGGACGAATTTCTCCGTTGACACGACGATCCCCTGCCCGCATAGTAAGAATCCGCAACGCTCGTGGAGGGGGTCCAGAGAGATTGGGAATCCTGCACTGGTTCGACCTCGTCGTCCTCGGACTCTACCTCGCCGGCATGCTGGCGATCGGCTTGTGGCTGAGCAAGCGCCACCAGGGTTTCGATGACTTCTTCCTGGCGGGGCGGGCCATGACGACCCCGCTGCTCATCACCACGCTGGTATCCACGTACTACGGGCTCGACGTTCTCTTCGGGACGTCGGAGATCGGCTACGAGAGCGGATTCGTGGCCTGGTTCGGGTATTCCCGGCCCTACTATGTCTTCTACATCATTGCGGCGTTCGTCCTCGGCCGCAGGCTCCGGGAGGGCGGATTCAAGACCCTTCCCGACATCCTCGAGCAGTACTACGGAAGGCCATCCCGTTACGTTGCCGCTGCGGCATCGTTCGTGTACTCGCTGCCGGTGATTTCCCTGTTCGGGTTCGGGTGGCTGTCCAACGTGCTGTTCGGATGGGACCCGTGGGTCGGAGCGCTGGTGTTCGGAGGCATAGCCCTGGCCTATACCTGGGGCGGAGGTCTGTGGGCCGACGTGCTGACCGACTCGGTCCAGTTCGTCCTGATGTGCCTGATGGTCGCGATCGCTGTCCCGTACGCGCTCAATGTCATCGGTGGGTTCGACCGGATGTTCGACCTGCTGCCGGCTACGCACTTCTCGCAGCTTGGCGACCTGACCCCCTGGCTCGTGGTCATCTACGGCATGACGGGGCTCACCGTGCTCGTCGAGCCCAGCTTCTACCAGCGCATCTTTGCCGCCCGCGACTACAAGGCGGTCCGCAATGCCCTGATCATCGGCATCTTCCTGTGGGGCTCGTACGACTGGTGCGTCACGCTGCTGGGGCTCATTGCCCGCACGGCATCGGCCGAGGGGCTTCTGCCCATGGACATGCATCCGAACACCGCGCTGCTCCGGATCGTGGTTCTTGCCCTCCCAGTGGGGTTGCTGGGGCTCTTCGTGGCCGGAGTCATGTCCACGGCCATGTCCACCATCGACTCCTACTGCCTGATCGGTGGAGGCAACTTCGCATATGACCTCTACCGCCCCCTGATGAACCCCAAGGCATCGGACGAGCAGCTCATCAAGATGACCCGGATCGGCGTGCTCCTCTCGTGGGGGATCGGGTTCATGATCGCGTTCTACTTCGAGCGAATCATGGCCCTGTGGGTATTCCTGGCGACGCTGCTGACGTCGACGGTGTTCGTCCCGATCATCCTGGGGCTGTTCGTGCCCTCGTTCCGACGTCCCAAGGCCGGCACCTGGGGGGCAGGCGCGGGGCTGCTCGGGTCCATCGCCTACTACGTGGCTTTCGGCCTGTTCGGCCATGACGGCGAGGGGACCCGCATCCTCACGCTCGATCTGTTCGGAAGCACGTTCGACATCTGGGAAGAATATGCCATGTTCTTCACGATTCCGCTGTCGCTCCTCGCCTACCTGGCCGGGGTGGTGGCGGACCGTCCAAAGGGAGGGAACCGATGAGCATCTGGGAGTGGGCATCCTGGGCCAATGTCGTGATCCTCGGTGTAGGTGCGCCAGTCGTGTTTCTCTTCTTCATGCGCGACTTGAAGTCGATCCTGGCGTGCCTGACGGCAGCGCGGGATGCCTTGCCCTCCATGGAGGCGGCCGCCATCGAGCTCGAGCCGGCAACTGCGGCGGTGACGCTGGAAGCTTGCCAATCGGAACGCCCCCCTCTATGATGTAGAGCCATGCCCGACTTCGTGGAAATCACCCTGGGGCGGCCCGAGAGGGGCAAGAAGTCCAGCCTGCTGGTCTTCTGGATCGTCCTGGCGGTGTATGCATGGAACTACCGGGGACCTGCCGAAGGCTACTGGGACACGTACATTGCGGTGCCTGCGGCCCTGCTGGCCGGGGAGGCGGTCGACTTCCGGACCCCGGACGGGGCCCCGGCATTCGACTACGAGCTGGCGGGGAAGCTCCCCGACGACCTGGTCCGCAAGGATGCCTACGGAATCGCCACGAAGGACCAGAGGTTGGGACCTGCGGTGGTGGCCTCGCTGTTCTACAAGTTCTTCCGGCTGTTCGGGTTCCGGTTCTTCTATGCGCTGATTCCGGCCCTGACCGCGCTGGCGTTCTTCTGCTTCCTGCACCGGTTGACGGCCAAGCGGCTGCTGTCGGGGCTGGCCGCGGTGCTGCTGCTGTTGAATCCGTTCCTGCTGTCGTACCAGCGGCTCAACCCGAACTTCCTGGGGCTGTTCCTGGTGGCGGTGATGTTCCTGGTCATCGAGGAGGAGCCGTTCCGACCATTGCTGGCCGGATTGCTGTGCGGGGCATTCGGGGGGATCCGCAACGAGGGGATCATCTATGCGCCGATCCTGCTGTTCTGGATCGCGCACCGGGCAGCGGGCGACAGCGGGGGTTCCATCCGGGACCGCCGTCGCCGGGCTTGGACGGCACTGGCCTGGTTCGTAGCCGGAGGGGTGGTGACGATCCTGCCGTTCCTGTACTGGAAGCAGTTTGCGTTCGGGTCGCCGTTCATGCATCCGAGCCAGTATGCCCATTTCGAGGGGTTCCGGCCGACGTTCCCCCACTCGTTCCTGGGGATCGACTTCCAGTTCAACGGTCTGCTGAACTTCCCGTTCTACCGGGAGTGGGTCCGGACTCCCCATTTCCCCTACCCGGTGTTCCTGATGATCCCGATGGTGGCCCTCTCCAGCTTCGGCCTGCTGCTGTGCGGGCTTGCGGTGCTGGGAGTACGGCCGCTCCTGGCCGAGCGCGCACGCCTTGGGGCCGCCATGCTGGCCTGGCTGGTCGTGACCTGGCTCTTCTGGGGGTTCCAGGAGAACTGGGAAGAGCTCAAGACATCGTTCCTGTTCATGGGGCTGCCGCCGCTCCTGGTCCTGATGGTGTTCGGTGCCGCACGGATGGCCGTCATCGGCCGGCTCAAGGCCAACATCGGGGCCTTTGCCGCGTTCCTCCTGGTGGCCGTGGTGTTGCTCAAGTTCGCACACTACATGGACTTCCCGGTGGACCAGCGCTGGTACGAGCGCTTCCCGAAAGCCAAGGTCAATGCCAGCGCGCTGCCGGGCCTGCCCGATGACCGCCGCCTCGACCCGGAGTTCTTCCTGACCCGTGAGGACAATGCGGAGCACGAGCGGCAGAAGGCGCGCTTCAGCAACGTCTGCCTCCTCCCGTGCAACTACCTGCCGGTCAAGCGCAAGTTGGAATGGCACGGCGGGGAACCGTCGGTCGAGATGAGCCAGCGCAAGCTCACGGTGCAGCAGGTCTGGGAGATCATCTACGCGCAGCAGAGTCGGCCCAAGTGAGCTGCGAAATCACGTTCGTCCGCGCCAGCACGACCATACTGCGGCTAGCGGACCGGGTGGTGGTGACCGACCCGTGGTTTTCCATGCGGATGAGGTTCCTGCCGGCGCTCGTGCCGCCCGGGATCCCGCTCCGGGACGTTCCCGTGCCGGACCTGGTGCTCTGCTCGCACCTGCACGCGGACCACTTCGAGCCAGCGGCAATCCTTCGCATGGCCGGGCCGGAGACAGTCGTCGCCGGCCCTCCCGGAACTGCGACCGCGCTCACAGGCCTGGGTGTTACCCGTGTTGTCGAGCTGGTGCCGGGAGCATCGCGGGAAGTGGCCGGGTTGACCCTGACCCCGTACCGGGTTCCGCACACGTTTCCACCGCCGGCTGAAAACGCGTATGTGGTCGAGGGGGATGGAGTTGCCCTGTTCTTCGGTGGGGACGGGGCCCGCGGGCCGATCTACGCCGAGGTCGGTCGCAGACACCGGATCGATGTAGCGCTGCTTCCGGTCGGAGGCAGCCTGATCTTCGGCCGCAGAACCGTGATGAACCCTGCCCAGGCCGTACAGGCCGCCCAGGACCTGGGTGCGCGCCACCTGGTCCCCATCCACCCCGGCGGCGAATGGCTGCCGCTGCCGCCGATGTCCTGGCACCCCGGCCGCGCACGACACGCGGAGGCCGAGGCTCGTCGCAACGGGCTGAACCTGTGCGTCCACGTGCTGCAACGCGGGGGAACGGCCGTGCTGCCTCCAGCCCTCTAGCCCGAAAGGCCGCCAGTCAAAAGCCCCTTCGCCTTCCCCCAGAACCGTCCTATGTCTTCCATTCGTCCTATCCGTCCCATTTGTCCCATTCGCCCCATCCCTTCTGTTGCCTCCCCCGGCCAGTGCGGTTACAATGCCCCCCGCGCCCCGATGTGGGGGAAGGGAGGCGGTAGCCATGCGAAAGACGGTGAGCCTGCTGGTTGGGCTGGCGTTTCTGGCCGCAGCGTGCGGCAATGGCGGCGGTGACGACGGCGACGTGAAGTTCCTGCCCGGCGACGGAAAGGGAGGCGATGCCTCCGGCGATGCGGTCACCGGAGATACCGGCCCAAAGGAGAAGTGCACCGTTTCCCAGGACTGCCCTGCGGACCTGCCGGTATGCGACCAGTTCACTTCGACCTGCGTCGAGTGCAAGAAGAACGACGACTGCGACGACCCCGAGTTGCCCTACTGCAATCCGGCCAGCATGTCGTGCGTCCAGTGCGTGATGAAGGAGCACTGCCCCTCCGAGTACCAGTACTGCCTCGAAGGGAAGTGCTCGGACAAGCCGTGCGTGCCCGGCAACAAGAGCTGCGTGGGAAACACCGTCCACATCTGTTCCCCCGACGGCATGGACCCCAACTGGGAAGTGCAGGAATGCGGCGCCAAGACCTGCTTCAAGGGGCAGTGCCTGGAGTGCAAGCCCAACGAGACCACATGCAAGGGGAGCAAGGTGATCGAGTGCTCCGCCACCGGCCAGGATTACAAGGTCCTCGAAGAGTGCACCGGCGGCAAAGACTGCTTCGGCGGCAAGTGCCTGGTCTGCTACCCCGGCAGTAAGAAGTGCGAGGGGAACGTGTCCATGCGCTGCACCGCGGACGGCAGCGGCTGGGAGTTCAACCAGGATTGCGCCCAGGGCGGCCTGACCTGCTACATGGGGGCATGCCTCAGCCCGTGCGCCGGCGATCTCAAGCAGAACACCAACGCGGGGTGCGAGTTCTTCGCCCTCGACCTGGACAACTACAGCGACTTCGAAAACGATGCGGCCGGTGCCCAGTACGCGGTGATCGTGTCGAACACCTCCAAGACCGACAAGGCCGACGTTACGGTGAAGCAGCCTGACGGCAAGACGATCGCTGCCGTTCTCGAGCCGCTCTCCCTGCACAAGTTCGAGCTGCCGCCCACGTGGGGGCTCGACGGAACGATGAAGGGGATGAACGCGTTCCAGGTCAACGCCAGCCGTCCCGTGGTCGTGTACCAGTTCAACCCCTTGTCCAACAAGGTGGAGGTCTTCTCGAACGATGCATCCGTGCTCCTGCCCGCTCCTGCGCTCGGCACGGAGTACTACGTGATGGCATACGGATTCGGCGGGGCCAAGCCCCCGGCCGAGCCGACGCCGCCCAGCTTCTTTGCCGTGGTCGGGATGTCCTCGGTCCCCACCCAGGTCACGTTCGTGCCGTCGACCGCCACCCTGGCCGGCGGCGGGATTCCCGCGCTGCAGAAGGGGCAGAGCCACACCGTCGAGCTGGCACTGGGCGAGGTGCTCAACGTGGAGTCGTCCCAGCCCGGGGCCGATCTGACCGGTACCCACGTCACGGCCACGGCCGCGGTGGCCGTGTTCGGCGGCCACGAATGCCCGTTCACCTCGGACCTGTGCTGCTGCGACCACGTCGAGCACCAGCTCACGCCGGTGTCCACCTGGGGAACGCACTACCTCATCAGCAAGTCGTGGGAGCGGTGGAAGGAGCAGGACTATGTGCGGATCATCGCGTCGGAAGAGGGCACCACGGTGACGCTGAACCCGGCCATCGCCCAGGTCCCGGTCCTCGGGCCGGGGCAGTACTTCACGTTCCAGACCAAGGTAAACCTCGAAATCACGGCCAGCAAGCCGATCATGGTGGGGCAGTTCCTGGCCTCGAGCTACGAGATCCTCGGCATGCCCAACGTGCTGTCCTGCTTCTCGAACAGCGACTGCCCGGCTTCCTTCACCTGCGACAGCTGGTCCGGCACCTGCATCGGGCCGACCTGCTCCACCTCGGCGCAGTGCGGCTCCGGAACGACCTGCGAGCTGTATTTGGGAACCGGGAACTGCGCACCGATCGGCGACCCGGCCTTCATGCTCGCCGTTGCCGAGGAGCAGTTCATGGATTCCTACGTGTTCCTCACGCCCGATGCCTACCTCGAGGACTACGTCAACGTGATCGCACCGCTCAATGCGGGCAAGGTCGTCCTGGACGACATGCAGATCCCGCCTCCGTCGTTCATCCCGGTCGGGAGCAGCGGCTACGGCGTCTATCGGACCCAGGTCAACGACGGCGTCCACACCATCTGGTCCGACAAGAAGATCGGCATCATGGTGTACGGCTACGACAATGACGTGAGCTACGGGTACCCGGGCGGCATGGGGCTCGCAGAGCTGGACTTCTAGACAAGAGCGCCTGGACCGGCAATCACCATCCGGCCTCCTTGCCGTGGCACACAGCCCCGAACCGCGACCGCTTTCTGCTTGAACCCCGACTGTGATCCCTGTATATAGGGGACGCTTGACTTGGAGCTATCGCACGATTTCGAAGGAGGAATGAAAATGCGTCTGGTTTCCATGCTGTCGGTTCTCGCGTTCGCCCTGGCTCTCGGTGGCTGTGGCAAGAAGGAAGAGCAGAAGAAGGCCGAGGAGCCCAACAAGGTTGCCGAGGAGCAGGTCAAGAAGGCCGAAGAGGCCAAGAAGGCCGCTGAAGCCCTCGCTGCCGAAGAAGCCAAGAAGGCCGAAGAGGCCAAGAAGGCCACTGAGGCCCTCGCTGCCGAAGAAGCCAAGAAGGCCGAAGAGGCCAAGAAGGCCGCTGAGGCCCTCGCTGCCGAAGAAGCCAAGAAGGCCGAAGAGGCTGCCAAGGCCGCCGAAGAAGCCAAGAAGGCCGAAGAAGCCAAGAAGGAAGACCCCGCGGCCAAGGCGGCGGAAGAGCTGCAGCAGCGCCGTGAGCGGATCCAGGAAATCTACAAGTTGGGGCGCAGCACCAACCCCGAGGACATCACCAAGCTCGAAGAGCTCATCAAGGGCGATGCCCAGCCCTACGAGAAGGCCACCGCGCTGCGGGCCCTCAGCAGCAACAAGGTCGAGGCCCTCATCCCGACCCTCAAGACGCTGGCCGAGGACAAAGATCTCGCCGTGAAGAGCGAAGCCGCCATCCTGCTGTACCAGTGGGGCGAAAAGGAATTCGCCAAGCCGCTCATGGAGCAGCTCCTCGACCAGGGCGTGGCCATGCGCCGGGCCTTCTTCAAGGGGATCCAGGACGGCAAGTACACCTATGAGCCCGAGGCCGAGGAGTTCTTCACCAAGGCCATGGGCGCCAAGCAGGTCCACGTGAAGCTCGATGCCGCCCTCGGCATGATGCACCTGGGCAAGAACGACGTGGCCGTGGCTGCCTTCAAGGAAGCCCTGGCCGATCAGGACAAGGAGTACGTCCGCCTGACCGCGGTCAGCTACCTGGCATCCGCCCGGGAAATCCCGGAGGCCAAGGCCCTGCTCGAGCAGGCCGCCAACGACGCAAGCCCCAAGGTCGCCAACCGGGCCAAGCAGATCCTGGGAGTCATCTCTCCCGAGGCCGCTCCCGCCCCGGCACCGGCCCCGGCTCCGGCCCCGTAGTCTCACTCCACAGACGATTCCAGCATATTCAGCCACGACTGGAGATGTGCCACTCAAAGGCTGCGACCGGGCTTGGCCAACAGTTTCCTGGCCGTCGGAGATGTGCCAGGTGCAAGGCGCGACCGAGCCTGCCGAATGAGGCGCACTTCGGCGTGCGCCGCAGTGAGGCGGCGACCGAGAAACGCCGCAGATGGCACATCCTCGGCGGCCAGGCCTACTTGAACTTCTTGATCAGGTATTCCAGCGACTTCCGGTGGATGCCGCCCCGGCGTGAGGCCTCGGAGATGTTTCCGCCGCACAGGTCGAGCAGGCGGGTCCAGTACTTCTCCTCGAACGAGGAGACGAGGGCATCCTTGGCATCCTTGTAGGGAAGGCTGAGGTAGTGGTCGAAGTCCGGAACGCCGGGCTGGATGACCGGGGGACGGGTGTGCAGATCCACGTCCAGCTCGACGCCGTCCGACAGCAGGCAGGCCCGCTCGATCACGTTGCGCAGCTCCCGCACGTTTCCCGGAAACGACCAGGTGCAGAGACGGGACAGCTCGGAGTGAGGTAGCGTATAGCGCTTCTTGTCCCTCCGCGAGAACTGGTCGAGGAAGTGATCGGCAAGCTGAGGGATGTCCTCGGGACGCTCCCGCAGCGGCGGAATCCGCAGCTTCACCACGGCCAGGCGGTAGTAGAGGTCCTCCCGGAAGTTCCCCTGGGCGACCTCGTCCTTGAGGTTGCGGTTCGTGGCAGCCACGATCCGGACGTCGACCTCCCGCGACGAATCGGACCCGACAGCCTTCACCTCACGCCGCTCGATCAGGCGGAGCAGCTTGCCCTGCAGGGCCAGCGGCAGCTCGCCGATCTCGTCCATGAAGATGGTACCGCCCGCGGCGGATTCGATGATCCCCTTGCGGGCAGCGACCGCGCCGGTGAATGCCCCCTTGACGTGGCCGAACAGCTCGCTTTCGATGATGGATTCGGGGATCGCGGAGCAATCGACGATCTCGAACGGCCCCTTGCTGCGCGGAGACAGGTCGTGCAGGGCCCGCGCCGTGAGCTCCTTGCCGGTCCCGCTTTCCCCCTCCACCAGCACGGTGGCATCGGTGCGGGCGATACGCTGGATCATGGCAAAGAGGTGGCGCATCTGCGGAGATGCTCCGACCAGCTCTCCCAGGCGGCTGCCGGTGGTCAGCTCGAGGTCGACCCGCTCCCGCCCTTCCTTGTACTTGAGCTGCGTGTTGCCCACCGTGATGCGACACGACGGCGGCAGCCAGGCATCCGCCACGGCAAGAGAATCCACCAGGATGCCGTTCTTGCTGCCCAGGTCGCGGATCCGGTTCCCCCGCTCGGTTGCCTCGATGCGGAAATGCTGCCTCGACACGGTATCGTCGGACAGCACGAGGTCGTTGTCCGGCGAGCTGCCCCCGCGAAGCATGATTCCGTCCCTCGAGATCCGGGTCCCCTTGTCCGGCCCCTTGACGACCTCGAGGTCGAACGACGGGGCGGAAAGACGCTCCACCTCGGAAGCCAGGAACACGGTCCGGGTTTCCCCCTCTCCCCCATCTACTGGCCCGCGGTGATCGTGTCCGTCCATTCCTTGTCCTTTGCGATGGTGAAGTCGCGTGTCGTGGTCTTGTCTCCCGCCCGCACGACCAGCTTGTGGGGACCGGCGGCAAGCTGAAGCTCGATGATGTTCAGCCCCTGCTCGGGCTTGCGCACCTTCCCATCCACGAGCACTTCCGCTGAGGCCGGGAAGTAGCGCAGCCGGAACGTGCCGGTCTCCAGCTTGCGAAGCTGCTTGCCGATGATGCGGGGGGACGGGTAGGAAAGCTCGAACTCCTGGGTCACGAAGCCGTCACGCTCCAGCCGGATACGCCTGGGCTTTTCGCCGCCCAGGCACGTGATCGGCTGCGGCTGATTGCCTTCGAGCTTGTCATCCACGTAGACAAGTGTGTCGGCCGGAACGACTGTCAGCCGGGAAATGGAGCGCTCGGCAGTCGCCTTGCCGGCATGCCCGGTCCCCTGCCCGGCAGTTCCCTGCCCTGATGTGTCCTGCCCCACTGTGTCCTGCCCCACCGTGTCCTGCCCCACCGTGTCCTGCCCCACCGTGTCCTGCCCCACCGTGTCCTGCCCCGCTGTTCCC
>Ga0233425_10009238_pt1 | contig 12630 bp, 12 predicted proteins | sample Watercolumn_Towu_2_FD_181712 | JGI IMG/M metagenome (GOLD analysis project Ga0233425, IMG submission 181712) | Freshwater microbial communities from Lake Towuti, South Sulawesi, Indonesia - Watercolumn_Towuti2014_140_MG | ecosystem: Environmental > Aquatic > Freshwater > Lake | place...
GCACACTCGTGGACGCCTCTCCGGATCTCACTGTACGTCGTACCCGTGTAGCTCTCGCCTCGTTTTTCCCACATCATGATATTGGAGGCGTAACGGGCTACGCTTTCTTCGAACATGTGAGGGAGAGTACGATGAGGGGCTGTCATGATGGTCCCTTGCGATTGATACATTTATTCATCGATCCATTGAATCATTGGCAAACGGCTCTATGGTCTGATCACCTGATGACTCAATGGTGTTTTCACCCGACTTCCGGTTTTCATGGGCGAACCTGACCGCCGGGAAGATAATGGCCGCCAACGATATTGTCACGACGAACGCGGAAATCTCGATGAACAGCCTGTGGACATGAAAGAGCCAGTGCCCGGTCAGAAACGATCCTGCTGCAACAACAATGAGCAATGGAAAAGCATACATGGGCCTGAGCAGTCGGCAGATCAATCCGGAAAGGAGGAGCAGCACCACGGACAAACCCAGATGCAGCCAGTTCGACCTCACGAGGTAGTCCCGATCGAGCACACACTCGAATGCCTTGGCGTATATTTCTCCGTACCCGTACGAGGACGGCGACGCCGGAGGGCGAGACAACCCCCGCATCACGAAGACAACTTTACCGCGAAAGTAACTGCCATACTCTTCTGCCAGCGGGAGCCCGGATGCGCTCTTCGGCCCTTCGTAACGGTGCCATAATCGTAGCAAACCAGTCCATCGATCCGGGACCACTGACACCGGAGCGACAAATTCATTCTCGGGATACCGTTCACTATTGAGATCCACGTAGAGAATTCCGTCACGTCCGACAGGAATGCTATAATCACCAAAGACAACGGCATTTCCCGCCTTTCTTATTCGATCGCGTTCAGGAATGCCTCGCACTTTCCTTATCGTCTCAAGAATGACATCAGCGTCGTAGGTTCCGAGATACGGAACCAATGCGTGGATGGCTCCGATCGGTCTTCTGAAATGATCAAGCGTGTAGTACGCTTCAGTGATTTCATCCGCAACGAAGTAGTGGACACCCGCGCGGGACCCGAACACGACGATTCCGGATTGGGCGATTTTTTTACCTAGACGAAACTGCACCAGGCTACGATCTACAACGATTGCTCTCGCACCCGCAATCGTGAGCTGCTCAACGATCGAAATGATAGTAGTAGAATCCTCTCTCCTGGCATCATCAAGATTGACCTCCAGCGCAATAGCCGCAGGCTCCTTCCCGAGATCACGAGTCACCCACGGTACAAAGTAGTTGGCCAGCTTGAAGTCCGACTCGGCAAAGAACCCCGACCACACCAATGATTGTGTCAGAACCATGAGCCCGATACCCCAGTACACAAACCTCACGCCCAGGCTTTTTGATTTTGCCACAAACCAGCGAAAGGCATTCTGCAGGATCAGATCGAAATCGGAGAAAAGAAGCGTACCCGCAAACTGCGGCAGCCTCTTTTGCCGCCAGAGAAGAAGGAGAAGCGAACGGATCATCAGCAGCCAGAGCAGTACAGCGAATGCGATGAAGATGACACCGAAGAGCTTCGGGACCCGCCCGAGCAAGACCCTGCCTCAGCCGGCCCCGGAACACGCCAGGAACGTACCGAATCTCGTGGCAGCCACTCCAAGTGCCACGAAGAAGAGGGCGATTACGAGCGGGACGACCAATGTTGTCCAGAGCGAGGTTGACTTTCTGTCCATTCGTTGAGCCCTTCCCGTAGCAGATTTGATCATCTCGCCATCGAGCCATGTTGCCATTTGAACAAACACTCAATGTCCCGATGACCAGATCGCCCGATGGCCAGATCCTCGAGGCTACTCTCGAGGCTGCCGCACTTCAGTTCCCCATCTTCAACTTCTCGTTCGCTTCCCATCTCTGGACAGCCTCAAGAAACACACCGGCGATGTGATCGGCCTTCTTCTGCGTGTACTCTTTGGCCTTCTTCACATCGAAATCCATATAGCCGAACCCTTTTTCCGGCAATCGCGAGGTCGCCCACGCGGGGAGCATGAAATACCCGTCTTCCACTCCGGCTCGACCGACATTATCCTTACCGACCTTCTCGTACATCTCTTTGTCCACCAGATCCGGCCTCATCGAAAGCACGAGTGCGGCCTCTTCGAGATCTCCGTGTCCCGACTGCTGCGGCTTGCCTCCGTATACTTCCGCTACCGCTTCAAAATCGACCTTCCACCAATCGACTGTCAGAAGATGAGCGCTTGTCTCAAGGTGGAGACGTGTCATCGCCTTCTTCAACGGATCGGTGTTGCCGCCGTGTCCGTTGATGATGAGGATATTTTTGAAACCACTCCTGATCAGGTCCTTCATCACATCGTAGAGATACTCCTCCATGATTTCCGGCCGAATCATGATCGAGCCCGGAAATCGGGCGATGCTGGCACCAGTCGTACCGTGATTGACCGCCGGTGCGATCAGGGCATTGCACTTTTCCCAGATGTGTTCGGCCAGATTCTGAGGAATGTAGTTGTCCGTTCCAATCACGCAAGCTCCGTGCGATTCGACCGTTCCGATGGGCAGGATCACCCTGTCGGTCACTTTCGGCACAATCTGCGCAAGCCTCATCCAGGCAAAATCCTGCATGTGGTGAGACTTGAGGTCTTTGACCTTCGTCTGCGGCATGAGCGACGTGGAGAGAAGCATCAGGGCGGTGAAAGCGCATGTCAGGCGTGTGGCGAGTTTTCGCATGGTTGGTTCCTCCCGGGGATGGTGGGTACGACGGCCGACGAGGCGGCCTGAATCGATCGGTGCAGTGCGGTGTGAGTCTGCGATACAAAACTACGTCAGTCTGACGTCAAACGCAACGCCGGGAAGTTTGGAACGGCAGCATTCCAGATTCCGGAATACGCTGATTTCGGGCAGATTTCTTATATTGTAGACGATGGAGTCATTCTTGCTGCCACTATGCATCCTGGCAGCACTGGCTGCGTATCCCGGTTTGTCTGATCGTGCCGGGGACTCCTGTACGTCACTACCCCCCACGACACCGTATTCTATTCATCAAAAAGAGTCAAACAAAGCGTGACCAAATCGAGTCTTCATGACGAACTCGAGACTGTCAGCCGAATCCGTGCCGGCGACGTGGAGGCATTTTCTTCCCTCTTCCGCCAGTACTACGAACCGCTTTGCTTTTTCGGAGTCAGATATCTGCACGACCTCCAGTCGGCAGAAGGCATCGTGCAGGACATCTTTGTACGGCTCTGGGAATCCCGCGAAACGCTCGGCATCCAGTCGAGCCTGAAAAGCTACCTCTACGCATCGGTCAGAAACGCCTGCCTGAATCAGCTCAAGCACGATGGATTTTCGACGCCACTCGATGATGAAGCAGACCGACCCGATACCGAGGGGTTACAGCCCGACCTTCAACTTGAATCGACGGAAATCGGCGAAGCCCTCACAAAGGCGATAAACACCCTGGCCCCCAGATGCCGGCAGATTTTTGCCATGGCAAAATACGACGATTTGAGCTATCAGGAGATTGCAGAAATACTCGACATCAGCGTCAACACGGTCAAAACTCAGTTGAAACGGGCTCTCAAGACGCTGAGCATCAAACTGCAGCATTTTCAGATGCTGTTTTTCTTTACCAGGTGGTGGTAGTCATCGCCTGATTGCGGCGCGTCACCCTTTTCGTCTATTCAGTTGTCCCATGTGTGAAGAAATCCACTCGAGAAAGCGATCATGAACAAGATCGACTGGGAAATTCTGGCAAACCACCTCACCGGCCAGGCAACGGCGGAGGAGGAGGAGAAACTCGCCGAATGGCTTGGGAAAAGCGCGGAGAATCAGGAATTCCTTGAGCGCATGAGCAAAATATGGCGGGCGGAGTCCAAAGCCTTCCAGCGCCTCGACACGGAAGGCGCGCTCAGGCTTGTGATGTCCAGAATCCAGAGATCGTCAACCGTCCATCGGGGTGTCACAGACCGTGTCCCGACTTCCCCGCACCAGAACCCGATTCAGCAGTTCCTTACGCAGCCGATGTTCTTCAGGGCCGCGGCCGTGCTCGTCATTGCGATCGGAGCTTTTGCCGTCTTCTCCATCCTTCGTCCGAATCGGGAGATCGAGACATCGACGATAACCTTTGCAGGCGTCCAGACACTCCAGCTCCCCGACGGCACAAGAATCACGTTTGACAGCGGAAGTACATTCACGTATCCGAAATCGTTTGATGGCGCAGAGGCCCGCGAGGTATCCCTCGACGGAGAGGCCTTTTTTGAGGTGACCCGAAATGAGAAGCTTCCCTTCACTGTCCACGCAAACGGGGGGACGATCAAGGTTCTGGGCACTTCGTTCGCAGTCCGCTCGTGGAAATCCGATGAAAACATCGTCGTCGCCGTGAAAGAGGGACGTGTCTCGTTCCAGCCCGATCTGAATGAGGACACGAGCAGGATTGTCTACCTGACAGAGAACATGATGAGCAAACTCTCGCGGCGGACCGCAGTCCCTACTCCGGCAGAGAATACCGACTTTTCAAAATCTCTTTCCTGGATGAGAAGAGAGATCTACTTCCAGAACACTCCCGTCCCGGACGTCCTGCGTCAGCTGGAGCGCTGGTACCACGTCAGCATTCAGGCAGCTGACAGCGCCATGCTGCACGAGAACGTCACAGTGTTCATCGGGAACAAACCGCTGGCTGAGAACCTTGACCTTCTGGCCGTTATTCTGGACATGAGGGTCATCCAGCGCGGTGATTCGGCCCGGTTCGTCCGACGCTGAGGCCTGGATGCAAGCTGCGTGTCACCCTTCTTCGCTGTTCGATTGTCCTAGGAGCAGCAATGGGATTCCAACCATAGAGAGGGGTGATCAACATGAGTTCATTCAGATACTTTGCCATTGCATTGCTGTTCATCGTTCACACCGCAGCCTCACAGCTGCGCGTCGGGCTCTCCGGGGGAGTTCTCTTCTCGGAGGCAGAGCAGAGCAGGCTTTACAACACGAAGGCAGGTTCAACGACGACGTTCTTCTGGGGAGGGCTTCTCGACTATTCGTTTACGCGCGGTCTTTCAGTTGTCGTCGAACCATCGTACGTGGAAAAAGGGACGTTTGCCCGCCCGATCGAGTTTCGTGGGTACGTTCCAAAGGTATCGTTCAAGCAATCGTACCTCGAATTCCCGGTTCTGCTGAAGTACTCCTTCGGCGGCACCGTACGACCTCATATCGTCCTTGGTTCCAGCCTCGGGATCAGTCTGTCGTCGAAAGTACTGGCGGAGGTCACCGGACCCGGAATAAGCCGGCTGGAGGTCGAGGCCGACGTGGCAAATCTTGTGCGCGACTACGAATACTCTCTCGAATTCGGCGGAGGAGCGAGTTATGAAATCGACGAATACATTTCGCTGAGCATCGAGGCAAGATATTCGTACGGCATCACCAACATTGTCGGGAAAGGTTCGTTCACCACGTCATTTGGCAACGAATCGTTCACCCCTGCACTGGAGAGCGACGCCGCTTACAGGAACAAGGGATTCAGAATCAGGTTCGGGCTGTCATTCCCGCTCCAGTTCAATGAACAATAATTGTGTGCTGAAGACTCTTCAGCCGGAGGACCAATGAAACTCTTCACATTTCTCACTGTCTTGCTCTTCGCCGTTGCACTCTTCACCCAGGGATGCGTAATGATCGATTCATCACTGGGTCTCGATCCGATTGATCGCGGACACTCCATCGTCGGGTCCGGTCACCTGGTTACATTGACGCCCGACTTCAAGAACTTCAAGAAGATCTACCTCAGCCACAGCTTCAGGGCGAGAATTGAGAAAGGGAGCGCTTCCTCCGTGAAGATCGAGACGGACGACAACATCGAGCAATATGTGCGCGCCTCTCAGACGGATGACGAGATCCACATCGGCCTGGAAGACAACAGCTACAGCAACGTGACACTGACGGTCGTTATTGTCACGCCGGACCTGTCGCTGATCAATGTTTCCGGCGCGGCCTCGGTCACCCTGAACGGTTTCAACCTGTCGCATAGCCTGGAGATCGTCAGCAGCGGTTCGTGCATACTCAACGGGACTCTCAATGCCGCGGACGTCGTGATGAAACTGAGCGGCGGCACCATCGTCAATTTCACCGGCGGAGCGGACGATCTGCAAGTCGAGGGGAGCGGCGGCACGGTGCTGCGGCTTCTGAGTTTTCCCGTCAAGACATGCAAGGCATCGTTGAGCGGCGGGAGCGTCAGCGATGTGAGCGTTTCCGACACGCTTGAGGTGACGCTGTCCGGAGGCTCCGTGTTCCGTTACAGGGGGAATCCGGTCATGCGGCTTGTCAGTGTCAGCGGCGGATCGACCATCCAGAGACTGTACTGAGCGTGCGGAAGAACCGACACATGTCGAGGTGCACAACATACCTGTTGCTCTGCCTCGTGCTCGCCGGCGTTCCTTTGGCTGTGTTCGGTCAGGAAGGAGCGGTCGTGGACTCAAGGAATGTGCCGGTTCCGGCGGCGCTGCTCGACACAATAGCCGTCGATTTCAACAACGTCCCGCTGCGCGAAGCATTGCATGCGGTCGCAGACAAGGGTCAATTCACCCTGAACTACAACGAGAACATTCTGGACGCAGATGCTCACGTCACCTATTCGACCGCCGGCCAACCCGCATTTCTCGTGTTGCGATCGGTTCTCCGGAGCACGCGGATCGAGATCATCGTTCTCGGTGCACGACAGGTGGTGTTGATCAAGCGCAGGACATCACCGACTGGTGAGTCGGGGAAGAAATACACCATCAGCGGCTACGTCACCGACGCCGCCACCGGGGAGGCACTCGTAGGCGCCAACGTCACCATCAGGGATCTCAGTACAGGCGCCGCGTCCAATGCGTACGGGTTCTATTCTCTGACGCTGCCTCCGGCTGATTATCTCGTCCAGTTCAGTTATATGGGTTATTCCAGTTTCGTTTCGTTCGTCGCGCTCGAGGCCGACACGAAACTCGATGCACCGCTGCAAAGCAGCTCGATCCAAGTCGACACCGTCCTCGTGCTATCCGAAGCGGAACAGTTCTCACCCGGCACGACTGCCGTGGGAACCGTTCATCTCAACCCGGAGAAACTGACCGCCATCCCGGTTCTCTTTGGTGAGCAGGACATCCTGAAGGTCATACAGTTTCTGCCTGGCGTGAGCAATCCCCGGGAAGGGGACTGCGGCATCTACGTCCGGGGCGGGGACTCTGATCAGAACCTCATCTTGCTCGACGAAGCCACCGTCTACAGCCCGTTTCACACGTTCGGATTGTTCTCCGTGTTCAACTCCGACGCGATTCGAAACATCCGACTCGTGAAGGGCACCGCCCCGGCGAAGTTCGGCGGCAGACTCTCATCTGTCATAGACATGCAGATGAAAGAGGGAAACATGAAAGAGTTCGACGGGACTGCGGGCATCGGACTGATTTTTTCCAGGTTGACGGTGCAGGGGCCCATCCTGAAGGACAAGGCTTCCTTTCTGATTTCGGGACGGAGGACGTACTTCGACGTGCTGGCCAAGCTGTTCGGCGCTCCTGCTGACCTCAAGTTCCATTTCTACGACCTCAACGCCAAGATCAACTACAAAGTCGATGAAAACGACAGGGTCTATCTCTCCGGGTATTTCGGGAGGGACGGGATGGGCTTCGCCGATGAATTCGACATGACGTGGGGGAACACGACGGGAACAATCAGATGGAATCATCTCTTCAGTGACAGGCTGTTCCTGAACTCCTCCCTCATCGTCAGCGATTTCACCTACAAACTCAGCGCCGGCGGAGAAGATGCGGACGACGACAAGGTCCAGTGGTTGTCGGAAGTCACCAACGTCACGCTCAAAGAGGATTTTGAATACTTCTATGACGGACAGAACATCCTTGGCTTCGGCGTGGACTATGTCCGCCACTCGTTTCTCCCCGCCGATTTCTCTGTCTCAAGCGATGAGAAATTCCGCTTGACGATCGGGGAGAAATCCGCCAACGAATTCAACGCCTACGTCTCGCATGAGCACACGATCAGCGATCGGCTCAAGCTCGAATACGGGTTGCGTGCCGGACTTTTCTCGGTGTCGGGCGAAGCCGATCGATTCAACTTTGACGAGATCGACGAACTGGACGTCGGCCTCCATGGCAACGAACAAACGACGTATGCAAACCTCCAGCCGCGCGTGAGCGCTGCATACCTGATTGATGAATCAAGCTCTCTCAAGCTCGGCTATTCACGCAACTTCCAGTACCTCCACATGCTGAGCAACACCAATTCCGGAACTCCCCTCGACGTCTGGCAGCCGAGCAGCGCCACGATTCGGCCTCAGATTGCGGACCAATTCTCGCTCGGCTATTTCCGCACGGCGGCGGGTGCTTCATACGAACTCTCAGCCGAGGTCTACTATAAACATCTTCGGAACCAGATCGACTACAGAGAAGGCGCCAATTTCCTTCTGAAGAATTACTTCGACTCGGAGCTGGTGTTCGGCAAAGGATGGGCCTATGGGCTGGAGGTACTCCTGAAAAAGAACAGAGGGGACCTCACCGGCTGGATTGCCTACACGCTTTCCGCATCCAGAAGGAAGTTCGAGGACATCAGCGGAGGGAATCCTTTCCCCGCGAAGAACGACAAACCACACGAGTTCAGCGCCATTGCACAGTACCGGGCGGGCAAGAAGTGGTCGTACTCGGCAAACTTCGTCTACACTTCCGGGTATACGACGACCCTCCCCACGGGGAAGTACTCGTCATTCGGCGAAGAAGTGTTTTCATACACTGTGCGGAACGGATACCGCCTTCCCTCCTACCACCGCCTCGACCTCGGCATCACCTATACCACAAGCGGAGGAGGAATCTGGTCTCTCCATATCTATAACGTCTACGGCAGGCGGAACATCTACACTGTATTGGTTCGAGACCGGGACGATCAACCAGGTTTGAAAGAAGCCGTCAAGGTCTCACTCTTTCCTATGATCCCGTCGTTGAGCTACACATTTACTTTTTAGACAACCAATGGCCGCTCATATCCGACAGTTCCCGAGAATACACGCTGCCAGCATCCCGCTCTTTCTGGTGTTCTTGTTCGCGGGGTGCGAGGAAACGATCGACCTCGATCTTGACCAGATGGAAGAGCGGCTCGTCATCGAAGCCGTTGTTTCGGACAAAGCGGGGATGAGCAACGTCAAGCTCAGTTTCACGGAGAACATCTATAGACGATCGCAGGCAAGGAAAGCCATCGGGGCTGTCGTCACCCTCAGCGACGATCTTGGCAACAGTGAAGTACTTGGTCAGGTTCAACCGGGACTTTTTACCCCGACGAAGATACAGGGCATGATCAACAGAGAATACAAGCTGAATGTCGCGTTTGAAGGAATCAATTACTCTGCCGTTTCCAGGATGCCCGAGCCCATGGCACTCGACTCTATCCGGACGGAGGTTTCCAGTTTCGATATCTTCTTCGGCAGATCAGTCACTCTGACGTACTACCTTACCAACAAACCGGGAGTTGAGGAGTTCTGTGTCATCAGGGCCTACAATCCTGGCGAGGGAACGTTCCACTGGGACGTGTACAGCGACAGGAATTCCGACGGCAGGCAGGCGGCTCTTCGGGGACCTTCATTTTCCGCCTACGGCACCTCTGTGCGCGTGGAGGTCATTTCGATCGACAAGGCGACGTATGAGTATCTGCGAGCGCTTGAGGGGATTTCAGGTGAGAATGGTTTAGAGGTACCGGACGTGTTCCGGATCAATGACTTCAATCCGAAATCCAACATCACGAATGATGCACTCGGGTATTTCAGCGCTCAATCGCAGAAAGATTACGTGGTACGCCTGCGGTAGTCGTTGCCGGGAAGGATAGCTTCTGACGGCCGCAGGTCAAACGTAGTGCCTCTGGAATCGCTTCTTCAGGATGATCAAGCTCGTGCCGTCCCCATATCTGTACTGTACATCGTCCATCAACCGCCTGCTCTGAAAGAGACTTATTGAGGCCGGGGTTTGCTGGTCCAGCAGGCTTCCCGTGAAGGAAGCCCCCTTCCTCCCGGCGCCGCTCCGATCAACGTGCCGCTCAATCAGATGAACAGTCAGCGTCCCGCCGTCGGCCCGGAGTTCGACCGTGATCGGATACTTGTTGGCTGGCTGGTATTTCACCAGATTCGTGAAGAGCTCATCAACGGCGACGGAAACTGCGTTCTTCGCCTGCTCGTCCACCAGTGTGCCAGCGGTGAACTCGTCGATGAGATTAGACACCATCGAAAGCGAGTCGAGGTGCCGGCTGAAGTTTCCCTGCGCGGTTGGCATAGTCCAGGATCCTCTCTGGGGGTAGAGTTACGAGGCCTTAGACGGTGCCAGTCTATCGGAATCGAATGATCATCGGCGATCGGGGCTGCCATCCCTCCTGTCACACACCGCCCTGTTGCTTCTAGGCAATGTTTCAGATATCATAGCTTCGATCGTCTCGTGCAAATATCGTTCATGGCACTTCAAGGTACTGTGATGAGAACCACAGATTCAGGAAAGCTCTGCCGGTCAGATAGTCTCAGGCCAATGGATAAGCAGACCCCATATGGAGGTGTCTCGGCAGCAGGGGGATCATGCCGCCGGGATGGCCGCGATGGAATGAGAGGCGATTGATCTGATGGCGAAGCGACGGTTTGCATCACATTCCTGTCCCAACTGCGGCACAGAGTATCATCTCAAGCCGGAGCTGGCCCACTTCTGCCCCGCGTGCGGCCAGGAGAATCACGAGCTTAACATGCCGTTCAGGCATGTCGTGGGAGAGTTATTCGAGACGGTCCTGCACTTCGATACAAAGTCGGTCCGAACCATTCGCGCGCTCGTCTTTAGCCCGGGCTTACTGACCACGGAGTTCGTCAAGGGAAGACGCGCCAGCTATGTTACTCCGATTCGGCTCTACATTTTCATCAGCTTCCTCTTCTTCCTCCTCCTCTCAATTTCATCGCGCGAGGGCAGCGGCCGGACCGCTGTGGAGGAAGCAAGCGGGGACCGATTCAACATCACATTCTACTCACTTAACTCACGGGAACTGTACGGCCTTACCGACGCCCAGATTGACTCTCTGATGCAAGCCCGGAGTATTGAACTCACACCGACGAATAGATACATTGTGCGCCAGGTGGCCAAGACGACGGGGGGCGGAGGGAGAGAGTTTGTGCACACGATCGTCAGGAACATCTCCTATATGATGTTCCTTCTCATGCCCTTTTTCGGATACCTCGTCTATCTTTTCCATCGAAAGAGGGAAGTTCACTACATAGGCACGCTCGTGTTCTCTCTGCATTTTCACAGCTTCACATTTCTAACGCTGGCCGTCTTAATGGTCTTAAGCAGGATCCCGTACCTGTCCTTCGTCTATGTGCTGACGCCCTTCGTGTCCGGCTTCTACCTGTACGCCTCTCTCAGGCGGATATTCGGGCGCTCGCGGTTTTCGACACTGGTACGGACTACCGTGATCGGCATACTCCACCTCATTTCAGTTGCGGTGTTGTTTCTCGTGACGGTGTTCGGGAGCGTGCTCGTGTTTTAGGAGGTGGAAAACTGACAATGGAATCCTCTATGAACCCATTCGGATCAGATGTACCTTCGATGGAACCGGCACACACAGCTCTATGTCGCTCTTCATGGGCAAATACCGAATCGAAACAGAGCGGCTGCGAGGCCATGACTATGCAGCTCCCGGCGGGTATTTCAAAACTATCTGCACAGTCGGGATGATTAATCTCTTCGGAGAGATCAGAAATCGGACGGTATGCCGGAATGAACTTGGAGAAATCGCGTATAAGTTTTGGATTGACATTCCGCAACATCATGCAAATGTGTCTCTCGATGAGTTCATCATCATGCCGAATCATGTCCACGGGATCCTGGTACTGCATCCACTTCGTCGAGACGTTGCATGCAACGTCTCGACGAGGAATCCGGCAAGCTTCATGTCTTCAATCTCGCCAAGACCCGGCACGCTCGGAGCAATTGTCAGATCGTATAAGGCTGCGGTCACACGCTGGCAACACAATCGGAATCCGGGAGACGCCGTCTGGGGCTCCAGGTTTTACGATCACGTAATCCGAAACAAGAGCGAGCTGTTCGCAATTCGGAACTACATACGGAACAATCCAGGGAACTGGAGCGAAGCTGACAGCCGCCCAATGAATCTATCAACAGACTCCTGCGAGAAATCATGAGCAAATCCACATCATGTCTTGTCCTCCTCGTGGCGGCCCTCATCACGTGGTCTGCCCTTGCCCAAACGCCCCCGGCGGCCGGGCAACTCCATAAGGTACTCGACTCGGGCGGACCATTGCTCAGAGAACAGGCTGCGTGTGACGTGCTGTTCTACGGACTGAACGTGGCGTTCGACACGACTGCACGATCCATCACAGCAAGCGCGAAAGTCCGTGCTCTGGCCCTCGATACGCTCAGCACATTCGTTCTCGATCTCAGCTCAAACTATACAGTCGGCTCCGTGACGTGGCACGGACGTTCGCTGAACAACTCGGCCCTGACATTCAGCCGGCCAGCCGGCCGGATTTGGATCACACTGCCTTTTGTTGTTCAGAAATCGGATACGATTGCGGTGACTGTTGCCTATCAGGGCATACCAAAGGTTGCGACCAATCCCCCCTGGGACGACGGCTTCGTGTGGAAGCGGGCGCGGACAGGTGAACTTTG
>Ga0233425_10009239_pt1 | contig 12630 bp, 9 predicted proteins | sample Watercolumn_Towu_2_FD_181712 | JGI IMG/M metagenome (GOLD analysis project Ga0233425, IMG submission 181712) | Freshwater microbial communities from Lake Towuti, South Sulawesi, Indonesia - Watercolumn_Towuti2014_140_MG | ecosystem: Environmental > Aquatic > Freshwater > Lake | place: Indonesia...
ATAAACTTGGCGAACGGTTTTCTCCGGCGGCCTGGGCACGCCTCAGCCATCTGCCTGCTTCCGGAGTGCGGATGCTATTCCAGCCTCGCAAGGGGGGGGTGCCGAATGCACTAACCGTCATGGAATACATCGCGGCAACGGGCGAGAAGCAAATACCACTCGCCGTGCTTCGAGCCTTATGTCGCGACAGCAGATACCATCAGATCAGCAGCCTTTTTAACCGTCGAATTAGATTTGTTCGTCTATTGCTTAGGAAGGCTCGCGGCATTCATGAACCGCACCATGTTCTCCGTTTGTTGCAAGAGCAGTACCCGGCCATTCATGACTGGCTGGAGGCAAGAGGCTTTGCGGAGAGCTTTCCAATGGAGAACTCGACCTGGACATCACTGATGCGGCGGCAGGCTGAGTGGCACAGGAACGGTGGTTGGCGTTCAGGGGAATTGCCAAACGCGACTTGGCTCAGTCCGATGGAGAGACAGACCCTGGACGGATGTGAAGTTATTCCTCTGACCAGTACGCGAGAGTTACAGCAAGAGGGCGAGGAGATGCAGCACTGCGTTGCTACACGCTGGCGATTGTGCTCATCAGGTCGGTGTTTAATTTTTTCCCTTCGGTCATCACAGGGTCGATCGACATTGCTGATGTCTAAGACAGGGGAGTCGTGGAAAGCAACCGAGCACCGTGGGGTGCGAAATGAAACTGCACCTGTAGTACACTCGATGATCGCTCAAAAGATAGAAGGTTTACTGAGCCATCCGGATATAAATCAATACAAGTAGTCGTTTCGATAGCCATGAAGCGTAGAGTCTGTCCGACATGTAACGAGATTAACGAACTCTCGGCAATATTCTGTACCAAGTGCAAAGCATCAATTGCTTTGATCGAACCAACCGAGAGTGAGCCTGCTGATCTGCCGCAAGCCACCGGGGCAGCTCCCCAGTCGGCGAACAAAGCCTTGCCCGCCGACCCCGGCGCCGTTAAGTGTCCCAGTTGTGGCATATCGCAAACGGCTTCTGATCTTTGCGTACGGTGTGCGGAACCCCTACCCAAGGCAGTGGTGTGGATTGTGACATGGCCTTGGAATGAAGATACGCGGATCACCTCCACGCTGGCGATCGGTCGCGATAGCAGTCCCGACTGGCTGAAGCGTCGGTTCGAGCAGCTGAACCTCGATGTTCTATCCCGCGAGCATGCGAGGTTAGTAATCGAAGGAGAACAGATCACCGTTACTGATCTTGGATCGACAAATGGAACGTATGTAAATGGAACACGTCTTCAAAAGTGCATTGCAACCATCTTACGTTCTGGTGACACCATAAGATTTTCATCCTCTGGACCAACAATCACCGTTCATAGCAGGAACGCGACATGAAGCCAACCCTTCGTGTTTGGGCTGCAACGGATGCTGGCTGCGTGCGTGAAAAGAATGAGGACGCCCTGTGCATCGGTAATCAGGTGGTTCAGTCTGATGATAGCTGGTCGGGTTACATTGAGCTCAGCCAGGATCAGCCGCTGCTGGTTGCTGTTGTCGATGGCATGGGGGGACACCGAGGCGGTGCAGTGGCCAGCCGCATTGTGGCTGAAAAGCTTTCTATCCTTGTACGAAGCAATAGGCCAAGCCCGGACGTGGCGTCGGGTTTAATTAGCCTTGTAAACGAGCATGTTCACGACCATGCCAGCAGAAACCCATTACTTTGTGGCATGGGGGCCACTGCGGCTTTCCTCTGGTTTGGCACACAAACCGGTCTTTGCATCAATGTTGGAGATGCAAAAGTCTTTCGTCAGCAAGACGGGTTTCTGCAACTGCGTAGTGAAGACCATGCCTTGCAGTCAAATGATGGCCGACGATCACTGTTGCAGTCACTGGGGGGTACTAAGACGCTTCAATCTGTAAGCCCGTCGGTTCGCGAAGAGCCGCTGCGGGATGGGCGCCGCTACCTGCTTTGCACAGACGGCTTAACCGATGAAGTAAATATTGACGAAATCGAAACATACATGACGCAGCCTTCAAAGCAAGCGATGATGGCCTTGCTAAACGCGGCGAAAGTAAGTGGAGGCCGCGACAACATAACCTTGGCCATTGTCGAGATACATATACAGGATTGAATATGAGCGGACCCAAGAGCGCGAATTACCGTCTCTCAGACGCAATCGATAGCCTGGATGGCGCTGATCGAGAGCTCAGGGTGGAAATCCAAAGGCGTGAGGAGGAAGAGAAACGCCAGGCAGAGCAAGAACGCAAGCGTCGTGAAGCCGAAGCGCGCGCTAGAGCAGAAGAGGCGCGCCGTAGAGAGGAAGCGCGACAGCAGCAGCTATCTGTAGCGCGCAGTACGAGGCGTAGGCTTGTTACGTTGCGTGAGCAGATAGTCGCGGCAATTGCATCGCTGCCACAAGTATCCGGTATACCTCCGGCGATACCTGACGTGCCAGAGATTCATGATGAAACAATGAAAAGTTTGACAAGCCTTATTCGCAATTACGAATCGATCAATCATCGTCTTGATGAGATCAAGGCGCGCGTAGAGATGGCTGGGATGCTGGCTGACTTGGACGTCAGTACGCTCGGAAAAGCCGAAACGGTAGGGGCAATGCTCGACCGCTACGTTGCATCACGCAGTGGGCACAGCGCTACGCCATCCCACCATGACACACTGGAGAAGCGCAAAGGCGTAGTAAGCAGGATCATCGGCCGAATACTTGAGGTATCTATCGATGAACTGCCACCAGCCCTCGAGTCCCTGATCCAACGCGCTCTTGTTATAGAAAGCGAGGATCGGTTCGAAATGCTATGTACCGATTTGCGATTGCAGGTACAGCAAGGCAACGAGCGTGTTGAACAGCGCAAGAAAGCCGCTGAAATGGCAAGAACATGGTTGTCTCGCCTTGAGCCACTCGATACAGACGGTACATTCGCGGAATTGCGGGAATCATTGGTTGATGTTCGCAGCGGCGGGCGTCCATGGGATGCAGACATTGAGCGTCAATGTCAAACTGCATCTACAGAACTTGAGAACGCTGCTCAACGGCGACAAGACGCCCGCGCATCAAAGATCCTGGAAGCCACTCTTCGAGATCTTGGATACAAGGTTGACAACATTGACAAGACATTATTTACCGAAGGTGGTGACGTGTTTTTTCAGGCTGGCGGATGGGATGACTATTACATGCGACTAAAGATTATGCCGAATCGCGGAGTCATGCATTTCAACATGGTGCGTTCTGAAGAGGGGGTAGCATCGACACAGCGGGATTTGGAGATGGAGAAGAAGTGGTGCAACAAATATCCCCATCTTATGGAAGTATTGGCTACCCGCGGAATCGATACAACATCCCTTCGTGCTCTCTCTGCCGGTACATATGAAGTGGAAACCGTGCAAGCCAAGGTTCTCCCGGTAAAACGAGCTCAATCTAAATTGCGAGAAGAAACGGAGCCATCGCAAATGCAGCGGAAGCCATCAGGAGAGCAAAGATGAGTAAGCCTGATCAGCCTGACGAGAGCAACACCTCAGGACCAACCAGCCTGGATGTAAGCGCTGCTGATTCGCAAACGTCGCAGACGCGCCTTGATGTTACTTTCCTGGCTACTCCATCAGCCCACACAGTACGAGAGGAAGCTTCCCTCGCACAACATAGCCTTATTCAACTTCCATCGGTATTGCGCGACCGGTATCGGATTCTGAATCATCTACACAGTCAAGGTGCCGAGGCTGAGCTCCTGCTAGTCGAGCCTCAAAACAACGAGAAAGATGAATATCGTGTTATCAAGTTATACCGCCGAGGCATTAAGCCAAAGGAGGACGTGCTTGCCAAGGTAAAGGATGGCTGCCCCGATCATCTGGTACGTTTATACGACTATGGTCAGTCGGACGGTCACTGGTACGAGGTATTGGAATACATTAAGCATGGATCACTGCGGCAGCTTTTGCGTGAGCGTCCATTGCCAGAAGCTTATCTTCGTGAAGCCCTTCGTGAGCTTGCTGCCGGTATCGAGCACTTGCATTCCTATGGAATCATTCATCGAGACCTGAAGCCTGAAAACATCCTTGTACGTGAGCAGATACCGCTCGATCTGGTGATCATCGACTTTGGTATTTCCTCACTAACGGAGATGTCGCAACGATTTACCAGCACAAGTCGCACCATCCGCTACGCATCACCCGAATCAATGGGGGGAGAAATTAGCCGGGCATCAGACTACTGGTCTATCGGGATGATTCTTGCAGAAGCCAGCCTTGGCCGCCACCCTTTAGCAGATCTCAGCGACGAGCGCGCTGTAACAAGCTGGCTTGCGACAAGGCCGGTTGATTTGTCAGGTATTACAGATTCCCGCTGGCAGAATCTTCTCCGTGGTTTGCTTCAACGAGACCCTAAGTCGCGCTGGGGTGCAGAACAGATTAAACGCTGGCTTGAGGGGAACAGTGCGCTTGTTGCACCAATAGAACGTGTATCACCCTCAAGCATACCCATTGGCGGCAGTCTGCAACGTGCCACGGCACCTTACCAAATCGAGGGCGATGAATGTTGGACGGCAGAGCAGCTGGGAATAGCACTAGCTAGGCATTGGAAGCGAGCGCGCCAGGATCTTGGACGGGGATTGTTGCGGGAATGGTGTACAAAAGAACTGAGCAGCGTAGCTACCAAGCGTCTCTTTTTTGATATTGAGGAGAGCTCTGCCAACCTCGACGACAAACTGTTATCAGCCATTCTTTATCTATGTCCTGATATCCCGCCATCCTTCAACGGCATAAACCTTGCCACGCCAGCAGCTATTGGGCGACTTCTCGATGGTGCTCGTTCCGCATCTGAGGATAGTGATGCCAAAATCGCCAGGTCGCTAATTGATGACATCGTGGAAGGCAAGTTACTAGAGAAGTTCAACATTCCTGTCGAATCGTCGCTACGGCCAGTCCTTGAGCGCCTTGATGCATATCGACGTTGGCGCAAAGACAGGGTGTCTCTTGAGCATGTGCTCATTAACACCTGGTTTTATCGCACCAAACTTCAAAACAAAATAAAGAACCATGATGCCGCACAACGCGCTATAGCTCTAGCCATCGTAATTGATATCCAACAGGCCGATCGCATTTGGGCGCAAGCCAAGACGTTTGCAGATGCAACTGCCTGGCGGTTCTGGTTTCATGGCTGCCTTGATTGGGTTGCTGCTCGCAATGAGTATTTTGATGTACTGCTAATCTGGGAATTGCTGCCGAGAGCACAAGAATGGTATGAAAAAGAAGCAGCAATAGTATGGGTGGAACCGCTGTCAACACCTCCTCTTGCTGAGGGGTGGCGTTTAATGCTGGGAAAAGATTACAAAAGAGCGTGCCTCAATCTAGAATTGATTAAATCAATTCTTTCTCAAAGTGATCTTGATAATAAAACTGAAGTGCTCGCAGATGCATTAATCGAGGCATCACGAAATAACTGGATACCCTATAGGAAACTAAAAGAAGATACGGAAAGGAAACAGGAGGAAAGGGAGGAAAGGCTCAGGAAAGAACGGGAAGTCGAGGAGGAAAGGCTCAGGAAAGAACGGGAAGTTGAGGAGGAAAGGCTCAGGAAGGAACGGGAAGTTGAGGAGGAAAGGCTCAGGAAAGAACGGGAAGTTGACGAGGAAAGGCTCAGGAAAGAAAAGGCTGCGGAGGAATTTAGAACTAATCTGTTTTTGCTTCTAGCTGGCCTACTGCTCTTTCTAGCCATCGGTTACGGCATGCAATCATTTGACTGGAAGCAGATAGCATTCGGCGCATGTGTTCTCGCCGCAATAGGTGCCTTTATCGTCAGGAATGCCGATGCTGCATGGTTTTTGGGCATATTAATTGGGGCAACGATTTTTGTCTTCGCGTTCAGCGCCAAGTATGGAGTTTATGGATTGCTGTGGCTGAAGGATTACCTTGTACAACTTAGTAATCAGGTCGAAGTAGTCTCAACGTTACAACAGAATAACTACAAAGGTGAGGCGGATGAGAAGGCGAAGCAGCCGAGCATTTCTGTCGAGACACAAGCCATCCAGTACGAAAAAGAGGGGCGCTATGCTGAAGCCTTAGATTTGTATAAACAATTAGCGGATAAAGGTAGCCCTGCATATCAGGTCAAACTTGGGATTATGTTTGAATCTGGGCAAGGCGTGCCGCGAGATTCTATTACTGCGGTATATTGGTTTCGTAAAGCCGCTGAGCAAGGGCTTGCTGACGCTCAATATTTCCTTGGGTCGATGTGCCTAGAAGGCCGAGGTCTGAAGCGCGATGATAGTCAGGCGTTTCGTTGGTTTCACATAGCAGCAGAGCAAGGACACACTGATGCCCAATTCGAATTGGGGCGGATGTACGCAAAAGGTGTCGGTGTCACACAGGACGATGAAAAGGCGATTCACTGGTTACGCAAGGCCGATGCGCAAGGCCATGTAAGAGCAAGTAAGATTCTAAATGATGATTACATTATCACTTCGCAAGAGCAGACCTCACTCCCTCGAGAGCAGACCCCACTCCCTCGAGAGCAGACCCCACCCCCTCGAGAGCAGACCCCACCCCCTCGAGAGCAGACCCCACGCTCTCGAGAGCAGACCCCACCACAATCAATGCAAACCGCGCCATCAGAAATTGCTCTGCCTGTTGATCAGGTGATTAAACAGGTAGGGCCGAAGGACCCCAGAGAGCGTTGTGCCGCCAAAGATAATTTCATTAGCAGGAGTCTATGCGAGTCGCGGGCATGCGAGAAACCAGAATACAAAGATCACCCCTATTGCATTTCATTTAAGCAACTGGAAAGGCAACAATGATGATGCAATATTTCAGTCAGGATTTTTATTCGCATACACCAACGATATGTCTACTGACGTGAAGTTGCTTGATTCTTATTGCTCTGAGTTCTTTGGGTATGGGAATCTCGGTTCGAAGCTATGGTTTATTGGCATGGAAGAGGGTGGTGGTGATAAATATGAGCAAGTTCAGCGCCGGTTTGCAGCCTGGGCTAAGTGGGGACGCCCTAGGCTTATGTGCGCAGCCTCCTTTCATAAAGAGCTTGAACTCCCGAAAGATTTTTTTACAGAAGGTGCCCCACTCCAATACACCTGGAACAAATTGATTCATTTGTGCATGAAAGCGAATGGAGAGAAAACTGAGCCGGATAGAGAACGTCGCCGTAAGTTTCAAATATATGAACTCGGTCGCCCAAATTCTAATCACTGCCTGCTTGAGTTGTTACCATTACCCTCGCCATCCGGCAGTAAATGGCTATATGGCAAATGGTTTCCCGTCGTTGCATGGCTCGCTAACCGAAATAGCTACCGCCAGCGATATCTTTTAAAGCGCGAGAAGGCAATTCAATGCCTGGTCCGAAGGTACCGCCCAAAGGTTGTCATTATGTATGGGTTGGCTAATATCGAGAGTTGGCAACGGATATCGAGAAGTTCTCTTCGCTGTGCTGCTGATCGAAAAATAAGAAAAGGAAGACATCAGGGGGTTACATATATATCAATCCCTCATCCAAGGAATATCTCGCTGAGCATTTTGGGGGATGTTGGGAAATCGATCAGGTCAATTATCCACACGCCAGCTAACATTCCAACATAGCATCATCCTGATTCGTGGGAGAGGCCCATGGGAAATGAAAAATATAAAACGAAATGGCTTGCTGATGTAAAGCGACTTCTACCAGTGCGCTCTCAGTTTGCACTTTCTGGGGAAGTTCGGGATCTCGTTCTAACGGATACCCCAACCGGGCCTATACCGGTTCCGTTACTCAGAGCACTATGGCTGATGCTTCACGAGTTAGGCTATCAATTCATGCTGATTTTTGACCCTATCGATGGGGTACGGGTCTACCCTCCTGAACGTGAGATAGTCACAGTCGTTAGCAATCATTTACCTGAGACCAAGTTTCAGAATGGGCGCACTGATGCAAGACTTGATGGTTCATTGATCGACATCATGCGCTCAGTTGTTGGCCTTCGTAAGGTTCGTGCCGCCTTGGTCATGGACTTTGCATCACGGTTGGCCTCGAACCCTTCGCATCTCGAGGAAGCGCAGCATTCCTTTTTTGTGTTCTGCGAAAAGCTCTCACTCGGTGCGACTCCAGCGCTTCCAGAGGGATCGAAAGAGGGGGCACTGTTCAACCCGGTAATCTGGCTACTCAATCGTGCCCAGGACATGCCTTCATGGCTGCTTTTGGACAGCGAGCGCATCAGTACGCATACCATCCCCCCCCCAAGTATGCAGGTACGTAATATGGCGGCCGTGATGCTAGCATCTCGATTCCGTGACGGCGGCAATGCGCCGCCGGAGGAGATGAAGAAGTATTGCGAGGCATTTACTGCCGGCACGAACGGCATGTCGTTGCAAGCCATGACTGATGTCGCACAGCTGGCAAGCCGCGCTAATATGGGGTTAAGCGATATTGGTGACGCTTTACGTGCGTTCAAAGTAGGCGAGATTGAGAACCCGTGGAAAGGTGAGTTGATTCGCGAAAAAATCTCAGAGGCGACTAAGCGGATCGAGCAGCGGGTAAAAGGGCAGCCGCAGGCTATTACGAAGACTGTTGATATTCTGATGCGTTCAGCCATGGGCCTCACCGGGGCGCAGGCGCGCAGCAGCTCCGGACGACCGAGGGGCGCGCTCTTCTTTGCAGGGCCAACAGGGGTGGGCAAGACCGAACTGGCCAAAACACTGACAGAAAGTCTGTTCGGTGATGAGCAAGCGTACATACGTTTTGACATGAGTGAGTTTTCTGAAGAACATACCGGGGCGCGTCTGCTGGGCGCCCCTCCTGGTTATGTTGGCTATGATTCGGGCGGTGAGCTGACCAACGCCGTACGCGAGAGACCATTCAGCGTCATTCTGTTTGACGAGATCGAGAAAGCGCACCCCAGACTCCTCGATAAATTCCTTCAGATTCTGGAAGACGGGCGCTTGACGGACGGCCGTGGTGAAACGACATACTTCTCCGAGGCCGTAATAATTTTTACGTCCAATCTTGGAATTTATGTTGAAGAAGATGGTGCGCGTGTCATGAATGTTCACCCCGGGGATACCTACGACAGAGTAGAACAGCGCGTACGCGAGGCAATTTCGAATTATTTCAGATTCACCTTGTCTCGACCCGAGATTCTCAACCGTATCGGCGAAAACATCGTTGTTTTCAATTTTATTACTCCGCCAGTAGCCGTCCTGATCTTCGATGGCATGATGCGCAATGTTCTCAATCGCGTGAAAGAGGAGCATGGTGCCGAACTAGTGCTGGACGACCAAGTACGCAACCAGTTGCTGACGTGGGCTACTGCCGATCTATCAAATGGTGGTCGTGGTATTGGTAATCACATTGAAATGTGCTTCATTAACCCGCTGGCACGCGCTTTATTTTCAGTTTCAGGAGACTTGCGCAACCGGTCGCTGCGTGTGACCGGGGTGACAGTAAATGACAATGTTTACTCGTTGGAATTGTCCGAGTGACAACCGTCAGGATAAATAAGGCGCATTATCCGGTCACGACACTTGGGCCAGGTCGGCGCATTGGTATTTGGTTTCAAGGCTGCTCGCTCGGTTGCGTTGGGTGTGTATCACTTGATACATGGGATGCGTCTGGTGGTGCAGAAATGAAGGTGTCGGACCTGCTGGCGTGGTGCCAAGCAGTTACCGAAGAAGAGGGCTTAGATGGAATAACGATTTCTGGTGGCGAGCCGTTCGAGCAGCCACATTCGCTCAAGTACCTGCTTGAAGCGCTAAACGCGTGGCGGAAAGATTCGGCTCTCGAATTCGATATTTTCTGCTACAGCGGCTTACCATTGAAGAAGCTAGAAAGCATACATGGGGACATATTGCCCTTCATCGATATCTTGTGCCCAGAGCCTTATTCAAGTAATCGGCAAGGAATGGTGAAGTGGAGGGGCTCAGAGAATCAACCCTTGATAGGTCTAACAGAGCGCGGAAGGAAAATCGCCCAGATAGTGGCAGATACGCCTGTCCAAAAACATTTTCAGCTGGATGTATCTAATGGCCGTGTCTGGTTTATTGGCATTCCTGATAAGAACGATATGGAACGGCTTGAGTGCCTTTCAGCAGACCGTGGTCTTGTATTAAGCAACGTTTCATGGCGAGCATGAAACTGCTGACCTGACCGCCCTATTCTGTTCTAGGTTGCTGCTGAATACCAACCTTAACAAAAAGGTAGATCACACATAGAGCCGATCGAAGGAAAAGCAAGCCTACATAGAATGGTAATCAACTATTTCCCGACGAACTCCTTGTAGATTAGGCTAGTTTATGTTTGACGGAAGCAGCATTCCCCATCTAATTGGTGGCTGGCTCTTGGACGGATTGCCAAGCATTCTCGGAGCTGCCATTTCATGGTTCTTCCTCTTTTTTCTTCTTGCACCCAAGATACGTTTGGCGCCAGAAATTGAGTTGCTTGCTAATTCCGACAATTCCTTCAGTTCCTCGTATCCAGTTCAATATCGCTTAATGCTACGGAATAGGTCCCTGCATATCCCTGGAGTATTTGGTCATGATCTATATCGGGTATCAATAAGGGCACGTCTCACTATTCCATTTAGTAAAAATAAGAACGGCAAGATCAGAACTAGGTTTTTCGATATTCCTGTCGAAGGGGAGATCGATTACGAGATTCCGGCTTTACCAATACAGGGGAAAGGCAAGACAGGGAAATCGATATGGCGGAAATATACTCTCTGCTATCGTCATGCGAGAAATTTTAACGCACTAGAAATCCAATCATTAGGCCTTCGAGAAGATTACACATTGAAAGACATCTTGGAGATCCCAGGGGCGGCTTTGAATATATATGTTTCTGGCACCAGTCAGTATACGGGGCAAGTTAAATATTTTACGTCGGCATATCATGCTAATAACATCAAATTAGTGGAGGCTCGTGAGGTGGCTGGAGAAAACAGTGGAATTTGATAAAAAAGCTAGCCTATGGAATGCAGATGAAACCTTTTTTCGTTATAAGAAGTTCAACCCAAAAAAGCAGGAGGGTCCAAGTTGCGTTGCAACCGTCCTTTCAATTCTAGCCGATGAACAACCTGCATATTTTCAAGAACGGATAAACACGCAGGATCCTGTAAGCTGGTCTGATGCTTTAGTGCCGTTTAGCATGAAACTAGCATATTGCCCAACTGATTGCCGTAAGGTTATGCACTATGCTAACCAGCTCTTGCTAATTGACGACTTGTTTTTCATTAGCTATTACACGCCGAAAGACCCCTGGGCGATCTTGGGTGACCCTGATCAAGATGGATGGGTATGTGGCTCACATATTGTTATCTGTCATAGGTCGAATATCATCGATCCAGCCAAAGGCACTCAAACACCACTGTTAGAGCATAAATCCATGAATCGGCATACTAAGAGAATATTTCGAATCGTGCCTGAATCACACAAAAGAGGGATTTAATTAGTTGTTTATCTTGGCCTGGCCGCTCTACTGACTGCCATATTTCTTGCGTCAGTAGTTGAGGCATTGCCGGGTGCCCCCAGCTTCTTTGCAGGGATGGAGTTGAAATTATTGTTGGCGACCGCTGCTTTGACTGCCATAGCTTGGCGATACCCAACTCAATTCGTTCAGATTGAAATGCTCTATCAACAAGGAACAAATTGGACCGTTTAAAACACGACACCTTATGGATGCGACTCATAAGGTCGCTACTGGATGAAAGACTTCATTCTGAGATTTATTGAGTCGCGATTCTCGTGAAATCAGATGTTCTGGCGATTACTCCTTCTCTTCTTATATGTAGCCGGCCTTCTTATAAAAGACTCATGGGCAATTGAGCCATTGTTTGATCCTCGATTGAGTACGGCGGGAAAACTCTACGACAAGCAGGGAAGATACGAAGGCAGGGTCGACGATCGTTACCGGCTCTATGACTCACAAGGGCGCTACATTGGCCGAATAGATGCGAATGGCAAGATTTACGATTCCAGAGGGCGTTATACGGGACGGCGGGATCCCGATGGAAAGAGGCATGATGCCCTAGGGAGATATGCTGGAAGGCAGGACGGGGATGGAAAAATCCATGATCACCGTGGCCGTTACCAAGGAAAGGTAACCATTGATGGCAAGATGTATGACTCCCAGGGCAGATATCAGGGTCGGATAGATCGAAAGGAATAGGCACAAAATGGAAATCGTCTATGTTCTTACCAACCCTGCAATGCCAGGCCTTGTGAAGATTGGGTATACAACTCAAGAAGAGGCTGGTCGGCGTATTGCCCAGCTGTATACCTCGGGGGTGCCTGTACCTTTTACCATTGAATTCGCGTGCCGAGTTGAGCGCGCTGCCGACGTTGAAAAGGCATTGCATACGGCCTTCTCACCGAATCGTATTAATCCCAAGCGTGAGTTCTTTCGAATTGAGCCGGAACAGGCTATTGCAATTCTGCAGCTCCTGCATACGGAGGAAGCAACCCAGCAGGTCATTGAACAACCCACTGAGCTGGATGAGCAATCCTTGATTGCTGCCGAGCAATTGAGGTTACGCAGACCCAACTTCAACTTTGACGAGATGGGGATACCGGTGGGGTCTGAGCTCAAATCGGTTAAAAACGACATGATTGTTACAGTCGTTGGACCCAAGAAGGTGAGGCTTGGAGAGGATGAAATGTCACTGACGGCCGC
>Ga0233425_10009240_pt1 | contig 12629 bp, 11 predicted proteins | sample Watercolumn_Towu_2_FD_181712 | JGI IMG/M metagenome (GOLD analysis project Ga0233425, IMG submission 181712) | Freshwater microbial communities from Lake Towuti, South Sulawesi, Indonesia - Watercolumn_Towuti2014_140_MG | ecosystem: Environmental > Aquatic > Freshwater > Lake | place...
GACAAACCGGTCGAGATGCCGCACCTGCAGTTGGACACGCGGCTGCTTCGACCAACCGGTATTCTCCCCCTTGAGAAAATGGCCGAAGAACCGCTTTTGCAGATCGATGCCGTAATCGGTGTAGAATTCGGTCCAGTGTTCGATGCCGTGGACTTCCAGCCACTTCTCCTTGGAGGCCGCGCGGACAAAGGCCTCAAAATTCCCCCGCGGGTGGAGCCCCTGGCCGCCCCAGTTGGCCGAGGAGAGAAACGGTGCCGTCACCTTCGACCAATCGGGCATTCGAGATTGCCAGTACTCCGAACTATCGAGGGGGTTGGCATAGATCTCCTCGCCGAAATTGCACCGGTTCACCCCGAGTTCCTCCTGGGTGAGCGTCTCCGGACCGGCCACCCAGCCGTCCACCATGGCGCTGCGGTGGCCGCGCTTGCCGACCCCGTGCTGGACCGTCTTGACCTGCATATCGTACCAGTTCGCCGCGAAGGTGCACAGGATCCCCCCGTGCCGCCCCAGCTCGCGGTAAAAATCGGCGGCGCCCTCCCAGGCGCACATGGCGGTCAGATGGGGGGGTTGCAGCGCCGCCACCTGCCACTGGTTCATCGCATAGTAGGAGATGCCGTTGAGGCCGATCTTCCCGGTGCTCCAGGGCTGTATCGCCGCCCATTCGATGCAATGGTAAAAATCCTTGGCTTCGCGCGCCGACCATATGTCGAGGTATCCCGGGGACCGCCCGCAACCGCGCGAGTCCACGCGGATGCACGCATACCCGTCGGGCACCCATTTTTCGGGGTCGACGACCTCCCAATTCTGGTATCTGTTGCTCGATCCCGCCGTCACATCGGGGTGCTGCTCGGCCATAATCCGCCACTGGTCGGGATAGCCGTCCTGGAACGCCAACCATTTGCCGTAGGGGCCGTAGGTGATCAGGACGGGAAACCGTCCTTCTCCGGTCGGACGATACACATCGGCGCGAAGCACAAGTCCGTCGTCCATGACGATCGGCACATCCCAGTCGATCCGCATACCGTTTCTGATTTCGCTCTTCTGACTCATATCCGGCCCTCCCCCTCGCCTTAATCCCCTCCCGCCGGGGGAGGGGGAAATTTACTTTTACGGAGTTGTCATTTTTCTACCCGTGTCGGTCCCCGGATCGATATACGGTCCCGCCATTGTGCCGTCTGCGGCCACACCCATGATCCCGTGCGACATGTCTTTGCAGGTGAAGAAGACGACCTCTTCCTCGGGTAGCGCTTGCAGATAGTGGACGATGTTGGCCGGCAGATAGACGAGCGTCCCAGGGCCAACGATCCTTTCGGTCTGCCCGTCGACGCTGACGCGCGCCTTTCCTTTTATCAGATAGATCCACTGTTCATTCGGATGGGTGTGGGCGCGCGCGCCGGTGCCGCGCTTCATCGAGATCAGCCCGACCTGGATGCGCTCGCCCTCCACCACCGGACCCTCGGCGCTCGAGTAGCCGACTCCGGCCTCCATCCGCTGGAGACCGGCGAGATCGAAGATGTAGTTGCCGCTTCCGCCCTTGACCGCGCCTTTATTTTTCGTTTCAGCAGAGCTCATGTTTTCTCCTTTGCCTTTTCCATATCACCTTTGCCTTCAGTACCTCTGCAAGGCAAGCACCGCCGCCCCAGCCGCCCCTATCAATCCCAATGCCGTAAGAAAAAGCAGCCCGGCCAGGTAAGAACCGGTGGCGGCAATCAAAAACCCGATCACCGCCGGCGCCGCTGCCGCCCCGAGGTTCGCCAGTCCATTGTCGATACCGATCCCGGTGGCCATGATGGGGGCGGGCACGATACGCTGCATGATGGCGTAGAAGATCGGCGGGCTTATCCCCCACATCATCATCCCCAGCAGCATCAGGAGTGCGCTCAGGACAGGGTCGGGCGCCAGCGCCGCGAGTCCGACAGAAACCGCCGCACCCGCCAGGCTCAACGTACAGAAGGCGGCCCGATTGCCGATGCGGTCCGACAGAAAGCCGAAGACAAGCGATGACAGGAATGAAAAGAGGTACGAAAGCGATGTAAAAAGGACCATTGCCCCCATGTCAAACCCCCGCACGTCGCGCAGATATTTGGGCAGCCAGGTGGTCAGTCCCGCAAAGGTGGCCAGAACGGCAAAGTGATAGGTCACCATCAACCAGAAGCGGTAGTTGCGCATCAGAGCCGAAAAGCCGCCGCTCCCTTCCGCGCTTCCGACCGCCTGGGCTTTGCGGCTTTCGGTGATGTAATCCCTCTCCCTGGCGCCGATCCCCGCCATCACCTCCGGCGCGTCAGCGGTCAGAAACCAAATCGCAGGCACGACGAGAATCAGGATAGACGCCGCCTGCAGGAAAAAAGCGGAGCGCCAACCCCACATCCCGATGGCCAGCGACAATAGGGGCACGGCCAGGGTCATCCCCACCCGCTGCCCGCTCGTCCAGATGGCATTGGCGCCCCCCCGCTCCGACGGGGGGAACCAGTAGCGGATGTAACGGTTTGCCACCGGAAACAGCGGTCCCTCGGCGCTTCCCCGGACCACCCGGCCGATGAGCATTAGGGCGTAGGAGCCGATCGCCCCCATCCAGATCGCGGCGACCGACCAGAAACCGGTCATAAGGGCCAGGACCTTCCTCGGTCCGAAGCGGTCTGCCGTGTGACCGAGGAGGATGTTCGAGAGGGCATAGGGCAGAAGCAGGAAGGTCATCAGCAGACCCTGCCGTTCGGGGTTTCCTTCAAGACCCATGTCCAGCATGAAACCGGGATCGACGAGCAGAAGCGAAATCGCCGCACGATCGAAGCCGCCCAAAAAGAAGACCGCCCAGATCACAATCACGACCCGGTAGCGACGCCGACCTATAGGGCCCCCCGCGGCGCCTTCCGTTCCCGTTTCTCCGGTCCGTGCCTCCATCCGTCAGCCACCCGCGACGGGAACCATGAAGGTGAGTTCATCCCCCGCATGGATTTGCGTCTCCCATCCGTCGAGGGAGAGGAAGTTTCTCCCGTTCACCAGGATGACCGATCCGTCCACGGGTGCGATACGATCGTCGATAAACCGCTCCAACTGCCCCACCCCCTGCTCTTTCATGCTTTTTACAACGCTCTTCAAGGCAGGGGACACCGGTTCGACAAAGATCTCCTGCTTCAACCGGACCTCGACCCCAAATAGATTGACGATGACTTTCATAAAGTGTTTTTCAGGTCATATTTGCGCAGGGTCGCTTCGGTAGGAATCCCCGCTGCATCCCATCCCTGGCAAGAATAAAAATCATCGATCATACGCCGGAGGTTCTCCTCTCCGACGCACTGCCCCTTCCCCGGGCCGTCCGGCAATGGTTCCTTAAGGGTTCTGTACGGCAGGGTATCGTCCGCCCGGGTAAATCCCTCCCGGTTGTTGAACATCCGGATCAGCGTTTCAGTGCGACCGGCCATGGTCTGAAAATCCGCCTGGGAAATCGACAGGCCCGTGACCGCCTCGAAGTAGATGGCGTAATCGTCGAGGGGCAGGGGGATGAACTTTGCCGGCATATCGCAGACCAGCAGGGAGTGAAAAATACAGTTCTCGGCATAGAGTCCCCTGATCATCTCTCCTTTCCCCTCGATCGTAAAAGGGGGCACCCCCCCGAGGATCTCCTTGGCCGGCGGCCAGGCCCTGCGGTGACAGGCCCCCCTCGGGGATACGGCGTAAGAAAGGCCGGAGCCGAAGGCGCCTCGCGGGTCGTAGGCAGGAAACTCAAGCCCTTTGACTTGCATGGCGAAACGATCGGAGCCCCCTCCGATCCGGCGAGCCGTCTCCCTGACACCCTGCGCCAGGATGTCGCCGAATCCTCGGCGATGGACGATCATTTCGATCGCGGCCAGACAGGCCTCGTCATCCCCGAATTTCATCTCCAGGCCATCCATCTGCCGCGCGGTCAGAAGCCCTTTTTCAAAGCATTCCATGGCGAAGCCGATCACGTTCCCGGTGGATATGGTGTCGAGCCCCAGTTTGTCGCACAAGACGTTGGCCTGGATGATGGTGGGGAGGGAATCGATCAGCAGGTTCGATCCGAACATGCCGAGGGTCTCGTATTCCGGACCTTCCAGCGTGGTCCCTTTGTATTTTCCCTCGGCGACCTCGGTGATCAGACTGCAATGAACGAAACAGGACTGGCAGGAACGATGGGCCTTGACGCTCTTATACACGCCCACCGAATCGATTTTCCCCAAGGCCTTCTCCCAGGTCCCGAACTGGAAATTCTTGGTGGGCAGGATTCCGCCCGTATGCGTGAAATTCAGCGTGAGCGGCGTCCCGTACTTCGATCGGGCCTGAAAGACCTGGCTGACCTTTGCCCGCTCGTAGTTCGCCCGGTTGAGCTCGACCACCCTTTTATGATCGTGATACTCGACCTTTTTACCCCCCTTGGCCACGATCGCTTTGAGCCTTTTGTACCCCATAACGGCCCCTACGCCGCCCCTCCCGGCCTGGCGATAGAAATCGCTGTTGATACAGGCGTAGCTGCAGAGATTTTCCCCCGCCGGACCTATGGAGGAGACCCCCGCGGAGCCATTCCCTTCGAGGCCTTTGAGGGTTGTTTCCGTCTCGAAGCTGTCCTTTCCCCAGATCCGGTCGGCCTCCCGAATCTCGACGCCCTTATCGCTGATCTGCAGGTAACAGGGGTGGTTCGCTCTGCCTCGGATCACAAGACCGTCGTACCCCGCCTTTTTGATTTCGAGCGATATCCTGCCGCTGGAATAGCTGTCGCACCACCCCCCGGTAAGCGGCGATTTCGTGACCACGACAAATTTTGATGAACCCGGCACCATCGACCCGGTGAAGGGACCGGTGAGAAAGATCAGGATGTTTTCCGAGGAGAGCGGATCGGTCTTGGCGGGAAGCAGGTCAAAGAGCAACCGCGCCCCCAATCCCCTTCCCCCCAGATATTTCGCCGCCGTTTCATCGGCAATGCCGATTTCCTTCGTCCGGCCGGACGCCAGATCGACATCCAGCAGCTTTCCACAGATCCCTTTCATAGCTTCCTCTTCACCATCATTGGGCGCAAAAACCGCCGTCCACCAGGAGGGTCTCCCCCGTCACAAAACTCGAGGCCTCGCTGGCCAGAAAGATCGCCGGACCCACCATCTCGGCGGGTTTGGCGGTTCGGTTGATCGGAACCTTCTTTATCAGATTCGCGTAGAATTCGGGATTGGAAAAGAGCTCGTGCCGGGCCTCCGTCCATACGGGACCGGGCGCAAGGGCATTGACGTAAACGCCCTTGGAGGACCATTCCAGCGCCAAGGTCTTGGTAAGATTGGAAACCGCGGCTTTGCTCGACGCGTAGGCCGTTCTCCCTCCAAATCCCACCATCCCGAAAGACGAGCTCATATTGATGATCCGCCCGCTCCCCTGCCGCAGCATGACCCTGCCCACGGCCTGACAGCAGAAGAACAGGGATTTCAGGTTGATGTCCTGGACGAAGTCCCAGTCCTGCTCGGTCATCTCTTCAGCGGGCTTGTGGACATTCACACCGGCAATATTGGCCAGAATATCGATCCTCCCCAGGACGTTCACCGTGTTTTCAACCATCTGCTCGATTTGGGCGATCTGACCCAGATCGACTTTTAGAATCAGACAACGTCGCTGCATGGACTCGATCTCGCTTTTCAGGGTTTGCAGCCTCTCCTCGTTGAGATCGACCGCCGCGATGTCCGCACCGTACCGGGCAAAACCGAGGGCAACCTCCCTGCCGATCCCCTGCGCCGCGCCCGTGACCATCGCCACTTTTTCTTTTAAAGAAAACAGATCCAACATCCTCATCCTCCTCTCTATCTCTATCCTGACACAGGTGTATCCTTTTTCACACCCTTCAAGGGACATCGCTTCGGCTGGTGATGGTCCCTGAGCGAACCATTGTAGAATTCCTGGGGTGCCCGCCTTGGCGAGGGGAAGCGCCCGCGAAGCGGCCAATTTCCATTGTTCGAGCCCGAAGGGCGAGTTTGGAAATTGGAGCGGCCGAGCCATAGAACGGGCCAGGAATTCTACAGGTGAGCGATGGGACCGTCGTCCAGCCGAACCTACCCTATATAGTCTATCATCACCCAGCAGGTCAAACTCCAAGGTAACGGTGCTTCGCCTCCTGATCTTCCCAGAGCTGTTCCGGGGTGGAGGAGTATACGATCAAACCTTTGCTCATCAGATGGACCGAGTCCGCAAACCTTCTGGCAAAAGCGAGGTTCTGTTCCACAAGGAAGATGGACAACCCTTCTTCCTTCATCTTGAGTATGGCGTCTCCCACTTCGCGCACCAGAACAGGCGCCAACCCTTCCGTAGGCTCGTCCATAAGGATGAACAGGGGGTTCGAAATCAGCGCCCTGGCAATCGCCAGCATCTGCTGCTCCCCTCCGCTGAGGGTGCTGGCCCGTTGGTCCCGACGCTCCTCCAGACGCGGGAAAAGCCCATAGATCTTGGGAAAATCCCAGTGCCGGGTATCCGAACAGCGCTCGGCAATGGCCAGGTTTTCCCTCACCGTCAGCGATGGAAAGACGCGCCTCCCCTGGGGCACGAGGCTCATCCCCAGTTTGACGATCTTATACGGGTCCATGCGGGTGATGTCCCGACCGTCGAAAAGAATCGCACCCTTCCGCGCCGGGGTAAACCCGACGATGGAGCGAATCAGCGTGGTCTTTCCCACCCCGTTTCGTCCCAGAAGGGCGACGACCGATCCCCTGGCCACCTCCAAACTCACCCCCTGGAGGACATAGCTGTCGCCGTAATAGGTATGAATGTCGACTACCCTGAGCATTGCCTTTACTCCGCACCCAAATAGATCTCGTTCACGGTGGGATTATTTCTGATCTCCTCCTTCGTCCCCTCGGTCAGGAACTTCCCCTGATACAGAACGGTGATCTTTTCGGCAAATTCGAAGGCCACGTCGAGATCGTGTTCGATCAGGACGATCGTGATCGAGGGATCGAGCCGCTTGAGCATCGCGGTGAGGTCCTGCGTTTCCGCCGAAGAGAGCCCGGCCGCCGGCTCGTCGAGCAGGAGAAGGCGGGGTTTCTCGGCGAGGGCCATGGCCACCTCGATCCGCCGCTGGTCTCCGTGCGAGAGATTCTTCACCAGTTCCCCCCGCTTTCCCCATAAATCAAACTCCTTCAGGACGTCATCGCAGCGACAGGTGTGGCGTCGATAGGAGGAAAGCGTCCTGAACATGACGAACTTCGTCCGTTCCAGCGCCTGACAGGCCATCAGAATGTTTTCCGCCACGGTGAGACAGCGGAAAAGATTGGTCACCTGATAGGTCCTGGCAATTCCCAGGGCGGCCCGGCGATAGATCGGGTATTTGCTGATGTCTTTCCCAAAATAGGTGATGCGCCCCCGGCTCGGCGGGTAGATGCCGCTGATGAGATTGAAAAGCGTCGTTTTCCCTGCGCCGTTCGGTCCCATCAGGACGCGCCTTTCCCCCGGCTCGATCGTCAGATTGACCCCATCGACGGCCCGGAGTCCCCCAAAATCGATGGAGAGATCCTCAAGAACAAGGCACGGATCATTCTCTTTTTTCTCTTCGCTTTCCATTGCTCGCATATAAACTCGGCTATGTCTGTGCCTCCTCATCCGAAAACGCCTTCCCGCACGCTTTGCTCTGCCGCGCCCTGATCCAATCCTTGAGGAGGTTGATCAGCCCCTGCGGGGCATAGAGTATGGTGAGGATGTAAATGGCGCCCACGATGAGCAGCCAGCGCTGGGTATAAGCGCTGATGAAATTTTTCAGAAATACGATAATGCCGGCCCCCAGGGCAGGACCGATCAGTGTTCCCGGTCCGCCCAATATGACCATCAGGACGATTTCGATCGATGCGTTCAGATCCATGTCGAAGGGGCTGATGAACCCGTTGAAGTAGGCCCAGAAGACGCCTGCAAAACCTGCGAATGCCGCCGACACGACATAGGCCAGATATTTATGAAGCCAGGAATGATACCCCAGGACCCGCATCCGAGATTCGCTCTCCCGGATCCCTTTCAGGCTGTGACCGAAGGGGGAATGGATGAGGATCGCCATCAGGACCAGGGCGATCAGAAAAAAAACCAGGATGGTATAATAAAATGTCAGCGGGTCCTTCAGCGCGATGGGAAGACCGATATCGGGCCTGATGATCCCCGATATCCCGTTATCGCCGCCGGTCATGGAGACCCAACGAAAGGCCAGTCCCCAGAGGACCATCCCCAGGGCCAGGGTGATGATGAGGAAATATACCCCCGCGGCGTGGGCCACGAGGAAACCGAAGATCAGGCTGATCAAGACGGAAAGCGAAATACCGCTGATGAAACAGAAGAGGAAGCCCATCTTGTAACGGGTGGAGAGGATCGCCACAACATAACCCGCAACGCCGAAAAAACCCGCATGGCCGAAGGAAGAGAGCCCCGAGTACCCCAGGAGGATGTCCAGACTCATGGCCAGGATGGCAAAGATCAGCATCTGTGTAAGCAGGGTAACCCAGTAGGAGCTATAGAACGGCGGCATGACCAGCAGAACCGAAACCGCCAGGATCAAACCGATGATTTTCGTTGGTGAGTTGAAAAGCCTTTTCATTTCTCTACTCTTTTCCAAAGAGCCCGGTGGGTTTGAGGGCGACCACAAGCGCCATGGGGGCAAACAACGTGAAATAGGACAATTCCGGGATAAGGGCCTTGCCGAAGTTGTCCACCAGTCCCACCAGGATGCTTCCCACCGCCGATCCCAAAAGACTCCCCCTTCCCCCGACGATGACGACGACGAAACCCAGCGAGAGGAGTTCGAAGTCCAACCCGGGGTAGACCCCGAAGATCGGGCCCCCCATGACGCCGCCGAAACCCGCCAGAAAAGCCCCCAGACCGAACATGCAGCCCGAGATCAGCGGAACGTTCAGACCCACGCCTCCCGCCATTTCGTGATCGTCGACAGCCGCGCGCAGTTTTGCTCCGACCAGGGTCTTCTCGTTGAAGAGCCACAGGGCGATCGCGACGACGGTGGCGACGCAAAAAATGAATATGCGGTAAAGCGGAAACACCACATCGAATATCCTGACCGAACCTTTCAAGTAGTCGGGACAGGGGAGAATGTACGGATCACCGCCCCAGATCAGGAGCGAGAGGTCGCGGATGAGCAAGGCAAACCCCAGGGTGATCATCATTTGCGGGAGGGCCTGCAACGGAAACCTTCTCAGAAACCCGCGCTCGATGATGAACCCGAGCACCCCGACGGCCACGCCGCCCACAAGCGCCCCCAAAAAGAAATTGTTCGTCTTCAAAATGACCGTCAGCGCCACATAGGCCCCCACCATGAAAAAAGAGCCATGGGCAATGTTGACGATCTTCATTACACCGTAGATAAGCGAAAGTCCGCTGGAAAGCAAAAAGAGAAGCGCCGCGAAAGAGAGCCCGTTGAGCGTTTGGACCAACAGGAAATTACCCAAAATTCCACCTCTTGCTTACCGATGACCCATCACACCATAAAATGTCGTTGCCCCGGTAAGAAAACGGGTATCCGGCGTTTTCCCGGGGTATTACACAAAATTACCCTCCGCCGCCAAGAAAGCCTTTATGAGCGGCTTCCGCATATCTTCCCCCGCATACCGGGGGAGGCACGAAGGGATGAGGAGGAGGGGCAGGCCCAAAAACCCTCTCCCGTAAAGAGCGAGGGTTTTTGGGCCTCTTACGCGGACATTATTTCACAGCGGGAAATTCGCGGGAATAGACCGGCTGCTTCAAGAACTCCTCCGGCTTCGACTTCCAAAACTGGGAAACATTCGGATAGGTGTGGACCACCGTGTTCTGCAGCGTACCGCCGACCTTTTCCACCTTGCGGACATACACGTTCTGAATCGGATTGCCGTAATGGTCGAGTTTCATAGGCCCACGCGGGAGGTCTTTGAGTTCGACATTCTTCAAGGCGGCCAGAAGATTGGGTCTGTTTTCCACATCCCCATTGACCTTCTTGATCGCCTCTACAATCCACCGGCCCCCCGAATAGGTCCCCTCGGAGTAGTAGGATGCCGCCTTCTTGGCCTTCGCACGGAACCCCTTGACGAACTTCTTGTTGACCGCCGTGTCAAGAACTTCGCTGTAGATGAGCGGGGTGATGATTCCGATCGCCTCATCCCCCATCGAGGGGAGGGCGTGCTCATCGGTGACCGTACCGCCGCCGATCAACGGGATCTTATCCTTGAGGCCGAATTCCTTGTACTGTTTCACGAACTGCAGCGTCAGCCTGCCGGAGAACACGGCGAAGACCGCGTCGGCGTCCTTCGATATCTGGGAGAGGTAGGGGCTCAGGTCCTGGGCGGTCAGCGGCACCCATATCTTTTGCAGGACCTTTCCGCCGGCTTCCTCAAAGGTCTTATGGAAGCCCCCGACGCATTCCCATCCGAACGCAAAATCATAGGCGACGATGGAGACCTTCTTGAACTTCAAGATGTTATAGGCATACTCGCCGAAGGGTTGATGCGGCTGGCTGCTCGACCACCCCGTGCGGACGATCCACTGGGGAACCTTTCGCTGCGTGATGTCGTCGGCCGACATGATCGGATAGGTCATGGGAATGCCTTTGGAGTCGATATAGGGTGCGAGCGCATAGGCGGATGAGGCCATCAGCCCTCCGGTCATGATATGGACGCCGTCCTTCTCGACCAGTTTCCTCGATTTGGTAAGACCAACCGCCGGATTTGCCTCGTCGTCCTCGACAATGAGCTCGATCTTGCGACCGGCCGCCTGATACTTGATTTCATCGAGATATTGCTCAAGGCCCATCAGCATATCCTTCCCGTTCGCTGCCATCCCACCCGAGAGCGGGGCAAGGAACCCTATTTTAATCGGTCCTTTGTCCGCCGACCACGAAGGCAAAGGGTTGAATAATAGAAGACAGGTCACCACGGCTACAATTGCCATCCCACTTTTTTTCAGCATCGCATCGTTCCTCCCTATCTATATTTCTTTTTCCCGGCACATACCCCTGTTCAAGACTGGTCGACTATATGGAAGGACGATCAGGCGTGTCAAGGGATATTTTGACTCAATCACCTTGACACTAACATCTGATCATCTTATACTCGCCGACAATAGCGATACCTTGAAATATCAGCGATATGACTCCGCTGCTACTCCGGCAGGATCAAGAGGATGCGCTCGATGGATCACATCGGTTTGCGCGTAGGGCGCAAGCTGAAAAAGAACGCTTTTTGGGGCTTGGCTCGGCGCCGAGATTCCCTGGTACTGACCTGGCGCGGTCGACTGCTCCTTGTTTTGAGTCTGACAATACTGTCGGTGATCGCGGTTCGGGGACTATACCCGTTTTTGGCGGTAAACGAACCGGTTACGAGCGGATTGCTGGTGGTTGAGGGGTGGGTTTCGGACGTTGCGATGGAAGTAGCCGTCGCCGAGTTCAAACGGCATCGCTATGCGAAGGTTTGCGTGACAGGCGGGCCTATCGAGCACGGCGCCTGGATGAGTGATTACCAAACATTTGCCGAGCAGGGCGCGGCCACGCTTCTCAAACTTGGGCTCAACCCGAACGAAATTCAGGCGATACCCTCGAAATGGGTCCGCAAGGATCGGACGAATGCGGCGGCAGAGGCGTTCGTCAAATGGATGAGGGGTGGAGGCGCTACGTTCACGACCGTTCACCTGATCACCGAAGGCGCCCATGCGCGGCGTTCGCGACTGCTGATTCAACGCCTGCTTGGCGGCGGTGTGGTGGTGGGGGTGACATCGGTCCCGCGAAGCGATTTCGACCCGGAGCGCTGGTGGCAATCAAGCGCGGGAGTGCGAGAGGTTATTGGTGAGACGCTTGCCTATGGGTATGTGCGTTTTTTGTCCTGGCTGGCGGACGAATAGAGCCCTCTATCCTCACCCCAGCTCCGGGCTGGTGTATCGATCCGGCTCAAGCCAAGACCGCCTTGCCCTTCCATGCCGCGACCGCGTTTATCTCCCTATATCATTCGTAACAGCCCCTTCGTCGGGCGGTTACATGCCGCCCTCCCGCCGCGGGGCGACGGCAGTAAAAGATCGTTGAAACATCGACCCAAAAAGAGTACAAATACATATATGGATCGGTTGCTCGACCTTTTTCCCCGGGAGAACGACGATGCGCAAACTCTCACTTTATATCCTCTGTCTTTTTACGCTCGTACCGATAGGCTGCGGCGACACCAGCGGCGATCCCACCGCACGGATCGCTTTGGAGGCCGATAAAACGGATGTTGCGCCTGGAAGCAGCGCAGTCATCACGGCAACGGTTACAAGGGCCGTCGGCAAAAAGGCCGATGCGACGCCGGGGGACGTGGTGGTAGAACCTGGCTGGGGGGAGAATGTCGTCTTCAAACTACTAACGGCGAACGGCGGTCAGTTGAGCACACCGATTCAAAAAACGGATGGCGACGGGAAGGCCCGGTCGGTCTATACTTCGGGGAATAATTACAATAACGATACCATTCAGGCGACACTGGACAACGGAATGTCCGCAACCCTTGTCATCAGGAAAACGGGAACTACCATAGGCGCGATTATATCCTATTTTAAGGCGTTACCCGAGACCGTTGCAGAAGGCCAGACCTCGGTCATTACGGCGAAGGTGACCGATGGGAACAGTTCCAACCCCATGGTAGGCGAAGCGGTCACCTTCACTATCG
>Ga0233425_10009241_pt1 | contig 12629 bp, 17 predicted proteins | sample Watercolumn_Towu_2_FD_181712 | JGI IMG/M metagenome (GOLD analysis project Ga0233425, IMG submission 181712) | Freshwater microbial communities from Lake Towuti, South Sulawesi, Indonesia - Watercolumn_Towuti2014_140_MG | ecosystem: Environmental > Aquatic > Freshwater > Lake | place...
ACAAACAGCACCTAACAAGTGATATGCGGTTCCGCTCGGCTTCGCCTCGCTCCACCCAACTTGACCGATGGTATGCCTTCGGCATATTTTACCATCGATCAAGTTCGCATATCACTGGACGTTAAACGAAATTATTCATTCATTATGAACAACAATTATTACGTCTATGTTTATTTTGATCCTCGAAATTACGAGGAGTTTTACTATGGTAAAGGTAAAGGAAATAGGATGAAAGCTCACCTCAACGACGAAAGTGATACAGAAAAGGCCAAAAGAATTAAGGCAATACAAAAAGAAGGGCTGGAACCAATCATTAAAGTAATCGCAAAAGGCCTGACAGAAAGCGAAGCATTTTTAATTGAAAAAACTTTAATCTGGAAACTGGGAAAAAATCTAACCAATATATCGTCAGGCCATTTTGCTGACAAATTCAGACCGCACAACACTTTGCATTTGAATCTTAATTCCTTTGATTTTGAAAACGGAATTTTCTATGTGAATGTCGGCGAGGGCGAAACAAGAGCGTGGGAAGATTGCAAAAATTTTGGCTTTTTAGCGGCAGGCCAAGGCACTCAATGGAGCGAGCCACTAAAAACACTAAATGAGGGTGATGTCGTTGTGGCTTATTTAAAACGCAAAGGTTATGTTGGCATAGGTAAAGTCGTTGAAAAAGCCAAGCGAGTTCTCGACTTTAGGTTTGATGGCAAATCGCTAAAAAGCCAAAATTTAGCCAGCCCAGACCTTTTTAAAAATTCAAACAACGAAAATTCCGAATACCTTGTCAAAATCAAATGGATTAAAAGCGTTCCAGCCAACGAGGCAAAGTGGAAAAATTCTTTTGGCCTTTTTACAACACAGTTAATCAAGGCTTCACTTGAGAATCAATTCAAAACAATCAAGTTTTTGGAGAAGGAATTTGAGGTGAGCTTTCAAAATATAATGAATGAATAACATCGTTTAACACGGCATATACTGCTACGCTCCCGTTGGTCGCTTCGCCCATATTTGCCAGCGGTCGCCCTGCGGGCATATTATACCGCTGACAAACATCGTATATGCCGGGACGTTAGCCAACATAACGTAAATTTTTCTGCTCCTTCGGAGCAAAACAAAAAGGGCAATTTTTATTTTTCTCTCGTATGGATTTAAGTCATGTTCAAATAGAAACCGAGCGACTCCGCCTTGTTCCAGTAGGAATGAAATTTAAGGAGGAAATTTTTCGTGAATTCCAAGAACCGGTTACAGAATTCGTATACACAAAACCGCCAGAAAAAGTGGAAGATACTGAAGATTTCATTAGAAAAGCACAACAATCCATTCGAGAAGGCACTGATTTAACTATGGCGGTTTTGAAAAAAGATTCTGGTGAATTTTTGGGCTGCTCCGGCATCCATGATCTCGATAAAGGAAACCCAGAGATGGGAGTGTGGACCAAAAAGTCAGCTCATGGAAATAAATATGGCCGTGAAGCAGTTGCAGGATTAAAACAATGGGCAGATAAAAATCTCGAGTTTGATCACGTTATATTCACCGTCGCAGCCCAAAACATTGCTAGCCGAAAAATTGCGGAGTCGCTCGGTGGAAAGGTCGGTAAAGAATATGAGAAAACCATGCAAAGTGGTCGAACATATCATATGGTGGAGTACTGGATTTCTAAAAACGGCGAAAAATAAAATTGCCTTTTTGTTGTTCGGCTAACGCCGAACGAAAAATTTACGTTACATCGGCTAACACAACGTATGCGGTTCGGGCTTCAGAAAAGCCCTCCCCCAACTTGCACGGTGGTCGCCTTCGGCATATTGTACCACCGTGCAAGTTCGCATACGCTTGGCCGTTAAGTGAAATGGCCACTAACAATAACAACTATGGAAAATCGCGAAAAAATCGAACAAAAATTTCAGAAACTGCTCGCCGAAGGCAAATTAATTTTAGATAGATGCGGCTGGAACGGTCGCCAATGGAGCTACTTTCCATCAGAAGTAGATTACTTAAGATTCAGAACAGAAAGCCTTAATCTTATTAGTAGGGTTTGTGGGGAAAATAGTGGACACTACAAAGAGTTAAAAAATATTGCAGAAAATGAAAAAATGACAAGTAATTCATTCTTTTTCCATATGTGCTATGGCATTTTAGAAGCTGCTTACAACGATTTTACGGAAGGCTTTCTGTTTGATCTGCGATCACTAATCAGCGCAGAATTATTGGGAGATTTTTTAGAGCAAGCTGAAACATTATTTGAGCAAGGTTATCATGTTCCAGCCGCATCTTTAGCCGGAGCGGTACTTGAAGATTCATTAAGGAAATTATGTGAAAAACACAGCATCGCAGTTCCTGAAGAAACAAAAATAGATAAACTCAACATCGAATTAGCTAAATGTAATGTCTACAACAAGCTCACTCAGAAAGAAATAACAGCCAAAGCTGATATTAGAAATAATGCAGACCATGGACATTACGACAAATTCACAAAGGACGATGTTGAGTTTATGATCAAATGGATTAGAAGATTTGAGGCTGAGTATTTGGGGTAGTTGTTAGTGGCCACATCACTTAACAGCGCGTAGCCGGTTCGGGCTTTTTTAAGGGCGGCTTTCAGCACGCCCAAAAAGCCCTCACCCATATTTGCTGGCTGTACACCGCTTCGCGGTATATTATACAGCCAGCAAACATCGGCTACGCGCGGACGTTAGCTGAAATATTTTGATGACAAATTACTTTTTATATCTAAAATGAAAATATGAAAAAATCTATTTTTCTCCTCCTCTCTCTTATCCTATTGGCTGGCTGTACAAGTACTGTCAGTAATAACAAGGAGGTATCTGTAAATTGTCCTGATAGTTTCACGGATAGTCGCGATGGACAAATTTACAACTTAGTCAAAATTGGCGACCAATGTTGGATGAGCGATACTCTTAAAATCGGCAAAATTAAAGAATTCAATTCCAGTAATGAAACAAATGTTGCGGAAGACCAGTATCTGCCAACCGACGACAATGTGATTGAAAAATATTGTGAATTAGAGAGTGTAGAAGATTGTAAAAATACTATCGGCTATTATTACACTTGGGATGAAGCTATGAATTATTCGACAAAAGAAAATTCACAAGGAATTTGCCCTGTCGGTTGGCATATACCCAGTGAAGAAGACTGGAATTATGTAGAAGATGAGCTGGAAAAACAGCAAAAATTTACGCCAGAAAAAAATCTCAATGACTACTTTAATTTTGCCTATGGTTTCCAGTGGGAATGGACATCTACTAATTCAGAGGTAGAATTCGGAGGAGAAAAATATCATAGTGTACGTGCTCACAGAATTTCAGGCGCAGGCAGAGATGATAGATTCGGTTCAACTGTAAGAGAGAATAAGTACTACGTCCGTTGCCTACAAGACTCGTAATTTGTCATCAAAATACTCTCGCTCCCTTGTCGCTCGCCCTTCGGGTCAGCTAACAGCGGCTAAGCGGCTCACTTTGTTCACCCATATTGTCTGGCTGTACACCGCTTCGCGGTATAGTATACAGCCAGCCAACATCGCATAGCATTGGCCGTTAGGCGCAATTGCACAAAAATTTAAAAACAAAAGCTGTTAAAATAGAAGTATGGTAAAGAAATCAATCTATTTCTTTCTAGTCGCGCTGATAGGCTCTGTCATTTTTGCCGGCCTTGCTTCGCTATTTTTTTCTTATAAACCATTATTGGTATTGCTGTATTCGCTTGGGGTCACCGTTGCTTTTTTCCTGTTCAAAGGAAAAGTGCAATTTGAAAAGAATAGCTTCGCAATTGTATGGATTGTGATTAGCTGTTTTTTGCCTGTCCTCTACATTGGATTGGTTTATTTAATTGGCAGGCAAATGTTCGGTCACAAAATAGAACCTCTTTCATTGACATTTTTATGCAGCCTCCCTCTCGTCTTAGTCGCATCGTTTTTTGAAGAAGTTGGGTGGCGCGGATATTTATTTAACCTACTTCAAAAAATCAGCTGGCTAAAAATGAACTTCATCATAGGTCTTTTATGGAGTGTGTGGCATTTGCCAGCCATTCTCGCAGGTAGTTATGATCTGACATCTCCGCTAATTATTGGGGTACTCATTTTTACAATTAACGTAATTCTGCTTAGCTTCATTTTTGGTTGGTTTCGGCAAAAAACAGCCGGAATTATTGCGCCGACAGTAATCCATGCGTTCCATAATCTTGGTTATACTTATTGGGCTGGCAAAAATGACTTATCTATTTTGGGAGAAAGTGGCCTTATACTCATGTTTACCCTATTACTGGTAATTGTCATTTTGCAAGCTTGGAAAGAGCCCATCAGCGCTAAGACTATCTGAAATTTTTGTGCAACAACGCCTAACACGGCATATACGGCTACGCTCCCGTTGGTCGCTCCGCCCATATTTGCCAGCGGTCGCCCTTCGCGCTATTATACCACCGCAAAACATCGCCTAGTCTCGGCCGTTTTACGCCATAAAATTTGAAGAATTTAATACAAAATTTCTTTTGCCGCTATTGACAATCAACCTAAAAACGTTTATTTTAAGCCATTAATTACTAACCACAAAGTACACGTCATTCGATAATTTCATTTCAGATTTGACGGAACATTTCTAATCGGATATAATTGGATATAGTTAAAATATCCAATAGGCAACCATGCAAAAAAATCGGAAGAAACTCGTAAAAAACGGCTCTCATATAAGCAATATATCAAAGCGAATTGCGAATATTCCGACCGAGATTGTTTTAAAAATTGCAAAAATTGATGAACTCAAGGGTCAGTGGGTAACCGGAGCACGACTAAGCCCCCAGGTGCTGGGACGACTGAAAAGGTCGGTTTTGATCACCTCTACCGGAGCATCCACACGTATTGAGGGCGCACAACTTTCGGATCATGACATCGAAAAAATGATGCGTGGCATCAATATTCAAAAATTTACCAACCGTGACAGGCAGGAAGTAAAAGGCTACTATGAGATGCTGGAAAATGTTTTTAGTGCATGGAAAAATCTCAAATTCAATGAAAGCTTAATCAAGCACTTTCACAAAGAGCTTTTGAAATACGTCGATAAAGACGAGAGACATCGCGGCGAATACAAGAAACAGGAAAATAAGGTTCACATGGTAAACGAAGTCGGTGAGTCCATCGGCGTACTTTTTGATACCGCACCCGCTTGGCAGACTCCCGGAAAAATGCGCGATCTGATTGAGTGGACACAAAAAAATATCACAGAAGAAGCTCACCATCGGCTATTAATCATTGGCAATTTTCTGGTTGAATTCCTAAAAATCCATCCATTTACCGATGGGAATGGCAGACTCTCCCGTCTATTGACGAACCTCCTTTTACTGCAAGCTGGATACGTATACATTCCCTATGTCTCGCATGAAAAATTAATCGAAGACAATAAGCCAGATTACTATATCGCTCTGCGCCGAAGCCAAAAAACAATGGACACAAAAAAAGAAGATATAATGCCATGGTTAGGTTTCTTTTTGGATATAGTCTTGCAGCAATCGCAGATGGCGGTCGAACTATTATCAAAAGAAAACATTGAAAAAATTCTGTCAGAAAAGCAACTGGAGGTCTGGCAATATATTCTAAGAACAAAGGAAACGAGCACAGGTGATATCGTAAAAAAGACCAAAATGGCAAGACCAACGGTGAAACAGGCGCTGGAGGTCCTATTAAGACTCAAAAAGATAGAGAGAATTGGATTGGGAAGAAGCGCGCGGTATAGAAAGCAAATAATTTAACCACCTATGCACTACCTCATAAAAATAGTCCTCTCCGCTCTCATCATCGCCGGCGTGTCGGAGTTGGGGAAAAAGTTTGCGCCGGTTGCGGCAATCTTGGCATCACTCCCGCTCGTATCAATCCTGGCAATAATCTGGCTGTACAATGACACAAAAGATCCGCAAAAAATCATCGACCTCTCAACGGGCATTTTTTGGGCCGTACTCCCATCATTGATATTTTTCTTAATTCTACCGCTCCTCCTGAAGAACGGCCTTAAATTCACCACGGCGATGATCATCTCCACTTTCATCATGTTCATTGCTTACAGTATCTATATTGCCGTTCTTGCGAAGTTCGGAATAAAAATATGAAAAACGCCCCATCAAAAAAAGAAATCGCCATCGGAGTCGTCCACGAAGTACCAGCGGACGTGCAAAAAGCGCTCATCGCAAATCCGGACGTACTCGAGAAATGGAACAGCCTCACCCCGCTCGCTCGCAACGAGTGGATATGCTGGATCACCATCGTGAAAAAACCAGAAACGAGGAAAGAGCACAGAGAGCGACTGCGCAATGATCTCCTCGAAGGAAAGCGCAGACCTTGTTGCTGGCCCGGCTGCCCCCACCGCAACAAAAAGGCGAGGAAATGGTTCACGTAAAGCTGAACAGCATCCCGCACACCCTTGACAAAAGAGTAGTATTACCTAATAATAAGCTCTTAACTTGTCATTATCACAAAAGATGGAAAGTCTTCATGACGGGCAAAAAGATTTTTTCACAGCAGTGATCGCATCAAAACTTCGTGGCTTAACCGACGAAGAGGTTGCAATGTTTTCCATTGCCATCAACTCTCATGATGGTAAGTCCAGGGAACGTTGCGAAGGAAGAAAATGGTTTGCAACAGTGAGAGATTTGTTCACCGTAGGGGCGGGGCGGGAAGAAGTCCATGAGTTAGTTCGAGAAGTTGTAGCCAGTGAAGTGAACGAAAGATGGGAGAGAAAAAAATCCACACCCGTCTCCTGATCCACTACTAAAAGAAGAAACGTATGTCAGAAGAAATATTTTCACCTGAAGAAGAAGCAAAAGCAGAACCAGAAGAAGCAGCACTCGCGCGCCTGCTGGCAGAAAGAGGATTTGAAGATTCAGAAGCGCGAGAACGCCTTATAGGTTGGACAATGAGACAAGAGCGCCTCGTGGAGGCATCGCCAGATCTACACACGAGAATAGGTTTTGAGCTCAAACGTGCAAGATTGTATCTCAATGCTGGTGATAGACAGAGGGCACTCCAGGCATTTGAAGATGCTCATTCTATCGCTTGGAACGAAGGGGATAATGATTTTGCAGAACAGATCAGACAGGAGATAGAAGCTCTCGCATGACGCACACAATAAGCCCAGGATCTTCATTTCCGGCGTAAAAGCCACTTTACACAATGCACAAAATTCCATCAGATATCCAAAAAGCGCTCAATCGGCTGCCGGAAGCGCAAAAGGCATGGAACTCGATTACCCCGCTCGCGCGCAACGAGTGGATATGTTGGATTACTTCAGTGAAAAAGGCGGAAACAAGGGCAGAGCACATCGAACGGGCATGTGAACAACTGAGCGAAGGAAAGCGCAGACCATGCTGCTGGCCCGGCTGTCCCCATCACAATCCGAAGGTGAAAAAGTGGTTTAAATCAACCTGAAAATCCGCCCTCCACCACCATTTCCGAAAGCGGCTTTCTCTGTGATGGCACCTCGCGTTTCCGCAGCTTATCCGAAACTTGCGACAGTGGTATCCGACATGGTTTTTTAAATTTTAGGTAAATTAAGTAAAACGAGTGTATCATGCTTGCAGCATGAAAAAAAATCCGCCCTCTCCGTCGATCCTCTACGCCGACGACGACTACGAATCAATCGCGACCCTCATGAAACTCCGGGCGCCATCGCTCATTCTCGGACTCGTGCTCGGCATTGGAATTTCGCTCACGACATCCCGTTTCGAAGAAACTATCTCGAAAAACATTCAGGTAGCCTTCTTTCTGCCATTTATCGTATACATCGCCGATGCCATCGGGACGCAGACGGAAAGCATTTATGCCCGTGATCTCCGAACCGGAAAAGCAAAATTTATCAACTATCTTAAAAAAGAGTTCGTTCTCGGAATAATTTTCGCAGCACTCTTCGGTTTATTTGCAGGATTCATCACTTGGGTGTGGCTCAAAAACGAACTCCTGAGTTACAGTATAGGGATTGCAACACTGGCTGCCGTTGCTTCAGCGCCAATCATTGCCCTTCTCATCACCGAAGGATTTCAACTCCTGGGGAGAGACCCGGCAACCAGCTCGGGCCCGATTGCTACGGTCATACAGGACATGATCAGTGTCGTGATTTACGGGAGTATTTGCAGCATGATATTGCTCCCATGATCGCGATACTCCTCTCATGATCGCCATACCCCGCTCATGATAAAGATTGTCTAAGCTTGATCGATCTGCTACACTCCCTCCGTGCAGGCAAAAACGAAAAAAATTCTCGTCATTTCTCTCATCACGCTCCTCATCGTCGGAGTTGTCGCAGCGCTCACACTTTTTGCGACCCGCCCGGGCAAATACGATACATTTGCCAAATGTTTGAAAGAGAAGGGAGCGAAATTTTATGGCGCCTTCTGGTGTCCGCACTGCGCCAATCAGAAGAAACTCTTCGGCTCTTCTGCAAAATATCTTGATTACATCGAGTGTTCTACGCCTGACGCCAAAAAACAGGTTCAGCTGTGTATCGACAAGAAAATTCAGGGCTACCCAACCTGGATTTTTTCCGACGGATCCATCCTCAATGGTGAGGTGAAGCTCGAAAAACTCGCAGAAAAAACAGGCTGCTCTTTGCCGAAAGAATAACAATGCATCAATGACAACGCTCTACCTCAACAAAATCCTCGCACTCGCAACCATCGGGTCACAGGCGTTCATCGTGGCGGGAACCGTCTACGCTATTTTGATGAGAAAAAGAAACGACCCGATTATCCAGTTTTTCGTAAAAAATACGCTCGCATTCACCTTCATCATTCTTCTCGCAGCAACCCTCGGGAGCCTTCTTTACTCAAACATCGTTGGATTCGAGCCATGCTATCTCTGCTGGTACCAGCGAATATTCACCTTTCCGAGCGTCATTCTGCTCGCCATGGCCATGGTAAAAAAAGACAGAGGTATCCTTGATTATGTACTTGGGCTCACATTCATCGGCACACTGATTTCCATCTATCACAATTTCATCTCCTACGGCGGATCAGACTTCATCCCCTGCCCGGCAACAGGCGCCTCCTGTACGAAGCTCTACGTCTACGAATTCGGCTACGTAACAATCCCGATGATGATGCTCACCACTTTTGCCCTCGTGATCTTCCTCATTTTGCTTCACAGGAAATTTTCCGTGTAATGCAGGATAAAAAAGCATTCATTGATGGAGCATCTTCTTCAGGAGAAAAATCGGCAGCCCTATGACATTGTCGTAGTCGCCGCGGAGCCGTAGAATCATCTTCCCGCCCTCGCCTTCAATCGAAAAGGCTCCGGAAATGTGGAGGGCATCTTTCTGATGGGCCAGAAGACCTACCTCCTCGCCCGACATTTTTTTTATCCACAAATCGGTCAAAGCATAATCACTACTTTCGCCGATGATGTTGGCACGATGATCGGTTTCAATGATCGCGACTCCCGTGTATACTTTGATAATCTGTCCACTCATGAATCGAATGAGCCGTTTTGCATGGGCAATCGATTTTGGCTTGCCAATTTTTTTTCCGCGGCAGGTAATGAAGGTGTCCGCACCGATAATGGTGGAATCCGGATATTGTTTTGCAACAGAAACGGCTTTCATTCTTGCGAGATACTTCGCCAGTCTCCACGCCGTCGAATAGGCTCGCATGTTTTCTCTGTATCCGCTCTCACAGGACATAAACGGAAGTCCGAGCTTCTTCATGAGCTGTCGGCGCGCCGGAGAACGGGAAGCGAGAACGAGATTTTTTGCCATAACGTAAGCTTCGTGACACACTGAAAGAAAAATTTCGCAATCGAGGGAAGAATCTCACAAATCATACCACAAAAAAACGATCTCAATTTTTCAATTGAGATCGTTTTGAATTGACGCATCGAAGCGCCAAAAAGCTTACCACGAAGCCTGTTCTTCGCGTGGAGCGAAGCTGCGGCGTGGTCGGTCCGTTCGAGGTGCCGGTGGGCGGGCTTCATTGACAACAAGGTCACGACCACCCATCTGGTAGCCATGGAACTTGGCGATAGCGGCCTGAGCCTCTTCATCCGTTGCCATTTCGACGAAACCGAAACCCTTTGAACGGCGGCTGTCGCGATCAACGATGATCTGAACAGTCTCAACCGCTCCAGCTTCAGAGAAGAGAGCCTTGAGCTCATCTTCCGTTGTAGCGAAAGGGAGATTTCCAACGTAAAGTTTCTTTGCCATAATTTTTTCTTGAAAAAAGTTGATAAAAAGTAAGTCGACCTCTTTTCTTTTTCGGCGCCTTGGATAACTTCCTACCTGCGAACCAAAAGGCGCGTACAGAGAACAGAAGTGAACAGCTGAACCTTGAAAGAAAACTTACGGCAGCAATTATAGCAATCCTATGCCGAAAGTCAACACATGGTATAATGAAGCAAACCAAAGCTCAAGTAATGATGAAAAAGACCTCTCCCTGGCTCGACACGGTACCGGATATCCAAAAATTCGGAGCGCTTGCCACCGACGCGGAAACAGACATCCTCGTCATCGGCGGCGGCATCGTGGGGATACTCACGGCATACCAACTCTCGCAGTCGCATCGGGTGATGCTTCTTGAAAAAAACCACATCGCCACCGGTGATACGGGACTGACAACCGGCTTCCTGACGCGCGTACCGGAAACCTCACTTGCAGGCACGAGGGAAAAATACAGTGAAGAATTTGTTAAAAGACTCTTCGCCGAAGGACGTGATGCGCAGCAGTACATCTTTTCACTCATCAGGGAAAAGAATATCGCCTGTGATTTTTCAAAATGCAAAACATATTTCGGCGCATATGAAGCACATGATACGACGTTGCGCGACGAGTGGGATGCGATAAAAAATGCCGATCCGGCTGCGGCATGGAATGCGAAATTTCCATGTACGCAGGCCATCGAATTCGACGAGGAGGGAAAATTCCACTCGAGAAAATTCCTCTACGGACTGCTCGGAACAAAAAATAAAAATTTGGAAATTCACGAAGAAACCGAAGCGGCCGAAATGGAAATCACCGACAGTGAAATAAAAATCGCGGCCGGAAAACACCTGATTCGCGCCAAAAAAATCGTCATCGCAGCGGGCATGCCGGTAAGCGCATTTCCGGAACTGCAGTCCCTCGTTACGCCAAAACTCACCTACGTCATCGGCATACGGTATCAAAGCGGTGCGCCCATCTCCGAAGATCTCTTCTGGGATACCTTCGATCCATACTTCTACTATCGCCGCATAGACGCAGACACGGTGATCGTCGGCGGATGCGATCACAGAGTCGGAGAAAAAATTCTGGAGCCGTTTCAGAAGCTTCAGGAATTTGCAGAAAAATATTTCAAGCAGAAAGGAGAAGTGGTCTATCAGTGGTCAGGCAGTATTTTTACGACGAAAGATGGCATCCCCTACGCCTTTGCGCACCCGGAGTTTTCGGAAAAAGTTTTCGTGGCTACGGGCCTCGGCGGAAATGGCCTCGTCTTCGGAACATGCATGTCCCGCACCCTTGTGCGGCTTATCAACCGCGAAAGAGAGAGCGCATCGGAACTTTTTTCCTACACGCGGACAGGGGTTTCCATCGAAAGGCACGTCGGACGAGCTATTTCGCCAAAGGTTAAAAAATGGCTGAAGGTTGGGACTATTGATGACTTTAACTCATCACAAATGCTCTGTGCGAAGGCAAATGGTACAGACCTCGCCCTTTTCAAAGTCGGAGAAAATATCTACGCGCTCGCTCGGAATTGCACGCATGCCGGCGGCTCACTCTGCGAGGGCGACCTCACCGGAACCACGATTCAGTGTCCCCTTCACGGGGCAAAATTCGATGTTGTTACGGGAAAGGTACTTGGTCCTCCAGCCACCCGTCCGGCAAGGAGGTACGAAACTCGAATCACGGACGGCAAGATCATTGAGGTAGAAATCGAAACACAGGCGCAAATACCATCAGAGACTCGGGAGTCATCATCACAGACTTTAGAGTCATCATCTTCTGCCGATCATCCAAATACAAAAAATCTCTTCATCTTCACGCTTTTTTCACTTCTCTTCTGGGCGGCGCAGTTTGCATACCAGTACTTCACCCAGGTCGAAAGAGACCTTCCAGGTGCCCTCATTCGCAGTTTTTCTTTCACGGGTGCGACACTCATCTCATGCGCACTCATCACGAGCAGCATCTTCAAATGGCATCCGGCCTTGAGTGTCCACTGGCGTATTCGCCGTTACTTCGGAGTGGCAGGATTTACCTTCATCGCCCTCCACGTTCTCGCTGTAGAAAAATTCATTTTTGACTGGGATGTTCTCGCGGGGTATACAAGCCTCAATCCGCTGGAAAACCCCATTATTTTCGGCTCAATCGCCTTCACCATTCTCTTCCTCATGGCAGCTACATCCTCTGACTATGCGGTAGAGAAACTCGGCGCTTCACGATGGAAATTCCTCCACCGTTTCGTCTACATCGCCTACCTCGCATCCATACTCCATTTCATCCAGATGAATCCGCCGTCGCTCAAAAGCCTCCCGGGTTATGTACTTCTTACGCTCACTTCTCTCGCACTTCTCGGCCAACTCTTCTGGTACATCGAAACCGTTTGCAGACGCGGCTTCCGGCGCCTCGGGACATGGATCGGCGCCGCCATTATTATCCTCTACATCGCAGGTATCTATT
>Ga0233425_10009242_pt1 | contig 12628 bp, 15 predicted proteins | sample Watercolumn_Towu_2_FD_181712 | JGI IMG/M metagenome (GOLD analysis project Ga0233425, IMG submission 181712) | Freshwater microbial communities from Lake Towuti, South Sulawesi, Indonesia - Watercolumn_Towuti2014_140_MG | ecosystem: Environmental > Aquatic > Freshwater > Lake | place...
GCATGGCTCAGCCTCTGACTCTTCGCCTCGCGGGTGGTCCCCAGGACACCACAGAATGATCGCCCCGCCGCAGCCTGCAGGCCCTGGAGCCTGGAGCCTGGAGCCTGGAGCCGACGATTATGGGCTCTCCTCGAACATCCCGAGGCGGCGGTTCTTGTGGACGTTGTCCCACGTGAAGCAGCGCCCATTCATCGCCACGTAGACCCCGTGCGACAGGCACTGGACGAACGCCAGCGCCGCGCCGAGGTTGAACAGACCGTCCGAGCTGCCGAACGTGTAGGGCACCATCGCCCCGGTGAGGACGATGGTCTTCGGGAGCCGCGCCTCGCCGAGGACCTTCGCCGTGACCTCCATCGTGTCGGTCCCGTGGGTGATGACGATGGCGTCCGAGGGGCACTTCCGACAGTTCTTGAGGATGACCTCCCGGTCGTCGTCGTCCATGCGCAGCGAGTCGACCATCATGAGCGTGCGCACCTCGACATCGACCTGACATCGCCCCAGCCGCAGCATCTCGGGCACGTGGCTGTCCTCGAAGAAGAGCTGCCCTGTCAGCTCGTTGTATGCCTTGTCGAATGTGCCGCCTGTCACGTAGATACGGATGGACATCCGAGCTCCTCGAGTGCGGGAACGTCCTCCCGCGGGGGCACGTCGTATACAGCGCCGCGGCCACGATGTCGAGACCGCGCCACCCCCCGGAGCTCAGTTCGACTCGCTCGATTTCCAGTCGTGGTGCGCCTATGATGCGCGGTGGAGGACGTCATGAGCAGAGTCTCGATCCCCGTTTTTCTCGGAGCGTTGCTCGTCGTGGCCTGCGCGGGGTCGCTCACGCCCGGCTCGCGTCCGGCACCCGGGCCGCCCAGGTCGCCGATCGCGACCTACACCGTGCCGTTCTGCGAGAGCATGACCACGAGCGAGCGGATGCCGGGTCCGGACGGTACGTACTTCCTGAGCCAGGAGGGACCCACCGGCCTCACTCTGTACGAGATCGAGTCCAATGGCCGCGGGGTCAAGGTGCTGAACCACTGGGTCGATAACCAAGGCGACAACTTCTTTGCGTTCGTCCGGGGCTCGCACGGCTGGCACTTCGTGATCCCTCAGGACCGGACGCAGCCCGGCGTGCGTTTCGTCTACCCGGCCGGGACCTACTCCCCGGGCCGCGACGCCTCGCGTCTCATCAAGGTGATGGCCGGCAGCCCGATGGGCCGGTGTCCGATGATCCCGCAGTGACGCCTGATCGCGCCGGAGGAACGACCAGTCACTTCCGCCGGATCTTGTCCGTCTGCACGCTGTCCTTGATCACGTAGACCCCTTCGGAACCGAGGTCGCGCGGCTGGCGCTTGAGCCGCGGGATCGGCGAGCTCATGGGTTGCGGGATGGGCGAGAGCACACCCCGTTCGATGGTGAGGTCCGCGCGGAGCAACGGGAGGGGCGTATGCACCAGGTCCGCAGCGTGCACGGTCCAGAAGGAGACGTTGTCCGCCTCGACGTCGGCGCCGTGCTCGGGCGCGAATCCGGGCGGCGAGGGTGTCGGCGCTCCGGCCGTTTCGCCCCTGTTCGCAGCCCGAATCGCCCCGTTCACGCTGTCCGGCACGTCGCTCGGCCTGAGCACGCGGTTCCGCCCCGTCGCCTTGGCGTGATAGAGCGCCCTGTCGGCGACCTCGACGATCGAGGCTGGCTCGAGGCCGTCGTCCGGGAACGAGGCGACGCCGCCGGAGATGGAGAGCACACCGAGCGGCTGCCGCTTCCCCTCGGGGTAGTCGCTCGCCGCGATGGCGGCCCGGATGCGCTCGGCGTGGCGCCACGCATTCTCCCTGCTCTCGCCGAGGAAGATGACGAGGAACTCCTCGCCACCGTACCGGCAGACCACGTCGGAGCCGCGAGTGACCTTGCGCGTCACGGACGAGACGAACTTCAGGCACTCGTCGCCGGCCTGGTGCCCGCAGGTGTCGTTGAAGTGCTTGAAGTGATCGATGTCGAACAGGAAAATCGACAAGCTCAACCCGTACGCCTGGGCGCGGGCCACTTCCTCGGCGAGCCTCCGATCGAGGTGCCGCCGGTTGAACAGCCCCGTGAGCTTGTCCATCTCGGCCCGCATGCGTTCCTTGTGCAGGCTGTGGAGCCCCTCTGCCGACACCGCGTGGATGTCGGCCAGCATCTGGACGATGCGCCGGGTCATCACGTCTTTCAGGTCGACGCCGTCGAGCGCGACGAACGCGTGGATCGTGTCCTGCCGCCTGATGGTCACGCAGAGCTCCGGGCCGAAGAGCCGGTCCGCGTCCGTCTCGTCCCGCGCGGCCACGGTGAGGTCGCCCTCGGACCGGACGCCGATCAACCCCGCGAGCTGCCCCAGCTTGCCCTCGCCGAGCGCGAATACGATCCGCTCCTGCGGCCTGGGCGACCCGATGAAGACCTCCAGGCGGAACCGCGGCGGTGCGCCGTGCGCCAGGAAGAGGCCGACGCGCCGTGCGCCGACGAGGTCCACGAGCGCCCGGACCGTGATGCGGCACAGCGCCTGCGTGGAGCGGGCCGCGCCCATGCGGTTGATCGTCTCAGGGAGGTTCACGAGGAGCTCGAGGAGCCGGTACCGCTCGTCCTGCACGTCTCCGGGGGCCAGCGCGACCGCCGGCGGCTCGTTGTGCCGCCGGCTCGACTCGGCCACCGTGCGTGCGGACCGGTGCCCGAGGGCCCGGCCCGCGAAGAAGGCGGTCGTGGCCGCCGCGGCGATTCCCATGACAAGCCACAGGATGACGTGCTCCAATCCCCGGTTCCTTCCCCGTGGACGGAGATGGTACCATGAGCCTGCCTCCCGGGCTGGAGGTTTCCCGTCATGGAACAGCGCGTTTCTCGCGGAGGACTTCGATGATGCAGTCGTTCGAGGAGATTGCGACGTTCGTCGCCGTCGTCCAGCACGGCGGGTTCGGCGCCGCCGCGGACCGTCTCGGTGTGGCCACGCCGGTCGTGAGCAAGCGGGTGAAGGCGCTGGAGGACCGGCTCTCGACCCAGCTCGTCCAGCGGACACCGCGCGCCTTCGTCCTGACACAGGCCGGCGAGCTGTTCTACGAGCGCGTGCAGCACATCCCGGCAATGATCGGCGATGCAGAGGAGCGGGTGCGGGAGCTCTCGGGCATGGTCAGGGGCCGGCTCGCGGTCATCGTGCCCACGTGCTTCGAGAGCTCCGGGTTCCGCGAACGTGTCGTCACGGCATTCCTGCAAGCGTATCCGGGTGTATCGCTGACGTTGAACGTGGTCGAGAAGCCCGTGGACCACATGCGCGATGATTTCGATCTGCTCGTGACGGGCAAGCTCCCGCACCGTCAGCTCCCGGAGACGACGCTGGTCAACCGCAGGTTGTGCAAGCTGCGCGGCGCGCTGTTCGCCGCGCCGTCGTACCTGGAGAAGCACGGGATCCCCCGCCACCCAGGTGATCTGACGAAGCACAACTGCCTGATCTCCGTCGAACGCGAGTGGCACTTCACCGAGCCCACGGGCCGCGCCGTGGTGATCCAGGCGGCGGGCTCATTGACCACGAACAGCCCCGACACGCTCCGCGCGGCGACCCTCGCCGGGCTCGGCATCGCCAGCTCGTTCCCGCTCTTCTTCGCCGGAGACGAGCAGGCGGGGCGGGTCGTCCGAGTCCTCGACGAGTTCACCGAGCGCATGGAGCTCGGCGTCCACGCGCTCTACCCGAGCTCGCCGTTCATCCCGCAGCGCACGCGAGACTTCATCGACGCACTGACCGCCTACTTCGCGGGATAGAGGGCCGAGACGGTTCCTCAGGGCATCTCGCCGAAGCTCGACACCGGGCTGTCCGCGGGAGGTATCGGGCTCTCGGGTGGCGATTGCTGCGGCGTCGGGGCGGTCACGTCGTGTCCCTCCCGATCGCGCCGCTGCATGCGCACGGTGATCGTGGCCGGCTCGTCCGCGGCCTTGGCTTCCCGCTCGAACCGCTCGAGCGCGCTCTCTTCACAGGCGAGCTCCTCTCGGAGGAACTTCAGCGCCACGAGCCGCTCGGTGCCCGTATGCTTCGCCTCGAAGACGGTGCCCATGCCCCCCCCGCCGATCAGGCGCAGGAGCCTGTATCGGCCGCCGACCAGACCACCAACCCGATCGATGGGCTCGGCGTCGCGATCGATGTTCGTGCTCTTCGTCCCGCTCATCGCTGCCACCTGCGCTGCGAAGCAGATATCCACCTATCACGAGTCGGATGAAGTGACAATCGATGGTGCGAGCACGCGACGCTTGATCCCGCCCCGGGTCCAGCGCTCGCTCCTGCGGTTCGTCGAGGACAATCGCCTGACGCCGCTCGGTGGACGCGTGGACGCCGGGAAGCAGGTCGACGTCCGTCTCGTGCTCGGGACCAACGTACCGGTCGAGGAGTCGTGCGAGAATGGCCAGCTCGCCGCCGACCTCGTCGCGCGTTTCCACCGGGTCTCGATCCCGCCCTTGCGCGAGCGCCGCGCCGACGTCCCGGCGATCTTCCTCCACGTCCTGCGCGGAGCGCTCGCCCCGGAGACCTTCGATGCCGTATCGCACGAGCTCGACGCGGAGGCGATCGAGCGGCTCTGCCTGCGCGACTTCCGTCGAGGCAACGTGCGCGAGCTCCAGGACCTCGCGTCGATCATCGCCGCGCGCATCGGGATGGGTGAGCCGCCGGACACCGCGCTCCGGGAGGCATTCGACGAGTCGTCCGACCGATCCGACGAGACCGGGACCTCAGGCTCGACTCCTGCTTTCGAGGACCCACACCGCTCGCTGTACGAGCGCAACCGCGAGGCCATCGTCGCGGGGTATCGCGAGGTCTCGGGAAACATCTCTCGTCTGGAAGCGCTCCTCCAGTCTCGCGGCATCCTCGCCAACCGCCACTGGCTCGCCGTGTACCTCGAACGATGGGGCGTCAGGCCGATCAAGAGGAGGGGGTAGGGGAGCTCCATCGCCGGTGTTTCAAAGCCCACGGTTCCGGGTGGGCGGGGTGGACCAGGTGCGATGCGGACGGTCCACATGGTCCACACAGTCCACATCGTCCACGAGCTTGGTTTGCCTGGATGAACCTTGCCGCCCCTCGGGGAAAGACGTAGCCTTTTCTTGCATGTTCAAGGTGAACGTCGTCGTGCGCAACCCGAAGCGCGAGGAGCTGGTCAGCCCGCCGCTGGAGGTCCTGGTGGACACCGGCTCGGAGCTGACGTGGATTCCCGCGGAGGTGTTGCTGGGGATCGGAGTCGCGCCGCGCCGGAAGCGGACCTTCGTCACGGTCACTCGCGCGGAGATCGTGCGGGAGGTGGGCTACGTCATCCTCGGCGCCGAAGGGTTCGAGACCGTCGATGAGGTCGTCTTCGCCGAGCCGGGCGACATGGTGCTTCTCGGAGTCCGGACCCTGGAGGGTTTCGGCGTCATGGTGGACAACATCGCGCACCGCTTCGTCGCGACCACGACACTCGTGGCGGCTGCTGTACCCCACAGAGGAACCGTCACGGGTCGGTGTGGGGCATCACTTCCCCTCGCAGCTTCCGCACCCTGTCCCCGATGACATGCTTCCGTGCGGTCTGGGCCTCTTCGACCGAGTGGAACCTGTACACACCGGGCGGATAACCGCAGCCCGTGAGCCGGGCGGCTCGATCCCACAGATCCCGGATGCGGACCGCGAGGTTCTCGTCGTCCGAGCACCGCGGAGGCGGAGGCATGTCCGCGACGCTGTGGTACTTCCAGATGGGCATCTCAGCTCTCCTCGTCTTCGAGGTCGTAGGCTTCACGGAGCACCGCTGGGTCGGCCTTGTCGATGTGCCGTGGCGTGTCCTGCTTCATCCGGTAGAGCGACCTCGGGGTCGCGACTCGGACCACGACACCTTCCATCGTCTTCTGCTCGGTTTCGATGTCGTCATAGGACACGAGCTCCCCGAGCTTGGTGAGGATATCCAGGTAGAGGTTTCCTCGTGGTGGGCCGTAGCGGACTGCCGGGTAGTCGCCGCAGAGATCCTCCGCCGTGATGCCATCGATCTCCGGGTCGGCCCACACGTCCCTGAGGGTCTCGCGCAATCGCCGGATGTTGTCAGGATCGGGCTTCACGAGTACATCGAGGTCCTCCGTCGCGCGTACGAAGCCGTGGACGTTCATGGCCACGCCGCCCACGACCACGTACATGACGCCGTGAGAGTTGAAACTCTCGATGACTCGCAGTGTTTCCTCGAATTGCATCGTCATGGGTATCAGCTCACTCAAGACCGAAGATCTCGGCTGAGCTCAACGAGCCCTCGTTATATCCGCCGACCACGAGAACCTCGCCCGATGCGAGGCAAGTGACCGTTGAGGCGAGCCGGGGCGGTCCTCCATCGGCTCCTCCCACCACGAGTACGTTGCCCGATTCCAGAGGAGTCGCAGTATGAACTTGTCGTCTTCCGGTCATGCTAGCGGCGTCGCGCCAAGTCGGTGAGCCCTCGCAGTCTTCGGGGCAGCTCCCGACGGTCTCACCAAGAGAGCACTCGTCATCCCCGCACACCGCGCCCTCTTCCTCGATGTCGATGTCGAAATCACCGTCAGCGTCAGCCTCGAAGTCGCCATCGCCATCGCCATCGCCATCGGCGTCTCCATCAACGTCCCCATCGCCATCGCCATCGTTATCAGCGTCGATATCGACATCGCCATCGTTATCGACGTCACCATCCACGTCAGCGTCGGAATCAGCGGTAGGGAGGACGCAGGCGAGGCCCTGGGGGACGTAAGGGTCGTCGCATATGCACTGCGGGTTACCCGCGTCGATCTCGCACGTGCCGTGGCCCGAGCACAGCACGCCGTCGCACAGCCTGGCACGGTTGCCCGACTCTCCGCACGACCACCACAGAGTGTTGAGCACGACGAGGGTCGCCACGTGCAGCGTGGTGAGTGGACGTGGTGGACGAAGTGGACGAAGTGGACGAAGTGGACTCAGGGTTCCTTGGATGGCCATGTCTTCCCCCCTCGGCGCTCGGAAGGAGCCTCAGGATGATACCTCGCAACTTCGAGGCCAGACGAGAGGCTCGTCGCGGGCCAGGGAATGCTCAACGATTCACGGCGAGTCGTGACCACCGTCGGCTCGAACGGCTGCCTCGGTGTCGAGGATCGGCGGCGGTTGTGACCATCGGTGTGATCCGTTGTGATCTGTTGGGACGATACGCGCTACACTGGATGGGTGGCGGAGGAAAGACCATGAAGCCGATGTCTCGCATCACGTGGGACCCGCAGGTCATGGGCGGTAAACCATGCCTGAGAGGGCTCCGGGTGACCGTTGGGACCATCGTCGGGCTGGTGGCATCCGGACGATCCGCGGCCGAGATCCTCGAGCTCTACCCGTACCTCGAGGCTGAAGACATCCGCGAGGCGCTCGCCTACGCGGCCTGGAGATCGCAAGAGATCGAGGTCCCACTCGACCGTTCGTGACATGAAGGTCCTCATCGACATGAACCTGTCGCCACGGTGGGTCGAGGTGCTCGAAAGACACGGGCATGAAGCCCTCCACTGGTCGTCAATCGGGGACCCGCGGGCTACCGACCGCAGAATCATGGACTGGGCCCGCAACAACGGTTTCGTCGTGTTCACGCACGACCTCGACTTCGGCGTGATCCTGGCCGTCACACAAGCTTCGGGACCGAGCGTCGTTCAGGTCCGAGCCCAGGATGTCACTCCGGACCACCTCGGTGATCTCGTTTTGAGCGCGTTGGAGCGGCACGCGGACGTCATCGAGGCCGGCGCCCTCATTGTGCTCGACGAAGCGCGAGCCCGATTGAGAATTCTCCCGATCGTGTGACGAAGAGGGTGCTGGTCACCCCCCGTCTCCGGCGTCGGGCGTGCCGGCCTTCGCGCGTGGCCGCGATGCCCTGGTCGAAGAGCTCGCGGGCCCGCTGCTCGTCACCGGCCCCCTGCGCCTGCACGACCATCGGCGTGAGGAGCAGGAGGCCCACGACGGCACCGACAGCGGCCTGGGGCCTGGACTGGAAATACCCATGAATGTGCGTCGCTCTCACGGCATCTCTCCGAAGCTGGTCACAACAGGAGCGTTCGTGCTGCGCTTGCCGGCGGGTCTGTCTCCGTGTATTCGTGCTTTCGTCGGGACGATGGGACGAACGGGCACGAGCCGGACGGGCACGGTGCCGTCGGCCTGTGCGAAAACGTCGTTCGCCCACGGCTCGTAGCCGGCGACGCGCACCTCGACGTGGACCCGATCTCCGCGCGGGAGATCGAAGCTCGCGCCCTCGATGCGCCGCCCGTCAACGAAGACCGCGGCGGCCTCCGGCACACCGTCGAGCGTGATCGTCGCCCGCAACGGCACCGTCACTTCGAGCGAGGGGACCGGAGCGGGAGCTGGTGAGGCGACCGGTTCCACCACGGCCTCGGGCTCATCGGGAGACACCGGGGCAGTGGTCGAAGCAGTGTTCGCTGGCCGCGCCTCCTCGGTTGTGTCTCCGTTCGATCCCGCGACGGACACGGCGAGCCCGGCCGCGATCGCGCAGCCAACGATGACGAAGGCGCCGATGATCAGCCGCAAGCGAGACGACATCCCGAGCCCGGCATTGACCCTGGTCTCGAGGCCCACCTCGCTCCGTGGTACGGGCTCGACCTCCAGTGTCGAGCGCCCGGGCTCCGGAGGGATGGGCTTGGCCGGCTCGGGCGGAGTCGGAGGGCTCGGGTCATCGCCGGGCATGGTCACCGCCTCGGGCTCCGCCGGCCGCGGACGGGGAGCTGCCTTGACCGGCCGGTCCGAGCGGGTCGGCCGCCAGGATGTCCGGACATCGATGCCGGCGGCACCGAGCGCCGCGAAGAGCGCGTTGCGCATGTCGTCGGCCGAGGCGTACCGCTCTTCTCGTGCGCGCGCCATGGCGCCCATGACCACGTCCTCGATCTGCGGAGGGAGGTCCTGGCGGTGCGTGGAGGGCATCGCGATGGTGCCGAGCCAGATGTTCCAGAAGACCTCGTTCGCGCTCTCGCCGTCGATGGGCCGCCGGCCGGTGAGCATCTCGTACAGAATGACGCCCATCGAGTAGACGTCCACGCGGCCGTCGATGTCCTTGATGCCGCGGGCCTGCTCGGGCGCCATGTAGAATGGCGTGCCCACGACAGCGCCCGTCTTGGTGAGCGACGCCTCCCGTTGCTTCCAGGTCGTGGTGCCCAGGGCCTTGGCGATGCCGAAGTCGAGTATTTTTACGAAATCGTGCCGGTCGCCGATGGTGGTCAGGAACACGTTCTCCGGCTTGAGGTCGCGGTGCACGATGCCGGCCCGGTGCGCAGCCGAGAGCCCGGCCAGGACCTGGAACGTGATATCGCAGGCGCGCTCGATGTCGAAGGGCGCGTCCTTCGCGAGCGCCGCGTCGAGCGGCTCGCCCCGGAGCAGGGGCATGACGTAGTACAGCGCCTCGTGCTCGTCCACGCCGAGGTCGAGGACCTCGCAGATGTTGTCGTGGTCGATGCGTCCGGAGACCTTGGCCTCGGCGAGGAACCGGGCTCGGGCGTCGCGGCTCTCGGCGAGGTTGCGCAGGAGGAACTTGACCGCCACCCGGCGGTGGAGCCCGACCCTCTCGGCTTCCCACACCTCGCCCATGCCGCCCTTGCCGAGCAGCCCGATCAGCTCGTACTTCCCGTCGAGAACGGTCCCCTCAGTCGGCATTGTGTCGCCTCGATGGTGCTACCACGGGGACGCAGCGAATGACAATCATCGGGTGTCCGATCTCTGGACTCGACGCAAGCCGCGAGCCAGGAGGAACGCGCGCACGAGCCGCCGGGCTGCAATGCCTTCGAGAGTGGGCCAAGTGGACGATGTGGACGTTGTGGACCAGGAAAAATGCTGGTCGGCGGCATCGTCCACTGAGTCCACTCAGTCCACCGAGTCCACATCGTCCACCCGGGGGAGTTGTGATCGAGTGTGATCGGTTGTGACCTGATCAGGAGTCGCAGGTGCCGCCGTCTTCACGTGATCGGAGACCGACTCGTTTCATCATCAATCTTGAATATTGAGCACAGACCGCTCATATTTCCTGCATGGCTCCGATTCCAATCCCCAGGACATGGCATGTCGAGCAAGTTGTCGATCGGCTGCGGACGCATCCCATCGTGGCGATTCTCGGCGCCCGGCAGGTGGGAAAGACCACACTCGCGCGGCTCGTGGCGGGTCATTGGAAAGGGGAGGTGACCACCTTCGACCTCGAGAGCCCGCGCGACATCGCTCGACTCGACGACGCGTTGCTGGCGCTGGAGGGTCTGCGGGGGCTCGTGGTGCTCGACGAGATCCAGCGGCGCCCCGACCTGTTCCCCGTGCTCCGGGTGCTCGCGGACCGAGCGGATACTCGCGCGCGCTTCCTGGTCCTGGGCAGCGCTTCCCCCGATCTGCTCAGACAGGGGTCAGAGAGCCTGGCCGGCCGCATCGCGTTCCACGAGCTCGGCGGGTTCGCTCTGGACGAGGTCGGTTCCAGCGAGCTCGAACGGCTCTGGGTCCGCGGTCGGTTCCCCCGCTCGTTCCTCGCGGACTCGGACGAGGACAGCCACCGGTGGCGGCGCGACTTCGTCCGGACTTTCCTCGAGCGCGATATCCCGCAGCTCGGCGTCACGATCCCGGCGCCGACGTTGCGGCGATTCTGGACCATGATCGCGCACTACCACGGACAGACGTGGAACGCGTCCGAGCTGGCTCGTGCCTTCGGTGTCGCTCACACCACTGTCGGCCGGTATCTGGATCTCCTGATCGGCGCGTTCGTCGTCCGCCAGCTCCCAGCCTGGCGCGAGAACCTGCGCAAGCGGCAGGTGGTGGCGCCGAAGGTCTATCTCTCGGACAGTGGGCTCCTGCACACGCTGCTTGGGATCGGCGATCGCGAGGACCTGTTGTGCCACCCGAAAGTCGGCGCATCCTGGGAGGGGTTCGCCCTCGAGGAAGTGGTCCGGCGTCTCGGAGCCCGTCTCGATGAGTGCTTCTCCTGGGCCACGCACGGAGGAGCGGAGCTCGACATCCTGGTGGTCCGAGGTCGCACGCGGCGGGGTTTCGAGCTCAAGCACACATCCGCGCCGAAGCGGACACGATCGATGCACACCGCGATCGCCGACCTCGCTCTCGACTCGCTGGACGTGGTCCACCCAGGGACCGATACCTACCCGCTGGGCTCTGGCATCCGCGCTCTGGCGCTGTCACGGCTGCTCGAAGACCTGGAGCCGCTCGGAGCGCGAGGGTGACCTCACGTCGAACCCAGCATGAAAGCTCGATTGCGCGGGTGAGCGTGAGCAGAGCCTTGCCTACGGCAGGCCGAAGTACTGCTCGAGGTGGCGGACGTGCCACACGGCCGGGTCGTCGCTGGCCGGCATCTCCGTGACTCCGACCCACATGTGGAGCCGGTCGCGGCCCATCTCCTCGTTCGGGACCACGATGGCCGTGACGCCGCCGATCAGGCACCCTCCGGAGCAGTCGATGTCGTTGTCGTGGCCGTCGGGCCAGAGCAGCTCGAGGTCGCGGGGCCGCATCACCGGGCTCCCGTTCCAGAGCGACCACACGGCCCCGGCGAGCGGATGCTCGTCCGGGCTCCCGGTCGATTCGTACTGCCCGAGGAGCAGGTCAACCTGGGTCTCGGTCGAGGGTGGCTTGCTCGTTGTCACCCACAGGAAGTACTGCTCGGTGACCGGATCCCACAGGACCCAGGGCTCGAAGATACGGCGGCCATACAGGGGGCTCTCGGGATCGCCACCGTCGAGCACCATGAAATACGACACGTCGAATTCCATATCGGCGAAGTTGAGCTCCACGTAGAGCAGGTCGTCGTGGATCGACGCCGGGGACGGCGGGGGCGGCGGAGGCCCTTCGTCGTCCGGGTCCACGTCGCCGTCGCCCGTCGTGTCCGCGTCGAGGTCCGCGTCACCCCTGTCGCCGCCGTCGGCATCGCCGTCGGCATCGGAGTCGACGTCGCCGTCACCGTCCGTCGGGGCGATACGCTCCCCGACGAACATGACCATGAACGTCCCGCTCGAGCACGTCCCGTCGGGCTCCGGATACGGACGGCACAGGGCCACGGGATCGCGGAGCGCGCGGTACTCGTACCCGTCCGGGTTGGACATCGACACTGCGGCCGGGGTGAGCTCGTTGGTCGGCCCGGACCGTGGGGACCAGGTCCCGCTGGACGGCGTGTAGGTAGCCGTGGCGATCTTGGAGCTCCATCCCCAGCGGTCGATCGATTGGGAGTAGAGCACGCCGAGGTACCCCGAGCCGGTCGAGATGATGTGGGGCGATCGTCTCCCGCGCGCGTCCAGGCACCTGCCCGGCGCGGGATCGAGCGGGGTGAACCCCCAGTCCTCGCAGCTCTCGGTCGTCGGAGCCGAGGACATGCAGTTGAGGTCGAGGTCGGTGTCGATTGGCCGGAACCGGTGCGCCAGGTCCTCGCCCTCGGTCGGCCCGGGGAACCACTCCCGGAACGTGGGATCACTGCTCTCGATCCATCCGAGGGAGTAATGGTTCGTCCCGTACCCGGCGATGGACACGTCACGGGTCGTCCCCTCGAGGACCATCGCGTACCCGGTCCGCGATGCTCGCGCCACCGACGGCGACCCCACGGCCCCGGCGGCCCAGCAGAGGTGGTCCTGGCCGATCCGGTCGTCCAGGTCGCCCGCCGGGTGCTCCCATGCCGAGGGGTTC
>Ga0233425_10009243_pt1 | contig 12623 bp, 11 predicted proteins | sample Watercolumn_Towu_2_FD_181712 | JGI IMG/M metagenome (GOLD analysis project Ga0233425, IMG submission 181712) | Freshwater microbial communities from Lake Towuti, South Sulawesi, Indonesia - Watercolumn_Towuti2014_140_MG | ecosystem: Environmental > Aquatic > Freshwater > Lake | place...
AGGCTGCGCAGCGCCAGGCCGGCTTCCGTCCCCAGCCGCCAGCGCACGCGCTGGCCCGGCATCCACCAGGCCCCCAGGTGCAGATGCCAACCCGCCAGGTGCGCGCCTTCCTCCAGGACGATCGGGGCCGAGAGCGCCACGCTCGGGCCGACATTCCAGGCGCCGTGGTCCCAGGAGATCGGGTCCACGAGGATCTGGAAGGGGCGGCGCTCGCCCGGCAGGATGTCGTAGGCTCCGGCCACCCGCGGCGGCTGCCAGCGGACGGAGGGATCGCAGGGCGTCTCGGCCTGGGCGGCGGCGCCGGGGAGGGCCGTGGCGAGCAGAGCGGCGGGGAGCCAGCGCGGCATGGGAACCTCGGGCGCAGCGTAACGCGCGGATGGGACGCAGTGCGTTAGTCCCCACCCATGCTCCCCCTGCTCCTCGCCTTCTGCCTCGTCCTGCCGGTCCAGCGGACCGAGGCCGCCGAGACGCCCGCCGCGGACGCTCCGCCCGACGTGGTCGAGGCTCCGGACCGCGCCGAGGCCATCGCGCGCTTCCAGAAATTCATCGAAGAACATCCGGATCGCCCCGAGATCGCGGCGGCCCGCTTCCGGCTGGCCGCGCTGCTGCTGGAGGACGGGGAAGGGCCCCCGAGTGCCGAGGAGCGCGCGGAGGCCACCCGCCAGCTCGAGGGCGCGCTGGCCGACGCGGCTGCCGGGCGGGCCGAGGGCTTCGCGCAGGGGGCCGAGGCCTGGTACCTGCTGGGCGCCTGCCGCCAGGAGAGCGATCCAGCCGGGGCGGCCGCGGCCTGGGAGCAGGTGGTCGCCCTCGCCCCGGGCACGCCGCTGGCGGCCTCCGCCAACCTGGGGCTGGGTCAGTTCGCGCTGGAGGCGGAGGACTGGGCAGGGGCAGCCTCCCGTTTCGACGCGGCCCGCGGAATCGACCGCGCGCTGCCCACCTGGAGCCAGGCCACCTACCTGTGCGGCTGGTCGCGCTACCGTGCGCAGGACTACCCGGGCGCGATCGCGCCGCTGGTCGAGCTGCTCGGCCAGGACGACACCGCCGCGGCCGCGCTGCAGCCCGAGGCCCTGGCGACCCTGGCCTTCGCCCTGGTGGACGCCGCAGGCGAGGGCGGCTCGGTGGCTGGCGGCGTGGGTGAGGTGCTCCCGGGCTTGCCCGAGGCCCGGAGGGGCGAGCTGATCGAGCAGGTCGCGGCGCTGCTGGAGCAGCTTGGGCGCTTCGACGAGGCGGGGGATGTGCGGAAGGCGGGTGGGAGGAGGCGCGGGCGGGGTCGCGGGCAGGGCTCCTTCGATCGGGGTGCGCAGCAACTCGGTGGATGATCCTTTACCCAGGGACTTGTTGCACTGTTTTGCGCAACAACTCGACGGATGAGGCCTCGTCCAGGGACTTGTTGCGCCCGGCCGAGCGCGCCATCGGGTGTTCGCCGCGGCAGGCGTCTTGTAAAGCGGCGCTTCACGCCGACACCCAGAACCCGGCACGTCCCGGAGGGGCGGGTTCCGGGAAGAGGACCACCCCGTGCGCCGGCCCGCCGCGCTCCTGGGCACCGTGGAAGGTGGCCTGGAAGCAGCCGGTGAGCAGCAGGGAAGGTGCGAGGTCGTGGGAGCGGAGCTTCCGGGGGGGCGGGCCGCTGCTCCCCGCTCGCAACCTTCCCGCGGGATCCGATCGGTCTGGTGCGCCCACCTCCAGGACGTCCCTGCCCATCCGGAAGGAGCGTGGATGTCGCTTCGTGGACCCCTGTGCGTCCTGTTGGCCGGCTGCTCGCCCTGGGGCACGGGGTGGCCCGACACGCCCGGCGAGACAGCCCCCCTCCCCGACACCGCGGACACCTCGTCGCCAGCCGACACGGCCGACACGACCGACACCGCCGACACCGCCGACACCGCGGGCCCGGACTGCGAGCCCACCGGCCCCGAGGAGCCCTACGACGGGATCGACCAGGACTGCGATCCGACCACCCCCGACGACGATCTCGACGGCGACGGGATCGGCGTGGGGGCCGACTGCGATGACCGGGACGCCGCGGTGGGCGCAGAGGTGCGCTGCCTGAACCGCGCCCGGGCGGACCTGCGGATCGAAGGGACGGTGGGCCTGCACCTGGGCAGCGGCCTGTTCCCCGCGGGGGACCTCGACGGCGACGGGGTGGCCGAGCTGCTCGTGGGTGCCGAGGATGCCGACTCCTGGCGCGGCCAGGTGCTGCTCTTCTCCGGGGCAGCCCTGGCGCCGGGCGCCGCGCTCCTGCCCGGCGACGCGCTGGTGATGTGGGCCGGGAGCGCCGAGTACGACAGCGTGGGCGGAGCCGAGGAGGTGGCGCTGCTGGACGGAGCTGCGGTCCTCTTGGCCTGCCCCAGTGCGGATCCGGGCGGCTTCACCAACGTGGGCGAGGTCTACCTGCTGCGGGTGGAGCCCGCCGACCTGGACGGCGGTACCCAGGCCGCGTCCGCCGCGGCCGACGTGCGGCTCCAGGGCGGCAGCGCGGGCGACCGCTTCGGCCAGGCCCTCGGCGTGGCGGACGTGGACGGCGACGGCCTCCAGGACGTCCTGGTGGGGGCCTCCCGGGACGACGGCGGGCACCCCGAGGGCGGCGTCGTGGCGCTGTTCACCTCCCTGCCGGCCGCGGGCACCGTCTCGGTGGACGACGCCGACGCGCGCCTGTCGGGCGCCTACCTGGAGGCGCTCGGTCAGGGTGTCCTGCGCGCAGGTGGGGACCTGGATGGCGATGGGCGGCCCGACCTCGTCGTCGCGGGTGCCGGGCTCGACGACCCGGTCGGGACGAACCCCGGTCGGGTGTACCTGCTGGCGGGGACCGACGTCACCACCGGGGACATCGCCGGGCTGGCCTTTGCCACCCTGGCAGGCGGGGTGGCGGGCGATGGCTTCGGCGCCACCGGTCGTTCCCTCGGCGATCTGGACGGCGACGGCGCGGACGAGCTGGTCCTGGCCGCCCTGACCGGGGACGTGGTGGCCACCAACGGCGGCGGCCTGTACCTGTGGCGCGGTGGCTCGGGGCTGGCGGGGAACCTCGGCCCGGACAGCGCCGAGCTGGCTTGGGGCAGCCCGGAGGGCCTGGCCCGCGCGGGCGGTGCGCTGGAGGCGGCCGATGTCGACCGCGATGGAGCCCTGGATCTGCTGGCCGCCACCCCCTGGGCCACGGGTGGCGGGCGCGTGGCCCTGCTCGCCGCGGCCGAATTCGACGCCTGGCAAGGCGCCAGCCTGGAGGACGACGCCGCACTCCGGCTCGGCACCTTCGAGGAGGACGCCTTTGGCTCGGCTCTGCTGGCAACGGACCTGGACGGCGCCGGAGCGCTGGACCTGGCGGTGGGAGCGCCGCAGGCCGCGGGCGGGGCGGGTGGGGTGTACGGGTTCCTGCAGTAGGGACGCCCTCCGGACCGCGGGAGAATGCCTCCCAACGAGCCAATTGCGCCGAAGACTCCCCCTGGAGGAGCCACGACGTCGCTGGCGGACTCCCTGGCAGCCGCGGTGCCCGCGAAAACCATGGCTCGCCAGCGGGCTGAGCCCTGTTTCCACGGAGCGATGGCTCTCCCGCGGCCGGTCTCCGGCGGATCTTGCTCCTTCGACACTGTTCTCCGACGTGCCCTACCGCTCCCGCTCCGCGATCCGCGCGAGCGCCGCGGACATCGCGGCGCGGACCTCGAGGTTGGGATCCCCCAGGGCGCGCTCCAAGGCGGAGCGGTCGACCGCTGCGCCCATCGCGGCCAGGGCCTCGGCTGCGGCCAGCCGGGCACGGGGGGAGGGGTGGTCCAGCAGCCGGCGGGCGGGCAGACGCCAGCGACCGTCGCCTGAAGCCTGGATGTAGCGGCCGGCGCCGACCGCTCGGACCTCGGGCGAGCCGGGCACCAGGGGGCGCAGGGCGGCGGCCAGCAGCGCAGCCGGCGCGGCCGTGAGGGCTGCCACCAGGGCGGGACGCTGGGCGGGCGCAGCTTCGCCGAGCAGTTCCAGCAGGGCACCGACATCCCCGGGCAACTCCCCCGGGAGCTCGATGGGCGCGGGCTCCACCAGGATCTCGGCCTTCATGTCGAGCTTCGGCCAGGGAGCGGGCTCGGGCCGCGCGGCGCGGCCTTCGAGGCGGTCCAGCGCCAGGCGCGCGACACCGGCGAGGTCGGGTTCGCCCAGCAGGGGCATCAGGTCGAGGCTGACCGAGGGGCCGGCCACCCGACCCAGGTAGTCGGCCGCGGCAGCCCGCACGGCGGGCGTGCCCTGCGCGAGCAGGCGGCGGGCGCGTGAGGTGCCGGCCGGGACGCCGTGGGCCGTCAGCAGGGAGAGGGCCTGCAGCACCAGGGCTTCCTCATCGCACTCGAGCGCCTGGCACAAGACCGACTCGGCGCGCGCCAGGGGGGCCCACTCCACGGCCAGGGCCGCGCGCTCGAAGGGACCGGTGCGCACGGCCTCCCGGAGCAGGTGGACCGCGCGCCAGCCGCCGACGACCGCGGCGACCCGCAGGGCAGCCTCCCAGTCACCATCGTCGGCGTCCAGGGCAGCTTGGGCCAGGCCCAACAGGGAGGCGGCGGTCTCATCGGCCAGGGCAGGTGGCGCCGTGCCGGCCGCGATGCGGTCGTAGAGTTCCTGCAGCCCGTTCATGTGCCACTCCTTTCTCGGGTTTCGTCGAAGTCCCGCAGGCCGAAGTCCTGGTAGTGGCACAGGCGGGGCTCGTGCCGGTCGAGGTCCCACAGGTGCATGCCGTTGCCCTGGCACCACGCCCACTGGTCGCAGGCCCCGCAGCGGCCGGTCCGGGTCCAGGAGCGGTCGCGGAAGGCCTGGAAACGGTGCTCCCAGACGTCCACGAAGCTGTCGCGGTGGATGTTGCCCTGGCGGAAGCGGCGGTCGATGTTGGGGCAGGCCAGGATGTCTCCGTTGACCATCACGCCGCCCACGCGGATGCCGGCGGAGCAGAAGTAGTCATGGCCGCGCACCCGATTCTCCAGGCAGGGCCCGAGGTAGCCGGACTCCGAGAGATCCACCTGGAGCCCGCCGCGCTCCCTCCAGGCGAGGATGCGCGCCATCAGGGCCCGGTACTGCGCTGGTGAGAGGAACAGCTCCGGGCGCTGGGTGGCCCGGCCGATGGGGGAGATGGTGAACAGGCGCCAGCGGGTGAGCCCCAGCTCTCCGACCAGTTGGTAGATATCATCGAGGGTGTCGAAAGAACGCTGATTCACGCAGGTGATGGCGTCCATGACCTGGACGAAGCGGTCCGCCGCGAGGCGCCGGATGGTGGCGGTCGCGCGCTGCCACGAGCCCGGGCGGTTGCGCAGCCAGTCGTGCTCGGCCTCCAGCCCGTCCAGGCTGACGGTGACCGAGGCCATGTGGGCGGCGCGGGCTCGGGCGAAGGCGGCCTCGTCCCAGGCCCAGCCATTGGTGACCATGCCCCAGGGGAAGCCCAGGCGGTGCAGCTCGGCGCCCAGGTCGAAGACCCGCGGGTAGCACAGGGGCTCGCCGCCCGAGAGCACCACCGTGATCTTGTGGGGATCGTACTTCTCGGCGATCTCGCCCAGGACCCGCAGGAGGTCGTCACGGGGGAGGTCGGGATCGGTGCTGCTGGCCTGGCAGTCGGAGCCGCAGTGCAGGCAGTCGAGGTTGCAGCGATGGGTCAGCTCCAGGAAGAGGTACCCGAGCTCGTGCAGCTCCCGGATGGTGCGCTGGTAGAGGGGCAGCAGGTGGCGTCGGCTCCGACGGCGCAGTGGCTCGGGGACGGCCGCGCGCACGGCGGCACGGATGCGGTCATCGCGGTCCATGGATCCCTAGAGCCCGCTGTCCTGCGCGGGCGTCATGCGGACCTCGATGTCGTGGGCTTCCCAGGCCCCTTCGTCCCAGTCGCCGTCGCCTTCCGCGGTCTGGGTGGCGGTGAAGGGCTGCTCCGCGGGGTCGTAGGTGCCGTTGTCCTCGCCGTCCACGTCCTGGGCCGAGAGGGTGCAGTCTGGTCCGCAAGCGAAGGCGGTCTCCACCTGCAGGGACCAGGCGCCGTCGGCACCGGTGGTGGCGGTGTTGCCGTCGAAGTCCACCTCGATCCCTGGGATGGGGGCGTCGGTGGTGCCGTCGACCGCGGTGCCCGAGAGATCGAAGGAGGCATGCGGCATCCCATACTCGGGGACCGGACAGCCGGTCGCGCCGAGGGCCGAGCCGAGGAGCAGGGAGATGCGGCGCAGGAGACGGTGTTGGGACATGGAGGATCCGGCGTACGAGGGCAGGTCAGGATAGCACCCCGCGCGCCTCGCTGCCCCGCATTTGCCGCGCGTGGGTGCGCGGGTGGCCCGATGGGATAGGGAGCGCCGATGCGTACGGTCTCTGGGCTCGAGCGGGTGTGGCTGGCGGCGCGCCATGTGGGGCCGCCGTTCTGCAACCAGCTCGTGCTGGAGGGTCGGGGATGGCCCGAGCCCCCTGGGGGTTGGGAAGCCATCGTGACGCGCCTGGCGGCGGCCCAGCCTGGCTGTCGGCTGCGGCTGCGCGGGATGCTGGGGTCCACGCGCTGGGAGCCAAGCGGGCCGCTGCCCGAGGTGCGCGAGTTGGACGGGGCGCGGTGGGATGGCCTCGGGCCGGAGGGGGCGCCTTTTCTCGACGAACCCATCGACCCGCGCCGCGGTCCGGTGCTGGAGATCCTGCTGCTGAGGGGTTCACTCTCCCGCGTGGTGCTGCGCACGCCAGGCGCGGCGACCGATGCCGCGGGGCTGTTCCTGATGGCCCGCGGTCTGTTCGCCTGCCTGCGCGGCGAGGAGCCCCCGCCAGCGGTGGATGGGCCCGAGCAGGACGAGTCGCTGGCGCGCTCCCTCGGTGTCCAGCCCGAGCCTCCGCCGCCCCAGGACGCCGCGAGCCTGACCGGCCCGGCCGATCCCACCCAGCAGGGCTGGACCTGGCGCCGCATCCGGTTGCCCGCGTTCCCCGCCTTCGTCGCGACTCTTTCCCTTGGCCTGGCGCGAGCTGCCCAGCCGCCTGCGGGGGCGGTGCTGCGGATGGAGGTGCCGGTGGACCTGCGCCGCTATGCACCGGCGCTGCAGAGCACGGCCAGCCTCACCGGCTGGGCGCACCTTCCGGTGCACCTGCACCTCGGCGCCGAGGATCCGGTGGCCTCCCTGCGGTATGCGCTGCAGGACACGCTGCGGCGCAAGGCAGCCGCGGCCTCCTCGCTGGGCATGGGCTTTGCGCGCCGCCTGCCGCTGTGGTTTCTCACCTGGATCGGGCGCCGCATGGCCGCGACGAGCCTGCGCGAGGGGCGCTACGGCAGCTCGGCGGTCGTCTCCCACACGGGCCGAATCGATCCTGCGGAGTTCTCGGGTGGCGGCTTCGAGGCGCAGCGGGTCTGGTTCGTCCCGCCGGGCAGCCCGGGGGTGCCGGCCTTCGTGACCTCCACCATCGGGCCTGAGGGGGTCGAGTTGGCCGTGGCCATGCCCAACGCCCTGGCCAGCCAGGGGCGCCTCGAAGCCCTGCTGGATCGGCTGCGCCGGGCCATCCCGCGCGTGGCTCCGGGGGAGGTCGGTGGTTTCCGGGGCGCCACGACGGGCAGTATCGCGCGGGCCCCCCGCCCCCCGGACGGCGAGGCCGGATAAGGCCCCGTTCCCCGCGCCCGGAGCCGCCATGGGCCACCTGCACGACGTGAAAACCGCCCACCTCGCCCTGCAGCGACGGCTCGACCAGGGCCCGGCCGCAGCACCGCCCACGGCGGCCATCTTCGACATCCTCAAGCTGCTCTACACCGAGGAGGAGGCTCGCACCGCCGCGATCATGCCCTGGGCGCCCACCAGCGCCAAGCACCTCGCGGCCCGCCTGGGTGAACCCGAGGAGCTGGTCCGGACGCGGCTGGAGGGCATGGCCGACAAGGGCCTGGTCTTCGACTTCACCAGCCCGAAGACCGGCAAGGTCCGCTACGTGCTCACGCCACCGGTGGTGGGGTTCTTCGAGTTCACCATGATGCGCGTGCACCCCAAGGTGGATCAGGGGGAGGCCGCGCGCATCCTGCACCGGGTGATGTTCGAGGAGCGCGCGTTCGCCGCCGGGGTCTTCGAGCAGGGCGATGCCGTGCTCGGACGGGCCATGATCCACGAGGACGTGCTCGCGCTGCAGCCGCACGCCGAGGTGCTCGACTACCAGAAGGCCACCTGGCTCATCGAAGAGGCCGGCGGCGGCGGCCTCTCACCCTGCTACTGCCGCCACAAGGGAGCACACCTCGGCCACCCCTGCGAGCACCCCGAGGAGGTCTGCACCACGCTGCAACCTGCGGCGGACTTCTCCATCCGGCACGGCTTCGCGCGCCCGGCGGCAGTCTCCGAGCTGCTGGAAGTCCTGGCGATGTGCCGCGAACGCGGCCTGGTGCAGATCGCCGACAACGTCCAGCGAAACCCGATCTACATCTGCCACTGCTGCGGCTGCCATTGCGGGCAATTGCTGGCCATCACGCACCACGGGCTCAAGCAGGCGGTGCGCACCAGCCCGCGCATCGCGACCGTGGATTCCGAGGCGTGCACCGGCTGTGGCAGGTGCGCGCGGCGCTGTCCCATCGGCGCGATCGCGCTCAAGCAGCGGCCGCGGGAGGCGGGTGGGTCCGTCCGGATGGCGGCCATGGTCGATGAGAGCCTGTGCCTGGGGTGCGGCGTGTGCCATGCGGCCTGCACCAAGGCCCGGGCGCTCTCCTTCCCGGCGCGTCCGGAGCGGGTGCTGACCCCGGCCTCCACCATGGAGCGCATCGTGCAGCGGGCGGTGGAGAAGGGCGCGGTGCACAGCCTGCTGCTCGGGCACGAGCAGGCCGGGTCCATGGCCTGGCTCCATCGCTTCCTGGGCGCGGTCGAAAACCTGCCCCCGGTGCACCGGGCGTTGGTCTCGCGCCAGCTCAAGAGCCGTTTCGTGGCGGCGCTGTCGGGCAGCGCCAAGAAAGCGGGGCAGAGCCCTCCGGTGTGAGGCCGGGTTTGTGAGCCACGTAGAGGTGCGCGGCGCCGAAGGCGAGAGATCGCGGAGGTTCGGCCTCGAGCCCGGCCGTGGCCAGCAGGGCGGCGAACTGCGGGGGCGGGGGAAAGGCGCTCACGGAGCGCTGCAGGTAGCGGTACTCCCGGGCTCCCGAGAGCAGGGCGCCCAGGCGGGGCACCACCTGCCGGATGTGGAAGCGGACCGGCACCCCGAGCCACCCGTCGCGGGGTTCCCCCAGCTCCAGCACCACCAGGCGTCCGCCCGGGCGCAGCACGCGGGCCATCTCGGCCAGGCCCCGCGTCCGGTCGGGCACGTTGCGGATCCCGAAGGCGATCGTCACCGCGTCGAAGGAGCCCTCCTCGAAGGGCAGCGCCTGGGCGTCGCCCTCCCTGAGGGTCACGCGCGCCGTCAGGCCGGCCTCTGCCAGCTTGCGCCGGGCGACGCCCAGCATGGCCGGGCTCGGGTCCAGCCCGATCACGCTCGCATCGGGGTGCCGGCGGGCGATGGCCAGGGCCACGTCTGCGGTACCGGTGGCCACGTCCAGGACCCGCGCGCCGGGGGGCAGCGCCAGCGCGTCCACCAGCGCCCGGCGCCAGCCGCGGTCCAGGCCCAGGCTCAGGATCCGGTTGAGGGTGTCGTAGCGGGCCGCGATGGCGTCGAACATCGCGCCGCTGCCCTCGGCCGTCGCGGGTTGGGTCATGGGTCGGCCGCCTGGGTGCTGAGGGCCTCCTCCAGGGCGGCGTGCCAGTCGGCCCGCAAGGCCTCGCCGATGCCGTGAGCCAGCCCGGGGTAGCGGTGGAGGCGAGCAGGGTAGCCGCGCTCCGCGAGGGCTGCGATGGCCGCCACAGGGCCGGTGATGGCGACCACCGTGTCGTCCTCGCCGTGGAAGGCCTCCACCCGGGGCGGAGCGCCGGGCGCAGTGGCGGGAACCAGGGTGAGGGGCAGATCGCCACCGACGGGGAAGGCTGCGGCGATGTGGTCGGGCCAGCCGGCCGCCACCGCGAAGCTGACCATGCCGCCCTGGGAGAAGCCGGTGATCACCGGCTCGCCCGTCGTGGGGAAGTGGGCTTCGGCCCAGTCGGTCAGCGCCACGACCCCCTCCGCGGCGCCATGGATCTGCGGCCCGAGTGCCTGCCAGTCCGGGTCGCTGCGCCGAAAGGCGAACCAGGAGCCGCCGCCCGAGGCGGTGGGGGTGGGAGCGCGCGGCAACACGACCCGGGCGGGGACGCGGAGGTCTGCGATCGCTCCCTGGAAGCGCTCGGGGCGGTCGCCGAGGCCGTGGACCGCGATCAGCAGGGGGAGGGTGGCAGCGCGCGCGGCGCCGCCGGTCTCGAGGACCACGTAGTCGAGCGGGGCGGGCGCGAGCGCCTGCGGGGTGGGGCCACTGCAGGCCAGGAAGAGGAGGAGGAGCATGGGCGGAGGGTAGCACGCCCCGCCGCAAAAAAAAGTCCTTGCCTTCGTGGTGGGTCTGTGTGTATAAAGACATACACATCATCACTCACCGGAGGCCCCATGCCGCTGCCCGACCTGGTCATCATCGAAAACCTGACCTGCCAGCGAGGTTCCTTCGTGCTCTCCGTGCCCTCCTGGCGCGTTCCCGCCGGCGTGGTGGTGGGGGTGGTGGGCCCCAACGGCGCCGGGAAGACCACGCTCCTGCGGCTCCTGCCTGGGCTGGACCGGGCGGATGCGGGCACGATCGACGTGCTGGGCGACGATCCCTGGCGCCACCCGGAGCGCGTGCGCCTCCAGGTGGGCTTCATGGCCGACGACCAGGCCCTCTTCAACCTGCGGATCGACAAGCTCCTCTGGGTGCTCTCGGGCTACTACCCCACCTGGGACGCGCCCCTGGTGGACCGCCTGCTGGAGCGCTTCCAGCTCGATCCCACCCGCAAGGTGCTGGGGCTCTCCAGGGGCGAGGCGGTGCGCATCCGGCTGGTGGTGTCCATGGCGCATCGCCCGCGCCTGCTGGTGCTGGACGAGCCGGCGGCGGGGCTCGACCTCGCGGGGCGGCGGGCGCTCTTGACCTCGGTGCTCGAGGTCGTGAAGGACGAGGGCTGCTCCGTGCTGGTCTCTTCGCACCAGCTCTCGGACCTGGAGCGCATCACCGACCGCCTGCTGGTGCTGCACCGGGGGCGGGTGATGCGCGAGGGAGCCACGAACGACCTGGTCCCCGAAGGGCAGACCCTGGAGGAGACCATGGTCGGCTGGGGGGCGCTGTGAGCACCCTCCCGCTCCAACTCTCGGCTGCCTCCGGCGTGCCCTACTACCGGCAACTGACCGACCAGATCACGGCACTCATCCGCTCGGGCCAGCTCCCCCCGGGCACGCTCCTGCCGTCGGTGCGCGACATCGCCGCTCAGCTCATGGTCTCGCTCATCACCGCCCGCCGGGCGTACGCGGACCTCGAGGGGGCCGGCCTGGTGGTGCGGCGCCAGGGGCAGGGGACCTTCGTGGCCGACGAGGTCGCCGAGGCGGCGGTGCAGCGCACGCGCGAGGAGGCCCGGGAGCTCCTGGCCGGCGCCGTGCGGCGCGCGCGGCAGTTGGGACTGGACGACACCGGGATCCGGGCGGCCATCGAGGGCGCCCTGGCCGAAGAGGAGGACCCAGCATGAACGCCCATGTCCGTATGCTCCTGCACTCCCTCCAGCCGGGCCAGCCCACGGCTTCGCGCGCCCTGACCGCGGTGGGCATGGGCGCCCTCGGGTTGTTCTTCGGCGCCTGGCAGATGGCCTCGGCGGAGCTGCCCGACCGCCTGTTCGGCGCCCTCTGGTTGATCTTTTCTGCGGCGGGCGCCGCGGGGCTGCGCGAGGCGGGTTGGACCCGTCCTGCGCGCGACGAGCTGCCCCTGCCGCTCCACCCGCGCCGCCGCCTCGCGGTCGAGATCACCGTGTACCTCGCCTCGATCGCCGGCCTCGCGCTGCTGCTCGGGCTTGTGCGCGTGTGGATCGGGCTCCACTGGCGCATGGTCCTCGACGTACCCGCTCCCTCCTCCACCGCTGCGCTGCTCGCGCTGTCGGCGGCCCTGGGCCGCTCGACGCTCCTCGTGCTTCCCCTCACCGTGGCCACGACGCCCCGCACACCGGGTCGCGGGCCGCTGGCCCTGCTGCGCATGCTCGTGCCCTGGTTGCCGTTTGGCATCGCGGCGTCCGCGGGCTGGCTCGACCACGCCGGCGCCCTGATCGCGACCTTCGCGCTGATGTGCGCCCTCTCGGGCGCCCTGCTCGGCCTCCGGCGCACCGGCTGGGAGAGCTGGTGGCCGCGCTGGCCGTGGTCGAAGGCTCCCGGGCTGCGCCTCCGGCCCGGGTTGGCCGGTCCCGCGCGGCTCTCCGCCGATCTGCGTGCCGGGCTCGGCGAAGCCCTGGGGCTGGGGCTCGCCGCGTCCGCCGCCGCCTGGGGCTGCCTGCTCGCTGCCGGGCTCGGCTGGGTCCCGCGGGACGTGGAGATCCTCGGCGTCCTCCTGCTCGCCGCGGCCTTCCTGGTGGCTTCCCAGCACCTCCTGCGGATTCCGTTGTCGGCCCGCGTCCCCGCCTGGCAGCCGCCCGCGCTGCCCTGGCTCTGCCTGCCGCTGCCGGCGGGCGCGTTCACGCGCGCCTGGAGCACCCACCAGGTCGTGGCCTGGGCGGTGCTCGTCCCCCTCCACGCCGTCGGGCTCATGCTGGCCTACCGCTTCCTGCCGGCCGGGGCGGCCTCCGTGCCGGCGACCGAGATCTCGCTGTGCA
>Ga0233425_10009244_pt1 | contig 12623 bp, 12 predicted proteins | sample Watercolumn_Towu_2_FD_181712 | JGI IMG/M metagenome (GOLD analysis project Ga0233425, IMG submission 181712) | Freshwater microbial communities from Lake Towuti, South Sulawesi, Indonesia - Watercolumn_Towuti2014_140_MG | ecosystem: Environmental > Aquatic > Freshwater > Lake | place...
CGGTTCAGGCGGGGTTCGCGAACGGCATGCCGGTCGGCTTTCAGTTGATCGGACGGCCGTTCGACGAAGAAACTCTCTTCATGGCCGGCGCCGCGTATCAGCGCGCGACCGATTGGCATGAACGGGTCCCCGACCTTCGATGAGCGCGTTGGTCGAAGTCCGCGATCTCCATGTCCGCTTCGACGGCGAGCGGACCGTACATGCCGTCAACGGCGTCGACTTCGACCTTGCGCCGGGGGAGGTGCTCGGCATTTTGGGGGAATCCGGCTCGGGCAAGAGCGTCACGCTCAAGGCGTTGCTGCGATTGCTTCCGCCCAAGCGGACCGAGATTTCAGGAAACATCCGAGTCGGCGGCGAGGACGTGCTCGCGCTCGCGCCGGAGGCTCTCGCGGATTACCGCGGCAAAACGGTCTCGATGGTGTTTCAGGAGCCGATGCTCGCCCTCGACCCGGTCTACACCATCGGACACCAAATCGCCGAGGCGGTGATCCGGCATGAGGGGATCGGCGAGACGGCCGCACGCAAACGCGCCCTCGATATGCTCGAGCGCGTCCGCATCCCCTCGCCCGAAAGGCGGATGGCGGCCTACCCTCACGAACTCTCGGGGGGCATGCGCCAGCGCGCGATGATCGCCCTCGCCCTCGTCTGCCGACCCAAGGTCTTGCTGGCCGACGAACCGACGACGGCTCTCGACGCGACGGTGCAAATCCAAATCCTGCTGCTGCTCCGCGAATTGCAACGCGAACTCGGCATGGCGGCGATTTTCGTGACCCACGATGTGGGCGTAGCGGTCGAGGTCGCGGACCGCATCGCGGTGATGTACGCGGGGCGCTTCGTCGAAACGGGGCCGGTCGGCGCCGTCATCAAGGACCCGCGCCATCCCTATACCAAGGGGCTCCTCGCCTCGACCGTCCAAGGCGCCATGCGCGGCAAGCGTCTTGAGGCGATTCCCGGCGCGCCGTCCGGCCTCGGCGAGGCTCCGACATCCTGCGCTTTCGCACCTCGATGCAAATTGGCCTTGACCGTTTGCGGCGAACGTCTGCCCGAATCCGTCGCCGTCGCCCCGGACCACGCGGTCCGCTGCGTGGCCGCGAAACCATGATTTTTTTGTCCGTCGTCAGGATATTTGACTGGCCGATCTGGGCGCCGAGATCGCTAGGCAGGAAGTAATTTTCGAGCAGGATTCTGTTCTTCAGGGTTTGATGCCAGCGTTCGATCTTGCCTTGGGTCATGGGGTGATAAGGCATGCTGCGAATGTGCCGGAAGCCCTTGTGGCCAAGCCAGGTGGCGAGATCGGCCGCGACGTAGCTTGATCCATTGTCGGATATCAGCCGCGGCCGATGATGAACTTGGTTCCGATTGATGCCGGAAACGACAAAGCCGCCCCGGTTGGGGCGGCTTTATCTGCGGCGCATCGAAGTTCGGTAAAGGTGGTTGCGGGGACAGGCAACCCCCGACAATTGACTCTATCTTGTGCCATTTAGGAAGTGGTAGTGCAGCAGCTATCAAAGCACTTGGTACAAGTAATCAGGCAGGCCAGGCGCTCGCGGTCAGCGAAACGCGCCGAAATGCTCCTGCAGGCTGCCCAGCGCCTTCAGCCTCGTCAGCACCGATGATTGCAGTCGGCGGACCACCTGGTCGAGCATCAGGTTCGTCAGGCTCAGGAATGGCGCCTGGCAGTCCCAGAACAACCGGCTCTCGGTGTCGACGGCGAAGACGTCGTCGGTGTAGTCGCGCGCCCAGTGACAGTGCCGGTCGCAGATCACGACCAGCGGGATGCCATGGCGCTGGCACGCCAGGGCCAGCAGCTGGCTGAACTTCGTGTAGCGCCGCATCTCGAACAGCACGACGCAGGGCTTGCGTGCGGTGCCGGCCAGCGCCTGGGCGAAGGTACCGTCGCGTCCGTCGACGTCGCTGACGCCCGGCCGGAGGTACTGCAGGCGCGCGGCGAAGTCCGCTGCCAGCCCGCCCAGGGTCTGGAATCCGGCGACGAACACCTGGTCGGCGGTGGCCAGCCGGTCGATGGTGCGCTTCCACGCCGGCGTGCCGACCTGCTCGTAGACCGCGATCAGGGCATTGACCTCGAGCTGCAGGTTCTCGTGCAGTGCCTGTCCACCGCCGCCGATCGCACGTATGCGGCCGAGCCGGTCGGTCACCAGCAGGCCCGGATCGGTGGCGGTGCCGCGCAGCTCCTCCTTCAGCTCGCCGATGCCGTAGTAGCCGATCGAGCGCAGGAAGCGCGACACGGTCATCGGGCTCACGCCCAGCTTCGCCGCAATCGCCGCCGCGTTCTCGAACGGCAGAAGGTGCAGGTTGCCGAGCATGTGGGCCGCGATCGCCTGTTCCGATGGCGTCATCGTCGTGCCGGCCTGCGCGATGCGCTCGGCCAACCCGGGCACGGTCGCGCGGGGGGAACGGCGTCCCACCTGGGTTTTGCCCGAGCGAGGCGGCATCAGGCCGCCGGCGGCGGTACCCGGTCGAACCAGGGCCGCAACTGTTCGAGTCGACCTGCCAGCCGATACAGCAGATCCTCGCGCCCGAACGGCGCACTGAACATCACGCCCACCGGCAGGCCGTCACCGCTCCAGTGAAGCGGCACCGACATGCTCGGCTCGCCGCTCATGTTGAACAGGTTGGTGAACGGCATGAAGCGCAGCAGGGCGGCGGTGTAGGCGTCGGCGTCGGGGTGGCTCATGCGCAGCGGGCCGAGTGGCACCGGCGGTTGGCCGAGCGTCGGGCTCAGCACGATGTCGTAGCGCTCATGAAACGAAGCCATGCGCCGGCCATGGGCGTGGATCGCCAGCACCGCGTTGACGTGGTCCACAGCCGACAGCGTCGCGGCGTGGCGGACCGCGTTCCAGGTCACGGCCTCGACGTCGTCCTCGCGCAGCGGCCGCCCGAGCGCCGCGGCGCGGCGCTGCAGCGTCGCCGCGACGCCGGCGGCCACCAGGGTCCAGGCCGCCATGCCGAGCTCTTCGGCGCTGCCGGGCAGCTGCGCCTCCTCGACGGCGTGGCCCTCGCCCTGCAGCAGCGCGGCGGCGGCGAACGCGGCGGCGCGGCACTCGTCGTCGATCGGTGCACCCGACAACGGCAGCAGCTGCAGCGCGATGCGCAGCCGGCCCGGATCGGCGCCGACCTCCTGCAGATACGGCCGCGCCACCGGCGGCGCCGCGTAGGGGTCGCCGGGCGCGGCGCCCTGGGTCGCGTCCAGCAGCGCCGCGCTGTCGCGCACACTGCGCGTGAGCGCATGGGCGACACCCAGGCTGCCCCAGCTTTCGCCGACTGCCGGGCCCAGTGGCACGCGGCCACGTGTGGGCTTGAGCCCGAACAGCCCGCAGCATGACGCCGGGATGCGGATCGACCCGCCGCCGTCGCTGCCCTGGGCGGCCGGAACGATGCCTGCGGCCACCGCGGCCGCCGCGCCGCCCGACGAGCCGCCGGCGGTGCGGTGCAAGTTCCAGGGGTTGCGTGTGCTGCCATGCAGCGCGGTCTCGGTCGACGGCGCGAGGCCCAACTCCGGCGTGTTGGTCTTGCCGAAGATCACCAGACCGGCGCGCTTGCAGCGCTCGACCAGCGTCGAGTCGGCTCCGGCGACGAGATCGGCGAACAGTCGGCTGCCGTTGCTGGTCACGGTACCGCCCAGTTGCACCGACACGTCCTTGAGCAGGAACGGCACGCCTTTGAACGGCCCGTCGGGCAATCCGCGGCGGATCGCGTCGCGGGCGACGTCGAAATGCCGCTGACTGAGCGCGCGCAGCACCGGGTCGACGGCCTCGGCACGGGCGATCGCGGTGGCCAGCAGTTCCGCGGGCGTGGTTTCCCCGTTCGCCACGCGCTGCGCCAATCCCATTGCGTCATGGGCCCGGTACTCGTCGAATGTCAGCATCGCAGACTCTCGCGGGATGAGGAGGAGCCAGGGCGATGTTATCACGCAAACATGCGTTGACACACTGCGATGTCGATAACAGAATGGGCTGAGGCTTCGCCGCCGGCGCGGTGCCGGGATCGCCGAACGTGGCCATCATTTATCTATCTCGAGGAACCCAGGCATGAGCATCTCGTTGTCGTCGCGCCTGCGCCGTTTCGGCGCCGTGATGGTGGTGGCAGGCGTTGCCGCACTGGGTTCAACGTTTGAGGCGCACGCGCAGAAGGCGCTGAACTGGGGCGTCGGTGCCGACGTCGACAGCATGGATGTGCACGTTGCGGGCACGGTCGCGTCCTGGTCGATGTACGAGATGGTCTACGAGACGCTGCTGACCACCGACAGGAACATGGTCCTGCGCCCGGGCCTGGCCGAAAGCTGGAAGCAGACTTCGCCGACGACCTACCAGCTCAACCTGCGCAAGGACGCGAAGTGGTCCAACGGCCGCCCGGTCGTCGCGGCCGACGTCATCGGCAGCATCGAGCGCATCACCGGCGCCGAGATGAACCCGGCGGGGGTCGCCGCGGCCAAGACCGACGAGGAGAAGAAGAAGGCGAGCAACAAGATCTCGTCCTACTGGTCGCGCCAGTTCGGCGTCATCAAGGCGTTGGCGGCGAGCGACGACCACACGGTGAAGGTCGAACTGGCGAAGCCGCACACCGCCTTCCTGCCGGCGTTGGCGCACATCACGGCCTCGATCATCCCGATCAAGGAATTCAAGGACGGCAGCTTCGACCCGACCCGGCAGCTCCTCGGCTCGGGCCCATTCATGGTCGGCGCGTACAAGCCCAAGGAGAGCTGGACACTCGTGCGCAATCCGCACTACTGGCGAAAGGGCTACCCGAAGGTCGACACGCTCAACGTGCTCGTCATTCCCGACGAGGCGGCGCGGGTGGCGGCGCTGCGCGACGGCCGCATCGACTACTCGACCTTCGCCAATCCCGACATCGGCCGGCTGGTGGCCGGCGACGCGAAGCTCGCGGTGACGCCGCAGATCACGACCAACTACTTCCGCATGGACATCAACGCCCTGGCCGAGAAGTCGGCGTTCAGGGACAAGCGCGTGCGCCAGGCGCTGAATCTGGCGATCGACCGCGATGCGCTCGCCTCCATCGTCTTCGCGGGCGCCGCCAAGCCCGACTATCCGGTGCCCGGCGCGTTCGGCAAGGCGGCGTGCAAGGACGTCGACACCTACAAGCTGCCGCGCGCGGCGCGGCTGGACAAGGCGCGCGCGCTGCTGGCCGCCGCCGGCAAGCCCAGCGTCGACGTCGAACTGATCGCCTCCACCGGCGACCCGATTTTCGCCCGCATTGCGCAGGTCGTGCAGCAGAACGCCAAGCAGGTCGGCTTCAACATCAAGATCCAGCAGACGCCGGTGGCCGAGTACCTGAACAAGGTGTTCACCAAGGGCGAGTTCGACGCCGCGCTGTCGTGGCTGGCCGGCTACAGCGACCCGAGCATGGTGATCGCCTGGTGGAACCCGAAGTTCGCGGTCTGGAACACGGTGTTCCACGAGTACTCGCAGCCGCTGGCCGACGCGCTGGAGAAGGTCAAGGGCGCGCCCGAGGGCGCCGAGCGCGACGCCCAGTTGGTCGAGGTCTGCCGCATGATCGACGATGGCGCCAACATCCTCGCGCTGGTGAGCAAGGTCGACTTCATCGTCCACCGCACCGACACGATGGAGATCAAGCTCGACCCGGTCTCGGGATCGTCGAACACCTACCAATATGTCGCCGAGTTCGTTTCGAAGCGATAAGCGGGACGTGATCGTTCAGGCGCTGCCGGCGCGGCCCCCCGCGTGCGACTGATCGTCTTCCTCGTCCCGCGCCTCGTGATCGCCGCGATCACGATGTTCGGGGTCGCGCTGCTCGTCTTCGTCGCGCTGCGGTTGCTGCCGGGCGGCTATGCGGAGGTGTTGCTCGGGCCGTTCGCGACGCCCGAGGCGCGCGCGATCATCGGCGCGAAGTACGGCCTGGACCAGCCGATCGCGGTCCAGTTCGTCAAGTGGCTGGGCGCGCTGCTGCAGGGGGACTTCGGCGTGTCGATGGTCAATCGCCGGCCGGTGATCGAGGAGTTCGTGCGGCGCGCGCCGGTCACCGCCGAGCTGGCAACGCTGACGCTGGCGCTCGCGCTGGCCATCGGCCTGCCGCTCGGCGTGAGCAGCGCGCTGGCGGCGAGCCATGGGCGGCGCGGCCGGCTCGGCCGGCTGGTCGGCGCGCTCGGCGCCAGCGTGCCGGAGTTCGTGCTCGGCAGCGCGCTGATCTTCGTCTTCTCGAGCTGGTCGCTGGGCCTGAAGGTCGGCGGCTTCGTGCCGCTGGCGCAGGACCCGTGGGCCAACCTGCGATCGGTCGTCCTGCCGACCGCGTCGCTCAGCGTCTTCGGGATCGCGCTGATCCTGCGCACGACCCGGGATGCGGTGCTGCGCGTGCTGACCGAAGGGCACATCCTGGCGGCGGTGGCGCGTGGCGAGACGCCGTGGCGCATCGTGCGCCACCACGTGCTGCGCAACGCCGCCATTCCCGTCGTCACCGTGACCGCGACCTACTTCGGCTTCCTGCTCGGCGGCGCGGTGATCGCCGAGATCCTCTTTTCGATCCCCGGGGTCGGCTACTACATCTACAGCTCGCTCGAAGGGCGCGACTATGCGGTCGTGCAGGCCGGCGTGCTTCTGGCGTCGTTCGCGTTCGTGTCGCTGAACATGCTCGCCGACGTCGCCTACGCACTGATCGATCCGCGCATCGGCGCGACGAGGCGCAGGCCATGAGCCAGGGGATCCGTGGCGCCACGCTGCGCCGGCTGCTGCGCGACCGGCTCGGCCTGCTCGGCGCCGGATTGCTGGTCGTGCTGCTGGTGCTCGGCGTGTTCGGACCTTATCTGCCGCTGGGCGACCCGACCGCGATCGGCGCCGGGCCGCGCCTGGGGCCGCCGTCCGCCGCCTTCCCGATGGGCAACGACGAGCTCGGGCGCGACTACCTGCCGCGGGTCGTGCAGGGCATCGGCGCGACCTTCCTGCTGTCGTCGATCGCGGTCGTCATCACCGCGCTGCTGGGCACCTTGCTCGGCATCGCCGCGGGCTACCTCGGCGGCGTCACCGACAGCCTGATCGCGCGCATCGCCGATGTGCTGTTCGCGTTCCCAGCCCTGCTGTTCGGCCTGCTCGCCGCGGCGGTGATCGGGCCGGGGAGCGTCTCGGCGATCGTCGTCATTTCGACCGCGACGCTGCCTTTGTTCGTGCGCGTGATCCGCTCGGTGTCGCTGTCGGTGGCCGGGCGCGAGTTCGCGGTCGCGTCCGTCGTCGCCGGCGCATCGGTCTGGCGCGTGATGGTGGTGCACATCCTGCCCAACATCCTCGGCGCGGCGATCATCCAGCTGAGCTATGCGCTGTCGATCGGCATGTTGATCGAGAGCGGACTGAGCTTCCTCGGCCTGGGCGTGCAGCCCCCGGACGCGTCGCTGGGATCGCTGCTGCGCCTGGGCAGCGTGTACTTGACGGTTTCGCCCTGGCTGGTGCTGATCCCCGGGCTCGTGTTGGCGCTGGCGATCATGTCGGTCAACCTGCTCGGCGATGCGATCCGCGACCTGCTCGAGCCCTTGCGCGGGCGAGCACTGCGATGACGCCTGTCGTCGACATCCGCGACCTCGTCGTGTCCTACGCGACGGACGACGGCGTCACCCGCGCGGTCGACGGCGTCTGCCTGTCGATCGCGCGCGGCGAATCGGTGGGCATCGTCGGAGAGAGTGGATCGGGCAAGTCGACGCTGGGCATGGCGATCGGGCGGCTCCTGGCGCCGAACGCGACGCTGGAGGCCGGCGACATCGTGTTCGACGGTCGTTCGGTCGGGCGCTGCGACGCCGCCGAATTGCGCGCGTTGCGCCGCCACAGTCTCGGCTTCGTGTTCCAGAACCCGATGTCGGCGCTCGATCCGACGATGCGCATCGGCCGCCAGGTGGCGCTGGCGATCGGCGGGGAGCCCGAGGCGGCCGCGATTTGCGCGCTGCTCGAACGCGTCGGCCTCGACGACGCGCCGTCGGTCGCGCGCCGGTTTCCGCACGAGCTGTCGGGCGGCATGGCGCAGCGGGTGGTGATCGGCCTGGCGATCGCACGCAGGCCGGCACTGCTGATCGCCGACGAGCCGACGGCGTCGCTCGATGCGTCGATCCAGGGCCTGATCCTCGACCTGCTGCTGGCGCTGTGCCGGGACACCGGCACCAGCCTCGTGATCCTGAGTCACGACCTGCGCATGGTCGCGCGCCGCTGCCGCCGGGTGGCCGTGATGTACGGCGGCCGGGTGGTCGAGGCGGGCGACAGCCGCGAGGTCTTCGCCGCCCCAGCGCACCCGTACACGCGTGCGCTGATCCGCGCCGCAGCCGGCAACGAGGGCCCCGGCGGACGGCTGGAGCCGATCGCCGGCGTGCCGCCGGTGCTGCGCGAGCGCGCGTCGAGTTGTGCCTTCGCGCCGCGCTGCGCCGACGCGCAGGCGCGCTGCTTCGCCGCACGGCCGGCCGAGGTGGCCGCCGGCGGCCGTGTGGTGGCCTGCCATTTTGCCGCGGGCGCGGTGATCGCGCCAGCGCCGGCCGCCGGGGGGCGGGCGTGAGTGCACCGGCGCCGGTGATCGCGATGCGCGGCATCGCTGTCGCCTACCGCACCGGGCCGGCGTGGCGCCGCACGCTGGTGCCGGCGGTCGATGGCGTTGACCTCGACGTCGAGGCAGGTGAGACCGTGGGCCTGGTCGGCGAATCGGGTTCGGGCAAGACCACGCTCGGGCGCGTCGCGCTGGGGCTGATCCGGCCTACCCGCGGCAGCTTCCTGTTCGAGGGTGCGGCGTTCGACCCGCGCGTGCGCCGCCAGGGCGCGCTGGCGGTGGTGTTCCAGCATCCCGAGTGGGCATTGAATCCGCGCCTGCGCTGCGTGACGTCGATCGGCGAACCCTTGCGTATCCAGGGGCAAGGCGACAGTGCCGAGCGCGCGCGCAAGGTCCAGGCGCTGCTGGCCGAAGTCGGGCTCGATCCGGCGCTGGCGCAGCGCTACCCGGGAGAGTTGTCCGGCGGCCAGCGCCAGCGCATGGCGATCGCGCGGGCGCTAATCACCCGGCCACGGTTCATCGTCTTCGACGAGGCGGTCAGTGCGCTCGACGTGTCGGTGCAAAGCCAGATCCTGAACCTGATCCTCGGCCTGCAGCAGCAGCATCGCTTCGCCGCGCTTTTCATCTCGCATGATCTGGCGGCGACGCGTTATGTCGCGCACCGCATCGCGGTGATGCGATCGGGCCGGTTCGTCGAGGTCGCGCCGGCGCGCAAGTTCTACGAGCGGCCCGACCACGCCTACAGCCAGGCGCTGTACGCGTCGATTGCGTGAGGCTGTGGCGCGCCTGGCTGTTCGTCGGATTGGCTGCCGGCGCGTCCGTCCTTGCGCAGACCAGCGACCGAGACGACGAGGCCGCGCGCAGCTTCTGGCAGGGCCGCGCCCACTTCCTGCAGGACGGATCGCTGCACGACGATGCGATCGAGAACGCCTGGCCGGCACTGCAGCGCCTGCACCGCGATGCCTTGCGCGCCACGGTCGTCTACCTGCACGGCTGCGACGGCATCAATACGTTGAGCGTCAAGGCTGCCGACCTGCTGGCGGCGGCGGGCTACCTGGTGTTGCTGCCCGACAGCTTCGCGCGCCGCGACAAGCCGCGCAGCTGCGATCCGCTCGCCCACCGAGGCGGACTGCACCGCGAGGTGCTGGGCTGGCGTCATGCCGAGGCCGATCTGGCGTTGCGGCAGGCCGCGACCCTGCCCGCCGTCGATCCGAGGCGGATCTTTCTGATGGGCCTGAGCGAGGGCGCGATCGCCACCGCGACCTATGTCGGCCAGGGCCTGACCGGCCGGGTGATCGAGGGCTGGACCTGCCACGCCGGGTGGCCCGAGTACCAGGGCTTGCGCGCGCCGGCGGGCGAAGCCGTGCTTTCGCTGCTCGGTCAGAACGACCCCTGGTTCACCGCGCCGGCGCTGCGGGGCGACTGTGGCGCTTTCATGGGGTCAGCATCGCCGCGGCGACGATCGCTCGTGTTCCGGCCGCCGCACCCGGCGGCGTCGCAGCACGACCTGCTTTGGAACGTCGACGCGCGAAGGGCGCTGTTCGATTTCCTCGACGCCGCGCTGGCGACGCAACCCTGACTGCAAGTTCAGGGCGCCATGGCCCGTCGGACTCGCTGGAGGAGCGATAGGATGATGAGATTCAAGGACAGGAGCGTGATCGTCACGGGGGCCAGCCGCGGCATCGGGCGAGCCACCGCGCAGCGTTTCATCGCCGAAGGTGCCAGGGTGCTCGCGGTCGATCTCGATACGGACGGCGCGGACGCCCTGCCCTGCCGCAAGCTTGCGATCGATCTCACTCGCGACGAAGCTCCTGCGGCGGTGGTTGCCGCCGCCCGGGAACTCGGCGGAGGAATCGATTGCCTGGTCAACAATGCCGGCATCGGTGGTTCGAAGACACTGTCGCTCAGCGACGATGCGCTGCTCGATCGAATCATCGGCACCAACCTGCGCGCGGTCTTGCGCCTCACGCGCGACGTGCTGCCGCATCTGCGCGATGGCGGTGCAATCGTGAATGTCGCGTCGGTCTTCGGTGAAGTGGGGTTTCCGGGCACCACGGCCTATGCGGTCGCCAAGGCAGGCATCTCGCAGTTCACGCGCCAGCTGGTTGCCGATGTCTCGAGCCGCGGCATACGGGTCAATGCGGTCGCACCCGGGATCATCCACACGGCGATGACCGCGCATCGGCTGGAGACCGACGAGCCGTTCCGGAAGGCGATGGTGGAGGCCACGCCCTTGAACTCGATCGGCACGCCCGCGCAGGTCGCCTCGGTCATCGCCTTCCTGTGCAGCGAAGACGCTGCGTATGTCACCGGCCAGGTGATCGCGGTCGACGGCGGATGGCTGGCGTGCCATGAGCATTCGCGGGCGTAGCCGAGCGCTGCGGCCTGGTGGCGTGCCGAGGCTCGATGCCCCGAGGAGAAGAAGATGAGCCGACGATTCGAAGGACGGGTCGCCGTGGTGACCGGCGCGGCGAGCGGGCTGGGCCGGGCCACCGCGTTGAGGTTGTCGAAGGAAGGCGCAAGGCTGCTGCTGTTCGACCAGGACGAAGCGCATCTGGCCGCGACCGCCGCGCAGTGCGCGGATTGCGTGGCCGTCGTCGGCGATGCGGCTTCGGCCGCGGATCTCGGCCGGGCCGAGGCGGTGGCGCGTCGTGACCTGGGGCTCGTCGAGTTTCTCGTGCCCGCGGCCGGAATTCTCGGACCGGCCGGGCCGCTGATCGAGGTCGAGGAAGCCGACTGGGACCGCCTGTTCGCGGTGAACGTCAAGGGGCCGTGGCTCGCCGCGCGTGCGTTCATCCCCCACATGCGCGAAATCGGGCGCGGCGCGATCGTGCTGTTTTCCTCGACGGCCGGCCTGGTCGGCTCGCCACTGCTGTCGGCCTACTCGTCGTCCAAGGGCGCGGTCTCTCTGCTAACGCGCAATCTGGCGCTGAATCACGCCAAGGAGAACATCCGGGTCAATTGCGTCTGCCCGGGCACGATCAGCGGTCCGATGGCCGAACGGATGTTTGCTCAAATCGGCGAAGCGCCCGCGCGGGCGGCCTACGTCGCCAGGATGCAGGCAGGCATCCCGATGAACCGCTTCGGCGAGCCCGACGAGATCGCCGCGGCCGTGCTCTACCTGTTGAGCGACGACGCGGGGTTCACGACCGGGGCGTCGCTGACTGTCGACGGCGGACGGCTCGCCTGAACGCGCTCGGCCCGGACCCCGCCCACACACTGCCTGGAAGGAGGCTGCACCATGTCGCGCTCCATCGTCTGCCTGACCTTTGACTTCGACGCGATCTCGTTGTGGATGGCGCGCGGCATGCTGTCGCCGACCCCCGTGTCGCGCGGCGAATTCGGCGAGGTCGGGGCAAGGCGCATCCTGGCGTTGCTGAAGAAGTTCGACATCCGCGCCACCTGGTTCATTCCGGGCCACACGCTGGAGACGTATCCGCAGGTGTGCCAGGAGATCGTCGCGCAGGGACACGAGATCGGCCACCACGGATGGTTTCACGTGGCGCCGTCGAGTCTCACACGCGAGCAGGAGGAGGCCGCGCTGGTGCGCGGCAACGAAGCGATCCGGGCGCTCACTGGCAGCGTTGCCCGAGGTTACCGCTCGCCGTCGTGGGACCTCAGCGCTCATTCGGTCGAACTGCTGCTCAAGCACGGCTTCAAGTACGACAGCAGCATGATGGCCGACGACTACACGCCGTACAGGGTGCGCCAGGGGGACGTGATCACGGCCGACCAGCCGACGGTGTTCGGCCAACCCACGGCACTGCTGGAGATGCCGGTGAGCTGGAGCCTCGACGACTTCCCGGCTTTCGAGTACACCCGCACGTCCGGGTTCCTGCTTCCGGGGCTCGCCAATGCGAACCTGGTGATGGAGAACTGGATCGAGGATTTCCTGTACATGAAGGAAACCCTCCAATGGGGCGTGACCACGTACACCTTCCATCCGCAGGTGATCGGCCGCGGCCATCGCATGCGCATGCTCGAGCGCTTGATTGCGCGCCTGCGCGACGAGCGGGCCCAGTTCGAGCGGCTCGGCGATGCCGCCGAGGAGTTCGAGCGCGGCAACCGCGACATCGCGCCGGCCTGAGACGACACCACCGGAATACCTTCAGCACGAT
>Ga0233425_10009245_pt1 | contig 12622 bp, 11 predicted proteins | sample Watercolumn_Towu_2_FD_181712 | JGI IMG/M metagenome (GOLD analysis project Ga0233425, IMG submission 181712) | Freshwater microbial communities from Lake Towuti, South Sulawesi, Indonesia - Watercolumn_Towuti2014_140_MG | ecosystem: Environmental > Aquatic > Freshwater > Lake | place...
CTGGGACTGGAAGAGGCCCACGTAGGAATCCATGCGCCCTGCGGTGGTCGGCCCGAAAGAGCCCGAGGCGTAGCCCGCGGGCGTCTTGGCGGGGCCGGCGTAGTACACACACTGGCTCTTCAGGTATTCGGGCAGACCTTCCCCGCGGTCGACGCGCTCCTTGATCTTGGCGTGGGCGATGTCGCGCGCCACCACCATGGGGCCGCTCAGGCTGAGCCGGGTCTTGATCGGGTAGCGCGACAGCGTGGCGCGGATCTCGCTCATGGGCCGGTTGAGGTCGATCTTCACCACCTCGCCGCCCAGCTCGGCGGGCGTGGGCTCCGGCAGGTACTTCGCCGGGTCCGTCTCGAGCTGCTCGAGGAACACGCCGTCGGCGCTGATCTTGCCGAGGGCCTGACGGTCCGCCGCACAGGACACCGAGATGGCGACCGGGCACGAGGCGCCGTGCCGCGGCAGGCGCACGACGCGCACGTCGTGGCAGAAGTACTTGCCGCCGAACTGCGCGCCGATGCCCGTCTTCTGGGCGATCTCGAGCACCTCCGCTTCGAGGCCGAGGTCGCGGAAGCCGCGTCCGAGCTCGTTGCCTTCGGTGGGCAGGCGGTCGAGGTACTTCGCCGACGCGAGCTTCGCCGTCTTCAGCGCGTGCTCGGCGCTGGTGCCGCCCACCACCACGGCCAGGTGGTATGGCGGACAGGCCGCGGTCCCCAGCGAGCGCAGCTTCTCGTCCAGGAAGCGCGTCAGGCTCTCGGGGTTCAAGAGCGCCTTCGTCTCCTGGAACAGGTAGCTCTTGTTGGCCGAGCCGCCGCCCTTGGCCATGAACAGGAGCTTGTAGACGTCGCCGTCGGTGGCGAAGATCTCGATCTGCGCCGGCAGGTTCTGCCCCGTGTTCTTCTCACGGTACATGTCGAGCGGGGCGAGCTGACTGTAACGCAGGTTCGACGCCTGGTAGGTCTCGAACACGCCGCGCGCGATGGCGGCTTCGTCGCCACCACCGGTGACCACCCACTGCCCCTTCTTCCCCATCACGATGGCGGTGCCGGTGTCCTGACACATGGGCAGGACGCCGCCGGCCGAGATGTTCGCGTTCACGAGCAGCTCGCGCGCCACGAAGCGGTCGTTCGACGACGCCTCCGGGTCCTCCAGGATCTTTCGCAGCTGCTCCAGGTGCGCCGGCCGGAGAAAGTGCGCGATGTCGCGCATGGCCTCGCGCGTCAGCAAGGTCAGCGCCTGGGGCTCGACGCGCAAGAAGCGCTGGCCGCCCGCCTCGAAGGTCGAGACGTGCTCACGGGTCAAGCAGCGGTACGGGGTGTCGTCCGCGCCGAGGGGGAGAAGCTCCTGGAACTCGAACTCTGGCATGGGATCACAGGCCGCTTAGCGCTGTGCTCGAAGCGCGTCGAGATGCGCGGGCTGGGAGCGCGAGAATTGCGTGGTACGCTGGCCGCGCTTGGACGAGCTGGAGCGCCTGCGGGAGAGGATCCGAGATCTCGAAGCGCAGGCGCTCGCGCAGGCAGCGGCCGAGGCGACGATCCGCGAACGCCTGGAGAGCGTCGCCGCCAACGCCCCCGACTACATCATCGAGATGGACCGGGCCGGGGTCATCACCTACATGAACCGGCCCGCGCCCGGCCGCGCCATGAGCGACATGCTGGGCTCGAAGGTCGAGATCTGGATGGAGGCCGGCGCGCGGCCCGCCTTCGCCCGAACGCTGGCTCACGTCTTCGAGCACGGCGAGCCGGCGAGCTACGAGTCCGTGGGCGCCGTCACCGGGCGCTACTACATCAACCGCGTCGCGCCCGTGCTCGTCGACGGCGGCGTCGATCGCGCGATCTTGATCACCCACGACGTCACCGAGCTGAAGACGGTCGAGCTCCGCCTGCGCGAGAGCGAAGAGTGGTTCCGCACGCTGGTGGACGGCTACTTCGACGCCATGGCGGTCTCCGAGCGCGGCCGCCTGATCCAAGTGAACCCGGCCTGCGCAGCGCTCTTCGGCTACACCAGCGAGGAGATGACGGCGCTCTCCGCGGCGGATCTCACCACGCCCGAAGGCGCGGCCATCGTCATGGAGCACATCGCAAGCGGCGACGAGGCGAGCTACGTGGTCCCCGGCCGGCGCAAGGACGGGACGCTCTTCCCCGCGAACGTCCACGGCCGCAACGTGAGCTACCGCGGCCGCCCCGCCCGCCTCACCTTTTTCCGCGACCTGAGCGACGAGCGGCGCTCGGCGGACGAACGACGGCGCCTGGAGCAGCAGATGCAGGACGCGCAGAAGCTCGAGACGCTGGGCGTGCTCGCCGGCGGCATCGCCCACGACTTCAACAACCTGTTGCAGGTCATCCTCGGCAACCTCGAGCTCGCCACGCTCGAGGCCGGGGGCGGGCCTCCGATCCCGCCGCTCGCGCACGCCCGAGACGCCACCCTGCGTGCCGCGGAGCTCGTGCACCAGATCCTCGCGTACAGCGGGAAGGCCCCGCGGTCGGAGGTCGACGCCAGCGTCTCGGAGTTGGTGAGAGGCACCGCCGAGCTCCTCTTGGTGTCCATCTCGAAGAACACCGAGCTCACCTTGGTGCTGCCCGACGGCCTCCCCGACGTCCGCATCGACCCGGCGCAGCTGCGACAGGTGGTGATGAACCTGATCACGAACGGTTCCGAAGCGCTCGGCGGCAAGAGCGGTCGTGTGTGCCTGCGCGTCGGTCGCGGCCAGCCCGACCCCGACACCCTCTCGGCGCTGGCCGTCCGTCCCAGCGAGCCTCTCGTTCGTGCGGTCTTCGTCGAGGTCACGGACGACGGCGTGGGCATGAGCGAGGAGGAGCTTCGCAAGATCTTCGACCCGTTCTACTCCACCAAGTTCGCGGGCCGCGGGCTGGGCCTGGCGACGGTGGCGGGCATCGTGCGGGCCCACGGTGGAGCCATCCACGTGGCCAGCGTCCCGGGCCACGGCTCCACGTTCACCGTCTACCTCCCGGCCTCGGAGGCTGCGGCGCAGCCCCTTCGGGCAGTGCCCGACCCGGAGCCGGCACCGGCGAGGCTCCGGGGTCGGATGCTGCTCGCCGACGACGAGCCCCGCCTGCTGCAGCTCCTGCTCCGCAGCCTCACCGAGGCCGGCCTGACCGTCACGACCGCTCACGACGGCCAGCGGGCGCTCGAGCTGTGCGCGGAGGACCCGCACGCGTTCGACGTCGTCGTGTTGGATCTCACCATGCCACGCATGAACGGCGTCGACGCCCTGCGCGAGATGCGCAAGCTGCGCGCCGACCTCCCGGCCCTGCTGCTGAGCGGCTACTCCGAGGTGGATCTCGGCGACGACCTGGGCACGGGCCCGACGCTCTTCCTGAGCAAACCCTTCCGGAGCGACGCGCTGCTCGGAGCGCTCGAAGCTCTGCTGTCGGGTCAGAGGCTCCCGCCCGCCACCCGCATGTGACGCACGCGCACCAAGAATGCGTCGAGCACACCGAGGAGCTCGCGCTCGAGCTCGCCACCTTCCAGAAGCCCGAGAGCCCGGGCGATGGCTTCGAAGGTGCACAGCGCTCCCTCGCGCGTCTGGCGCCGAAGGTCGTAGCGCCCGCTCGACGTCGGCGGCAGGCGCACCACCTCCGCGTCCCGCGCCCACGCCTCTCGGGACAGCATGCGCCGCGCCTGCTTCCAGCTCCCATCGGGCACGACCAGCGTGAGCGAGTCGGCGGCGTCGCGCGCGGCGAGCTCCCGCGCTCCCTGCGCGGGGAACAGGACCAGGCGTCGCCCCGGGGGCGGCTCGTCGCGACTGCCGCCGAGCACACCGCGCACCGAGAGCTTCGCGCGCTCCAGCACCGCGAGCGCGAGGCGGCCCGTGTTGCTGGTTCGACCCAGCTCGTTCTTGTGCATCACGAGCACTACGTTCGTGCGCGTCGCGACCCGGGGCAGCTCTGCGCACAAGCAGAGCGCCGTCGCCAAGCCACAACGATCGCAGCGCTCCAGGCGGCGGCTGCGGATGGGCTCGTTCACCCGCCTTCTCGCGCGGCGATGACGTAACGGAGCACGCGTTCCCGACCCGCCGCGTCGAGCTCTGCGAGCTTGCCCATCTTCGGCAAGACCTTCGTCCACTCCTCCGGAGTGTGATCCTTCGGGTTCGGGAGCGAGTGACACGCCTTGCACTTCTTCGTGAAGAGCGAGCGCCCCTCTTCGAGCGACGCCTCCGAGGAGTCGGGCCAGCGCTTCTGGGCCGCGGCGACCATCCCGGGCGTGACCCCCCCGCCGCACCCGACCAAGGCCAAGGCCAGCGCGACCCCGCAGGACTCCCGAATCGTCAACATCGCCGGGTAGATAGCATGCCCGCGGCCGGCCCACGGCCCGGCCTAGCGGCCGATTGCCGCCCCCTTCGTCGCGTGATAAACCCTGGCCGTCGCGAACGTCTCTGGCACTCGGCTCACTGCTCTCTCGTTTTTCTGGGAACGCGGAAGGTCGGTTTCTTCGGGGCACGGTCACGAATTGGGCGGCGGCTGGCGCCGCCACCTTCCCCGGGCAGCGGCGGCACGGGGTGGGTCGATGGACGCCCCGGCGTCTTCCCGAGCCGCAACGAGAGAAGCAGAACCAATGAGCAATCGACTGTACGTGGGCAACCTTGCGTTCCACACCACCGAGGACGTGATCCAGCGCGCCTTCGCCGAGCACGGCGAGGTCGCCGAGGTGAAGCTGGTCCTCGACCGCGAGACCGGCCGGTCCCGTGGCTTCGCCTTCGTCTCCATGGCGACGGCGGAGGCGGCCCAGAAGGCCATCGACGCCCTCAACGGCGCCGACCTCGACGGCCGCCCGCTGCGCGTCAACGTCGCTGAAGAGCGTCGTGGTGGCGGTGGCGGTGGAGGCTTCCGCGGTGGGCGCGGTGGCGGCGGCGGCGGCGGCGGTGGTCGCGGTGGCGACCGCGGTGATCGCGGCGACCGTGGTGGTCGCGGCGACCGCGGCGGCCGCTGGTGAGCCCGAGGCGTGGCGAGCCGGTGCTTCGGCCCCGGCTCGCCCGCGCTGATCACCCCCAGCGCTAGACGCAGCAACCGGCGGGCAAAAGCCCGTCCGGTCGTGGCTCGCACGAGAGCACGCGACCCCGTGCGTCGAGCGCGATGTGACAGCAACCCTCGAGGGCCTCTCGGGGCAGCGCCGTTCTCGGCGTGCGTGATTGACGATGGCGCTCCGTGCCACCCGGTACACCCAGGGGCCGAAGCGATCCTCGTCTCTCAGCCCCGGGAGCCCCTTCTGCATGCGCAACAGCACGTCCTGCACCACGTCGTCGACGTCTTCGGGCCGCACTCGGCGCGCGACGAAGGGCCGCAGCCGCGCGTCGAGCTCGCGCCACGCACCACGCGCGCTCGCGTCGATCACCCGCGCTCCGGCGTGCAGCACGAGGGCGCGCAGCAGCTCTTGCCGCCGGGCTTCACGGCCTCGATGCTCGCGGACGCGACGTAGCTCTCGATGCCCGAGCCCGGCATCCACTCGCGGATGAACTCGCGGCTCTCCGGCTTGACGTCGACGCGGATGGACCCGAAGCCCGCGTCCTCGAGGAACGCGCGGATCACGTCGACGGTCGCCGCGCCGGCGACGCAGCCCGTCAGCGCCGCGACGTCGTTCGCGAGCGCGTCGGGCAGCGCCTGGAGCGCGACCACGTCGGAGATGGCCAGACGCCCACCGGGCCTGAGCACGCGGAAGGCTTCTCGGAACACCGCGCCCTTGTCCGGGCTCAGGTTGATCACGCAGTTCGAGAGGATCACGTCCACGCTCGCGTCGGCGACGGGCAGGTGCTCGATCTCGCCGAGGCGGAACTCCACGTTCTTCGCCTCGAGCTTCACGGCGTTGGCGCGCGCCTTCGACAGCATGTCCGGTGTCATGTCGACGCCGATCACGCGACCGCTCGGGCCGACCTGCGTCGCGGCCAGGAAGCAGTCGAACCCGCCCCCCGCGCCCAGGTCGAGCACCGTCTCGCCCGGGCGCAGTGCCGCGATGGCCTGCGGGTTGCCGCAGCCGAGCCCCATGTTCGCGCCCTCCGGAACGGCGGCGAGATCCTCCTCGGAGTAGCCCAGCCCGAGGCTCGCGCTAGCGCCCGGACCACAGCAACTCGGCGCGCAGCCCTCGGCGCCGCTGTCGCGGGCCACCTTCGAATACTGCTCGCGTACGGCGGCGCGGACCTTGTCGTTCTCATGTTGGCTCATTCGAACACCTCCTGTCCGAAAAGACGTCGACCTCAGGAAAAGGACGCAGTGATGCCCTCCGCACGCAGGAAGGTCTCGATCCTTCCACGCAGCGTGTCGCGCGCCACACGAAAGCGGGCGAGCATCTCCTCGCGGGGGAGGCCCGGCTCCTTGCTCGCGGGGTCGGGGATGGGCCAGTGCAGGCGCCGCGCCGCGCCGAGGAACGCGGGGCAGACCTCCTCCGCGCACAGCGTGATGACCGTGCCGACGCCGGACGGGTCGATGCTCTGGACGGACTTCGAGCGGTGGGCCGCGAGATCGATGCCGATCTCCCTCATCACCTCGACGGCGTAGGGGTTCACGACGCTGGGCTCGCTGCCGGCGCTCGCCACCGGCAGGCGGTCGCCGAGGGCGCGCCGCGCCAGGCCCTCGGCCATCTGGCTGCGGGCAGAGTTGGCGACGCACAGGAACAAGATGCTCTTCATGCCGCGACCTGTTGCGCCGAGAAGAAGCGGCGCTCTGCCCAGAGCGCCACGTTGACCAGACCGATGAGCGCGGGCACCTCGACCAGGGGCCCGATGACCGCGGCGAAGGCGGCGCCGCTCCCGATGCCGAAGCTCGCGATGGCGACGGCGATGGACAGCTCGAAGTTGTTCGAGGCCGCAGTGAACGACAAGGTCGCCGCCTCCGGGTAGGTCGCGCCGACCTTCCGGCTCATGAACAAGCTCAGCGCGAACATCAGCACGAAGTAGATCAGGAGCGGCGCGGCGATGCGCAGCACGTCGAACGGCAGCTGCACGATGGTCTCGCCCTTGAGCGAGAACATCACCACGATGGTGAAGAGCAGCGAGACCAGGGTGATGGGACCGAGGCGCGGCGCGAGCTCGCGCTCGTACCAGTCGCGCCCCTTCGCCCCGACCAGCACGCGCCGGGTCAGGAAGCCCGCCGCGAACGGCACGCCCAGGTAGATGCCCACGCTCTTGGCGATCTCGCCGATCGAGACTTGGACCACTGCGCCCTGGAGCCCGAGCCAGGCCGGCAACAGCGTCGCGAAGAACCAGGCGTAGACCGAGAAGAACAGCACCTGGAAGATGGAGTTGAAGGCGACCAGGCCCGCGCAGTACTCGCGGTCGCCCTTAGCCAGGTCGTTCCACACGATCACCATCGCGATGCAGCGCGCGAGCCCGATCAGGATGAGCCCCAGCATGTACTCGGGCTTGTCGCGCAGGAAGAGCACCGCCAGCCCGAACATCAAGAGCGGCCCCAGGATCCAGTTCTGCACCAGCGACAGCGCGAGCACTCGCTTGTTGGCGAAGACCCTGCCGAGCTCCTCGTAGCGCACCTTCGCCAGCGGCGGGTACATCATCGAGATCAGCCCGACCGCGATGGGGATGCTCGTGGTGCCGACGCTGAGGGCGTTGATGGCCCGCGTGAGCCCCGGCGACAGGAAGCCGAGCGCGACCCCGAGCCCCATGGCCGCGAAGATCCAGAACGTGAGGTAACGATCGAGGAACGAGAGCCCCCGGGCGACGGCGGCGGTGCTCACAGCGCCCCCACCAATGCGTGCAGGCGAGCGAGGGCGCTCGGCTCGAGGCAGTAACAGACGCGCGGACCGTCCACCTCGCCGCGCACGAGGCCCGCATCCTTGAGCACCTTCAGGTGCTGCGACACCGTCGACTGCGCCAGCGGCAGCTCGCCGACGATGTCGCCGCAGACGCAGCCGCTCTTCTGCGCGAGCAGGCGCAGGATCTTGACCCGCGCCGGGTGCCCCAGCGCCTTCGCGAGCGTCGCCAGCTCCTCGTCGGCCAGATCGCCTCCGAGGGGGCCCGCCGAGGCCTCGGCAGACGCGGGGCAGCAGAGGGGGTCACCTGACATCATCGTTAAACGACGATATACGATGAAGGCATCTTTTCAGCAACTCAAGATTGCATCCTCAACTATTTAGTTGAATACTGGAGTCGTGATCCGGCCCCATAGAGACGTGAAGGACACGCTGTACGGAGAGCTCGCGCGCGTCGGCAAGGCGCTGGCGGCGCCGCAACGGCTCGAGCTGCTCGACCTGCTCGCTCAGGGACCGCGCACGGTCGAGCGACTGGCGGCGCAGGCTTCGCTCTCGGTCGCGAACACCTCGAGGCACTTGCAGATCCTGCGCGCCGCCCGCCTGGTCGCCTCCAAGAAGCAGGGCGTCCACGTCGAGTACCGGCTCGCCGACGAGCAGGTCCTCGGCTTCACGCAGGCGCTCCGGCAGGTCGCCGAGAGCCGGCTGGCGGAGATCCGACAAGTGACCCGCAACTACCTCGTGGAGCGCGGCGCCCTCGAGGAGGTCGGCGGCGAAGAGCTGTTGCGGCGCGTGCGCCGCGGCGAGGTCACGGTGCTCGACGTGCGACCGCCCGAGGAGTACCGGGCGGGTCACCTGCCCGGGGCCATCTCGATCCCGGTCGGCGAGCTCTCGGCTCGCCTCGGCGAGCTGCCACGCGAACGCGAAGTCGTCGCCTACTGTCGCGGGCCCTACTGCGTCATGGCCTTGGACGCGGTGGAGCTGCTTCGCAAGGAGGGCTTCACGGCGCACCGCATGGAGCACGGCGTGCCGGAATGGCGTTCGCGCGGCTGGCGGGTGGTGGAGGCCCGATGAGCGACGTGCGTCTTGGGCTTCGCGAGAACCTCGCGCAGTTCTCGCTCCTGGTGCTGGTCAACGCCTTCGTCGGCGCCATGGTCGGCCTCGAGCGGACGCTGCTCTCGCCGCTGGCGGAGCAGGAATTCGGCCTCACTGCGAAGGCGGCGGTGCTCTCGTTCATCGTCGTGTTCGGCGTGACGAAGGCGCTCACCAACTACCTCGCGGGCCGCCTCTCGGATCGCCTCGGGCGCAAGCAGGTGCTCGTCGCCGGCTGGCTGGTCGCGGTGCCGGTGCCTTTCCTCCTGATGTGGGCGCCGACCTGGGCCTGGGTGCTCGCCGCCAATGCGCTGCTCGGCGTGAGCCAGGGCCTCACCTGGTCGACGACTGTGATCATGAAGATCGACCTCGCGGGTCCGGCGAAGCGCGGGCTGGCCATGGGGCTCAACGAGTTCGCAGGCTACTTCGCCGTCGCCGGCAGCGCGCTGGCGACGGGTTTCATCGCCGCGCGCTTTGGCCTCCGGCCCGCGCCGTTCACCCTCGGCGTCGCCTTCGTCGCGCTCGGGCTGCTGCTGTCCGTCTTCGCGGTGCGCGAGACGAAGCACCACGCCGGCGTCGAAGCTCGCGGGCTTCCGCCGGAAGGTCTGCCCAACGCATGGGAGATCTTCTGGCGCACCACGCTGCTCGATCGGAACCTCTCCAGCGTGAGCCAGGCCGGCCTGGTGAACAACTTGAACGACGGCATGGCCTGGGGCCTGTTCCCGCTCTTCTTCGTGGCCGCGCGCCTGAGCCTCGAGCAGATCGGCACCCTCGCCGCCGTCTACCCGGCCACCTGGGGCCTGGCGCAGCTCGTGACCGGGGCGCTCTCCGATCGGGTCGGCCGGAAGTGGCTCATCGCCTCGGGCATGTGGGTTCAGGCCGTGGGCATCGGCGTGGTGATCGTGGCCGCGGGCTTCGCCGGCTTCGCGCTCGGCGCGGCGCTGCTCGGCGTCGGCACCGCGATGGTCTACCCGACCCTGATCGCCGCCATCGGTGACGTCACGCACCCGGCGTGGCGCGCGTCGTCGGTGGGCGTCTACCGGCTCTGGCGCGATCTCGGGTACGCCGTCGGCGCCCTGGTGAGCGGCATCGCCGCCGACGCGCTGGGGCTGCCTTCGGCGATGTGGCTCGTCGCCGCGCTCACCTTCGCCTCGGGTGTGGTCGTGGCGCTGCGGATGAGGGAGACTCTGCAGGCGCCCGCGACTCCCGCGACCGCGAAGCAGGACGGGCGGGCCTGCGCAGCCTGATGGACCCCGTCTACCTCGACCACAACGCCACGACGCCCCTCCTGCCCGAGGTCGTCGACGCCATGCTGCCCTACCTGCGCGAGCACTTCGGCAACCCCTCGAGCGGCCATGTCTACGGGGTGCGCGCGCGGGAAGCGGTGGCGCGTGCCCGAGCCGAAGTCGCCGCGCTGCTCGGCTGCGACGCGGACGAGGTGCTGTTCACGTCGGGCGGGACCGAGGCGAACAACCTCGCCATCCGCGGGACGACCGAAGCCCTCACCAAGAAGCGCCACGTCGTGACCACGGTCATCGAGCACCCCGCGACCGCACGCCCGTGCGCGTGGCTCGAAGCGCACGGCTGGCGCGTCACACGGCTGGGGGTGGACGCCGGCGGTCGAGCCATGCTCGACGAGGCACACGCGAGCATCGACGAGCGCACCGCTCTCGTCAGCGTGATGCACTCGAACAACGAGACCGGCGTGCTCCAGCCCGTCGCCGAGCTCGCCGCCCTCGCCCGCGCGGCGGGTGCGCTCGTCCACACAGACGCGGCGCAGTCGCTCGGGAAGGTCCCCGTCCGAGTCCGCGAGCTCGACGTGGATCTGCTCTCCGTGGCGGGGCACAAGCTCTACGCTCCGAAGGGGGTGGGTGCGCTCTACGTGAGGCGCGGCACGCCGCTCGTGCCGTTCGTGCTCGGCGCGGGGCACGAGCGCGGCCTGCGCCCCGGCACGGAGAACGTCGCGTCCGTCGTCGGGCTCGGCGCGGCCTGCACGGCGCTGGGCCGGGACCTCGACCAAGCAGCCGCCCGAATGCACGCGCTCCGCGAGTTGCTCTGGGCGCTGCTCGCCGCCGCCGTGCCGGGCCTCGCGCTGAACGGTCACGAGGAGCTGCGCCTCCCGAACACGCTGAACGTGCGCTTCCCGCGCGTGAGCGGCGACGCGGTGTTGGGCGGCGCGCCGGAGATCGCGGCCTCGACGGGCTCGGCCTGCCACGAAGGTCACGCCAGCGCGTCCGCGGTCATCCTGGCGATGGGCGTGCCGGCCGACGAAGCGCTCGGCTCGGTGCGGCTCACGCTCGGGCGCCACACCACCGAGGACGATGTGAGCCGGGCGGCGGAGGCGCTCGCGCGCGCCTGGCGCGCCGTCAGCTCCCATCCCCCGGCACGTTGACCCAACCGCGCTGGAGCGGCGACGCGATGAGAGCTCGCGGCGATCGAAGGAGAAGCGGGGGCGCGAGCCGAGGCGGTCATCGCCCGAGCACCCAGGGAGCGACTCGGTGTTTGCTCCAGCTCCTGGACTCGAACCAGGGACCCGGCGGTTAACAGCCGCCTGCTCTACCGACTGAGCTAAGCTGGAATGGGGGCCGTAAGGGTATTCAGGGAGCCCCCTTCGTCAAGCTGGAACTACGGGCACTTGGAATACCGGGCCAGAACCAGGTTCGCCCCGCTCGCGTAGACCCAGCCCGCGTCGCCGTTCGGGTACGCGTAGAAGTCGTCCTTCGCGCGGAAGGCGCTCGTCACCGTGATCGGTGCGCCGACGGGGTTGCCCGTGTTGATGTCGACCTCCTGCAGCGTACGCGTGGTTCCGGAGCGCCACGCGGCGAGCAGGCCGCCCTTGAACGCCACCAAGTGCGCGGAGTCGTCGTCCACGGTGTTGCTGGTGAGCCAGACCTTGGTCGAGACGGTGCCCGTGGTGTCGAGCTTGGCGATGGCGACGTCCTTGTTCGGGCGGCCTTCGGGCGACACGTAGGTCAACCAGTAACCCGAGCTCACCGAGACGAAGCCGCCCAGGGCGGCTCCGCTCGTGCCCGCGCAGTTGCCGCTCGGCTCGCTCGAGATGACCTTGCTGTCCGCCCACAGGATGGACTTCGAGGCGTAGCAGTCGGAGAGGCACACCGGGCCCACGGTGGTGCCGTTCTGCGCCAGGCGCAGATCGAGCGAGTGACTGCAGCCCCAGCCCCAGCCGGCGACGCTGCCGGAGCCCGCGTTGCCGGAGAGATCCAGATGCCGCAGCGTGTCACCGGTGTGCGCGATGTTGTCAGGCCAGCGCCGGAAGATGGGGAAGTAGGCGACGTAGCCGCTGCCCTTGAAATGCAGGCGCCCGCCCTCGGCCGCGAAGGTGCTCGAGTAGGCGTACCACTCGCAGCCGATCGTGGCCTGATTGCAGCCGCCGATCAGATCCTTGTCGACCACGACCGCCCCGCTCGCGTTCAGCTTGACGAAGTAGAGGTGGTCGGGGCTGCGCGCGACGAGCAAGGCGTAGCCGTCTGTCGTCGCGGTGAAGCCGTGCACGTGGAGCCCCGGCACGCTGTAGTCGGTGCCGAGGCGCGTGCCCGCAGCGTTCACGCGCGTCACGTAGATGTTCCCGGCGTTGGCCCAGGCCACGGCCGTGTCGCCGCTCGGCATCACCGCGCCGTAGATCGGCGAGCCGCCCGGGCTACCGCTCGCGGTCACGGTCTTCTCGACCAGACCCGCGGTGCAGCCGCCGCCCGTTCCTCCGCTGCCACCGGCGCCGCCGCTCGCGCCACCGCTGCCGCCGCCGCTCACCACGCCGCCGCTGCCGCCGCCGCTCACCACGCCGCCGCTGCCGCCGCCGCTCACCACG
>Ga0233425_10009246_pt1 | contig 12622 bp, 7 predicted proteins | sample Watercolumn_Towu_2_FD_181712 | JGI IMG/M metagenome (GOLD analysis project Ga0233425, IMG submission 181712) | Freshwater microbial communities from Lake Towuti, South Sulawesi, Indonesia - Watercolumn_Towuti2014_140_MG | ecosystem: Environmental > Aquatic > Freshwater > Lake | place: Indonesia...
GTGGGCGGGTTCGCGTTGGCGGCGATCCCTCAGAGCGTGACGACGCAGATCACGACCTGCTATCCGAAGACGGGCGCGACCAAGACGCTTCGGGTGATCGACTACCAAGCAGGGCAACGGTGCACGGCAGGTGAGAACACTTTGTCGTGGCAGGCGAACGGGCTCCATTGGCGGGGCGCGTGGTCATCTTCGACGCTCTATGCGAAACACGATGTGGTGGCGAGCGGTGGGTCCTCGTATGTCGCGATCGCGGGTGGTGTGAGCCATGCGCCGCCGAACCCGACATACTGGGCGGTGCTGGCGGCACAAGGACCGGTCGGTCCGGCGGGCGCGTTCGAGTTTCATCTTGAGGCGAGCGGGACATCGGGCATCCCCTGCGCCGCGGGCGTCTGGTGGACCGCGTCGGGCGGGGGTTGTGGTGTGACGCCCGGGGAGTATGGCGCGATGATCGTGGACACGTCGCGATACGCGTCCGGCAGCACGATCAGGGTCGATGCAGCGCTCATCTATCCGGCGCCGAATGAGACGATGTGTGTCCGTATCTGGAACGAGACTTCCGGGTCCGTCGTGGGCTCGCCGACGTGCATGATGGCGGACAGTTCGGTTGCGCAGCTGGTGACGAGTGACTCGGTGGTACTGCCAGCCGGCGTCAACGCCTTACATGTCCAGGTGCTGAGCGAAAGACTGGCTGGTGGCACGGTTGGTCGATCGACGTACGTGATCTCGTCTCCGACTTGAGGTCGGCGTTCCCGGGGGAGGTTCTGGTGCGCGCCAAGCTCGTCGTTGCACTCGTGTCATGCCTGATCACTGCCGCGGTCGTCGGCGGGTTCGCGATCGCGGCGATCCCGAACGGGAACACGATCAACGCGTGTCGGAACAAGTCGACGTTCGTGTTGCGGGTGATCGACAAGGATCTGGGTCAGAGCTGCTCGTCGAGTGAGACGGCGTTGTCGTGGTCGTCGTGGCGGTGGTCGGGTCCTTTCGTCGGTTCGTCGACCTACCGGGTTGGTGATGTTGTCCGCTATAGCGGCTCGTCGTATCTCGCGAAGGGTCCGGCGGCACCTCCGGCGGGGACGTTACCGACGAACACGTCGTATTGGGCGCTGGTTGTCGCGAAGGGTGATCCGGGTCCTGCGGGTCCTGCTGGTTCGAGTGGAAGTCAGTACAGCGAGTTCGAGGGGCTCACCGCGAATGCCGCTGGTCGGTGGGTCGTCGAGGTTGGGTCGGTCCCGCCGGGCTGGCACATGATTGCTCTGGAGGCGTTCGTGAGCGGTGGCTCGGTGGACTGCTACGCGAGCCCGGTGAATCCCTCTGCGACGCTCACGCGTCGATGGCTGGGGACGTACGGACCCGACGCGAACACTCGGGAGTTCCGCTTGATGAAATCCGTCGCGACAGGACCGGTAACGGTCGAGTGCGAAGCGCTGGCTGGAAGTACGCCGCAGACGATGGACGGGTTGGTGGCGGTGATCAACCTCGGCGCACAGGCGGCGGGTGCGTGATGCTGGCGACTCGGTCGGTAGATCCACGTTCGTGATTTCATCCCCGACTTGAGGTCGGCGTTTCTCTGGGGAGGTTCTGGTGCGCTCCAAGCTGCTCGTTGCACTCGTGTCATGTCTGGTCACTGCCGCGGTCGTGGGTGGGTTCGCGCTGGCGTCGATCCCGGGGAGTGGTTCGGCGACGATCACGGCGTGTTTCCCGACGAGTGGAGCGTCGAAGGGTCAACTGCGGGTGATCGATTATCAGGCGGGCGCGCGTTGCGCGGCGGGCGAGCAGGTTCTGTCGTGGCAGTCGCGTGGGATGCGGTTCATGGGCGTGTGGTCTTCGACGACGAGCTACGGGCGTGATGATGTGGTGACTCGCGCCGGAGCTGTGTATGTCGCGAAGACAGGTGCAGGGAACGTTGGTCGAACTCCGCCGAACGTGTCCTTCTGGGGTGTGATGGTCGCGCCTCCGACGGTCCCGCGGTGTGTGTTGCCGCCGCGCCCGGGCGTTGATTGGACGGTGCCGGGTTCGACGGCAGGGGCGGGGTGCGAGTTCGGGGGAGTGGATCTGGCGGGCGCAGCACTCGCGGGCGCGGACCTTGCCAACGCGAACTTCGCGGGTGCGGATCTCGCGGACGCGGACCTGACGGGCGCGTCGTTGGCGGGCGCGGATCTCGCGGGGGCGAACTTGAGGGGCGCGAGGTTGGGTGGCGTCACCTGGGGTGCGACGCGATGTCCGGACGGCGTTCGTAGTGACTTGAACGGTTCGAGCCCGCAGACATGCATCGTGTCGCCACTCGCGGGTGTGGCGCAGGTGGCTTCGGGCGCGTACTTCGCGTGCGCCCAGGTCGGTGGGGAGGGCGTGCGCTGCTGGGGCGACAACCAGTTCGGTCAACTGGGTGACGGGACCCTCTCGAACTCGAACTACGCCGTGTCTGTACGAGGCATGAAGGGCGGCGCGTTGATCGCGTCGCGGTCGCGGCACTCGTGCGGGATCCGATCCGATTCGTCGGTTGCGTGCTGGGGGCTCGGCGCGTCGGGGCAACTCGGCAACGGCGGGATCTCGGATGCTTCGGTTCCGGTGGTCGTGGGCGGGCTGGTCGAGAGTGTCGTGGTCGCGACCGGAGGCGATCACTCCTGCGCCGTGGCGGCGCGCTCGCTGGCGTGCTGGGGGAGCAATCAGTTCGGTCAACTCGGCAACGGCGACCTGATCGATCGTGATCGCCCGACCCGGGTGAACGGGGTTGATGGTGTGTCTGTGGTGGGGCTCGGAGCGTGGCATTCGTGCGCGATCGTTTCCGACTCGACGGTGAGGTGTTGGGGTCAGAACGACTCGGGACAACTCGGGAACGGAACGTTCACGGATTCGTCGAGCCCGGTGCAGGTCGTCGGTGTCTCCGACGCGGTCGCTCTGAGTCTCGGGTTCAAGCATTCCTGCGCGCTGCTGCGCGACACGTCGGTTCGATGCTGGGGCTACAACCCGTTCGGGCAACTCGGCGACGGGACGACCACGAACTCAGCAGTCGCGGTCGCGGTCGGCGGTCTGTCCAACGTCACCGCGATAGATGCTGGCGGTGACCATACGTGTGGCGTTGTGGCGGGGTCGGTGAGATGTTGGGGTCGGAACGGTTTCGGTCAACTCGGGAACAGCACGACCGTGAACTCGCTCAGCCCGCAGACCGTTACCGGCGTGACGAGGGCAGTGTCGATCAGTCTCGGCGATGCGCACAGCTGCGTTTCGCTGACTGACGGCACCGTTCGCTGCTGGGGACTGAATGCCTCAGGTCAACTCGGCAACGGAACGAACGCGAACTCTTCGCTGCCCGTCGCGGTGCTCGGCTTCTAACCCGCGTCTCTGCGAGCAGGGATCCGTCGAGCGTCATCAGTTCTGGTAGGCGGTGAGGCTGGCGGGGTGATGCGTCGCCGGTTTCGTCCACAGCGCATCGCCAACGCAACAGTGCCCTCCTGACGCTTCGCGGCTACCGCCGCCTTCCCGCCCGACGTGATGGAATAGGTCCGGCGGGGGACGGCCGCCGACGCGACGACGCGGGTGCTCATCGACGCCGAGTTCGTAGTGGCCGCGCCGGAGGTTCTGGACGAACGCGTGACCTCGGATGACCACACGAGCCGTGCGGTCCTGTTCAGTCCGCGCATCGGTCGGAGCCTGGCTTTGAGCCGACCATGATCACATTCGATCCGGTTGTTCGCATATTCGCGTCAGTGTTCAGCGAATCGGAACGTGACATGGCCGCGCGGCGCTTGAGCGACTACGGCTACCACCGCGCGTAGCGACCCGGCGTCGTGCACGGCGTGCCGGCACCCGATCCGTCAAGTTGCTACCACAAGCAGTTGTGGAGCAAGCCGCTCCGAGCGGTTCATCGCTCGACCTCTCGGACACAACGCCAGGGATCTACCTGCACCGCCGATCAGCGCTCGGCGACTTCCAGCTCGCGAGCGACTCAGTAATGCAGACGTTCACCCGCTGGAACTTCGATCACCTTGAGATCTTCCACAACCGGCAGCGACGTCAATCATCGCTCGGGATGCTCAGCCCGATCGAGCACGAGATCCGTCATGCCAACAACCGAGCCTGCGATCAAGCAAGCTGACCGCGCGAAACCCAGGGCACACGACTCGGAATGCTGAGTCCCATCGAGTACGAGATCCGGCACGCCAACAACCTTGCCCGCGATCAAGCAAGCTGACCGCGCGAAACCCGGGGCACACGAGAGCTCCCACGAAACCCGGGGCGGTTCACGAGCACTTGACGCTGCGGACACAGGTTCCGCGGCGATTGCGCGTTCGCGGGAAGGGTCCCGTCACCCCGACTTCGACTTCGCGACCGTCAACTCGCTGTCAACGGAGGGGTCTGTCAGTCCGAGAGCTTGAGATGGCCGTACTCGTCCTCGACAAGTACGCGGGCTTTGGTCAGCGTGTCGATGGTTCGATCGAGCGCGGCTTGTATGTCGGCCCCTCGACGAGCCCAACCGAAGATGCGAGAGACTCGAAGGCCGAGTTCGGCGCGGTCGATGGTATGGGCTGCCCGCACGAGCTGGTGAGTGGCTGCTTCGAGTTCTACTCGTGGGATCTCCTTTGCTCCACGGGTCGTTCCGTCGACCGCGGGCGAGCGGACCGGGATCCGCCTGTCCGTGTCCAGCACGAGCGCACCGTCATCGTTCAGCCGTGTGACTTCACGACGTGCGACAAGAGTTGCGAGGCACTCGTCGAACGCCTTCTGCATCTTGGCTCCCAAGCGGCCGGCTCCCCACGCCTCCCGCACCCGAAGCGCGAGATACGCGGGCACGATCGGGCCCTCAACCTCGACGATCGCTTTGATGATCCGCTCGAGGTCGCGTCGAGCCGATGGGTCATCCATCGACACGGAACCCCTGTAACGCACGGATGAAAACAGGTAGGGCTGCACCCATTCGTGCACCGGTTCCCGATCGAGCTCCTCTATGGTGACCGCCGCAGCGCGCGCCTCGCTTTTCGAGGATGGGCGCAGTTGCTCTCCACGGATGGCTGCGTCGATCGCGTCGCGCAATCGTTTCGTCTCCGCGTCCTGGCTTCGGAACCATGCGGGGCCCCAGATGCGGTGGAGGGTCCAGCCGAGGCCTTCGAGGACCTCTTGACGGAGACGGTCGCGATCGCGTGCGACGCGGCTGGAGTGGTAGGCCGCCCCATCGCACTCGATCCCGATGGCGAACCGCCCCGGCTGATGCGGGTGACGGACGCCGATGTCGACGCGGTAGCCCGCCATGCCAACTTGTGAAACCGCGTCGTAGCCCAACCGTCGGATCACCCGAAGTACCGCCTCCTCGAAGGGCGATTCAGCGTCGCCGAGGCTCTCTTGGTCGGCACCTGCGAGGGCAGCAATGCCGCGCTCGGCATAGTCGAGATAACGCTTGAGGTGACGGACGCCCTCGCTCCCCGTTTCGGTGATGTCGCCGGACCGAATCGACGATATGACTTCGATCCGCGTGCGCGCGCGGGTGATTGCAACGTTGAGTCGACGCCAACCGTTTTCGGCGTTCACTGGCCCGAAGTGCATCGTGAACTTGCCATGTTCGTCGCGGGCGTAGCCGATCGAGATCAAGATTGTGTCGCGCTCGTCGCCCTGCACGTTTTCGAGGTTCTTGACGAAGAAACCGTTCAGGCGATCGCTAGCGAACCATTCGTCGAGCTCACGGTGGTCATCGCGCAGGTAGTCGACCGCATTCTGGATGCAAATCGCCTGTGCCTCAGAAAGCGCCACGACACCCAGCGTCCGCTTGGGAAAGCTCTTAGCATGATCGATTACTCGCTCAGCGACGCGCCGCGCTTCGACCGGGTTGTCGCGCGCTCCGCCCCGCGTGTAGATGCCATCGTCGACGTACACGAAGCCCACGCCGAGGTCTCCGGTCTCCTGATCGGCGCCGGGATAGGTGATCAGCGAGCCGTCGTAGAACGAGTAGTTAGAGAAGGTGATGAGTCCCTCGTGACGGCTGCGGTAGTGCCAACGCAGCGGCAGTTCTATCAGGCCGGAGGCCTTTGTCGTCTTCAAGACCGATTCGAAGTCATCCAGTTGCTCTTCGTCCCAGGTGTCGTCGTCGGACGAGAGCGACCGCTCGAAGAACGCCGTCGGTGGGAGCTGTCGTTCGTCGCCGGCGACCACCAGCTGACGCCCGCGGTAGATCGCGTTCACCGCATCTGAAGGCCGAACCTGTGAGGCCTCGTCGAAGATAACGACGTCGAACACGAGGTCTGGGGGCAGGAACTGGCTCACCGACATGGGGCTCATCATGAAACATGGCTTGTAGAGCTTGATCGATTCGCCGGCCTTTGCCATGAGCTCGCGAACGGGCATGTGTCGGGTCTTCTTCTCGGCTTCGCGCTTGATGATGTTGCCCGGCCCTGCGATGAGCTTGGGTCGACGCCCATTGCAGGCAGTGATCACTCCAGCGATGGCCTCGTCGACCAACAACTTGTCGAGGCGGCGGAACTCGTCGACGATCTGATCGCGATCCACACTACGAATTGGAGCGAGGTCGCGGTCGTTCAGCAGCACAGCCTCAATCCACGACGCGAGCACCGAGCGCTCGATCACGCGTGGGACGTGCTCGCTCGCCAGTTGTCGTTGTTCGCACTTCGAGACGACCTCGCCGATACCCGCTTCCGCAAGCTCGTGACGTGCGGCGACGAACAAAGACCACTCCTCGATGTCGTCAATCGACGCGTCAAGTTGAGCGCACAGCTCCAAAGCAGCGTCGACGCTCAAGTTCATGTCCTCTTCGAGCCGCCGCGCCGTATCGGGCTCGAACACCTCGAGCACCTCCGATGTGCCCTTCTCGGCAGTCGCCAAGAGGACGTCGTAGTCAACGGTCGGCGGGGTAGCAGTCGCGAGCCTCGCACCCACCTCGTTCGAGATCGTCGCGCCGACTTGAGCGCGCATCAGCTCCGCCCAAGCGACGCCATCGCGCAGCGCAGACCAGTCGGTGGCCGATCCGTCGTAGCCTTCGCCGAGTAGCGCGCGGTCTTCTGTGGCGGTCAGGTCGAAGGTCGCATCGATCCGCCCGATTGCAGCACGTTCGACAAGGGCAGTGATACAGCCTGCAACAGTCGGTACCCCTCGTACTTCGCGTACCTCAGACTTGAGGTCGCGCGCCGCGGCCTGCGCCCGCCGGATGACTCCCGTAACCGCCGTCAGGTCGAGTTGTTCCCAGTCCCGCCGAGCGTCGAGGTGCTCATCGATCTCGCGCTCGACTTCGTCGAGAAGGCGGGTCAGCTCGGCGCCGCTCGTCACGATCGCTTGCAGTTCGACGGATCGTTCAGGTCCGAGATAGTTGGCCAGTCGCCTGCGATCACCTTCACCGAGCAACTCCAACGCCCGCTCCGCTGCCGCAAGCGCCGTTTCTAGCGCATCGAAATCAGTGCGCTCGGCCCCCGAGTAGGCATCCGCGAGAACCGCCGCCCGTTCAGCCTCGGTCGCGGCTAGATCGGTCCGCACCCGTTGCCAGTCTCGAGCGGCGGGTAGGACGCCGATGACGTCACGGCCGAGTTTGCCGTTGCGCGTACACGCCTTCAGATTCTTGCGGTTTTTGCGACCGGTCGCCGACAGGCGCGACAGATTGGGGTTCGTGTCTGTCGTGCTCTCGTACAACGATTCGACGTTGAAGCGAATGATTTCCTCGCTGAACGAGGCACGTACCTGACTGGCGAGTCGCCGGTACTCGCCGACAACAGGGCGGAGCACGACGACCGCGGCGCGCGCCATCGGAGCCAAGGCCTCGGCGATCCACGACGATTGCGGCCGCACCGCGACGTCGCAGAGCTGGGCGAGTTCGGCGAGCTGTCTGAGAGTTCGCAGATCGTCGGTACCGGCGCTGCGCCAGCCCACATCCTCGGCAAGCCCCTGGGCCAGCCGGGCGATCTGCGCGAGTGTTTCGGGGAGGTGCTCGAGAACGATGATGGCGCTGTCGAGTGACTCGAGGGCCGCGCGTGGATCGGTGAACCGGGTCACCCCGAGACCCGCGAGATCCGTCGCGGCTTCTGCTGCGCGCGCCCCGCTCGCGATGTCGAGCTGGTGCCAAGCGGGTACCGCGACGAGGCTCGCCACATGCTGTGTACGCTCGGTGGAGAGCGCTTCGCACTCATCGGCGCGGGTCTTGACCGCGGCGAGATCGGCGGTGCTCAGCCAACTTGGTACGACTTTGGGCCGCAAGTCGATGAGGCGGCACACATCACGCAGCGCGCGATGGCCGTCGATCGTGTCTGGGGCATCGAGCCCAAGCTGATACGCGACGTCGTCGCCGAGTTGTCGGAGTTGCTCGTGAGTCTCGGCGAGCGAAGCGACACGGCTAGCAATGTTGGCCCGTGCTGCGAGCGCCCAGTCCGGGTCTGCGAGTTCGCGCCAGATGAAGTCTTCGGCACGGTCCACCGGTCCCCAGGCACGGCTCAGGCGCACCCCAGCATCGATGATCTCATTGAGCTTGTCATCGTCCAGTGTCGTCCCGACCGTACTCAGCGTCTGGGTGATCGGAGCGTCATCGAGCTCGGCGCAGCGCGCCAGAGCGTCGTAGACAGAGCGATGTAGCGGATCACGGACCTCGTGCAATGCCCTGGCATATGCCGAGAGTTCTTGACGCCGTCGGATCACGGCGTTGCGGTCGTAACTAGTCATTGAGCTGCGCGTCTGTGGCGCGGTCCGAAGTGCCTGTCCGAGTCGCTGCGCGACCTGTTTGCGAGTGGCATTATGAGAGTGGAGTTCAAGCACGTAAGCGCCAAGGCCGCGACTCTCGAGCCGGTTCTTCACGACGTCAAGAGCGGCGGCCTTCTCCGACACGAAGAGTACAGACTTTCCCGCGCTGATTAACTCTGCGATCATGTTGGTGATCGTTTGGCTCTTGCCTGATCCGGGCGGGCCATCCATCACGAACGATCCGCCGTCGCGCGCGGCGAGAATGCACCGTCGCTGCGTGCTGTCGCAGTCGAGCACCGAGACCATCATCTCCGGCGGCGCCACCTCGTCCAGCTGGTCTTCGGGTGTCGGCACGAAGGCGAAATCATCAGCCGCCGCAATCATCGGCCCGAGACCTATCGCACGCACGAGAGGGTGGGCAGCGATCTTCTCTTCGTTGTCGAGGAGGTCTCGGTACATGACTTCCTTGTGGAAGGAAAAGTAGGAGAGCACGACGCGGCCCGAGACGATCGCGCTCGCATCGGCCTTGGCGACAGCCGCTCGCACGCGAATGAGGTACTGATCGATCGGTTCGTCTTCCTCGTAGACAGGCAGTGTCACCTCGGCGTCGCGTAGCAGCTTCACCGCGAGCGAGGGGTTCGTCGTCGTCTCTTCCTCAGTCAGTTTCACCCGAAACGGTTGGTTCGGGTTCGGGCGGGCCAGCTCCACTGGCACGAGGACGAGCGGGCTCTCCAGCCGCTTGTTGTCTGCGTCGGTCCACTCGAGCATGCCGACCCCGAGGTACAGGACCCACAGCCCGCGATCGAGATACTCGGCCGCGGCACGGCGCTCGAGATTCCGGAGGATGCGGGACAGATCGGATGCACTCTGCGTGGTCGTGACGAGCTCGTCGTCGTGCACCACCTCATCCAAATCCGGGTCTTCTGCTCGCAAGGCAGTATCCGTGGCGTCGTCGAGCTCCTCATCCGGTGCGTTCGGCGGGTAGTGAAAACGCCACGGACCCGACCGAAGCCGAGCGAGCACCGAAGCCGCACCCGGCATCGCGATCTCGACGGCAGAGGAACGGTTCACCTTGAAGTTCAGCAAGCGATTTCGCAACGACAGGTCGTTCAGCTCGCTGCGCCACTTCTCGATCTGAGCACCCAGCTTGCGCTCGTCAGCTTGGTTGATCGCCGCCATCTCAAAGAACTCCGTACGGGTAGGGCGATTCCACGATCTCGACCCAGGCCTGCCAGTTGAGCTTCAGCCCGGACATTTCCCCACTCCACATCGCCTCCCGCGACGGGAGAATCACTCAGCGCGAACATGCATGTCAAGGTCGCCTCTCGAGGAACTAGCGCGGAGCATTGCAGTGACACCCGTCCAACCGCAGAACGCGGGGTTACTGGAGCCCTTCAACGGCCCCCCATCGCGGTGCGGCACGAACGATGTCCTCCGCGGGCACTGTTGCGTTGACAGGTCGGGCGTGGTGGGCGAAGGTTCAGGAGTGAGCTGCCGTGGTCGTTCGGTATCTGTCATCGCGTTGCGGCCGCGTTCAACGAACTCGCCCGCACCATCTGGACCGTGAGCCAGCCAAGAACACGGCGACAGGTGACACGGGCGCGCTCAACGCAACAGTGCCCTGCGGCCACGCCTTCCGCGGCGACTGCCTGTTCGTGGGCAGGATCCCGAACTTCGACCTCACGCCCAAGCAGGCGTGATCGACCGAGTTGACCGACCGGCCGACTGATCGGGATCGAGACGCGCGGTGTCCGCTGGTTACGGGGTGATGACGGTCGACGGCGTCGAAGCGTTGTTCGTCGTGCCTGTTCCCAGTTCGCCGGCCGCGTTGTCGCCCCAACACTTGACCGTGCCGTTGGTCGAGCGGCCACACGAGTGGCGAAGACCGACGCTGAGCGATGCGAAAGTGGTCGTGCCTAGAACGTCAGCGGGCAGTGAGGAACTCGTCGTGTTGCCGTTCCCGAGTTGACCGGAGTCGTTGTTACCCCAGCATCTCGCGTTCCCGGACGTCAGCAAAGCACACCAGTAGAAGCCGCCGCTTCGTACTTCCGTTGCCGCGCTCAGGCCAGGGACGGTGATCGGTGTCGGCGCCGCGGTGAACACGGCGACTCCTGGTTGCGCGACGGTGACGATTCCCCAACACTTCACGGATCCGCTCGAGATCCTGGAGCACGCGGTCTGATCTCCGAGACTGATCTGTGTCGCTCCGGTCAGGCCGGTCACTGTCACTGGCACGAGTGAATTCGTGAACGTTCCGTTCCCCAGTTCGCCGTTCGCGCCGCTCCCCCAACATTTCACGGTCTGGGTGGCCAGCAGTGCGCAGGAGTTGTCAGCTCCGGTGCTGATTGTCGTTACCCCGCTGAGTCCGGTGACTGTGACAGGGTTGGAGGCGTTGGTCGTGGTGCCGTTTCCGAGCTGGCCGAGTTCGTTGTTGCCCCAGCATTTGACGGTTCCGGCGGTGATCGCGCACGTGTGGTTGCGTCCGGTGCTGATAGCGGTGACGCCGCTCAGACCCGTAACGGTGACGGGGGTCGGATTCGGACCCGTGTTGGTCGTGCCGTTTCCGAGCTGGCCGTCGACGTTGGCCCCCCAACATTTGACGGTGCCGACAGAAAGAAGAGCACAAGCGTGGAATCCTCCGGCGCTGACGGCGGACACGCCGGACAGGCCCACGACCGGGATTGGGACTGATGAATCGATCGTTGTCCCGTTACCCAACATGCCGAAGGTTCCGTTCTCGCCCCAACACCGCGCGTCGCCGGTGTTCATCGCGGCGCAGGAGAAGTCAAAGCCAGTTGTGATCGCGCTGACTCCGCTCAGTGGGCTTCCGTCGATGATGCATCGCTGAGGATTCGTCCCGTTCAGATCACTTCGAACTCCGTCCGGGCATGTTGTTGCCGACCAGATCGCTCCCGTCGTACTCGCTCCGGAGACGTTCGCGCCGTTCATGTTCGTGAGCGTGAAGTTCGCGCCGCTGAAGTTCCCCCCGGCAAGGTTTGATCCCGTGAGGTTCGCCCCCGTGAGGTTCGCCGATGTTGCGTTTGCCCCTGCGAGGTTGGCGCTGATGAGTGTCGTGTTCGCGAGATCCGCGTTCGTCAGATTGGCGTTGGTCATCTTGGCGCGGCTCATGTTCAGCCCGGACAATGTTGCTCCGTGGAAGTCGCAGCCGTTGCCGGGTGTTGAGCCCGCGATTGTCCAGTCGATGTCGGGTCTTGGATACCCCGCGCACTGTGCAGCTCCCGCGGGTCCAGGATCGCCCTTCGATGCAACAATCGCCCAGTAGGTCGAGTTCGTCGGAGGCGTCCCTACGGGAGGCGCACTCGAGCCTTTCGCGAGATAGCTGGAACCGCCGTGCCGGACGACGTCACCCACGTTGTACGACGTCGTCGACGACCACGACCCGCGCCACCTCCAGCTCGACCAGCTCAACGCAGTCTCATTGGCCGTGCAGGTCTGGCCCAGGCTCTTATCGATGACACGTAAGACGAATGTCGTGTTGTTTCGACACGCGTTGATCGTGTTGCCATTCGGTATCGCCGCGATCGCGAACCCACCGACGACGACAGCTGTGAGCGCGGACGCCACCACGGCTGGCGCGAGACGTGACCTAACGATCCGAGCGAACATACCTTCCCCTAACCGTTGAAACTACGCCTACGCTGCTAGACGGCGCAAGAGCTGCCGATGCGCCCTTGCTGCCGCCAAGCCCGGAGTTCCACCGAACCCCACCTCGTCCGACCTTCGGCGTGAACCGGCCGCTGCCCGGACAGGCCGCCTCTTCGAGGAGGTGCTCGGCGACCTGTCGAATGACGTCCGGATTAGATCGTGCGGGCGTGGTCAGAGAACCGAGTGTCCTGGTGCTCTCCGCCGCCCTGTCCCGCCTGCTCGGCTCGAAATTACAGGTCTGTAATTCTGGCGGAACGATCCCAGTGGCGCTATACAAGCGGGCACGGACCTGGAC
>Ga0233425_10009247_pt1 | contig 12620 bp, 8 predicted proteins | sample Watercolumn_Towu_2_FD_181712 | JGI IMG/M metagenome (GOLD analysis project Ga0233425, IMG submission 181712) | Freshwater microbial communities from Lake Towuti, South Sulawesi, Indonesia - Watercolumn_Towuti2014_140_MG | ecosystem: Environmental > Aquatic > Freshwater > Lake | place: Indonesia...
GTTCCAGACCCAGGAGTCCCAGTCGAAGTCGAAGCCCGAGGTGTCGCAGTTGACGTTGCTGATGCCGACGTAGAGCTGGCCGCCGGAGACGTAGGGGGTCAGATCCATGTCCACCGTGATGGCGCTGGCGCGGATGTCGCCGCTGCCGGAGTAGCCGATGCCCAGCACGGTGCCGCTGGCGTACCAGTAGAGGACCGGGTTGTAGATGGTGGCCATGGCGTCGATCCAGCCCGTGCGCGGATCGAGCTCCAGATCCGTGCCGGAGATGGACGGGCTGTAGATGTAGAGCGCGATGCTGTACCAGGTCCAGCAGTACTCCCCGAACCAGCCGAGATCGATGCAGGTCTCCGCGGACTGGGACCAGACCGGGCTCGGGATCAGGGCGGTCAGATCCGTGCCCGCCACCAGGCCCTCCCCCAGGGTCTCCAGCGTGTCGATGGCGCCCTCGTTCAGGCGGGCCTCCAGCCCGTTGCCCAGGCCCGCGCCGTACGGCAGGAAGCTGCCGGCGAGCACCGCGCGGGTGTCATCGGTGCTGTTGTCGTCGGTGTCCCAGGCCAGGCTCTCCACCAGGTTCACGCCGAAGTCGTAGTCCTGCGGGGCCGAGAAGGTGCCATCCGCGGCCCAGGCGACGTCCACGCCGTTGATCTGCAGGCCCGCCACGTCCGACCATTCATCCGTGACCTGGCCGTCCACGGTGCCGGCGCTGCCCCAGTTCCACGCGCCGCGGGGCGGGTTCCAGATGTCGAGCAGCGGCCCGGTGGTGTCGATCAGCAGCGGCCCCACGTAGTCCTGCAAGAGGTCGCCCGAGGCGTTCCGCGCCCGGGCCCAGACGTTGAAGCGGCCCTCGTCCATGAAGGTGAGATCCGCGTACGCCACGGTCACGTCGTTGGGATCGGCACCGTCGAGACCCTCGACCGAGAGGGTCCAGGGATCCTCGGTGGGGTTGCCGTAGGCGTCGCGGACCACCACGGTGGCATGCGTGGTCTCGTACAGCTCCAGATCGGTGTCGGACAGCGTGAGCTGGATGCTGGCGCCCTCCCCCGCCACCACCGCGAGGGGCTCGTCGTCCACCAGGGTGCCGAGGCTCGCCACGAGGTGGTACAGGCCGGGCTCGTCCGAGACCACCAACCCACCCTCCAGGCGCAGCGCGGGATCGTCGGGCGCGACCACGACCTCCGCCGGATCGAGGGCGTTGCCGTAGAAGTCCCACAGGCCAAGCCCCCAGGAGACCCCCTGGCCCACCACGGTGGATTCGTCGGAGAGGGTCAGATCGAGCAGGCTGGGCGGGCCGGCCAGGACGGCGAGGTCCACCTCCTTGGTGTAGAGCTCACCTTCGTACTCGACCGAGCCCGTGATGGTGTGCGCGCCCGCCACGGTGGGGAAGAGGCGGGTGTCGGTGCGGTAGAGCCCCGGCTCCAGATCGCTGGTGACGATGGACTCGACCACCAGGTCTGGGCCGTCGGAGGAGTGGATGATCCCCTCGTAGCCGACAGGCTCGCCCGCCACGGTCTCGTCCGTGGAGAGGCTGAGCTCGTACCAGATCTCGGGGACCACGTTCTCCATGTACTCGGTGCGGCAGCCGGCCGAGGTGACGAGGAGGGCGGCGAGGGCGAAGGTGGTGGCACGCGGCATGGGCGGGCTCCCTGGAGATTGGGCCCCGGCGCGGTCCGGAGCGCGCACATCATCGCCTGAAAAGAGGGGCGCGTAAAGGTCCTTGCCATCACAAGTACGGGGTCTATCGATGTGCTGGCCTCCCCCTGGGCCGGAAGAAACGCGCGCGGTGGTGGTTTGCTCTCCCCCTCACCCCCCGCGCACGGCCCGACCAGCCCGGGGAGCAATTTCGAAAGAGGAGGAACATCCATGCGTCACACGTCCTATTTGCTCACGTTCGCGGCCGGCTGCGGACTAGCGGCCGCCGCCGCGGTCGCCCTCCACATCGACCCGCGCTGGGGGAGCTCCCAGGCCCAGGCCTCCGACACGCCCCCGACCCCCGGGGCGGGGCTGCCCCTGCCTCAGGCGCCGCTCTCCTTCGCACCCCTCGTGGACGCCGCCAGCCCGGCCGTGGTCAGCGTCTACGTGTCCAAGAAGGTGGACCTGCAGGAGCAGCAGGGGCTGGGAGGCTTCCCGTTCTTCTTCGGGCCCATGCCCGATCTCCCCGAGGGCTTCGAGCAGGAAGGCACGGGTTCGGGCTTCATCATCTCGGACGACGGCTACATCCTGACCAACAACCACGTGGTCGAGGACGCGACCGAGGTGAAGGTCCAGTTCGCGGACGGCGAGGAGCGAGACGCGAAGGTGATCGGGACCGACCCCGAGATCGACGTGGCCCTGATCAAGGTCGAAGCGCAAGGCGCCTTGCCCCACCTGGAGCTCGGCTCCTCCGAGGGCCTCCGGGTCGGCGACTGGGTGGTCGCGATCGGCAACCCACTTGACTACGACCACACCGTCACCGCCGGGATCGTCTCGGCCAAAGGCCGCATCCTGGGCGCGACCTCCTACGACGACTTCATCCAGACCGACGCCGCCATCAACCCGGGCAACTCGGGCGGCCCGCTGCTCAACACCGCCGGGCGGGTGGTGGGCATCAACACGGCCATCTCCCGCATGGGCCAGGGCCTCGCCTTCTCGGTGCCCATCGACATGGTGAAGGACCTGATCGACGACCTCAAGGACGACGGCAAGGTCAGCCGAGGCTGGCTGGGCATCAGCATGCAGCCGGTGGACGCCGACATGGCCGAGGCGCTCGGCCTCAGCGAAGCCCGGGGCGCGCTGGTCTCCGTGGTCCACGACGGCACCCCCGCCGAAGGGGCCGGCCTGCGCGCGGGCGACGTGGTGCTGAGCCTCGAGGGCGAGGCCATCGCGGACAGCAACGCCCTGCTGCACGCGGTCGGGCGGCACCGGCCGGGCGAGCGGGTGCGCCTGGACGTGCTGCGCGACGGCGAGCACGAGGAGATCGCCGTCACCCTGGGCGAACGCCCCTCGCGCGAGCAGATGGCGGCCGGCCGCTGGATCGGCGGTGAAGAGCGGGAACAGGCCGGAAAGCCCGACAGCGCGGACCGGGGCGGCCTCGCGCGCCTCGGCGTGACCCTGGTGCCGGGCTCCCTGGACGCGATGGGACGGCGCGGCGCGCTCGGTCGTCCGGTGGTGGCGCGCGTGGACCCCGACGGCCCCGCGGACGGCAAGCTCCACGAGGGCGACGTGCTCCTGCAGGTCGGCGGCCAGGACGTGAGCACCGTGGAACAGGCCGAGCAGGCGCTGGCTCGCGCCCGCGAGGTGGTGCTGCTCACCGTGCAGCGCGGAGGAAGTCCCCTGTTCGTGGCGGTGCGGATCGGCGAGAAGTGAGCGCCGCCTGGGCATGGAGCGGGCGACGGGGTTCGAACCCGCGACCCCGAGCTTGGGAAGCTCGTGCTCTACCGACTGAGCTACGCCCGCGACGCTTTCCCTCCTAACGCCGCCGTGGACCGAAGCAAGGGCGGCTCACGCGAGCCGTCTGCGCAGCAGCACCAGCAGCGCCAGCCCCGCCAGGATCCAGGCGCCACCCCAGACCAGCGCCGGGACGTGGGTCATCGCGGCCAGCATGATGGCGTCGCTGCTGCCCCCGCCTGCGGGTCCGAAGACGTCGTCGCGCACGTCCAGCAGCGCGTAGAGCACCGAGAAGACCCCCAGCAGCCGCAGCAGCCACCAGTTGACCACGACCGGCGCCCTGAGCCCGCAGGCCAGCAGCGCGAGTCCGGCCAGGACGCCGTAGGCGAAGCCGAAGGAGACCAGCGGGCGCACCAGCCCCAGGCTGGCCCCCAGGATGAGCAGGCCGAGGGCGGCGATGATGCCGCGGGCGGCTCCGCGGGCGTGTGCCAGGAGCAGCAGCACGACACCGAAGACCAGGGACCCGAGGTAGCCGCCGTTCAGGATGAGGAAGCGCCACCCGCCGCGGGTCACGCAGAGACCGCCCTCGTCGGGCGAGAGCCCGATGCTGAGGACCTCTCCCCCCGTGGTCACCGCGACGACCGCGTGACCGAGCTCGTGGAAGAGGACCACGAGAATCCGCAGGGGGAACAGGAGCGGGTTGTGCCAGAACCAGCCGAGCAGCACGGCCAGCGCCAACAGCCCCAGCATCGCCGGCCAGCGCCGCTCACCGCCGGCCGTGGTCACGGGCGCCTTCTTCTTGCCAGGCATGGCAGACCTCCGAGCAGGGCGAAGAGCAGGGCCGCCGGTGTGCCCGCGGCGCCGCATCCACAAGAACGCGGTGGGGTGGCAGCTCCATCCCCGGTGTCGGGCGCGGTGTCCACGGGTGGCGCCGAGTCGTCCAGCGGGGTCCCGCAGACCGGAGGCGCCGGTGAGAAACCGTCCAGGTCCACCTCCAGGTCGCGGTACAGCAGGTGGGCGTCGGGGCTGAAGTCGATCCCGGTGGCGGGCTCGCCCAGGCAGGTGCTTACCACGCTGGTCCGGGCGTCGATCCATTGCAGGTCGTCCAGGGTCGCGCCGCCCTCCAGGTACAAGGTCCACTCCACGGGCATGGCCCAGACCCCGTCCCCGGTCTGGCGCACGTGCACGTCCACCTGCCAGGTGCCGTCTTCCATCGCCGTGTTGGTGATCCCGACCCGGTAGGAGGGATCGCCCGCCCGATAGACCCACTCGTCGAAGAACCAGGAGAGGTCCGCGCCCCAGGCCGCCTCCATGGCGGCGCGGAGGTCCTCCGTGGTGGCCACATCGCCCCCGTGGGAATCGGCGTAGCGTCCGAGGCCGTCGAAGAAGGCCTCGTCACCCAGCACGAAGCGCAGCATGTGCAGCACGAACGAGCCCTTGTCGTAGACCGTCCCGCCCCACATGTAGTCGGGATCGTACAGGGCGAACTCCCCCTCCCACTCGATCCAGTTCAGGTAGCTGTCGCGCTGGTCGAGCCAGACGTAGTCCCAGAGGGCGTCCTGACCCTCGGTGGCCTCGATCCAGAGGGCCTCGCTGTAGGAGGCGAAGCCCTCGTTCAGCCAGATCTCCTCCCAGGCGGCGCAGGTGACCCAGTCGCCCCACCACTGGTGGGCGAGTTCGTGGACGTTCACGAGACCGGCGTAGGGGCCATAGGTGATGATCTCTTCGCCGAAGGAGGTCTTCGTCGTGTGCTCCATGCCCCCGCTGAAGGGCACCACCACGTTGCCGTAGAGGCTGTAGGGGTAGGTCCCGAACAGCCCGGAGAGGGTGGCCACCTTGGCGGGGGTGTCGGCCAGCGCGGCCTGCGCCTGGGAGAAAACACCGGGCAGGGCCCAGGTGTAGACCGGCACGGGGCCGGACCCGTCCACGCCCTCGCTGAAGCTGCCGGCGTTCACGGTCAGCAGGTAGGTGGCGATGGGCCAGGGGAAGTCGAAGTCCCAGGTGGTGGTGCCGCCCTCGCCGACGGTCTGGGCGGTCAGCTCCCCGTTGGCGACCACCACGCGCTCCGAGGGTGCCGTGACATGCCAGGCCAGCGTCGCTTTGTCGGTGGGCGTGTCGTAGACCACCAGCCAGTCCCGCGCGCCTTCGGGCTCGGAGAAGGTGAAGATGGGATCGCCCCAGTGCAGGCCGAGGTGGGTGGGGTCCGGGTCCGTGGTGCCGGCGGCGTGGTAGCGGACGCGGACGGTGACCTGCTCACCCGCCTCGAGGCCGGCCGGCATGGGGACGGTCACCTCGTCCAGGGCCTGGCTCCATGCGACGGCGGAGCCACCGACCTCGAGGGAGTCGATCATCGCCTCGCCGGCGTGCAGGAGGAAGGCGCCCGGGCTGTCCACGCGGGCCTGGACCAGGGCGGAGATGTCGCCGTCGAGGCGGTGTCCCGCGGGATCCAGGGCCAGGGAGATGTCGTAGTGCTGCACATCCCAGTCCGCTTGCATGGCGGGCGGTGGTGGCGCGCCGGGAAGGCCCGTGGCGGGCCCGGGGCCGGGGTGCTTCAGGGCGTCGCGCCAGCCCCCCGGGCCGGCCGTGTTGTCGCGCCAGCCCCCTGGGCCGGCCGTGTTGTCGCGCCAGCCCCCTGGGCCGGCCGTGTTGTCGCGCCAGCCCCCTGGGCCGGCCGTGTTGTCGCGCCAGCCCCCTGGGCCGGCGATGGCGGCCGCGATCAGCGCGATGGAAGGGAAGGTCACGGGCGCACCTCGGGCGGCGAAGGACCGCGAGACAGGATATTCTGAGCCTCCTTCCGCCGCTCCTCCCTCCCCCCCACGCCCCCATTGGCGCTACCGTAGAGGTCAACTCGGGACATCGGGCTATGGGCCCTTGAAAACCGGCCATTCCCCCTAGCCTGTAGCCCGTAGCCATTCACGCTCGAGTGAGCGCCTATCCCCCCCTCCCCCCTCCCCTCCCTCCATCGCGGTGACTCATGCGACCCGCCTCCCTCCTCGCGGGCCCCGGGCTGTGCCTGGGCTTCCTGGTCTTCCCGTTCGTTCTCGACTGCTACGCGGGCGATCCTGCCGACGCCGGGCGCGTGTTCGTCTCCTCCAGTCGTGCGCCCGACCTGCCCGACGGCCAGGCCGAGCCCGTCGAAGGCTCACCCCAGATCGCCCTGTCCGAGGGCACCCCCGCCGAGCCGCCCGAGAAGCTGGTGCTGCTCGGCCCCGCCTTCACCCTCCCGACCCTGCCGCTGGACGAGGAGACCCTCGGCCTGCTGCAGGAGCGCGACTACCAGAAAGCCGCCGCCAAGGTGGCCGCACTCGACCCGGAGAAGCTCACGGAGCGCACCCGGGCGGACCGCGCCTTCCTGCTGGCGTGGCTGCAGGTGCGCGATGGTCACGCCGACCTGGCGCTGCCCCTGCTGTCCGAATTCGAGCGGGGCGGCGACGCGCCCCAGCCCTATGTCGACCTCCTGGCTGGCGAGCTGCTCCTGGCCCAGGGTGAGCCGCTGGCCGCGCTCACCCGGCTGGAAGCCGTGACCGAAGCGAACGCCGCCAGTTGGCCCCGCGCCCGCGTGCTGCAGGCCGAAGCCCTCTACGAGCTCGAGCGCACCGCTGACTCCCGCGCCGTGTACGAGGCCCTGATCGCGCGCCCCGACCCGGCCGAGGGCAGCTCCATCGCCCTGCTGACCCTCGCGCGCCGGGCCGGACTCGGCTCCCCCGAAGCCTACCCCCTGCTGCGGCGGCTGTGGCGGGCCTACCCGGGCAGCACCGAGGACGCCGCGGCCCGTGCCGCGCTGGCCGCCTACGAAGCGCGCGGCGCCGCCTACAAGCCGACGCTGGCGGACACCGCCGCCCGCGGTGAAGCCTGGATGGACGCCAACCGTTTCCGGGAGGCCATCATCCTGCTCACCCCAGCCGTGGAGGGTGTGACGGAGGCCTCCCCCGAGGCCTGCCGGGCCTGGTACACGCTCGGCCGCTCCCAGCACAAGAGCAGCGACCTCACGGCGGCCCTGGCCACGCTCCAGCCCGCGGGCGAGGCCTGCGCCGAGCACGACCCCGAGCGGGGCGCCAAGGCCCTCTACCTGGCCGGCAAGGTGCTGGAACGCCGCAAGGACTGGGCGGGTGCCGCCGCGATCTACGAGCGCATCCCGGTGCTGTACCCCGCGCACTCCATGGCCGACGACGGCCTGGTCCTGGCGGGCATCGGCTGGCAGGAGGCTGGCCAGGCAGACCGCGCCATGAAGGCCTGGGCCCAGCAGGTGGAGGACTACCCCGGCGGCGACAACGCCCCCGAAGGTTTCTGGCGCCTGGCCTGGAACTCCTGGCTCCAGGGGGACGTGGCCGCCGCCATCGCGTGGACCGACCGCGCGGCCGAGGTGCTCGATCCCGCCACCGACCCGGTGCTCTACCAGGCCTCGCTGTACTGGCGCTGGCGCTGGCGCCTGTACGGCGACCGCGGCCGGCCTGGTGTCGTGACGGCGGACGACGCCCAGCGCGCGATGGCAGTGCAGGGCTTGCTGGCGCTGTGCCGCGAGCACCCCGGGAGCTACTACGCCCTGCTGGCCGCCGCCCGACTCCAGGAGCTGGCGCCCGACGAGCTGGCCGCCCTCCCCGCCCCGGCCTGGGGCGCCGAGGCTGGCGCCTGGCAGGTGCGGGCCTCGTTCATGGAGACCTCCGCGGCCCAGAACGCCCTGGCGCTGGCGCGCCTGGGGCTCTTCGCCGAAGCGGTCTTCGAGCTGGACCAGCTCCACGAGGCCGACATGATCCCCGGCGAGATCGGCTCCTTCACGGATCTCATGGCCGCCTCCGGTCGTTGGCTCTGGGCGCATGACCGCCTGCGGGTCTATTTGACCACCCACGCCCCCGAGACGCTGGCCACCAACCGCGCCCGGCTGCTGCAGAGCGCGTATCCGCCGCGGTATGAGCCCGAGGTGCAGAAGGCCTGCGCCGACTACGCCTGGGACTACCGCCTCTTCCATGCTCTGGTACGCGAAGAATCCAACTTCAACGAGGACATCGTGAGCTTCGCCGGCGCGCGGGGCCTGTCCCAGCTCATGCCCGCCACCGCGCGCTCGGTCGGCAAGTGGCTCGGGCTCTCCGTCTCCAACCAGGGCATGTTCGATCCCGCCACCAACCTGCGCATCGGCGCGCGCTACCTGCAGTACCTGATGGAGCACTACCGGGGCGACCCCTTCCTCGCCCTGGCCGGCTACAACGCGGGTGAAGGCAACGTCGACAAGTGGATGCGCGAGAAGGGCAACCTGCCGGTGGACGAGTTCGTGGAGGCCATCCCCCTCCGGGAGACCCGTCACTACGTCAAGCGGGTCTCGGGCACCTGGCAGACGTACCGCCTGGTCTGGGAGCCGGAGTCCCCGGCCTTCCCGGCGCTGTCGGCCTTCAACGCCGCGGCGGTGCCGAGCGGAGGCTGAGCGCGAGTCGGGCCGTGTGACGATCCTCACAGCCGGGCCTTGACGCTCCGTGGGCCGGTGTTTCTATTGTGCCCGAGACCGGCGAGGCACACCATGGGTTCATGAGAATCCTGTTGCCAAGAGCCATTCACCGCTATCACGCCATCATGCCCGTGGTGCGCCCTCGTGCGGTCATGGACCCAAGACAACAGCCATCAGGAGGTGAGTCATGTTGGGATGGTTCGACATGGACACGCAGCTCGACGCCCTGGAGATGTTCCGGCGCCGCATGGACCAACTCTTCGACGAGGCCGCCCGCGATCCCGCCCCCGCGCGCCGCACCTGCGGCTGGCCCCGCGCCAACCTGCTCGACGCCGGCGACACGCTGGTGCTGCAGGCCGGGCTGCCGGGCGTGAAGCTGCAGGACGTGGAGATCGCCGGCAACGCCGACACCCTGTCCCTGAGCGGCCAGCGCGAGGCCATCGCGCCCGAGGGCTGGTCGGCCCACCGCCGGGAGCGGGCCAGCCTGCGCTTCTGCCGCAGCTTCGCCCTGCCCGTCAAGGTGGAGATCGACAAGGCCGAGGCCACCCTCAGGGACGGCATCCTCACCATCCGGCTGCCCAAGGCGCCCGAGCTGAAGCCCCGTGCCATCACCGTGCGCGCCGGCTGATCACAACAAACCTACCACGAACATTGGAGGCCACCATGTCCACTCCAAACGCCGTCAGCCAGAAGGACCAGCACCTCTCCCCCAGCCTCCGCGGCCGGGCCGTCATCGCCCCCCCGGTGGACATCTTCGAGAACGACGACGGTTTCCTGATCGTCGCCGACCTGCCGGGGGTGTCCGCCGACAAGGTGGACATCCGCCTGGAGAACGGGGAGTTGACCATCCACGGGGCCTGGAGCCTGCCCGAGCCCGAGGGGGCGGCCCTGGCCGGCGAGTACCGCCCGGCCGACTACAAGCGCAGCTTCTACGTGCCCGACTCCATCGACGTGGACCGCATCGCGGCCGACCTCAAGGACGGCGTGCTCAGCTTGCACCTGCCCCGCAGCGAGGCGGTCAAGCCGCGCAGCATCCAGGTGCGGGCGGGGTGAAGCGCCGGTCTTGAGGAACGCCCCGGGGTCCGCTGGCCCCGGGGCTGCCGGTTTCAACGCGCCGAGGGGAATGGCGCGGAATCGGGTAACGACCCGTCAGCCAGCAGCCCGACGCAGCAGGTCCCGCCGGATGCATTCGATTCGGATGCTTGCCTCCGCGTCCTGCGAATCCAGTGAGACACCCAGACCGAAATCGTCGAGCGCGAGCCAGAACCGCTGGCCCTGGATCCGGACGTCCCAGACCCTCTCAGCCGCCGAGTCTGCACGCGCGGCGATGACTCCTCCCAGCCAGCCGACGACCGTCTCGGCGTACCCGGGAAAGTCCTCCCAGCCGATGCACTCGGTCAAACGGAGGCTCAGATCGCCGGACGCCATGGATTCCACACGCAGGCACTCCAGCGGGATCGGATCGTTATTCATCGCCCCGGCCCCTCTGCAGTTCCACCCACCCCCTTCCACCGCCGGTGCAGCCACAACCACCCGTGTGGCCGGGCGCGGACGCGCTCCGCGAGGATCTCGTTGAAGCACGCGGTGGCCCGGGCGATGTCGGCCTCGGCGTCGTCGGTCCAGGTGAGCTCGATGGCGGGCTCCGCGCGCATCACGTGCCGGCCGGGGCCCTCGCGCCACTGCCAGACCGGGAAGACCGGGACCCCGCTGCGGCGGGCCGCCGCGGCCAGCCCGGTGGCGGTGAGCGCGGGGCGCCCCAGGAAGGGGACTTCGATGCCCTCGTTGAAGCGCTGATCCATCGCGAAGACCACCACCCGCCCGTCCGCCAGGGCGGAGTAGACCCGATCCATGGAGCCGCGCGGTGGGATGAGCAGGATGTCGCGCGTCCGCCGGGCGCGCTCCACCAGGGCCGCGATCCAGGGATCGGCGGGTGGCTTGACGACGCAGGCGGGGCGCAGGCCCCGATCACGGCCGTGGGCCAGCAGCACCAGGTCCCAGGCGCCGAAGTGGCCCTGGAGCACCAGCACGGGCCGCCCCTCGCGTTGCAGGGCCAGCATGGGCTCGATCCCCTCGGTCCGCACCATCGAGGCGCCCGAAGCCGGATCCCGCAGGAAGCGCAGCAGCTCGAGGTAGCCCAGCGCGATGTCGTGGAAGGAGCGCCGGAGGATGGCGGGGTGGGCGCTGGGGTCCAGCTCCGGGAGGGCCCGGGCGATGTTGTCGCGGGCCACCTCCCGTCGCACGGGCAGCACGGTCCACCACACCCAGGCCAGACCCCAGGCCAAGGCATCGGCCAGGCGAAGGGGCAGCCGCGCCAGGACGAAGGCGAGCAGGTCGAGCAGGGCGGCCCTCACGGTCCCCTCCCGCCCAAGCCTTTTTCGGCGAGGAAGCCCATCAACAGCGCCTCCAGCCCCGCCGCGCCCCGCTCGATCAGCGCCTCGATGACGAGCGCCGTGGCCGGAAAGTCCGCGGGCAGACGGGCGAGGTCCTTCTCGGTGGTGACGATGGGCAGCCCCTCCGCCCGGCGCCGGAAGTGCTCCAGATCCGCCGCGCGCCAGCGGGCGTGATCCGTGGCCAACCAACGCGGGGCGGGTACGAGCCCGAGACGCCGCAGGGCGCGCAGGAAACCCGCGGGCTGCGCGATGCCGCAGAGCGCGGCCACCTGCCCGGTGGGTCCCGCCTCCAGCGGCCAAGAACCGTCCACACCGACCCAGCCCACAGCAGCATGGTGTGCCTCCACGGCGACCGCGTCCGGGCGCAGGTACCGGCGAAGCACCTGCGGCAGTGGGCCGTGGTTGGACCAGACGACATGGGCTCGCGCCAGCGCCTCGGGAGGCTCGCGCGCCTCCCCCACGGGAAGGGGGCCGCCGGCCAGGGGTGCGTTGGCGTCCAGCACCGCCACGACCAGGTCCACGGCCAAGCTGCGCTGCTGCATCCCATCGTCGAGCAGGCAGAGGTCGGCGCCCAGCGCGGCCGCGCGCTCCGCACCGGCCAGGCGATCGGGGCAGGAGACCACCAGGGCTCCCTTGCGCGCCAGCATGGCCGGCTCGTCCCCCAGCCAGGACGCGGTGACCGGCCCGGCGACGCTATCGCGCAGCGCGGGACCGGAAGGATCGCGCCCGAAGCCGCGGGAGAGGATCGCCACGCGCAGGCCACGCGCACAGAGCCAGGCGTGCAGCCAACGCACCACCGGGGTCTTGCCCGTGCCGCCCGAGGCCAGGTTGCCGACCGCGATGGCCGGCAGGGGACCTTTCACCGGCCGTCGGAAGACCCGATGGAGGTCGCGGACGGCGGCAACGGCGGGCACCGCCGGCCAGACGAGCGGGCGATGCCACCCCTCGGCCGGCACCGGCGCGCCCACGAAGGGCTCCAGCAGGTCCAGGATGCGCCCCACCGCCTCACCGGCCACGGGCACCGGCCTCGGAGCGGCCAACGCGGCCGCGAGGGCAGGGCCGAGCAAGGCCGGTGTGGCGGCGGAAAAGGCGCACGCCAGGGAGAACGAGGCGGCGTTGGCCCAGATCGCCGGGCCGTGCGCCACGGGCACCCCGGCCCGGGCGGCCTCGGCGGCGGAATGACCTCCCACCGCCGGGTCGAAGGTGCCACCCACGAAGGCCGCGCGGGCCTGGGGGTAGAGCCCCGCGAGCTCGCCATGGGTGTCGAGCAGCAGGACCTCGACCCCTCCCGGGATGGCCTCGCCCTCCAGAGCGCTGCGCCGGCGCCAGGCCAGACCGCGACCCTCCAGCAGGGCGGCCACCTCCTCGAATCGCTCGCGATGGCGTGGCGCGAGGACCAACAACGGCCTTGGCGCGAGGGTTTCCCAGGC
>Ga0233425_10009248_pt1 | contig 12619 bp, 12 predicted proteins | sample Watercolumn_Towu_2_FD_181712 | JGI IMG/M metagenome (GOLD analysis project Ga0233425, IMG submission 181712) | Freshwater microbial communities from Lake Towuti, South Sulawesi, Indonesia - Watercolumn_Towuti2014_140_MG | ecosystem: Environmental > Aquatic > Freshwater > Lake | place...
GCACCGGTACCACACCGACGTTTGGCTCTATAGTGGCGAAGGGATAATTGGCCGCGAGGGCCTGTTGTTTTTTTATCAATGCGTTGAACAGTGTAGACTTTCCCACATTTGGTAAGCCCACAATTCCTACCGATAGCATACAATCCCATATTTAGGTTAGCTAAGTTCACGGGTATGTGTCCCCAAACCTCCGCCTCCCTATTACCAAATACAATAACTTTTTCAATTATATCCTTAACTACGTCTATTTTGTTAGCTAAATCCAAGTTTTCTAGCATTTTCTTAGCCTCCGCGCACAAAGCCTCGATGCTAACTTGCCCTAAATTTAAGGACTCCGTTCTATTTTTAACTTCCTCCAACTGGTTCCTATATAACGTTTTCCGTTTGGCTGTATCACCCGTTAGCCCTCTATACTGCTCAAACTCCATTGCCCCGCTTCCATAGGCTTTTGCGTACCTTAGCTCTTCTTCCTCAACCTTAGAAATAAGTGATTCCAGATCCCTGATATTTGCCTGTTTAACAGGGTCATTAGTCATTTGGTATCGTAGCCATTCCTCCGCGTGCTGCCTTAGCAGAACAGTATTAGTTAGTAAGCGGACTAGCTCTTTCCAAAGTACGCCGTCAAGAACTACGGCATTAACCCCATCGGACTTACACTTTCTAACCGCTGGAAACTTTAAAATCCTTTCCGTACAACGATAGTAGAAGTTGCTGTGATTAACGCCGTCCCCAACCCGACGATTGCCACACTCACAGTAAACACGGCCGGAAAGTAGATAGTCATACTTGCGGTTTTTGCGGACCACGTAACGCTTATTTTCGTCTAAAATTGCCCGCACTCGATTAAACAAATCACGGTCCTCAAGAATTACAGGAACATTAAAGGGAATCCATTCTTCCTTAGATCTTTTAATACGACTGTTCCTCTTTATTTTGCGGTAGACCACGTTTTTAATTGGGTGCTTAGCCACAACTGCTTCTGACTTGTTGTAATAAGCAATGCCGGTAATATAGGTTTCGCAACGTAGAAGTCTCAAAAGGGGACCCTTTGTCCAATGATCGCTCTTACCTTTTCTCGGCATTATCCCCAGTGTATGTAGTTTTCTAATAACCTCTCTTAAAGGTAAACGTTCATTACCTACCCAACCATGTATCATTCGCACAATTCTAGCCTCAGCGTCATTTACAACCCAATGGGTTGGTGTCGTATCGGTCTTTTTTATGTAGTTCCAGCCATACAGAGCCCCACCATTTACCACTAGACCGTTACGAGCCTTATAAAGCTTCCCACGCCTCATTCTTTCGGCAATCTTTACCCTTTCGTACTCGTGGAAAACTCCCTGCATAGCCTGCATAACTCTTTCCTCCGGCGTTTCGGCCTTTATGTCATGTAAGGTTACAAACTTAATGCCTCTATCAGTCAGCTCTTCTAGAACTATCTCTTGGTAAGCAAAAACCCTAGAAAGTCGACCTCGATCATAAACATATAAAACAGTAAACTTCCCCTCTTGTGCTGCGTCTCTCATAGCGTCAAGACTTGGACGTTGTAGAATTTCACCGGTCCAGCCGTCATCTACAAAAATATTTTCTGGTTGGAGTATATTTCCATCACCTTTGATTCTTTCCTTGATCTCCGCCAGTTGGGATTCTATTGTTTCTAACTCCTCTTGACGATTTGTTGAAACTCTAGCATACAGGGCTGCGGTTAGCGGTTGCGAAGAATTAATTGAATTAGTAACATTAATTTCGGATAGCGTCATAGTTATCTAATCAGAGGCTAAGTGTTGCAACGCGGCCTCTGATTTTTATTCTTTTTGTTTTTCGTTAAACATTCCGGCGAGTTTTAAGCTACTTATCCTCCAAACCTTACCGAATTTAATGGCTGGTATCCGGCCTTGGTTAGCCATCCGGTAAACGGTAGTCCTGTCCAGTTTCAATCTTATAGCAACCTCCGCAACCGTTAAATATTCCTCGCTCGACTGGTCCATAAACCATTATGGTCTCGTTTGTTTTGGGCTGTCAAGTATCGTTTTGTTATGTTCTACTAGGCATTGGTCACTTGGAGACGTAAGGTTCGCCAGCGCAAGCGAAAATATCCGGTCATACGCCATCTGTAACTTCCTTACGCTCTCATCATTTCCTAGGTAATTAAACTTAACTAGCGGTAGCAGTACCTTTCTCATACGCCACCCTCCGAAAACTCCATAGCTAGCTCTTGATCCGACTTCGACTGGGACGAAGCGTCACTATCATCACTAACATCACTTTGGTTGATTTGGCCTGGTTGCGGGTTAAGTGAACTTAGTGACAAAGGTGATGTCTCCAGTCCGTACCTCTCTGAAAGATACTTTATTTGATCATCATTTCTAACAATTTCGGGATAGCCGCCGGTGCTCCTTCTTGTCCTAAAACCAAAATCCCTAATAATCCTGCCTATCTTTTGGGATGAGGGCTTAAATTTTTCGTCCTCTAAATCTAAAATAACGGCTCTAGCTACGTCCTTAACTGTCACTTTGTGATTCTGCCTAAAGAGGTCTGCTAACTTGGTGAAAACGAGGGCCTCAAGCTCGGACCCTCTGTCCGTAATTAACTGACCCTGAAATTCCTTAGCGTAATTAATAAGGCTTTCCTCAACTTTTGGATCTTCCACCACTTCCAATAACGGGAGTAGAGTTTGCCTTAATCTTGGTTCAATACCGATAAGCTTTGACGATTTATCCTCTGTTGCAATTCGACGTAGATTTCGGAAACGGTACATCAATAGCTTGTTCCTTAGACTCTCCGCCTCCTGCCAAAAGGACTCCGGCAACATCACCGGCAAATCCTTTCTGGTGGTTTGTTTCATCAGGACAGTAATAATCCGACTTTCCAATGCCTGATCTTTGAACCTCTTTCTAGTGGAAAATACTTTAGGTGAAAAGGTCTTATATGCTTTTACCTCCCTTGTCTTGTCACCCTCAACCCGAAGTACTACCATTCCCTTTTCGTAGCCGTTGTTAAGAATTTTAACCAAGACGGAATAAAGGTCCGACTCTTTATCGTCAAAGTCCATCTCGTTAAAGACCATTGTTCCTTGGAACTCCTCAATCATCCTAAATATGGGCGAAGGCGTAACGGCGCCAGCGATAAAAATGGGCCGGTAGCACAAGGAACCGACTGTCTGAATAAACCTTGTCTTGCCAGTCCCGTAATCGCCAAGAGAGCGTAGGTATGGAACAACCGAACACCGATCATAAACCCAACTCATTAAGACGTAGTGTGCTGTTAGCTTTTCATAAAATGGGTGAACGTCCACGTATTTGTGAATAAAGGTGGTTATATCGTTGATCAATTCCAGCTCTGACGTGTATTCGACTGCTTGCGAAGGTAAGAGTACAACACCATTGTCAATTAACGACGATGGGTTGGGGATCAATTTGGTACCGTCCTCAAGCTCTAAACTCTCGTAGGTGCTAGGCTTACCGTCACTTAGTAAGTAACCAATAAACTGCTTTTCTGGGACCAAGAATGGGTCAAACACCTCCTCATAAATGGCGTCAACAGTCTGGTAGGCGGACTTCTGGATTATCCTCTGCTTGTTTTTAACTCCTTCGTTCATAATTCCAACAACCCCCTTTCCACCAGTGCATTTATTTTCCGGTCTAACGGCACCAGATAGGTGTCCCGAATACGCACGGCCTCTGCGTGTTTGCCTTCGAGCCGTAACTGGGCATAACAAGCCGTCCATTGTCCACTTTGGTCCAAGAGCCTTAGCAAGTTAGCTGCAAAGAAGATCAATTTTTTTGCCAATGTGAGTTCGTTTAAATCTTCCATATTTCTAAGCACCTGAGTGGATACGTGTCTTTAGCTCATTGATGTTTTCTATTAGGTCTCTTGCGACTATCGTCGTCTTTCTGTCCCAGTAGTCACCCAGAGCTTGTTCCGCTTCAAAATTCGGATCATCGAAAACAAATGTCACAAATTTACCCGACCCTTTTTCTAGTCGTATCAATGGGAAACCCATAGTCTTTAAAATGACTGCCTGGTAAAAATCTGAAAGTTTTATTTCTCTTAAATTTTCCATAAATTTTTTACATTGATTACAAGGCTAAAACTGCCGCCGTTGGGTTTGCAACAATTAGAATAAATCAGGAAATAAAGGGTAATCTAACCAGCAAATCGTCTGGTCTGGTGGTTAAGAGAGCGGTTTTTGGAAGTCCTCAAGTGATTTAACAAAGCGGTAATAATACTTAGCCAGATCCACGGGCTCGGGAGCCACGTCAGAAAATGCCTCACTTTCCTCTGGAATCAGACCCTCTTTTTTATAGCTTTCTATCATTAATTCTATTTTCTTAACCATGCTTGACCATGAGTTAATCCCATCTTGCTTATATATCCAAGCTATTTGTCCCCAAAATAACGTTTTATCGTTTCTTTTTATTATCCGGCGTACAGGTAACCGGTTTTGAATTATCCTTACCAGTTTTTTATTTTTATCAATCCACTTTTTAAGTTCATCGATAGTTACCTTTTGAGTGAAATAGATGGATGGATAACTTGTTATTCTCATTAATTTCCTGGCTCTTGTAATCGAAGGTGAAGACAAAATACTTGATAAAGTCTTTAGCTCTTCTTCTTTTATTGGTTCGTAGTCTGGTATATGAACCTGTATAGGAATTGTTTTGGGTGGGACGAGTATCACATTATGAACAATGGCTGTAACAATGGATAATTCCCACTCTTCCGTGAGACGAAAGTCGACAGCAATTTTTTTGGACTCGTCTAAAATTGTATGGGCTATATCAGATCCAAAACCTGACAATAATTTTATTATTTGGATTGAACTTGGATTTTTCGGATATTCAACCGGTACCGTAATACCCACCTGCTGCCGTATCTCCAAAATCCTCTTGTTAAATTGCCTATGCCAAGTTAATAATCCCGCGAGTATAAAATCATTTTTATCGTAACCCCTTCCCGACTCCGTAATCTCTGGAGAAAAGTGCAAATCCAACCTATGCTCAAAGTCTTGGAAGACTAAATCATGCGCAATTTCATTTTCCATCTTAAATTTATCCTGATACTGCAAAAGCCCGCTTACACGGGCAGATAAAGCAATTTTAACGCTGTGCGATTCGTTTAACAAGATCCTTGTGGCTTTAACAAGTGGGGATCTTTATAATGAATTTATAACTTAATAAGTGCCTAAACCTTGCTAACACAAGGCATGGCCTACAAATCCATTGCGACATAGAAACGGGCATCCGTTTCACTATCATGTCGCAGTGGTTACTCCCGAAAGGGAGTAGGCGGTTCCGAAAGGGCTGCCGGTGAGCGGGTGTCCATTTTGTTCCCCGTAAACCAAGTTAAAACCGCTGCGACAATATGAACGAAAAATTTAATACGTGGTCCAAGGACCAGTTAATTGATGAGGTAGTTAAGCTTCGGAAGCGCAAGAAGTATGGTCTTGTGTGGGAAGAAAAGCCGGAAGATGTTGTTGAGCAATGTAAACAAGAGCTCCCTGTTTTAAAAGAAGTCAAAAACAAAGCCATAAGCAAGGATGCTGGCGGTCCCGTAAATATCCTCATAGAGGGAGACAATTACCACGCGCTTTCGGTCCTTAACTACACCCACAAAGGTAAAATCGATGTTATTTACATTGATCCCCCATACAACACAGGTTCCCGTGACTGGAAATACAACAACAATTTTGTGGATATAAATGACACCTACAGGCACAGTAAATGGCTTTCCATGATGAGACACCGACTAGAATTAGCCAAGAATCTTTTAAAGAAAGGCGGCGTTTTAATTGTAACCATTGATGATAACGAATCCTGCACACTGGGTCTCCTATTAGAGGAGGTATTTCCAAACAAAGAACGTGCCACGGTTGTAATCAAATATAACCCAGCGGGCACAGCAAGGAACGGATTCTCCAGAAACCACGAATATGCCTACTTCTTGTTAGACCGCGGTCAGGAAATAGAAAAGAAACCTGCTCCTAGCGATGTTAGGGACCAAAATTTGAGAAGACACGGTAACGGAGCGAAAAGAACGGACAGCCCAACCATGTTCTACCCCATATACGTAAGCAAGAAAACTCTCAAGGTAATAGGCGTTGGTGATGTACCACCTGACAACTTCCACCCTAAGAATCAAATGTCTACTCGTGGAAACGTATATGAAATTTGGCCGCTAGATAACAGCAACAAGGAAAAGCGCTGGTATTACGGAAAGGAACGGGTTAAAGAACGTGGTGCTCAAGAACTTAGCTGCAAATGGGTAAAAGATAGACTTCATGTTTACTTTCATACAGATAATCTATCGGAACAAAAATATCAAAGTGTGTGGGTTGGTAGCGAATACGACTCTGGTGCCCACGGCGGCTCTTTGGTTAGAGACATAGTTGGACATGAGTTCCCGTTTCCAAAATCCTTATACGCGGTCCGCGACTGTATAAATTCAATAGTTAGAAAGAAAAGTGATGCGATAATAATCGACTTTTTTGCTGGCTCTGGAACAACAGGCCACGCTGTTCTACAGCTTAACAAAGAAGACGGAGGCAAAAGGCGCTTTATACTTTGCACGAATAACGAAAATAATATTGCCCAAGATATCTGTTATCCACGATTGAAAAACGTTATTTCGGGTTACAAAATGCAAAATGGTGAAAGTGTAAATGGTCTGGGTGGAAATCTTAAATATTTCTGTACGTCATTCGTAGCCGCGGAACCTACAGATAAGAACAAAGAATCGTTAACAAAACAGGCAACGGAAATGCTTTGTTTACGCGAGGATACCTTTGATCCGGTTAAGGAAACTCGCAATATAAAGGTCTTTAGAAACTCCACAAAATACACGGCAATTGTCTTTGACGAAGAAGAAATTCACACACTCAAAAAAGAAATTACAAAAATCGGAGGAGTTTGGAGCGTGTATATTTTTTCCCTTAGTGATGACACCTTTGACGAGGAGTTTACGGATATGAAAGAAAAGGTAACGGTGTCGCCCATCCCCGAATCAATTTTACGAGTGTATAGACGTTTGTTTAAGTCGTAGAAATGAACTTTAGACTGACAAAATATCAAGACGAAGCTGCCAAAGAACTGTTGGAAGACGCCAAAAGGTTACTTCAGCAAACTGGCAACAAGAAGCTTATTTTTAAGGCACCTACAGGATCGGGTAAAACTATAACAATGGCCGAATTTTTAACCCGTTTTGCTGATGAACACGACCACCAACCTTGTGCCTTTATTTGGACAGCACCTAGGCAACTGCATGAACAAAGCAAGGATAAACTGGAGAGTTATTTTGAAAATACTAGAGCCTTTGAGTGCTCATATTTTGAAGGTCTTAAGGACCGTCAAATAGGCGAAAATGAAATACTTTTTTTCAACTGGGAAAGTATTAGGCAGGAAAATAACATTTATATTCGCGAGAACGAGCAAGAAAATAACCTTTCTATTGTCATTGAAAGAACAAGGGATGCTGGACGATCTATAATCCTAATAATTGACGAAAGTCACTATCACGCTCAAGCAGAAACATCACAAGAACTTATAACTGCATTATCCCCTAACCTAACAATCGAAGTCTCGGCGACGCCAATAATGCAGAACCCAGATAAGTTAGTGGCTGTGGATATAAGTGACGTGAAATCCGAAGAAATGATTAAAAAGGCCGTAATACTTAATGAGAATTTTGAAAACGTCCTAAGCCGTGGGCGGACCGAAACCATAAAAAGCAAGCTAGCTAATAGTACAGACGATGTGGTATTACAGGAAGCCCTCAACAAGCACCAAGAGCTTGCCCAAGAGTTTGCCACAGAGAAGATTAACGTCAATCCCCTGCTCTTGATCCAATTACCGGACCGGCACGGTCAAGCTGACGACGATAGACAGAAAGCCATTGTTAGAACCCTAAAAGACAAGCATAAAATCAGCATAGAAAACGGGAAGCTTGCTATCTATCTTTCCGAAAACAAGGAAAACCTAGAAAATCTAAAAAGAAACGACAGCGACGTAGATGTCCTTATATTCAAGCAGGCGATTGCTCTTGGCTGGGACTGCCCACGAGCGCAAGTCTTAGTCCTATTCCGTGAGTGGCACAGTCCAATTTTCTCCATCCAGACACTAGGCCGCATTATGAGGGTCCCAGAGCCGGAATGTGGTTATTACGAGAGTGATAAATTAAATTACGCCTACGTCTACACTAATATTAACGACATTGAAATTAAGCAGGACATTGGACGAGATTACGTAATCATCTACACAAGTTACAAAGATACCAAGATCAAAGATATACAACTAACATCGGTCCACAGTAAACGCTATCGTGAACAAACACGCCTTAGTCCGCTCTTTACTAAGATATTTCTTGAGCAAGCCGATGCGATGGGTCTCAGCGACAAAATTAACAGAAAAGATCAGCATGTACGCCCTTCATTTATTTCTGACTGGAAAGCAGAAAACATCGACACTATTGCTGGTACTCACCTACAGGGCAATATTAAGCTAAGCGAAGTAAGTGACATTGACCTCCAGCGACTATTTGATTACTTTTCGCGCAAAAACTTATCGCCCTTTCACCCAGAAGACCGATCCGTTGGGAGGATAAAGGAATCTATTTACCAATTCTTTGACAAAAAGTTAGGTATGGATAAACTCAGCAGTTTTAGAGAAATAATAAACACTGTTTTAAGTGAGGATAACCAGACACTTTTTGAGAGGGTAATAAGCGAGACTAAACGGGCATACGTAGCCCTTACCGAAAAGAGAGAAAGAGAACTAGTAGTAGAGGCTTGGAACCTCCCGCAACGCCTTGTTTTTGATGAAAGATATACAGAAATAGACGTAAAAAAGGCCGCAATGAAACCTTTCTACTCTAATGAAAACTGGCAATCAGAAAAGGCGTTTATTGACTACTTAGAGAAATCAAACAACGTATTGTGGTGGTTTAAGAATGGTGAACGGGACGCTACTTTCTTTGCTGTCCCTTATAAAACAGGCAAATACTGGTCCCCCTTCTATGTTGATTTCGTAGTTATGACGAAAGACGGTCAGATTGGTCTGTTTGACCCTCACGGCACCCACCTATCTGACTTCAACACAAAATCGGAAGGACTTAAAGCGTATATTGCCGAAATGAACAAGAAAGGGCATAAGATGCTCGGCGGTATTATCGCTAATACCGACCCAAATAAATATCAAGGCCAATGGCTGGTCTACGATGGAGAGGGAAAAGATGTTGAAAATATTAACAGTAAAAACTGGAAACCCATAAATATCTGAGGTCTTTCGTCTACACCTGCCCATAACCCACTATGGAACCATATAGATGCCTCAAAGAAGAGAGATACTATATAGATCGCTACGATCTAGCTACCATCAAGGAATGTATCTCCTACTACAACGGGTTTATTGATAAGTTTAGGAAAAGTCGTAACAACGAAGAGTTTAAAAAATACACTGATAAGCAATTTGCTGATGAGGTAAATAGAACCATTAGTCTGGCAGTCAACGTCCTAAAGGGGGCTCGTTACCAATACAAAGCTGAAACTATCAAGGAATGGGTAGAAAGGGATAGGCTAACTCAGGAAAAATATAACAACGCCGCCCCACCACAAAGTATCCTCTGTAAAGTGTGCGGCTCCCCTACAAAGGTTACTTCCAAGGATATAATGGACCCGTTTAACGCTGACGCTAAGGTTTTGTTCATGTTTGAGTGCGTCAACTGCGGCAAACGGCAAGCCATCTACGAAGACGGGACCGAATTGGTCAACGAGCCTCCAAAATGCCCCAAATGTGACTACTCGCTCAAAATAGACATGAAGCATAATTCTAAACGGGACACTTTAACCACAATCTCTAGTTGCCCGAACTGTAAATATACAGATAAAGTAGTCGACGATTTTAAAAAATCCCAAAAAGATCACCAATTAGAGGAAAAGAAGGACCGAGAATTGCTCGATAAATACAGGGGTGAATACGTTTACTCGGAGAAAGACGGCCAGTCATATATGCGAACAGTAGAGCAGATCAAGATACTTACTGACGGGTGGAAGGAGCAAGAAAAGAAAGAAAAAGACCCTGCATATCAGGCTGCCATGAAACTCAAGAAGTTAAGCGTAGTTGGGCTAGAAAAGATCTTGGCTGAAACAATGAAAAAAGAAGGTTATATAAAGCTGACTCTGGAAAAACCGGAGATCGATAAGCACGTGGTTGTACACTTTACGGTCCAAGACTCAAACACCAAAAGAAATGAAAACGACAGTATCCACAACCTGCAAAAGCTAATTAAAAAAGCGCTTGAAGGCGCTAATTGGCGACTAATGACTGATGGCGTTATCTATCGTTTAGGCTTTCTTTCTGGAAGGTTAAAGGGTTATGAGCGTGAGGAGGACCTGATAGGTATTACTAAAAATAGGGAAAAATTATAAACTCTTATTTACCGCCAAATTGACTAAAACATCGTAGTTTACCCCGCCCTTAACCTTAGTTGCATCCTGATATATATCTGCACGTAAACCCTCACCGAGTTTGCTGAACAGCTTCTTGGTATCTTTATTAGACACAACTGTATACATACCGTTTCCTAATTCTTTATTAAATTGCTTCGTGATACCCTTCAAAGATGGGTTGTGGCTAATGAAATTCCCAACTAAGTACTCCACAAGGACACCTTCAACCTCCTTTTTTGCATTTATATATAAAGATGTTTCGTGAGAGACTTTAACCAATTTACAGTTGTTGCTTAAAGGGTATTTTGTCCAATAGAGAAAGTCTAAATCTTTATCGTAACTTGGTACCCATTTCTCTTTTTCCGCAATGACTGGAAGATTATTAATTGTTTTTTCGAACACGGCTTGTCCCATATTTAATGACCCTTCCTTTCCCACTCTACTGTCTCATTTTGATTCACATACCAAATCGAAGGAGTCCAGCTAAGCAAGGCGGTTTTTATAATATAAACTTTCTCTGACGATACAAACAGAGGCACTTTACACACATAAATCATACCTCCCCGCCCATGTCCAATAATCTTGTAGTAAGTCCTTTTATCCCAGATTTTTCTCACCTTTCCCCTCTTTTTAATATCGCGTGAAGGCCCTTTAGTAATAGTGTCGGGATCAACTAGTGTGCTTTCTATTTTGCTTAGACTACTTTTATTATACAAGTACAGATGCTTAGCACAATGCCTGTCGTAATTATCCTTTTCGAATCTAAAAAGGATCCCGTCTTTTCCGATGCATTCCAGAGCACCATCATTCGCAACTTTCATTCAAAGGCAAAATCAAAACAAATACGTAAGTATTAGGATAGAAGATGGGCAGACTATCTCTAACTGAGATAATTATAACGTAATTGCTGAGAATATATTAAATGGTTAATCCTCTGCCTCTAACATTCCCTTAAATCTTTGTTTCCTATATTTCAGATTGAGACACCTAAAGCAGCCTATTTTCTCCTGCGAAGCCTGTTTGTAGATAACCCCGACCCTACGCCCACATTGTGGGCAAACAAACCATAGCCTTTCTCCCCCAAGCCTCGTCTTTGTGGTTGTAAAGTCTAAATCTAAGCCAAGAACCTCAACCTTACCTTCCAAGAGTCGTAATTTAACTTCCTTACTCGCCTGACGGACCAAATCATTAACGTTAATCTTTTGGTGACACTCAACTGTTTGAAAAACTCCTAAATCATTTGGCGTCATTGATTTTCTCTCCGTTATTAGACTGTACAATCTGGTTTTGACCAACCACTGCCGTTTGAGTCTTAATATTTACCTGCATAGGTGGTTGTTTGAGCATTCTTAGGGTCTGAAGGGCGGTTAAATAGTGCCGGTTTGCCCGATCAAGTTCTTTACTCATTACGTTAAGAAACCCCACGCCATCGTGGGTTATTGTTCCATTAGACAAATAACCGTTTATCCGCCGCTGTATTTCTAGGGTACGGATGTAGCTTATAACCATAAGTTCCGCTGTTGCCTTTTCACTAGGAGTAGTGCAATTAAATTCCCCTTGTACCTTCCGCATCAGATCTATACCAAAAGTCCTGTATTGTTCGTCCACAGCTATAGACAGCAGTGGACCTTTTTCAAATTCAAATGTAGTTAAGGCTTTAAAGGCGTTTGCTGACGGCCCCACCTCCTGTTTCCCCTCCTTAATGTCATAGTTTTTCCTCAATTCCCTAAACACAGAGTCGGGGTCCGAAAGCAAGCTGCAGGTCTTAACGCTTTCAATCACTTCCTCCTTTGTTTTAACAGGTATAAGTTCTCTCTCCGTCTTATTTTCTACTGGTTTCACCTCTGAAACTTCGGGTTTAAGTGCTTTCTTCGTGTTCTCAACATTCAACATGGGTTACCCCCTCCTTCAATAACAGAAACTGCCGTGGGAGCTTTGGAGTGAACGATTCTACCTAAATTGTCTCTTTGGATAATGTTTCGCTCTTTTCTGGGGTTGGGGATGAGAAACCTAAACTTAAAGTCTAAATATGAGTTAACGTGGTGCGTATCCCACAACTTAACATTAACTTATGATAACAGAAAGCTAACGAAACCTAATGAGCAGGTAGGATCGTAGAAAAAGAAAACGCACTTGCAGGATAAACCTTTCAAGTGCGTTCGATCCAAGGGTAGTTTT
>Ga0233425_10009249_pt1 | contig 12617 bp, 14 predicted proteins | sample Watercolumn_Towu_2_FD_181712 | JGI IMG/M metagenome (GOLD analysis project Ga0233425, IMG submission 181712) | Freshwater microbial communities from Lake Towuti, South Sulawesi, Indonesia - Watercolumn_Towuti2014_140_MG | ecosystem: Environmental > Aquatic > Freshwater > Lake | place...
AATATTTTTTGTGGCACAGGTATTGCCTTAAAGACTGCCGTTTCCAGATCAATATTTGGCAAAAAAATCAAGGCGAGGAGGAAAAGAAAATGAAAAAGTGGATTATGGTATGTCTGATCATCGTGGGTATGGTTCTGCCCGGTCTGTGTTTAGCCCAATCCGGGTCAGGGACTGTAGCCGACACCAAGGGGTTTGTGCCACCCAAACCTAATCTTGAATATCTGGGGAGATGGTCCGTGGATCTGGTGGCTCCGATTTGGGAGCTGGGTCAGACCTCCGATTTAGGACGCAGGCGAATTATCCCGATTACCGGTGGTACCTTTAATGGTCCAAATTTTAAAGGAAAAATTTTGAACAACGGGGCCGATTGGCAGATCGTCACTAAAGACGGACTGGCTATTATTGACACCCGATATCTTCTGCAGACCGATGATGGGGAGTATGTCTACCTTCAGACCAAGGGTTATCGTTTCGGACCGCCGGAGGTCATGGCCAAAGTAGCTAAAGGCGAGGTTGTGGATGCCAACCTTTATAATTTCCGTATTACCATGCAGTTTGAGACCAGCTCCAAAAAGTATGATTATCTCAATAGGTATATCGGGATCGCCTTTGCCATGAGGTTAGGAAATGCCGTTGTCTATGATGCCTATTTGGTAAAATAGGGGTTAATTCTCATCCGGAAATATTCTTTCCGGATGAGAACGCACGGCTGACGGCTTTTCTCAATGTCCAGAAACCCTTATAAGTAGGGTTTCTGGACAGAACTCCAAAACAAAATCCAGGTGTTTGCATCCAGAAAATCGATTTCCCGAATGCAAACGAGTTACAGGGGAATATCCACTAATATTTTCAGAGACCCTTTCCTGGCCGCCTGCTCGAAAGCGTTTAGGACCTCAGAAAAGGGGTATCGGGCCTGGATGAGTGACCGGACCTCCACCAGGCCCTGTTCCAGAAGCCTCAGGGCCGGGGCGAAAGGGCCACAGCGGGAACCGATAAGGGTGATTTCATCGACGACGACCGTGGTCAGGTCCGCCTCGATGGGTCCATGGTAGGTGGACTTTAAGACGATGGTACCCCGGGGTCGAACCATTCGCCTGGCCGCCTGGAATCCCTCCATGCGGCCTGTCGCTTCGATAACGACATCAGGCTGATCTTCGTTAAACGAGTTCGCTAAGGCCGTTCGAATACCCTTTTTTTTCAGGATTTTGAGCTTTTCTGGGTAACGACCGACAACCAGCAGATCACAACCGGTGAGTTTCAGGACCTGGGCGCACAACAGCCCCAGTTTCCCATCACCCAGCACAATCACACGATCAGTCGGTCTGATATGAACCTGCTGGAGGATTTCACAGGCCGCGGCCAGGGGTTCGACGAAAACGGCTGTTTCATCCTCCAAAGAATCGGGGACCGGCAAAAGGTTGCAGACAGGCAGGGTTAAGTATTCGGCGAAGGCTCCGGATCGGCCGGAGATCCCCAGGGTTGTTCGATTGGGACAATGGGTTGGCCTTCCGGATCGGCAGATTTGGCATTCTCGGCAAGCAGCGTTGATCTCCCCGACTACCCGGCGCCCTTCCCACTGTTCCCCTCCTGGGGCCTGTTCCACGATGCCAACGAATTCATGGCCCGGGATTCCACGGAAGTTCATATAGCCTTTGATCAATTCCAGATCGGTGTTGCAGATGCCAGCCGTTCGGACCCTGATCAGGGCTTCACCCGGTCCGGCCACAGGCTTCGACCAATTTTTTTCCAAAGTCAATATCTGATCAAAAATCAAGGCTTGCATCCATACTTCTCCTTTTGGGTCGGATCAGACCACCTTGGCATTCCCGCTAGTCGATACTATTCTAAAAAAAGAAAGGGGAATGAATTTTCATTCATCCCCCTTTCTGGTTATCAGACAGTCTTGAATGACTAGATGGCCTTTACATTAACAGCAGCGGGACCTTTTTTGCCCTGCTCGATATCAAAGCCAACCCGCTGGCCTTCTTGCAAGGTCCGAAAGCCCTGCATATTGATGGCGGAATGGTGAACAAAGACATCCTTATCCTGACCATCCACTTCAATAAAGCCAAAACCTTTGTTTTCGTTGAACCACTTAACGCGTCCTTCCGGCATAGTCTTATCCCTCCTCTTGAAGTATTTCTCAAGTTGGGATACAACACGCCTAAAAACAAAGGCATCCGAAGAGATATTCTCCGATGCCCGGGCCCGTCGAATAGTTCACCAACTTCGACCGTCACCAACACCTTACTGGGTCGGTGGCGGATTTATTAGGATGAATTATAGGTGCAGGAAATAAGCAAGTCAAGGTCTTTTTATCAATTCTTACTATTTGTTCGCTCCTGGTCAGTTTGGATAATAGGCCCTAGTATGACTGAAGATGCGGAGTTTACGTTATAGTACCATTGTTAGAGACGGAAATCTCGATTTCCTTCTTTTGAGGGTGTTCGGTAAAACATTTAATCGTTCCGAAAAACGATTCAGATATTTTAGGGTTGGTTACTGTAAACCGGTAATGACGACCAGGGATGATGACGGTTACTTGAATGGTGATTTTACCTTTAAGATTATTCTCAATCTCTTTGATCTGAAAAGGGTTCCCCGTGGTTAGGATAAGGATAGTCCTTTCCCTCGGCCGGGTTTCATGTCCTTGAATTCGGATAAAAGGGGTCGGGCGACACTCAATAGGCGGGCCGGACTTTCCCTTTAAGATGGAGTGAAGCCGTCGGTATTTGAGGGTCGTTGCTGTACAGGGTGGCTGTTTTCCAAACCGGCCCTTTGACGCCTATTAAATGAATGGTTAAGGTGACTTTTCCCTCTCCTCCGGGAGAGATGGCCTCATCATAGTGGGCCACTGAACACCCTCAGCCGGGTCGGATGTCTTTTATTTCTAGACTTGACGTTCCGTTGTTTTTAATTACAAAATCATGAGAGACCATTGACCCTTCCACTACTTCTCCAAAGTCAAATTCGGGGGCCGGGATGTGCAAGACCGGGGTCAAGGGGGTGGAAAAGGCTAGGCCAGCCCAACAGAGACCGCAAATGATCATGAGACCTTTTCGGATTTTTTTATTCATGGAGGCTACTCTCTTATTCCCTAGGGATTGTTTTATTTCTGAAAAGACAGTAGGTCCGGTCTATTCCCTTGTCAAGTAAAAACCTGAGGTCAGTCCAAGCACTGGAAGACAATGTCTCGCTTTAGGCAACCCAAAGGGACTCCAGATAGGGGACGGCGTTATCGTCAATTGAGAATAATGGACGATTTTTTTCGAGATTCCAAGGAACAAAATAGGCTAAGTCATGGAGCATTTCCCGGTCGGAAGACCGAATATGGAGCTGTCCCCAATCTTTGATATCCTGAATTATTTTGACGATCCGTTTATCTAAGTGGAGATTCTGATTCAGAAATTGAAGGCCGGCATTCTGTTTTAATTGGTAAGTGGCCTCCTCCCAATGAATGGCCTCGATTTTTCTCCTCAAGATATAACCATTCCCCCGGTCTTTAAGCCAGAGAAGGGGAGGATTGACCTTTAGCTGGGTCTGACCGATCCTAAGTCCCCGAGCCTTCCTGCTCATTTTTTGAAGAAGACCTTTTCTTGTTTCGACTTCCCGCAACAGGCTGGGTGTGGTTCTTTCAAACATATACCCCTGTTGTTCGAACCAAAATTCTCGAAGACGAGTGGGATCGAATCCAAGATCCAGAAGATCGGCAATAGTCAGTTTAAGCGGTTCGCTTCTCTTGTTGTCAGCCATCCATTGTTTTAAAAATGGTCTTTGATAGAGAGGCAGTTTTTCGATGGCCCGGGTCGAATCATTTTTTATTTTAGGCGGTAAAACCTTCCAAAGATGTTCCTCCCCAGAAAGTTGGAAGTCATCTCTCTCTGGATCAAAATTGAAGGGTTGGATAAAAAGAGCGCGGACTTGAGGAGAGAGAGAAAGCTGTTCCAACGACTCGCCTCCGGTATACCCTACCAATTCCTGGATTCGTCTCTGAAAACCTAATAATTTTGTTGTGAATTTGGTAAACATAAATCGCATCAGCGGGGTGGCCCGTCCGGTTTCCAGCTCCTTTTGGAAGAGCCGTTCCAAAGCCCGGTAGATATCTTGAAACTCTTCGATTGTTCTTCGGACCATTAATTCGTTATCCCTCATCTCAATGACTGGTCTCTTTTTTTCCAGATTAAAGATCAGTTTGGGCAGTTTGAGTTTTATGAGTTCTTTTTTAAAAATGGAGGGGTTATACACCATATAATGTCCCCGGTCTAATCCTTCGGGGACCTCTATCAGGGCCTCTAAGGGAAGCCAGCCCAGTTTGGTGTATAGGTCAAATGTCGGGTCTTCCGGAGGGATAATATTATCCAGGAGTCCCAATGTCCCTTTCGTTTCCACGAAATCACGAAAGACCTGCAATATCCTGTTACCGAGTCCTTTCCCCCGAAATGAGGAGGCGACTTCAACATAGACCAAGTAATAACAGGGTAATGGTTTGCGCAGGTAAAGCATATTTAAATAAGCCAGGACGTCCCCTGAAGGGGTATTGACTTCGAAGACCTGAAAGGGTTGATCAGGGCCATTAGCCTTAAATTGGTTAATTCGGGTGCCTTTGACTGTGGAAAAGGTCAGGCGGTCGAGATTATTAAATAACCGGCCGGAGGGGGCCGGATTCGATTCCGGAGACGGTTGTTCCCAGGTCATTTGGATTAAGGCCAGGGTTTCTTTAAGACCAATACCGGCTTCTTGGAATTTTTTTTCAATCTGACCGGATGTAAGGAAAAAAGAATTAGTTTCCATACCAGAACGCTCCAAAATTATCAGGGCTGTTTAACCCCTATTTCAAAGGATTTTTTTCGTTTGACCTGATTTCTCTTAAAGACGGGCGAAGTCAATTCGCTCACCCCTCTGAAATGCCGGCCAAGATTCAGCTAAGAAATACCAAAAAAAAAGCCTTGGGAAGGCCCAAGGCTTAAGATAACCAAGGGCAGCGCTTTTGGCGACTGCCCCTTAGAATGGATTGAAAGGTTCAGACCCTTTAATCCGGGCAGTCGCCCAGACTAAAATAAAAGTAATAATAGTATCGGTTCATGGAATCGTCGCGTCTTAGGGTCTGGAAGAGGGATCTAAATAACAACTTCAAGATTTCCTTGTTAAAAAGGTTGTCCAGTTGGTGGCGGTGCAGGGAATTGAACCCCGGACACTGCGGATATGAGCCGCATGCTCTGACCATCTGAGCTACACCGCCATATTAATAAAAATAGCATGGTTGTGTGATTCTGTCAACCCTGTTGTCTGTTCAATTCATCCAGCCCTTGACTTTAGACTGAAACTTCCCTACTTTATTAGCCGAAAGAGAAGAATTATATTTGAAGGAGGAGGGAAAGGTATGGATCAAGGGCTGGTAAAACAGATCAATCAACGCCTTCAAGAAGAACTGCTGAAGAAGGAAATCGATCTGGTCCAATATGGTTGTAATGAGCTCGAACGTATTTTGGCAAAGCGCCATCAGGATATGGCTGCTTTGCTGAGCGATGTGAAAGGGCTGGCCCAAAAATACCAAAACCGCCTAAAAATCTTAAAGACTTCGAGGATTAGCTAATTATGTATGAACTAAAAATTATTACCCAGTTTGCGGCTGCTCATCACCTTAGAGATTTTAAAGGGAAGTGTGAACAACTCCATGGGCATAACTGGAAAGTGGAGGTTTTTGTCCTGGCCTCCCAGTTGGATTCGGCCGGACTGGTTCGGGACTTCGGCGAAATTAAGGCTGTCACCCAGGAGGTCTTAAATGGTTTAGACCATCATTATTTGAACGAGCTTCCTCCTTTTCAAGCCGAAAATCCCTCTTCAGAACACATTGCCCGGTATCTCTATGAGCAATTAAGCGACCGTTTGAACGACGGCCGGGCAAAGGTCAGCAAGATCTCGGTCTGGGAGTCCGATACTTCCTGTGCGACCTATCTGGGCGAATAGCTCCTTTAGGAAGGATAAAAAGTCCAGGGTTTCGGAGACCAGGGGAGGGATTTTCCTCATCCCCCATACCATTTAGTGTTACTCTTTGCTTATCCGCGTCACGCCATTCATGTAAGGTTGAAGGGCCTGGGGAATTAGAATACTGCCATCCTCCTGCTGATAATTTTCCAGGATAGCGACCAGAGTCCGTCCTACGGCCAAGCCTGAGCCGTTTAGGGTATGAACCAGTTCGGTTTTCGACTTTCCTTCCCGCCGAAAGCGGATATTGGCCCGGCGGGCTTGAAAATCCTCAAAGTTGCTGCACGAAGAAATTTCCCGATACAAGCCTTGCCCCGGGAGCCAAACCTCAATATCATAGGTCTTGGCTGAAGAAAAACCAAGATCTCCGGTGCAGAGACTGACAACCTGGTAGGGGAGGTTCAGGCGTTTGAGGACCTCCTCGGCGTTCAATAAAAGATTTTCCAACTCCCGATACGAATTTTCCGGAAGAGAGAATTTGACCAGTTCCACCTTGTTGAATTGATGCTGACGAATAAGGCCCCGGGTGTCCTTGCCGTGGGAACCGGCTTCAGACCGAAAGCAGGGGGTATAAGAGACATAATATTTAGGCAGATCCTGAGCCGCTAGGGTTTCCTGTTGATAGAGGTTTGTGACTGGAACTTCGGCCGTGGGGATCAAATAATAGTCCCATCCTTCCAGTTTAAATAGATCCTCACGAAACTTGGGTAATTGACCGGTCCCGGTCAGACTGGAGCTGTTGACCATAAAGGGAGGGAGGATTTCCATATAGCCGTGGCCCTGAGTATGGAGATCCAACATGAAATTGATCAAGGCCCTTTCCAGTCGGGCGCCTAAACCTTTATAGACGACAAAACGAGCCCCGGTCATCCGGGCGGCCCTTTCAAAATCAAGGATATCTAGCCCCTCTCCGATTTCCCAATGGGGACGGGGAGGAAAAGAGAATGGAGGGTTGCCGCCCCAGGAGCGGACCACCGGATTATCTTCGCTGCTATACCCGATGGGAACCGATTCATGGGGAATGTTGGGGATGGTTAATAATAAGGTGCTAAATTTTTGTTCGATTTGGGTTAAGGAATCGTCCAGTTCTTTGATTCGTCTGGAGACCTGACGCATCTCTTCAATGATTTCCGGAGCCTCTTTTTTTTCCTGTTTTAAGCGACCGATCTGGTCTGAAACCACGTTTCGACGATGTTTAAGGGTCTCTACCTCCAGAAGGATCTCCCGCCGTTCTTTGTCCAAGACCTCAAAAGCATCCCAGGGTAGATCCTGCCCCCGTAAGGATAAGCGGTCCTGGACCCAAGCCAACCGTTCCCTGATCAATTTTAAATCCAGCATGTCCTTTTCTCCTTTATCATTAGCCTACCATAAGTCCCCCACAGCGTCAATCCGGAATAAAAAAACGTTTGTTCGCTTTGGCAATATATGATAGGTTGATTGACTTTTGGAATTAAGGTCTTACTTTATCGAGAACTTCTAACCGGCCTCCGCCGGTCTATTTAAAAAATGACCACAACCCAATCCTCAAAAAGTATCTTTTCGGAAGTCATCGATTTTTTCGCCTCGGTAAAACTGGCCTTGGTCCTTTTAATCGTCCTGGCTATAACCTCCATCCTGGGAACTGTCCTGCCTCAAGAGGAACCCTTGGGATTTTATCAGAAGGCCTATAGCCCATTGGTTGTTAAGCTGATCGGCTTTTTTCAACTCTATGATATGTACCATTCTTGGTGGTTCCAATGGTTACTGTTTCTTTTGTCCGTCAATTTGATAGTATGCTCGCTGAAACGATTTTCGACGACGTGGAAAGTGATTATGGCCCCTCCCCGAGGAGTCTCCGAGTCATTATTCGAATCTCTGTCTTTTAAAAAGAAACTGTCTCTACCGGAAAACCCGCTTGATGACCGGGCCTATGTGTCCTCCCTGCTGGGAAACCGATTCGGCAAACCCGTTTCTCTGACCTCCGCCTCAGGAAAGGCCTTTTATCTGGAAAAGGGTCGATTCAGCCGTTTGGGAGTGTATGTGGTCCATCTGAGTGTTTTGATTATTTTTGCAGGGGCCATTGTGGGATCCTTTTTCGGCTTTAAAGGATTTCTGGAGCTGCGGGAAGGGGAAAGCCGGGACCGGATAGTCCTGAAAGGGGCTCAGGAAATTAAACAACTCGATTTTTCAGTTAAATTGGATCAATTCGCCCTGTCGTTTTACCCAAATGGGATGCCTAAAGAATATCGTTCCGACCTGAGCTTCTGGGAGAAGGGAAAAGAAAAAGAAAAAGCAGTCGTCATGGTAAACGATCCCTTCACCTATAAAGGCATCACCTTTTATCAATCCTCGTGGGATCAATATCCTCTCTCAATAAAATTGGCCTTAAAACGAGAGGGCCGAGAAACGGAACTACTGATTCCCATGGAGAAGAAAACCGCAGTGCCGGCCACTCCCTTCTCTCTCCAAGCGGTTCGCTATGTTAATAACCTTTCTAATCTGGGGCCGGCTTTAGGAATCATTTTATTTAAGGATCTGGAGAAAGTTGATCAGAGCTGGATACTGGCCGATCATCCCCAATTTCATGGCAATCGCTTAGGGGATTTCCATTTAACGGTTAAGGGTCTTAAAACCCGCTATGTGTCCGGTTTGCAAGTTAATCAGGATCCGGGGATCTGGTTTATCTGGATCGGTTCTTCGTTGATGCTTATCGGATTTGTGATTGCCTTCTATTTTTCTCACCAGCAGGTCTGGATCTGGATCCGGGAGACGAAGGATCATCAAGGAGAAACAAAGACGGACGTCTTGATCGGCGCCACCGCCCACAAGAATCGGGGGGCCTTGAACCTCAAGATGGAACAGTTAACCCGGAAGGTTTGAGGGTGATGAATATGAACAGTTCTTATTTGTTAAGTCTGGTTACCTTCGGCTATTTTTTTTCGGCCTTATTCTACCTGATCTCTCTGGTAATAAAAAAATCAGGGATCGGACGTTTAGCCACCGGGATCCTCTGGGCCGTTCTTGCTATTCATACCGGGGCGATCATTCTCCGATGGGTTGAGTCTTATCAACTGGGGATTGGGCACGCCCCCTTATCCAATCTCTATGAGTCTCTGATCTTTTTCGCCTGGACGATCGCCTTGATTTATGTTTGGATTGAATGGAAAATCGGATCAAAAACTATCGGGGTCTTTGCAACTCCTTTTGCCTTTCTGGCTATGGCCTATGCCTCTTTTTCGCCAAATATGAATGATCGCATCCAGCCTCTTCTTCCGGCCCTGCAAAGCAACTGGTTGATCGCCCACGTGGTCACCTGCTTCTTGGGGTACGCCGCTTTTGCCGTATCTTGCAGTGTGAGCATCATGTTCCTGATAAAGAAACCAAAAACCAGACTGACCAAAGAACAGCAGGGGCTCCTGGGCTACTTCCCGGAAATTGCCGTTCTGGATGATTTAATTTATCAAACCATTGTTATCGGTTTTTTGCTGCTGACCCTGGGAATCGCCACCGGGTCGATCTGGGCCCATTCGGCTTGGGGAACTTATTGGAGCTGGGACCCAAAAGAAACCTGGTCCTTGATTACTTGGCTGGTCTATGCCGCTTTGCTTCACGCCCGGATGATGAAAGGATGGCATGGGTCCCGCATCGCCTGGCTTTCAATCATCGGGTTTGCCTGCGTTCTCTTTACCTATTTCGGAGTTAATTTTCTTCTTTCCGGACTGCACAGTTATGGGGCGGCCTAAGGGCCGAAATCTCGAGGAAATTACTCTTCAAGGCCTAATCGTTTTTCCAGCCGGTTTAGATTTTCCCGATCCCCCAGGGCGACCAAGGTATCCCCTTCCTGAAGTTTGGCTTGGGATGAGGGATTAAAGATCATTTCCCCGGATTTCTTTTTAATGGCCACGACAATCAGATTATGATCCCGTCGAATGGCCGATTCCATCAGGGTGGTGTCTTTAATGTTCGAATGACTTCCGATGACCAGTTCTTCCATCTGTAAATCCAGATTGCGATTATGGACGGCCAGTTCAATAAAATCAATGACCGTCGGCCGTAAAATTGTGTTGGCCATCCGACGGGCGCCAATATCGTAAGGAGAAATGACCTTGTCGGCCCCGGCTCGGGTCAAATTTTTAATCGAGGATTCTTCAGCCGCTCGGGCCAGGATGAATAAATCCGGGTTTATACCCCTGGCGGTCAGAGTGATATAGACATTGTCGGCATCGGAAGAAGCCGCCGCCACCAAGCCCTTGGCTCGGGTGATACCGGCTTTCAGCAGATGTTCTTCCGACGTTGCTTCTCCCAAAACATATAAGAGACTTTTTTCCTGGAAAGTGGGAATGTAGTCCGGATTTTTTTCAATGACGACGACTTCAAACGGTTTTTCTTTCAGGAGCTGGGTAACGGTTCGTCCAATACGACCGAAACCGCAGATAATATAATGGCCGGAAATTTGGTTGATCTGCTTGTCCAATTTACGCCTCCCAACAATATCTTTTAACGTTCCCTGGACCACCATTCCGGTGATACTCCCTAAAAAATAAAGAAAGAATCCCACTCCAAAGAGGATTAGGAAAAGGGTAAAGATTCTCCCGGATCGGCTTAAGGGATGGACCTCTTGAAATCCCACGGTGGTCAAGGTCGTGATCGTCATATAAAGGGCATCAAACCCTTCCCATCCTTCGATAAGGATATAACCGAGACAACCACCTGCCAGAATCAGGGAAAAGATTAATAAATCGATGATGAAACGGTGAGTCAGGCGCATGGATTCAATAAATAATCATTGAACCATTTGAGATCGAATCACTTCAATGGAAACCTGGGTGGAACCGGGCGGCAAAGGAGGGAAAAGGATCATAAAGGGAATAGTTTTGCCGGGAGGGATTTTGATCTTTGGGGTAAATCGTTCCGGCTGGGTCGAAGTGAGCCGGGTGATTTCTTCGAGGGAAAGGGTCTCCAATTCTTCTGGGGTCAGGATCCACCCGGCATAGACTTCACGGCTTACGGCCACCTTGTTCTCGGCCGTTTTTAAGGAGCCGCGGATTCGGATCATTTGGCGAGGTTCGGCATAGCCGTTTTTAACCTCTCCCTCGACAATAAAAAATCGACCGATTTTTTGGTTTTCTTTGAAGTGTTTTTTTATATTGATCAAGCTAATTTTTTTGTTCCCCTCCGAATCGACAGGGAGGAAAAAGACGGCCGAAAAGAGATCCGAAACAGACCAGGTGGGATGCTGGTCCCAAACATAATAAAAACGCGCCCCTAGGGCGAGCAGGATAGCCAATAGAATCAGGAGAATGATTCGAAATGTTTTTTTCTTGGGAGGCTTCATTTGAAGGGCCAGGGCCTCTTCTTCTTCGCTTAAAGGGGGGATGGGATCAGGTGCATAGGCCGGTTCCGAGAGCCGTACTGTTTCCGATAAGGAAGGAAAATCCACCCAGAAGATATGACCGCATCGTGTACAGCGAACTTTGGCGCCGAAGGGTTCCAGAAGGGTCTGATCTAACTTGTAGGTCGTCGTACATTCTTCACAGCGGATGATCAAGGGAACCTCCTTATTCTATGGCAGATAAGGTTTATAAGACCAAATGGTAAAGGGCTGGAAGCTCTCGATACTGTTCATCAAAATCCAATCCATAGCCGACGATAAATCCCTTGGAAATGGCAAAACCGACATAGTCGACTATCAAAGGAACCTCACGTCTTTCCGTTTTGTCGATCAAAGCACAGATCCGGATTGAACGAGGATTTTCTTTTTTTAGAAAATCCAATAGAAATTTTAGGGTAAGACCGCTGTCCACAATATCTTCGACGATCAGAATGTGTTTGTCTCTTATGGGGAGTTCTATGGACTTGGTAATCTGAACTTTCCCTTGACTTTTTGTTTGACTGCCGTAACTGGCCAGGCGGATGAAATCCACTTTAACGGGAATTGTGAGGTGTCTGGATAAATCGGCCAGAAAGACAAAGGCCCCCTTTAAAACCCCGACCAGGACCAATTCCTCATTTTTATAATCTTGGGAAATGGTTTGGGCCAATTCTTTTATTTTTGTTCTGATTTCTCTTCGGGTATATAATCGTTCTTTTTTGACCGGAGATGGCATGGACGTTCACCGGGTGATTTTCCCTTGTCTTTCCCAAAGTCCGGAAAAAACAAGGGGTAATGTTGGCCGATTCTCAGCGCTCGATTCGAAAAGAGGCTTTGGAATCTTCTGGGCCGGTTTTCATCTCTCGGCGTCCAACTGGACGCCTCTTGTCAAGGTCGACCAAATCGCCCTCCAAATTGGGGGCCTCTTCAAAGGCTCGGCCGAGCCGAGCGGCTTAACCGTATCGTGGTGCCACACCCCTGCGGAGCCTGACGGATTGGCCTGAGCACCTTTCCTGGATTCTAACTTAATGGAAAAAGGTCCCCTTTTTCGTTTTGAAGGGACCGTCCGCATCCCTTTCCTGGCCGGGACAAGGCGTTTAATACGAAAATAGAATCCGAGCTTACGGCCTATTTTCATGTTTCGTGGTGCCACGCCCCCAAAAGGCGGGGCATGGGAATTAATCCGAAAATAGGCTGTGGAGCCTTCTGTGCCTATTTTCATCTTTGGTGGTGTCACGCCACTGGCGTGGCATGACGGCTTAATACGTAAATAGGGTTCAAA
>Ga0233425_10009250_pt1 | contig 12615 bp, 1 predicted proteins | sample Watercolumn_Towu_2_FD_181712 | JGI IMG/M metagenome (GOLD analysis project Ga0233425, IMG submission 181712) | Freshwater microbial communities from Lake Towuti, South Sulawesi, Indonesia - Watercolumn_Towuti2014_140_MG | ecosystem: Environmental > Aquatic > Freshwater > Lake | place: Indonesia...
GGGGTAAATTGTATTACAGATTAGAGGCTTCTTTAAACTAAAACGCTGTTAATGAAAAATCGCGACCGAAAAGTGTGTGAAGCGGAATTAGTGGAACGGTCTAACCGCTGAACGCACTGAAAGGGAGCCCAAAGCGGCGCTGTTACGCCCGAAATCTCGACGAGCGCTACCAAGCGGGATATACCAGCCTGCCGCAGTGAAATGTCCAGCCCGAAAACAAAAACAAAAAGGAAAAAAGCTTGCGGCACCCCGACACAACAAAAACAATCGGGGGGAATACTCCCATACACATTGTTTATAAGTGCGCGCGCCGACTTTCGTCTCATAAGGTTTTACAATGTGTATGGGAGTATCTTCCGACTTTTCGTCGGAACCGCAAACTATAGATAAAAGCTATAGAGCCCGCCCGATAAGGTGTCCCGAAGTTGTGCTTCTCCGCTTACCACCCTGATAAAGTAGGATTTAAAAAACGCTTTTTTGCCGCATTTTATTTTTGCGAATTTTCGGGTGGGCGGCGAAAATTCGCCATTTGTTTCTCACAAAAGAAATATGATGCTTCATGATAGGGAAGAAATTGATATTATTTAAAAGATAAGAAGATTACCTAAGTCTAATAATTAGACATACCCTTTGTCTAACCTTTAGACAATTCACAATTATGCTTCGACGGGGTGCCTATTTGGCAAGAAATATGCTTGCTTTATTGTCGGGGTGTGATATGCCCATAATAATAAGTGACTACAATACAAAAAACTGTTTTTTCCTATTTTTAGGAAAATATTTCTTTCACAAAAATATTTATCGATCGTCTATTGACAGGAATAGGATCATAGGTCATATATATGGTATAAGAAGAAGATAGATAAACAGGATTACAGAAAAAGCATTCGGAGGAAAAGATAACATGATTTTCGCAACAGACAGACAGACAGACAGACAGACAGACAGAAAACTGTTTACCGGCAAGCTTTATACGCGAGGAGAATCCTGCATGAAGTCTTCTCTTTCTCGTCTTATCTCATTGTTAATGGTAGTAGTGTTTTTATGCCAAAATACCGTCCCTGCGCTTGCAAGTAATAAATTAGATAGCTACAAACTTGCTCCAAATAGTTCAGCAAATAACACAACCTTTCAAGGTGAATTTGGGGATTTATATGAACGCGCAACAAGAGGGCGTAATGATCCTGGCAGTAATTTACCTAATTCTGGAAGTATTTCTGAAGCCATTGGGAAAGACATAGAATACAGAGTTGATGAACATAATGCGTTTATTACTATTTCGAAAAATGATAGAGTTTTAGCAGAAAATATTGTGTTAATACCAGTAGACAATATTGGTGAAATAATGGATGATCTTAAAAAAACAGCTAAGGAATTAACCGTTCATAACGAATATGGTGAGGATTTCCTGAGTTTTATTAGTGGACTGGTTTTTTATGCATTCGAGGGCACAAGTGAATCACGCGCAGAAGGAGCATTTGCTTATGCAAACGGCAATATTGTATATTTTGATACAGCTATGTGGGACGAAAATAAACCTGAAATACTATATTTGACAATGATACATGAAGCAATACACCTTTATTTATTAAAACAAAATTTATCGGCAGATGATTTAAAGGCGTTAATAAGAGAAAAAATATTCGACGAAAAAGTTCGAGACAAAATATTGCTTAAATCAGGCGATGATCCTGTTCTTCTAAGACACTATTATGCCAGATATTATTTGCAAAATGGAACAAGTAGCGACAGGTGGGGATTAATGAGCCGTCGCTATGAACATCGCGACAATAATGCTCTTACAGATCATATTAGATACAATATGCTTTCAAATCTCTTGAATGTTGAAGTTGAGAGATTAAGGCGTCTTGCACATGACTCAGATGCTATTGCAAAAATAGTGAAGTTTGTTACGGATATGCAGGCATGTTTTGAGGGTTACGATGAAACACAAAGAAAAGTTATAAATGAAAAAATTGGGAATATAATAAAAAGTGAAAATGCTACGTATTTAAATGTCTATGGTATTGTGCATTCTCTTCAAGAGGTGGTATCTGCAGTAAGAAGGACTAATGTAGATTATAACGGTATGATAAAGATACTGGATATAGTAAATAGTTGGATGGCGCATAGAGGCGTACAATCGATTCTTGTTAGCGTTGTGAGCATTATTGAAATGATGGCAGAAAAAGAATGTACTTTCGAACAAATTGATACATATTGTATACAGTTAGTAAATTGTATTGTAACAAATGAAAGAATAAAAAGTAGCGCAGTAAATTTGCTGGGTAATATTAGAAAAGGATTGCAAAGTTTTTCACGTATAAATGGTGTTACATCAAATGATATTGCTGATTATTTAAGTAAAGTAAAGCGATGGATAGAAAATGAGAATAGATCTAGTGGGGCGGGATGGTTGGAGACGGTAAATAATATAGTTTTTCATTATGTGTATGGGCATGATAGTGATATTGCTTCTATTAGACATTCTCTAGATATGATAGATAATTGGTTAAATAGTGTCAAAGTTGAAAATTACGCATTAGACGGTATACTTGGGGATGTCAGTAATATGCAATTGTATTTAGCGACAGGCGATAGAGATAATTCAGTACAACACTCATATGAAATGCTTAAAATAATTGATGGTTGGATTATGGATACCAAAAAAAGGACTTTAGAGAAGGATAATATTAGAATTGTTATAGAACAAAGCAAAGATTTAATTGAAACTATCCAAAGAAGACGAGGAAAACCGGTAGATATGATAGAGTTTTTTAAAAATATCGACATTCTTTTACGTGAGGATAAATTTGAAGATATAAATGTCAGGGATGTTTTGGAGAATCTTAAAGATACAATCGATAGAGTGGGATGGACCATAAATATAGCTGATATGACGGAAAGTTTTGATGTAATCCTTTCTTGGGCTATTCAGGATGTTCGGATAGATAACCAAAACCTAGCCGGAATATTATCTTGTATAAAAATGAGAGCGGCAGATTTACGTAAAGTTATAAATTTCACTGAAGGACAACAAAAGTTTACAAAGGACAACATTGCAGTTGTTTTTATCAAGATGAATGAATTTATGGCGACAATGACGTCTTTACAAATAAGCGAAGAAAATATTGAATCTCTACTATCAATTGTGAGCAGTTATATAAACAAAGTGACAAAAGGAGATGAAATTGATTCGATTCTAAGCAGTGTAAACAAAATTATGCATTCGTTAAGCCGCATAAATAAAGACGAAAATATCTTTGAAGGTATTTGTAACATGCTAACTTTTATCCATCAGTTAGTTAATTCTGACAAAGTTAATGGAGATAATATAAAAGATTTATTTACCGAATTTGAATCTGTGACAAAGATGGCCGCTGAGATGAGAGATAAAGCAATGGCTAAAAGTCGAATTAATATGTTTCTCGAAGTTATTGGACAATGGACAAATAAGACGAATGTTAATCCTACAAATATAGTTTTGGTGGTAGGGCGATTAAAGGATATTGACAGGTTGTTTGTTGATCAAACAAATTCTATAAACAATATGAGTGGTTGTTTAGCTAAATTAGATGATTTATTAAATAACATTCGGGCAGAGGAGGTTGAAGGAGTACTTGCCGAAGTTTATAGTCTAGTACATGAGGCATTCTTAAAGCGACAAGATGTCGGGAAGATAAAATCTTGTCTTAGTATAATCAATTCCTTATTGAGTCAAGGAGCAATATCAGGAAAAAGTGACATAGCAGATATGTTTAAGCAAGTAAAAGAACTGATTGTATTGCTTTTGGACGGTGAATGCGATATGCAGAACGTGATTGATTGTCTTACTGTTTTAGTACGAACAGGATGTCTCGATGACGGCAAAAACGACATTAATAGCCTTTTCTCGCAAGTTAATAAAGAAAACTACATGCTTGAGCCATATTCCGCATGTTTGTATTTGAAAATAAGGGAGGGTTTGAAAGAACATGTTAGGGGATTGAGTTATTTAGAGTTTATAGGAGTAATAACTGGTGATATGAAATATACCCGGAGTAAATATAAAACGGCAATAATGATGTACATACAAAAAAATATTATTGGAGATAAACTTTCGGATGAGGAAAGGCAGATTATAATTCATTTGAGTGTCAGGTTGAATCGCGCAGTGATGGAATTTGCTAAACGAAAATATAACGGTGATCCAAAATATGTTGTTACTTTTAGGGAGTTAATGAGGTTTAGTATAGATTTAAGCCGTCAGATTAGCAAGGCGAAAAGACAAAAAGAAGGGGTTGCTAAGATATTTGAATATTTTGTTGTTACATCAGGAAATATTTACGGTTTCTTGTTTTCAAGCGATGAAGCAAAAGCGGAATTTATAGGCATAATGCAGGCTTGTTTTAGTGAAAAATACATGGATGATTTAAAAAACATTTTGAGAATTCAAGAGGACTTTGATTCTCGATCTTTATACAGAATGGTAAGCCCAGTTTTGTCAAACGGTACGTATAATAATACAAATCCGCAATTAGATGATTCACTAGATGAACCAACACACAGCGCTAAGGTACATGTACTACGAGCGGTAGAGACGAAGCGGCCGTTATTATTGTTAACAGGCGATGACAGTCATGTGGCTGTTGAAGATGCCGTTATGGAAGTGAAAAAACCTAATGATACAGTAGCCTTTCTGCCGATGAGCAGGTTTACGAAAAGAAACCAATTGTTTGGCCAATATATGCCTGTAACTACCGGACAAGGTTCAAGAAAAGAGTGGAGAGACGGAGTACTCGTTAGTATGGCAAAAGAGGCAAGCGCTAATCCAAACAGGGAATATTATGCTGTATTTGAAAACATCGAAGCGATGCCGGAAAATGTAAGAGTGCTTTTTAATCCAATATTGTGGGAGAATACAATAAATGTGCCCGAAATTGGAATAGTTGCGATTCCCTCAAATATGCATCTGATTTTTACTATGCACCGTGATGCTGAAATACGTGACGCGTCGTTTATGGACAGGCCGTTGAGACAATATGTGCGCAATTACAATGAAAGGGACGTCACGAGATATCTTGAAAATAGAGTAAAAATTGATTATCGAACTGCTAGTGATCTTGCGCGATTATGGGAAACTTTTAATAGTTTTAAATGGGAAGAGGATTTTGGATTTTCTGTGAATGACATTGTAGAAATAGCAAAGAGAATAAAGGGTATAAGTTCTGACAAAAACCAGCCATGTAGTGAAATATGGCGTAGAGAGGCATACGCATACTTATTCTTGCGCGCTAAAAACGATAAGGATAGAAAGTTTATAGCATCAACATTAAAAATAAATGATCTTCAGCAAGACATACATATAATAAATGACAAAATATATTTCGACGGAGTTGGATTAGATATGTCGGAGGAATTAAAATCATATAGCAGAGCTAATCCACAACTATCTGCGGAACAGATATTATTTGATGTTTATGGGTTCATAGTAACAGATACCGAAATAGCATTGCTTAGCCAAATGGCGCGTGCGCTAAAGTATGGAGGAAAAGTTATTCAGATTGAAGGGCCGTCTGGAGAGGGGAAGACTGAAATTAGCAAAGTTTTTAGCAGGATGATATCGTTTGAATTGCAGGATTATACGATTGGAGAGAAAACGGGCATTAAGGCATTTAGGGGTTATATAGGCAGGGCTCAAGATGGGGGGCATAGATTATACGAAGACAATAGATACCTTAGGGGATTAAGAGAAGGCGGCAGGGTATTTTTATTTAATGAAATAAATGGCAATATGGATGGAGGGCTTTATTTCTGGTTATATCCCGAAAGCGCCGGGTTAGAGGAAAAGGTTTTGTTTGAATATCCTTTAACAGAAGGAGGAGTAAATGTTTCGAAGATAAATAGAAATAGTTTGTGGGTTTACGCCGTAAATCCTCATTCCGGAATGTATTCTATGAGAGGAACTATGCCTCAAAGAGTATCTGCAACAGTTCCTTGTTTTACTATGGCAATGAAAGAGTCATCTGTACCGGCTATAGCGGCAAAAATGTTTGAAGAAAAACATTCTGATTATGCGGAATTGCTGACAAATATATTTTTGAAATTCAAAAAGGCTCAAAAAGAACTTTGTTTTATGTCAAATCAGGATATAACAAGGAGGGAGTTAAAACGCGCGGCAAGCGCATTTTATACCTATATTCAACAAGGGAATTCCGAACAGCAAGCTTTTAGCAAGGCGATTGAAGATAATTTCGTTTATACATGGCAGAATACAGGTGATGTACAAACTGCATTGAATACTGTAATTGGTGAATTCCGTGAATTTCAGCCCACCGAAGATAAGTTATCCATACTAAAAAGAAAGCTTGCATTGAAAGACCCGGTGATGATTTTTAGTAATTCCGCGATATCTGATGAAGAAATAGTGCAGAGTATAGCTGAAGCTGAAATTAATCCGGTTGTACATCATATCCCATTAAGCTACTTTCATAAGGAAAGGCAATTATTAGGAGGATTTATCCCCGGGGCAAGCGGTGATACATTAAAATACAGACAAGGATTAGGTATCATTTTAAGGTTAATTCTTGAAGCGAGATTTGATCCTAAAAGTACTCATATAGCGGTATTACACAATTATTTGCATCTAGATCCACAGACAGCGCCTTTATTTAATGAATTTTTTCAGACAGGGTCACTCGCAGGTATAGCTGAACATATTATTACAGATGACTTAATAGAAGAATTGATGGGGTGGGATGAAGTAAAAACCAATTGGTGTCAGTTGAGGGGAGAATATATAGAACAAACAGGAAATCAAACCTCTGAATCTATGGATATGCTTGACTCTACTTCTAAAAAACAATTTATTAAATGGCTGGTTCTATATCAGCCCTCCAATTTAAGAATAAGGGCGTTGGCGAGCGCCGGTGAAGCAAGCAAGATAAGTCCTGCAGAACTTGATAGATTTAACTCGATAAACATAGCCGAGGACATAGATGAAGATTGGATTACGGATTATGTTTCTGATTTAATTGACGGAAAATATACTGAACTCACACCGTATAAAGATAAGATTATGCAGAATATAATGGAAGTATTTGGGGCATACAATGACCAGATGGACGATATGTATTACGAACATGTTAGGATGGGAAGAAAAGATATTGATGCCCTTTTAGTGCAAATAAGACATTATGAAAAAGAATTAAAGGAATTAAACGAAGGTGTAATCGATCATTTGTGTTACATTATTTTAGGGAGCGGCCTAATGCCTTACAAGAGAGATGCATTGTCATTCAACCCTTTTGATTCTAGTATCGATTATGAGCAAATAGACGGCAGGGTATATCTTAATATAGGAAGATACAGATATAGGACAAGGTACATTAATGTGGAAAAACAATCCGATGGAAGTTATTTGTTTACAAAAGAAGACGGAACAACAGAGTTAAAGAGATTTCTTGTTGAAACAAGTACTCTGAAATTAACCGAAGAAGCAATTTTGGCAGGGATGAGTAATAATATGCCTATTATTCTCGAAGGGCATCCGGGTGGAGGTAAAACTACAATGGTTGAAGATTTGGCCGGTAGATTAGGACTCAAACTGTACACGTCATTTATGTACGAAGATATTGATTTGACCGAATTTTTAGGAGGTATGGCAAAAATAGGGACAGATATTACTCTAACATGTGACGAAAAAGACATAGAAGGAAATCCCATTATAGCGTTCTTAAAGGCATATATGCAGGGCGGGATTTATCTTTTAGACGAGGGTGCGGTCGGAGTAATGGCAAAAGAAGTTATTAGTTTTATCGTAGAGTTGTCTCAGCTTGAGGAATTTGATTTAGGGACATATCATCCGTATTTGAAGGGAAAGGTCTTAAAGAAAAGCGATGATTTTCATCTTGTAATAACACAAAATCCGTCGGCTAGTACCAAGTCAAGAGAATACATTCCTTATAAGGTTGACACATTATCTCAAAAAATATGGATAGATAATAAATTAAAAGAGTCAGACGCATTAGACATAGTAGATTACTATTTAGACAGTGTGAAAGATAGGGTTAGTGATCGTTTAAAGGTAAATATTACGGGACTGCATAATGATTTATTAAATTTGGATTTTGCCAAAAGTAACATTACTCAGATAGACCCAGTTCAATTAAGCCCAAGACAGCTAATAAATGTTGTAACTATTTTGCGTGATGCCTTAAATAATGATGAAGAAATAGAGTCTGCCCTTTTTAAAGGTATCATGACAAGTTATTTTACGGGAATAACATTAGAAGAAGAGTTTAATGCCTTATGGAATATGGTAAGGCAAAGGTTCGGTAATACTTTGGATAAGTATCTGCCTTTATGGTCTTCTGAGATAATTGTAGAAGAGAAAGATTTATCTGTTAATTTGGGGGGCATAAAGATACCTAGAGGGGTAAAAGGCAATTCTAGTTATATTCCAGAGGAATCTGAAATTGTTTATTCTTGCGCTCGAGGCAAGAATAGCGAAATAAGAGCATTGGCAACGGCGCTTGGCAGAGGAAAATTTGCAGCGCTTTTAGAAGAAGACGGGGCTGATGCGATCGATCTTGTTAAGCGATTTTGTTTTCTCACAGGCTGGGAACTCCATATGCTAGATAGCCATCCGCAGATGAAGCGTTCTCACTTATTGAATTCATTACTGCCGCATTTCAGCGATACAGACGTTGAAGGAGTTAAAAAAGAGCAAGCGGATATGGGGTACAGGATGGCGTTAGGGTTTATATCGTCTTTTATGGTGACAAGAGAAGAAATGGAATCTATATCCGCAGACAGCCAACCGCATAAAATATTGCTACTAAATCAGTTTGACGCGATTCCCGAAAAGCAACGTGTTTTATTGAATGATTTTCTAAATACGCGCAGGATAACACTGCATGATGAAAACGGCAGGCCGATTGAATATGTATTACCTGAATGGATTCATATTGTTGTCACAAGTTCAATGACACATAATTTTTCTTCTCCGTTTATCAATAGATTTACCAAGGTAGGAGTGAAATCGGTTAAAGATTTCGCATCCGTTAAAAAAATAATTAACCAAAGATATCCGTCGGTAACAGATGAAGAAATTATGGGAATATTATATATGGTTTCTGAAGTATATGCAAATGATAGAGATAGGGCGTTTGCTCATTATTATGGATTTAGTTTTAAAGATATTATGCACATTGCAAGAGAAATTCAGATACAAAAGCAGACAGACAGTCATTCGGGCAAGTGTAACACACATCCATTGTATTATTTTATCAGAGAGGCCGGCATGTTTTACTTAAATGCGGTAGATAAAGAAGATCAGAAAAAGATTCTGGATATATTAAGAAAATCCGCTAAAGATGTCAGTAGCCATTTGAAAAGAGAAGAAAATATAGATACTATTGTTGATAACTTTTTATCTGGTGCAAAAAATGAAGCAGCGTTAATAGAAAAAAATACTCGTATTGTAGATATAGAATATGAGCAAATCAGCGAGGAATTAAGTGTTTTAGATAATGGAATAGGAGTATGGAAAAATGGAAACGTGATAATAGTCCAGACAGATAGCGGGGTGTATGTTTTGGATGAACAAAAGCAAAATAAACTTAATGATGAAAATGGTTTACTATTATCAGAAGATCTGACGGTACGAAAGCGTAATGGTAAATTGATTTTTACGGTCAGCATTATTTCAAAATTAGGCGGGACAAATATTCCAAGGGGAGATTTTAATACTAGACAAGCAATTCCGGCTAGCGAAGCCCCTACGGGTACTTACATTAAATACATTGAGGAAATAAATAGGTTGGGAAGCGCAATGTTGAGGGCGTGGCGCAGGGTGGAAGATGGACTAGGATACGTTGTTAATCCCAGGGTTGTAATGGTTAATGGAGAAACAGGTACAGCAAAGACTACATTTGTAAGAAATATCAGCAGGATATGGGGAGTTCCTCTTTATACCTTGAATTCATATGCTGAGATGAAGGTCGGTGATGTAACCGCTGAATTAAGGCTAAGACAGGGAATGATAGAAGTTGGAGTAAAGGAATTTCTTGCGCGTTGCGGAAAAATAAATGGCCAAAGAATACATACAAAGGGAGGAGAGGATTCGAATAGAAAGATATTATTAATTGACGAAGCAAACGCAAATGCCGACATACTTTGCGCGCTTCAGCCATTATTTAGAGGCGAGAAAAAATTTACGGTTTGCACAGCGGGGGAAAAATATGAAGTGGAGTTAGATAGCGAAGTTATGGTTGTTCTCACTTTTAACCCTGAAGAGACATATTCAGGCAGATCTGCTATTTCTAAAACAAATAGGTTTGATGCTACTAAATTGTGGGCGCCTAATCCCGCTGATTATACGGACGAAAAATTAATATCTATAGTGACACCCGTATATAATAAGGCATTAGATGATGTGGATATTGGATTACGAAAGCCCGTAGTAAAAGGAGAAGGGTATCAAGAAGTAGAACCGTATAAAGTAGTTGTGGAAGACGTTAGTGTGGCTGTAGAAAAGTTTACTAAGGCGGATTTTGCAATGACCAGTGGTGAAGATGACTATGAATGTGATAGAGAAATGATAAAGGGAAGAGATGTTATTGATTGGGATAAGGGGCCGGATGCAGAACTAGAAGATCGTCAAATGCGCAAAATAGATCATGTATTTGATCCGGAGCTTGTTTTGCATAAACGATATACTGTTCGTGATATGCTAAGCGGAGTTGCTATAAGAAGAAGAGTAACAGATTTAACAGAAAGAAAAGTAGAATTACAGCCGAGCGGATATACTTCATTTACAGGACGTATCAATTTGGATGTTGACGGAAACTGGAAGAAAATCCCAACGCCGGGCGCAAGTAGTATTTTAACAGGATGGAAGGCCGATGGAATTGAGCTTTCTTTTGCTATGGACGCGCAAGATCAATTATATGTAAGATCGCGTGACGGTACCGAAAAAAATATCGATTTAGAATATACCGTAGCCGTTCCTTTGTCGTACTATAGATATTCAATAAAAAACAATATTCCTTTTACATACACGGAACCGCAAAACTCCGATATAAAAGATGCTATCAATATAATTGGTTTAGATCAGGTTGATACAAGTGATTTTAATGCGGTCCTGCTTAAGTTAGTAAAATATTTCAGAGATTTTAGAAATGTTGAAGATGGAATTCAGGGATCGGACAGCAATTATTTAGACATTGTGAGAAGTAAATCGGGAGTATGCAGGCATCGGGCATATGCATTTGCAGTAACTGCTATAGGAATAGGCATGCAGGTGAGGTATATTAGTAATAATGTTCATGCATATTGTGAAGTGAATGTTCCTAATATGGGTTGGATATTAATAGATCTCGGCGGCGGCGGAGATCCTTTATCTATGGATGATAGTGAAGTAAAGGGAGACGTATTTGATATTCCAGATAACTTGCCGAAACCGAAGAATTATGTAGAGACTGGAGAAGAGTTTAGTAGAAGAAAACAGCAAGTAGAAGAGGCTAGGCATAAGAATGGTACAGGTATGGATAGCAAAGAAGGTGAAAAGGCTGAAAGCGGGAATGTAGATGCGGAAAACGTTGATTCACAGGTCGCGGATAATCAACAAAAAGTAAATGAAGGGGTTGTATCAGAATTGGCGAAGTTAATGGAAATATCCCCTAATATTGTCAGAAAATTTCTTGAGATATATGCAAGCGATCCACAAGTCGTCGATATATACGATGATACGGGCGATGAAATTGATATTGAAAGAGATATTGCCGGAGACATGGACCCGTTTTATACTAAAAAAACCGTTAAGACCAATGCTCGTATTGCTAGCGGGGTTACAGTAGATATTAGCGGAAGTGTAAGAGATAGTGGTTTAGCACCTGTCTTTTTGGAGATGGCAAGGTTATATGTTTCATTGTTCTACTATGCGGGTATACTAAATAGGGATGTTGAATTTAGTCTTGGTGCATTGGGATGGAAACTTACTGAGTTACTATCATTTGATCAATGTAGGGATAGGGTATTGACAGAAGCAGGATTAAAAGCTTTATCTGCGAAGATGGCTACTGAGGGCACAAAAATTTATGACACAATAGAAGGAGTAATAAAAAAATATCACGGTAAAAGACAGGAAAATAAATTGGAAATAGTTATCACAGACGGAGATGATTATCATTCGGGTAAAACTCCGGCGCAGACAAACGCGTTGCTTAGAGAAGCAGAAAGAAATGGTATAGATATTATTATAATTGGTGTTAATTCTCCCGCTGTGGCCAATTATAACAAATTTGTGTTATTGGATCATAAGCCCACGGCAAGAGAATTAATAAACTTGATAATGATGATATCAATAGAAAAAGCAAAACGTGGAATCTTGCCCCGTGGAAGTTTGGGGAAATTAATAGGAGTAAGAGATGGTAACGCAGATTTTCCGTCTACGGTAAGCAGGAGGTACAGTTCTGGTGGAAATTTAACTCCTTCGCAGTCTGTTTAAAATAATATCAATTTCTTCCCTATCATGAAGCATCATATTTCTTTTGTGAGAAACAAATGGCGAATTTTCGCCGCCCACCCGAAAATTCGCAAAAATAAAATGCGGCAAAAAAGCGTTTTTTAAAT
>Ga0233425_10009251_pt1 | contig 12612 bp, 9 predicted proteins | sample Watercolumn_Towu_2_FD_181712 | JGI IMG/M metagenome (GOLD analysis project Ga0233425, IMG submission 181712) | Freshwater microbial communities from Lake Towuti, South Sulawesi, Indonesia - Watercolumn_Towuti2014_140_MG | ecosystem: Environmental > Aquatic > Freshwater > Lake | place: Indonesia...
TGCTCTGGCGGTCCCCGGTCCTTGGCGATGGACTCACCGCTCCCGCCGCTGGTCGCGACGGCGCCATCTACTACGCCGGCCGGGACCGGCGCCTCTATGCGGTCAGCGCCGACTTCGCCCCACTTTGGACCTACCCACCCACCGGCAACGGTCTGGGCATCAGCGGCAGCATCTCCGACCCGGCGCTGGCCGACGACGGGGCGGTCTTGTTCGGCGCGCCCGACAGCTACTTCTACTGTTTGAACCCGGACGGCACGCTGCGCTGGCGTTGGCGCGGCTTTTCCGCGACCTGGTCAGCGCCCGGCGTGGGCGACGACACCGCCTACGTCGTGGACGGCATGAACAATCTGCACGCGTTCATTCTCGCCGATGGCAACCGGCGCTGGAACGCGACGCCCTATGTGGTTGGTTCGAGTGCGATCGTCGAGGTCGATGGGACCGCGATTGCCGCCAACGCGAACCGCTACCTCGCCGCCTTTGGCCCCGGTGCCGCGCAACGCTGGTTGCTGGCTACGACGTTGAGCGCCGCGCCCTTGCCGCTGTTGTTCGGACCCGATGCCACAGTGTATCTGGCGAACACACGACGGCTGGTGGCGGCGGCGCCGGAGGGGACGAACCGTTGGGTCAGCAACTACACGGGCACCTTTATCACGGGCCTGGTGATGGACCGCAATGGCACCCTCTATGGCGGCGTGCAGGGCCGCCTCCTCTATGCCCTCGCCCCGAATGGCCGGAAGCTATGGGAGTTCGCCGCGGGCGGCGAAGTGTTCGCGCCCGCCGCCCTGGGAGACAATGGCAACATCTTCTTCGCCGCCGGCGATCGGCGGCTCTACGCCCTCAACCCCGACGGTACCAAGGCATGGGACCTTCTCCTCACCAACGTAACACCGGCGGGCGTGCGCGCGGCGCTCAACCTGACGCCCCGTGGCGCGATCCTGATCGCGCCTTTGAGCGGTCCACTGCTGGCCATCGAGAGCGGCACGCGCCCCGCCGACGCCGCCTGGCCGGTTGCCGGCGGCGCGCCCTGGAGAGGTGGCCGCCGACAGGCCGTGCTGGGGATCGACGCGGCACGTTCCCGACTCGAAGCGGGCCATGCCGAGGCGGTCCAGGTCCATCCGCTCTTGCGTGTGCCCGGTCGCAAGCTGGTCAGGCTGGAACTCTACGACGATTACCGGGCCACCAATGCCCTCATGGTGGCGATGGGCGAGCCTTTCAGTTTTGTCCTCACCGATCTTCCGGTGGGCGCTCACACGTTTGCCCTCCGCGCGGTCGATGACGCCGGCTCGGCCTACCGGTCCGCACCCTTCACCGCCACGGTGACCACGGGGCTGCGACTCGCGGTGCGCTCGATCGAGGGTTCGCCCGCGCTCGAATTCGCCAGCGTCTCCGGCCAGAAGTACACCTTGCTCGCGAGCCACGACCTGCTGAATTGGGAGCCGCTGGCCGAGTTGACCGCCAGCGGGCCGGCGACGAGCTGGCTGCTCGAGGACCCCCTGGCGATGTTGCCCAAACGCTTCTATAAGGTCCGTTACACGCCCTAACGAGTCTCGTGACCCGAAACGGCAACCGAGCCGCGATTTCGACTAAGCTAGCGGATATGGAAACCGCAACCGTCACTGTAGAAGGCGACCGCCAAACCGTCCGCTTGCCCGAGAGCGTTCACTTGCCGCCCACTGTCTTTGTCCGCCAAGACGGCGATGCGGTCGTGCTTGAGCCCGCGAGGCCGAGAACGTGGCCGGAAGGCTTCTTCGATTCCGTCCACGTCACCGACCCCGCGTTCGAGCGTCCAGCGCAAGGTCAACCGCCACCCGTTGGTGACCTGTAGGCAGCCATGAATCATTTGCTCGCCAGCGGCCTGACGCTCGTGACGTGCAACCGCCAGGAATTCCAGCGCGTCCGCGGATTGAAACTGGAGTCATGGCCGTGACGCGAGAGACGCACTGCGAACTGGGGCTGGGAGACACCCCAGGGGCGAGGGACCGGTGCCGACGAGCCAGCGGCTGGCCTGCGATTCTCAGGTGAAGGTCCCTGGTTCTTCGCTCGAGGCGGTGGTGATCGGCAACTTGCAGAAGGGGCATTGGCTCAAATAGAACCGATGAATCAATTCCCTCTTGCGCCCTGGGCTGAGGCGCTGTAGCAGGCCATCTCCTGGGCGTTGCGCAGATAGAGCCGGTCACCGCGGACGACGGCATGATTCCATGTCTTGCCTTCGACGGCCTGAAACCGGCCGAGCTCGTTGTGTGCACGCGCATCGGCGGCCAGCAGGATCAGCTCGCCTGTTTCGGACGAGATCAGCAGCGCCCCCTGATCGGCCAGCAACACCACCTGGCCCCGCCCATAGCGGCCCTCCTTCCACGTCCGCTTGCCATTGGCCAGTTCCAGGCAGCAAAACAGGGCCACATCGAAGCCATACGCATGGCCTTGGTGCACGACGAAGTCGGGGAACTCGGGCTTAAGCTCGCGCGTGTCCCACTTGCTCGACACCGTCCAATCGTCGCCCTTTCGAGAAACCTCGACCAGGGAACAGCCGAGGCCGCCCAGCGCCGCCACCAGCAACTGGTTGCCGCCGACCAACCGCGGCTGACCAGACCGGGGCGAGTTCTTTATCGCCAGCCCGGTCTGCCAGAACTTCTTGCCGGTGGCGGGGTCAACCGCGGTCAAGCCCGAGTCGTGGAGCATGAGGCATTGCGGGACGCCCGCCAGCGTCGTGAGTTGAGGGGAACTGTAGCTGCTCAGTCCGGCCGGGACGGCCCACGCCAACTCGCCCGAGGCTGCGCGGTATGCCAGCAGCCCTTTGCCGGCTTCGCCACCTGCGTGAACGATCACCAGTTGCTCGCTGACCAGTGGAGAACTCGCGAAGGCCCACATCGGCACCGGCGCGCCCGAGTCCTCCTTGATGTCTCGAGTCCACACGACGCGGCCCGTGCCGGCTTCGAGGCAGTTCAAGCGGCCAGTCCCACCCAGCGCGTACAGGCGGCCCCCCGCGAACGTCGGCGTGGCCCGGGGCCCGGGGCCCGAGACCGGCTCGTCGAATCGCGTCATGTCCTCGTGCGCCCACACCTCCGCGCCGCTGCCTGCGTCGTAGCAGACCACCAGCTCTTTTTCGCCGCGTTGTTCCTGCGTAAACAGCCGGTTCCCTACCACGATCAATGACGACCACGCCGGGCCCACGCCGTGCTTCCAAACCAGCTTCGGCGGATGCTCGGTCCAGTTGGTTGCGATCGTTGTGCCGTGGACGACCCCATCTCGGTCCTTGCCACGGAAGGCAACCCAATCGAGCGCGGAAGGCTCGAGGCTCGCCCCGGGACCTGGCTGTGGCCGCCCCGCCGCCGCGGGCAGAGAACGCGTGTTGGCCAGGAATTGCTCTTCTGTCGTGGGCGTCCATCGCCAGTGCCGCTTCGTCCGCAGACTCGAATCCGCTCCATCGACACGCGCCAGGAGAGAGCTTCCCAAGGTCACCGTGGCCACCAGCGCGGCGCCGGCACGGACCCAGCGCAGAGCCAGGCGTTTCGCCAGGAAGAACCAGATCACGATGAGGCTCGCCATCAGCGGCACGACTCCCATCCAGATACCGAACGGCCCGATCGACCGGTGAGAGAACCGGGCCGCGAGCGCCGCCTCGACGCAGACCAGCAGGAACCCGAACAGCTTGTCTCGAAAGCCCAACCCGCGGCTGAACCACCACCAACCCAGCAGCAAGGCGGTCAACAGCGCCGTGGACGCCATCCGGGACATAAACTCGATAAAGTACGGCTTGTCGAACGCCCCCATTCCAAATGAAAGGCCCCAGAACAAAACGAGGCAGATGGCTGGGAACCGCAGCCGGGGCAAGCCCTGCGGGGGTGCAGGGGCGCAGGGTTCGGGCGGGGAAGGCTCGGGGGTCGGGGTCTCGTTCATGTTGCGGGATGGGTTGAGTGGCCGGGGTCACGGCCTGCCAGGGCGGGCGCGAAAGAGTGAGCGACTCGCCTTCGCCAAATCTCCCTCTGCCGGTTCGAGTTGGCGCGGCGCGACGCTTCGGGCATGTGGGGCGCCCGACGGCCCTCGCCAGTGCGCATGGCCAGCGCGTCATCCCCCTTCGCCCTGAGACTGTCAAGCGCGAAGCTCGCGCTGACCCCATACGGCCCATACGCCCATCCGAATTCACGAACCCCGCGCTACGAGAGAGCCACGAAGTAGCGCCACACCGATTTTGAGTTCGCGCAAGTGACGCGGGCAACTCAAACTGTGCGGTGATGCACCCTCACTCCACACTCTCAAGGCTCCTTCGGGAGCAACCCGGCTCCCAGGCAAGGCGGCTGCCCACACGCCGAGGATCAACTCGACACGTCGCGGGTGGCGGTGGCGTTCGTACGGTGATGGTCCTGGTTATGGCCATCCAGGCCGCGTGGGCCGCGGGAGGGCGCGCCGCGGAGGCGTTGTCATCCCCTCGCGCGGAAGTCGTCGAGCGAACGCGCGAGCACCTGCGCGACCATATCTACGGCGGGTGGGCAGGCATGTTGATTGGGGGCATCGAAGGGTTGGCCCATGAGTTCAAGTACACCGAAGAACCGCGCGCGAGCCTGCCGGATTATCCCCTCCTGCCCCAGGGCGCCCGGTCGGACGACGACAACGACATCGAATGGGTCCACCTCTATTTCATGGACAAAGAAGGCGCGCTCAAACTTCCGTATGCGCGGCTGGCGGAAATCTGGAAGGCCAACATGAACCAAGGGGTCTGGTGCGCCAACGAGCAGGCGAGGAAACTCATGAACGAGGGGGTGGCGCCGCCGGACACGTCCGACCCGGGCCGGAATTCGTTTTCGGCCTACAACCTTGCGGGCCAGTTTACGGTGGAATCGTACGGCATGATCGCGCCCGGCATGCCCCGGACGGCGGCCGAGCTTGGGTTGCACTATGCACGCATCTCCGTCTCCGGCGAGCCCCTGCAAGCGGCGCGGTACTGGACCACGCTGGTGAGCCTTGCCGCCGTGCGCGAGGGGGCGATCGAACACTTGTTGCGCGCGGCGCTCGCGGCGGTGGACCCCGGCAGCGCGCACGCCGAGGCCGTTCGTGACGCGCTGGACCAGTTCCAGGCGCACCCGCGGGACTGGAAAGCCGCCCGGCAACACTTCCACGCGAAGTGGTTCCTGAAAGCCCCGAAAACCGCGCCCGGGAAATGGAACGACAACTCGACGCCGCTCAATGGCGCGATGGTGGCGCTCGCGTTGCTCTACGGCGCGGGCGACTTCTACCGAACCGGGCAATACGCCATGGCCCTGGGCTACGACGCCGACTGCAACGCGGCGACCGCGTGCGCCGTGGTGGGAACGCGCGTCGGTTTCGCCGCGATCGCCAAGCTGCCGAATTTCCAAATGCCGGACCGCTACGTCAACCGGACCCGGCCGCAGTTGCCGGGAGAATGCCGGATTTCCGACCAGGTCGATGTTTTGGTGCGGCTGGCGGAGCGGGTGATCCTGGCCAATGGCGGCGAGGCGATCAGCGTAGATGGCAAGGCAGGCTTTCGCATCCACTTGCAGCGGCCGGCCCTGCTGCCCTCCAAGTGAGTGTGAAGCGACCGTCCCCTTTGACGGCGACGAGCCGTCGCCGCTCCAGCAACCCTGCTGCCCGCCACGTTTTTGTGCGGTTTGGGGCCGCAGCGCACATATCCTCTATGATGACCGATGAGTCACGACACTGAATTGCTGCGGCAGTACGTCGAGGAAGGGGCCGAAGGCGCCGTCTGACGACGGCTGCTACGAAGGGTAGCATCCGCCTTCGTCCCGCCAAAGGGATCGATTAGTGCGGGACTACGGCGGGACAAGTCGGACGTCAGTCCGATCGCTTGTCTGTCTTGGTGTGAGATGACAAGAGCACTCACAGCACACTCCACAGGTGAGATGTCGGAGCCGTCTGACGACGGCTGCTACGAGGGGTAGCATCCGCCTTCGTCCCGCCGGAGGGATCGATTAGTGCGGGACTACGGCGGGACAAGTCGGACGTCAGTCCGATCCCTTGTTTTCCCAAGCTGTCAGTAATCCTTCGTCTTGCGAGCGAGTTGGTCGGACTTGTATTCGCGAGCGGCGGGCGGTGGAGCTTTTTGCAGAGGCCGGGCCATCTCCGGGAGTTTCGGGGGCGGTTGGCCCTGGTCACCCGGCTCTGTCTCGGAGGTAGGTTGGGGCTCAGCCAGCCGCTCGCGAATCCTGGCCAGCTTCTTCTCGACCTCGGCGAGCTGTTGCTCGGTTTTGGGGTCGGGTTTGAGCTGCGCCAAATCCTGGAGGGCATCCTGGGCCGCTTCGTAACGCGCGGCCTGTTGCTCGGGGGATTCCGGCCGCTTGCCCGGCGTCGGCGGCGGGTCGGGCAGGAGCTTGTCGGCGAGTTTTTGGAGATTGTCCTGCAGTTTCTCCTGTGTCCGGCGCGCCTTTGACTTGAGGTCGAGGTCCTTGGGTTGGAGCTCCTCAGCATCGCGGTATTGCATGAGGGCGTCGTCGAGGCGGTGGGTGGCGGTTTCGAGGGATTTCTCCTGGTCGGCCTGCCTGGCCAGGGAATCGCCTTTCTTCTCGTGGATGGCGGCCAGGTCGGCCTGGGCGTCGGCCAGGGTGCGTTGGGCCTCGGCGTGCTGAGGGACCTGCTCGAGGGCCGCTTCCGCGTGGCGAATGGCCCGATTGAATGCGGCCACTCTCTCGGCCTCGATGGAGCTCTGGCGGGCCTGCTGGGCGGCCTGTTTGGCCTGCTCGGTCAGGGCATTGGCCAGATTCTGTTTGGCTTGGGCGAGTTGCTCGGTGATCGGCTGATCCTGGGGCAACAGCGCATGGGCGTCCTCGAGCTGGTTTACACCCTTTTGCATCCGCGGGGTCTGCGCCGACGCGGGTTGATCCGCCTGTGGCTGGGCCGCCTTGGCGCCTTCCTCGGCGAGAGTCTGGGCCAGCTCGGACCGGGTGCTGAGCTCGCCTTGCCGGGCCGGCTCGCTGGCCGGGTCCGCCTGCGTGGCTTCCTGAAACTCTTCGAGCGCGGTGCGCAGCTCGTTGATTTTCGAGTCGGTGTTTTGGCCGGGCCGATGCGCCGAGTCGAGGTGCTTGCGCGCGTTGTTCAGCAGCAATTCCATCAGCAGCTTCAGCACGATGTCGTGGTTGGGCTTGGCCACCGCGTCGGCCGGGGAGCGCTTGAGCGCAGCTCGGTAATGTTCGAGCGCGGTCTGCCAGTGATGGATCGTCTCATCGAGGTTGCTGGCTCGCGAGTCCAGGCCGAGGTGGAACTCGGCGTTGCCCTTTTGCCGGAGCGCTTTGGCGGCCAAACTGGTGCGTTTGGATTCCTCCGCCTTGTCGAAGGCCAGCACCGCCTCGTCGAACTTGCCCGCCGCGTAAGCCGCAACCCCGCGGTCGTACCAGAGGTGCGGGTTATTCGGTTTGCGCTGCAACTCCTGGTCCAGGAGCGCAACGGCCTCCTGCGCTTTGCCGGCGGCGATCAGGCGGGAGTATTCCTCGACATCGAGCGCGAGCGCGGTGGGCATGGCGGCGGCGAGCGCCGCCGCCACCAGGACGCGCGCCAGGCGCGCTGCCACCATGATGAACGCCTTCACCGGACGATGTTTCGCGCGGGGCGCGCCGGTCGGATTTGGCAGGTCTCGGCTCGCAACCATAGTTTCAGGCAAAGGCAGGCCAGTGCCAGTGCCAGCGGGATTTGGTAGAGTTCGCGGTAATTTTGCAAGTTGCTTCTGATGGCGGCCTCGGCCACGTGGCCGAGCACCTCCTGGCGCAGTTGTTCGAGGCCCTCGCCGGCCGGGCCCAGCGGGTAGTAGCGTCCGCCTCCCGCGCTGGCGATGCGCCGCAGGTTGCCTTCACCCAGGCGTGTGATGACTTCTTGCCCGAAACGGTTCCGACGCGCCACGGCCTCGCGTCGCTGGCGGTCGGCGGGGATTCTGGCGCCGGCGGCGGTGCCCACTCCGACCGCGCAAACCATGAGTTTCTGCGTTTGACGCAGTTGACGCGCGGTCTCGACCGCATTGCCTTCGAGTTCTTCGCCGTCCGAGAGCAGGATGACCAGCCGTTGGGGCACGGCATTCGTGGCGAAGTACTTGCCGGCCCGCTCGAGGGCGGTGGCGATCGAGCTGCCGCCCTCGAGCAAGTCTTCCGGCTCGAGGTAGCCCAGGATCATCCGCAGCGCCGAGGTGTCGAACGTCAACGGGGCGTTGAGATAGGGCGCTCCGGCGAAGGTGATGATCCCGATTCGGTCGAGCCGCGCGCGCGCGAGCCAGGGGTCAAGGGCATTGGTGACCGCGCCGTAGCGGTTCGGCTTGACATCGGTGGCGAGCATGCTGCGCGAGGCATCGATCAACAGCAGGTAATTGATGCCCTGCATTTCGTGCTGGCCGCTTTCGACAAACCAAAGTGGCCGGGCCAGCGCGGTGAGCATCAAGCCTACGATCGCCAAGGTCAGCACGAACGCCGCCCGGCGCCGGGACGCTGAGAAGCCCGGCGCCGACCAGAACCGTGCGGGGTCACCCGTGAAGGCCAGGGTCAGCCGCTCCCGTCGCTGGTCGGCCCAGCGCAGCAGCCAGGCCAATGCGGCCACAGCGAAAGGGGCCAGGGCCAGAAGCCAGGGATGCGCCAACCTCATGGGAGCCTCCGGCGGTAGAGGTTCGCAAGAAGCACTTCACCCAGCGCCAAGGCCAGGGCCGCGCCCGTCAGCCACGGAAATAACTCCTGGTAGGCGACCATGCGCTTCTCCATCAGTGCCTTCTTCTCGAGCTGGTCGATCATGTCGTACACCCCCAACAAGCCGCGGGTATCAGTGGCTTGGAACAGTTGGCCGCCGGTCGCGCGGCTCACTTTCAGCAGCTCATGGTTGGCGAGGCGCGCGCCGTGCAGCACCTCCGGCCCGATCAGGATCGAATGGACTTTCACCCCTTCGCGCTTGGGGTAGCTGACGACCTCGAGGGGGCTGCGGCCCAGGTCGTTGTCGCCGTCGGTGACGAGAATGATGACTTTGCTGCGCTGGCTCGCCTTGGTGAGGAAATGGACGGCGGCGACGAGGCCCTCGCCGATGGCTGTGCCTTGGGACTGCTCGACCTGGTGGAGCGAGTTGATGGCCCAGCCGTGATCAAGCGTGAGCGGGCTCACCAGGAACGGCGCCCGCGCAAAGCCGAGGATTCCCACGCGGTCGCGCGGCCGTTTGGCGATGAAGTTCTCGACCGTGTAAGTGAGCGCCTCGCGCCGGGAGACGCGCTTGCCCTGGAGGTGGAAGTCGCGCACCGTCATCGAGCTCGAGAAGTCCAGCGCGAGCATGATGTCGATGCCCTTGGACGGGTCGGGGATTTCACCGGCGGGCAAGCGCGGCCGCGCCAGGGCCAGCGACATGAGCGCGAGCATGAACAGCACGGCCAGCACGCGCCAACGGCCGGGCCGCGCGCGCGGTGGCAGCCCATGAGGGCGCAGGAAGCGGAGCGTCGGGAACGGGATCGCCGGCACTGCGCTCGGGCGGCTGAGCCACCAGGCGGCCCAGGGCACGAGAATCAGTCCCAACAAGAACCAGGGCTGCTGGAACTCGAAGCCGCGCCAATCGTAACCCAGCAGATTCATGCGCCAGCCCTCAGGCGACGGTCCTGGGCGCCGCGCCGGGCCCGGCGTTCGGGGCGGCGTGCGCGCCGGCTTCGGCGCAGAGCCGCACGAATTGGACGGCGTAATCGACCATCTGGTTCATCTCATCGCTGGTCATGCTCCGGCGGCCGAACTTCACCCGGTCGCAGAAGTGCAGGTACTGCCCCAGCCCGGCCTGGTGCGGCGCGGCCAGGCGTTCGCTGGTGCGGGCGTGTTCGAGGAACTCGCGCGTGGTCTGGTAGAGCACTGGCAGTTGGAAACGCGCCTCGATGAAACGCCGGAGGACCAGCGAGCATTCGATCGTCAGGCGGTAATGGCCGAGCTCGGCCTGCTGCGCCCGCAGTTCCTCGAGCCGCCGCAAAGCCCAGAGCTCGGGTGGTTCGGAGGCAAGCGCGGCGGGTGCGGCGGGCGCCGGCCTGGGCGCCCGCCCCCGCCGCCACCGTACGAAGCGCAAGGCGGCGAGCGCCAGGCAGGCCAACAGCAGCGCGGCGGCAGCCATAAACCAGGGGTTCTGCCACCAGGGCGGAACCGGCACCAACGTGAGGTCCTCGACGAAGCCGGGGACGCTGTTGGTGAGGCTGCTGGCGGCTTCGCTCATGCCACCTTGGTGCGCGACCGCTGTTCGAAAAACGATTGAAGCCGCCGCTGGTAAGGCTGGCCTGCCATGAGCTCGAGCAGGCCAATCTTGGATTGGCCGAAAAAGCGCTTGCTGGCCGCGGCGCGCTCGGCGAGCGCCCGTGCGTAGGCGGCGCGCAGTGCCGGGTCAGCCGTGTTCACCTCGAGCACGTCCCCAGTCTCGGGGTCCTGCAGCATGGCCCCGCCCACATCGGGCAGCGCGAGTTCGCGCGGGTCCACCAGCTTGATGGCGATCACGTCGTGGCGCTGGTTGGCGGCCTTGAGCTGCCGCTCGTACCCCTCGTCCAGGAAGTCGGACACGAGAAACACCACCGCCGGGCGATGCACGACTCGCTGGAGGAACGCCAGCGCGGTGTTGAGCGAGGTGCCAAGGCCGCGCACCGGGTGATAGAGCAGATCGCGGATCAAGCGGAGCACGTGCTGCCGGCTGCGGCGGGGAGGCAGGTAGCGCTCGACCGTGTCGGTGAACAGAACCAGCCCCACGCGATCGTTGTCCCGCAGGGCGCTGAAGGCCAGCGCTCCCGCCAATTCGGCGGCCAGCTCCCGCTTGGTGCGCCCCGTGGTCCCGAAGTCACCCGAACCGCTCATGTCCACCAGCAGCATGATCAATAATTCCCGTTCCTCGACGTAGCGCCTGACAAACGGCTTGCGCATGCGCCCGGTCACGTTCCAATCGATCCGCCGCACGTCGTCGCCGGGCACGTACTCGCGCACCTCGGCAAAGTCCAACCCCCGGCCGCGGAAGATCGAGGTCGTGTTCCCCGCCATGATCTGCTCGGACACGAGGCGGGACTTGATCTGGACGCGGCGAATGCGCTTGAGCCAGGCCTGGGGGATCATTCAGGGAACCGGCACCTTGCCCAGGATGGTCTGGACGATGCTGTCCGTCGTCACGGCCTCGGCTTCCGCTTCGTAGGTAAGCAGAATCCGGTGGCGGAGCACGTCCGGCGCGATGAACTTCACGTCATCCGGCGTGACATACGCTCGGCCTTCCAGCAGGGCGCAGGCGCGGGCGGCCAGGGTGAGGTTGATGGTCGCGCGCGGCGAACCGCCGATGCGGATCAGTTGCTCCAGCCCCGCGTTGAGACTCTGCGGCTGGCGCGTCGCCATCACCAGTTTGATGACGTAGTTCTTCACCTGGTCATCCACGTAAATCTGGTTCACGGCATCCTGCATCCGCAGCAATTCCTCCGGCGCGACCTTCGGGGTGACCCCGAGGTGCGGCTTCGTGGACGCCATCCGCTCGAGGATCACTTTTTCTTCCGCCTCGGTGGGGTAGCCCACGACCGCTTTCATCATGAAGCGGTCCATCTGCGCCTCGGGCAACGGGTAGGTGCCCTCCTGCTCGATCGGGTTTTGCGTGGCCAGCACCAGGAACGGCTCGGGCAGCGGGTAGGTCTGGTCCCCAATCGTGACCTGCCGTTCCTGCATCGCCTCGAGTAATGCCGACTGCACCTTCGCCGGCGCGCGGTTGATCTCATCCGCCAGGACGAGATTGGCGAAGATCGGGCCCTGGTGCGTCGAGTACGTGCCCTTGACCGGATCATAAATCAGCGTGCCGGTGACGTCCGCGGGCAATAGGTCGGGGGTGAACTGAATGCGTTGGAACGTGCAGCGCGTGCTGCGGGCCAGGCAGTTCACCGTCGAGGTCTTGGCCAGGCCCGGCAGGCCCTCGATCAAGGCGTGCCCGCGCGAGATCAGGCAGATCACCAAACGGTCGATCAAGTACCGCTGGCCGACAATCACACCGCCAATTTCTTCCCGGACCGCGGCAAGGTGCCTGGCGGCCTCGTGGATTTGGTTTTTGAGAGTTTCGTTTGCGTCCGGCATAGATAATACGATAGGCCGCTGCCGTTTGTAGCAATCGGCGCACCAAAATCACCTTCAAAACGCGCGTGACCCGCCACGTGAGACGAGTAACCCGCTTATCCTGGAAAGATAATATCCTACAGCCCAAGGTTGCGAGGGACGAGCTACTTTGGGGTGCTGACCGCGGGGGCAAAACCCCGAAGGGGTTTTTGCATCTCCCACGCCCCATGGAGCTTTGGTCGCAGGATCCCCCTCCTGGGGGAAGGGCCAGGGCCCGGCCCGCCGTAGTCCCGCACTCTCGGGTCGCTCGTGCGCTTGCTTTCGCCTGTTCCACGCTGGCTGGACGAAGGCGGCTGAGGGCGAGCCTCTTCAAGCGGAGCTCCAATTCTGTTCCGACTGGCCGCACGGCGCCAGTGGCCAGCGCGGCGTTCGCAATTCACGAGGCGGCCGTGCGCGCTTCCCTCTCCTGGGGGAGAGACATCTGAGATGGTCCGTCAAGGGATTTTTCATGAGTTATTCACTCTGAACCATGGGTCCGGTTACCGCCAGATCAGCGTAGATTTTGAGTCCGCGTCGTTGCAGGCTGCGCACGTAT
>Ga0233425_10009252_pt1 | contig 12608 bp, 15 predicted proteins | sample Watercolumn_Towu_2_FD_181712 | JGI IMG/M metagenome (GOLD analysis project Ga0233425, IMG submission 181712) | Freshwater microbial communities from Lake Towuti, South Sulawesi, Indonesia - Watercolumn_Towuti2014_140_MG | ecosystem: Environmental > Aquatic > Freshwater > Lake | place...
AGGCCTTCTTTTTTGGTAGGATGCGGCAGGATTACTCCTTATGAAAAAGCACGCCCGGACGCTCGTCATTGCCCTTGCCGTAGTCGGGTTCGCGGCGTCGGTCGCCGCGTTGTACGTCCACTATCGGCTCGCCGCCGATCCGTCGTATACGAGCTTTTGCGACGTCAGCGAGACGGTGAACTGCGAGGCCGTACTCACCAGTCAGTACGGGAGCCTGTTCGGCGTTCCGGTTGCGGCCGGGGGCGCGATCTGGTCGGCGCTCGTGCTGCTGCTGGGCGTGTTTGGCATGGCCTCCGCCTCCGCCGCCACGCCCGCGGCGCCGGTCACGAGCGCGCCGGGCAAGGGGCAGCCCGGTCCGGCCAAAGCCGGACCCCACGTTGCGGCGGCGCCCGACAACCGCACGGGACGGGTGGCCGGCTACATCTTTATCCTGTCGACGCTTGGTCTGGCGGCCGTGCTGTACCTCGGCTACGCGTCGGTTTTCATCCTGCGGCAGGCGTGCCCGCTCTGCATGGCGATGTACGCGTCGGTCATCGGGCTCTTCATCGTGTCGGGCGGCGCGGCCTCCGAGCTGTCGGCGATTCCGGGGGCGCTCGGCCGCGACGTGCGCGCGGTGACGGCCAGTCCGCTGGGGTTGACGCTGGCCGCCGGACTCGTCGTCGCGGCGGTGGGGCTCGTCGGCTGGTTCCCGCGGGAAGCGCCGGTTGCGGAGACGGCGACCGCCGAGCCCGCGGCGCCGCCAACGGAAACTCTGGGTCCCGACGAGACGCAGGCGTTCGAGGCCTGGCTGGCGGCGCAGCCGCGCGTCCCGCTGGACGTCCCGGGCGGTGGCGCGCGCGTGGTCGTCGTCAAGTTCAACGATTATCAGTGCCCCGCATGTCGCCAGGCGTACATCGCCTACAAGGCGATCCAGCAGAAATACGAAGCACAGTCCCCGGGCCAGGTGGCGTTCGTCAACGTCGACTATCCACTCGAGTCCGAGTGCAACACCGGCGGCATTCACTCCGCGGCGTGCGAGGCGGCGGTCGCCGTCCGGCTTGCACGGGCGCGCGACCGCGCCGCGCAGATGGAAGAGTGGCTCTTCGACAACCAGCCCGGCATGACGCGCGAGACCGTGAAGCAGGCCCTTGCCGACATCGCGCAAGTGACCGACTTCGACGCGCAGTACGCCAAGGTGCTCGACGAGGTGCGGAAGGACGCGCAGCTCGGCCAGAAACTGCAGATCACCGGTACGCCGACGTTCTTCATCAACGGCGTTCGCATCGCCTCGACGCTGCGTCCGGCCTACTTCGACGCGGCGATCGCCTGGGAGCTGAAGCGCGCGCAGGCGGCGACCCCCTGAAGCTCCCGCTGGGGCCTGAGGCCCCCCGCTGGGCCTGAGGCCCGGGGCCTGTTTGAGATGGACGCCATTCGCACCGAAGCCCTCACCAAGCACTATCGCGTCGGCTTCTGGCGTCCCCGCCCTTACGTCGCGCTCGACGCGCTGACCCTCGACGTCCGCCGTGGCGAGGTGTTCGGCTTTCTGGGCCCGAATGGCGCCGGCAAAACGACGACGCTGAAGCTGTTGATGCAGCTGATCTATCCGACGTCGGGTCGGGCGGAGATTCTGGGACGCCCGGTCGGCGACGTCGAAGGTCGGCGCCGGATCGGCTACCTGCCGGAGAACCCGTACTTCTACGACTACCTGACGGCCGAGGAGCTGCTCGAGTACTTCGCGAGCCTGTTCGGCTACGCCGCCGCCGGCCGGCGCCGGCGCGTGGCCGCGCTCCTCGACGAGGTGGGCATCGGCGCCGAGCGTCGGCTCCAGCTCCGCAAGTTCTCGAAGGGCATGCTCCAGCGGGTCGGCATCGCGCAAGCGATTCTCAACGAACCCGATGTCGTGTTCTTCGACGAGCCCATGTCAGGGCTCGATCCGCTGGGCCGCCGCGAGATCCGGCAGCTCATTCTGCGCCTGCGGGATCGCGGCTGCACCGTGTTCTTCAGCTCGCACGTCCTGTCGGACGCCGAAGCGCTCTGCAACCGCGTGGCCATCCTCGCCGTCGGCCGGCTCGTGGCCTCGGGACAGCTGTCGACTCTGCTCGCGTTTCAGGTGCAGGGGTGGGAGCTCGTGATGACGGGACTCAGCGAGACGGCGCTCGAGCAGGTCACGCGCCTCGGTCAGGTCGTGCGCGCGACGCCGTTCGGTGCCGGGCACTATGCGTTGGAGCTGCCGCTCAGCGCGGCCCCCGATCGCATCCTCTCGGATCTGACATCGCGCGGCGCCCGACTGCTCTCGCTGACGCCCATCCGCGAGACGCTCGAGGACTACTTCGTCCGACAGGTCGCCGAGGCGCCGCACGACCGCGGGCTGGAGACAGGAACGTAAGGAGCCGTGCCGTTCACACTTCTTGGTTCTCGCTTCTCGGTTCGTGTTCAGGTTCGGTTCGAGGTTCGGCGACGCCGAACCCGAACGCCGAACGCCGAACGGCGAACCGAACCTGAACACGAACCGAGAAGTGAGAAGGTAGAAGCGTGAACGACAGTTCCATGCATCCGCAAGTGATTAGGCACGTCGCGCTGAACGTCTTCAAGGAATCGGTGCGCGACCGCGTCCTGTACAGCCTGGTGGCCTTCGCCTCGCTCCTCATCGGCGTCTCGTACCTGATAGGGCAGCTGACGGCGGGCCAGGACATCAAGATCATCAAAGACCTCGGTCTGGCGGCCATCTCCACCTTCGGCCTGCTCATCGCCATCTTCATCGGCATCGGCCTCGTCTGGAAGGAAGTGGAGCGGCGGAGCATCTACAGCCTCCTGGCCAAGCCGGTGAGCCGCCCCGAGTTCATCATCGGCAAGTTCGTCGGCCTGGCGCTCACGCTGCTGGTCAACGTGGCGACGATGACGGTGGCGTTCTACGCGGTGCTCGCGTACATGAACACGCAGTTCTCCGACAACGTGCGCGCGTCCTGGCCCGCGCCGGCCGTCGATCCCGGCATGCTGCGTGCGGTCGCGCTCATCTTCGTCGAGCTGCTGGTCGTGACGGCGATCGCGCTGTTCTTCTCGACCTTCTCCAGCCCGTTCCTCTCGGCGGCGTTGACGGGCGGTCTCTGGGTGATTGGCCACTTCAACACCGACCTCCGCAACTTCGAAGCGGTCGTCGAGTCGCCGGTGGCGGCCTCTCTGGCGCGCGGCCTCTACTACATCCTGCCGAACTTCGCGGCGTTCGACATCAAGGCGCAGGTGGTCTACGCGCAGCCCGTGCCGTCCTCGTACCTGCTCATCACGGCTGGCTACGGGGCGGTGTACGTCGCGCTGCTGCTCACGGGCGCGGTGACGATCTTCGCGAGGCGCGACTTCGCATGAGGTGGCCGGCGCTCGTCCTCATCGTCGCCCTCGGTGCCGGCGTGGCCGGGCTCCAGGCCGTACACGAACGGCGAGGCGGGCCGCCCGCGGGGACTACCGAGAATCTGCTCTACGTGCGATCGCCCGAAGCGATGCAGCGGCTCGCACTCTCCTACGATGCGCTGCTCGCCGACCTGTACTGGATTCGCGCGGTGCAACACTACGGCGGCACCAGGTTGTCGACCGATCCGGCCGCGCGGTTCGATCTGCTGTACCCGCTGCTCGATCTCGCCACGTCGCTCGACCCGTACTTCCGCGTGGCCTATCTGTTCGGGTCGATCTTCCTCGCCGAGCCGCCACCCGGCGGACCCGGCCGCACCGATCTCGCCATTGCGCTCCTCGAAAAGGGCCTGCGCGCGCAGCCCGACGAGTGGGAGTACGCGCAGGCGGTCGGATTCGTGCATTACTGGTGGCGTCAGGACTACGAGCAGGCGGCGGCGTGGTTCGCGCGCGCGGCCGACTTCCCGGACGCGCCGGTCTGGATGCGCCCGTTGGCGGCGACCACGCTCGCGCAGGGCGGCAGCCGGGCGTCGTCGCGCGTGCTCTGGCGCCAGATCCTGGCGACCGCCGAGGACGGCTGGTACCGCAACGAGGCGCAGCGGCGGCTGCTTCAGCTCGATGCGATGGACCAGCTCGATCGGCTTCGCGCCGCCGCAGACGCGTTTCGCGAGACGCGGATGAGGCCGGCGGATGGGTGGGCCGACTTGCGTGCCGCGGGATACGTGAGGGGCACGCCGGTGGACCCGACCGGCACGCCGTACCGTCTGGCGGGGGGCGTCGTGTCGCTCGACCCCGACTCGCGGCTTCATCCGCTGCCAACGGAACCGGCGGGGCGCCGGTGAGCGCTGTGAGTTGCCCGGGAGTGCGCTCCCCACGTACGACCGAGGGTGTGTCGTGAGCGGCTCTGTGATCGCGATCGTTGCCCTGCTCGGCTTGATCGTCGGCAGCTTCCTGAACGTCTGCATCTATCGGCTCCCGCGGCGCGAGTCGCTCGTCTGGCCGGCGTCGCGCTGCACGTCGTGCGAGCGCCCGCTCGCCTGGTACGAAAACGTGCCGATCGTGAGCTGGCTCGTGCTCGGCGGGAGGTGCCGTACCTGCCGCGCGCCAATCTCGGCCGCCTATCCGATCGTCGAAGCGATCACGTCGGTGGTGTTTGTCGGCGCTGCGCTGGTCTACGGCCTGTCGTGGCTGCTTGTCGTCCGGCTCGTGTTCGCGTCTGCGCTCGTCGTGCTGTTCGTCATCGATCTCCGCCACCGCATCCTGCCGAACGCGATTACGCTGCCCGGCATGGCCGCCGGGTTCATGGCGAGCTGGTTTCTGGCGCCCGGATGGTTGTCGTCCCTCATCGGCATCGCGGCGGGCGGCGGCATCCTGCTCGCCATTGCCGAGGGCTACTACCGCGTGCGCGGCCAGGAAGGACTCGGCATGGGCGACGTGAAGATGCTGGCGATGATCGGCGCGTTTCTCGGCTGGCCGCTGATGGTGCTGACGCTGGTACTGGCCTCGTTTGCCGGTTCGATCGTCGGTGTCTCGCTCATCGCCTCCGGGCGTGGCAGCCTGCAGGCCGCGCTCCCGTTCGGCACCTTCCTCGCGCTCGGGGCGCTCGTGGCCGCCGTGGCCGGCGACGGCATCCTGGCCTGGTATCTCACCTTCTACCGGTGACGCAGACCGGCTACGCGCTGCTCGGCCTCACGGCCCTCGTGGCAGTGCTCGTCGCGGTCCTGGCGTTTGCGGTGCTGCGGTTCACGGCGGCGGTCCGCGGTGCGCGGCGATCCCTCCGGCAGGGCGGTGGCGAGGCCGAGCTGCTCTCCGCCGCGATGGACGAAGCCGTGACGCGGCTGAAGACACAGGAACGGGCGATGAGCGCCCGAGCGGCCGCGTCCGAGCAGTTGAACGCGCAGATCGTCGAGAGCTTGACCGCTGGGCTGCTCGTCGTCGACGGTGCCGGCGGCGTGAAGATTCTCAACCCGGCCGGCCGCCGGCTGCTCGAGCTGGACGCCGATCCCGTGAACGCCGACTACCGCGCGCTGCTCGATCGCGTCGGGCCGCTGCGCGACGTCATCGGCGAGTGCCTCGCGACGCACCAGCCGATCGTCCGGCGTTCGCTCCATGTGCCCCGGGCCGGTCGCTCGTCGCACTTTGGTCTGACTGTCTCACAGCTCGGCGGACCAGACGGTGGCGTCATCTGCCTTTTCTCGGACCTGACCGCCGTCATCGAACTGGAGGAGCAGCTGCGGCTCAAGGAGGCGCTGGCGCGGCTGGGAGAGCTCACCGCCGGCCTGGCGCACGAGTTCCGCAACGGCCTCGCCACGATCCACGGATACAGCCGGCTGATCGTCCCCGACGCGGTGCCGCCGGCCTATCGGCCCTACGTCGAAGGCATCCGCCAGGAGGCCGACGCGCTCGGGCAGGTGGTGACGAACTTCCTGAACTTCGCGCGTCCCGAGAAGCCGTCGTTGGCGCCGGTCGCGCCGGCCGTGATCGCGCGCCGCGCGGGCGACGAGCTGCTGCACGAGCTGCCGCCGGGAACGACCATCGCGATCACGGGCGACTTCGTCGACATTCAGGGTGACGAGGTGCTGCTGCGCCAGATGTTCGGCAATCTGTTCCGCAACGCCGCCGAAGCGTGCGCCGCGGCGGCACGGACGCCGGCCATCGTGGTCGACGGCCGGATCGACCGCGGGCGGAGCGTGTGCACCGTGACCGTGTCGGACAATGGCCCGGGGATTCCGTCCGCGGAACGCGCGCGCGTCTTCCAGCCGTTTTACACGAAGCGGGTGGGAGGAACCGGACTGGGGCTGGCGGTCGTGCAGAAGATTGCCGTACTGCACAACGGCCGCGCGACGGTGGGAAGCTCGCCGACGGGTGGCGCGAGCATCGAGCTGACGTTCCCGATGATCTGACGTCGCGCCAGCCGATGACGCGCCCGCGTCATCGCGTTCGAACTCGCACTTCGGTTTCGAGCGTCGTTTCCGGATAGCCGCCGAGCGTCGGGCTGAAGACCGGCGATCGGCCCGTCACCCGCACGCGCACGTACGCCGTGGATCCCTCTTCGCCGTCGTCGAGCTGATTGCCGTTCGAGTCGAAGAGGGTGAACAGGAGCCCGGCGATGACCGGTTCGGTCATCTGTTCGGGATCGGCCACGACGCTGTTGTCATCGCGCGTGATGACCCTCTCGCCGGCGTCGAAGGCGATGGTGAGGTCTTCATTCGCACTGGTCGTCAGGCCGTCGGGCGGGTTGACATCGGCCAGCACCCTGATGCTCGTGCCGTCCTCGTTCACGTCGATCGGCTCGAAGCCGCCGATCGAGTACGGATTGCTGCCGGCGTTGCGCAGCGCCTGCGCGATCCAGTCGACCGAGAAGCGCACTTCCTCCTCCACGGTCGCGTCGTCGAGCCGCGAACCGTACACCCGCTGAAGCTGTGTGGCCAGGATCACGCTGGCCCCGAGCACCGGGGCCAGGATCGCCACGGCGATCAGGAACTCGATCAGCGTGAATCCGCCTTCGTGCTTCCCGCTTCCGCGGACACGGCCGATGCGCCGCCTGAGCTCTTCGTCGCGCATCACCAGTTCCGGATGATCGTGCTCAACTCGACCTGGCGGCCGTACTGGCGCGCACGGGCGTTCCGGACTCGAACCGTCAGGACCCGCGTATCGCCGACCGGGCCGGCCGCGACGGTCCATCGCACCGTGATGCCGTCCTGGCCGCCGGGGTCTTCCTCGAAATGATCGTCTTCGTTTTCTTCGAGACTGCCGCCAACGGCGACTTCGGCATCGTCATCGAAGTCGAGCTTCATCAGTTCGTCGATCTTGTCCTGCGCCACGCGGGTCGACCGCGCCGCCTCGCGCGCGCCGACGTGCATCTGGGTGGTGACCGCGAGCAGCGACGCGACCCCGAGCATGCCGATCGCGAGGACGAGCGTGCAGATCATCACCTCGACGAGGGTGAATCCACCCTCGCGCTCCGCGCCGCGGCGGGCGAGTCCGTCGCGGAAGGTGCGTCTACTGCAGCCTGACACGCCCGCTGGTAGAGATGGTGATGGTCCGATCATCTTCCTCGTCGCCATTCGTGACTACGATCGTGCACGGCGCACAATCTGGCGCTCGCCCGGTCGGCTCGATCTCGATGTCGTCGAAGTCGTCCGCGAACGTGATACCGGTCGGGAGGTACTGCACCTCGCCCAATGCGCCCCAGGTCATCGTGTCGGGGTCCTCGATCTCGCTCTGATACTGGCCCGCGTCCGGGGAGTCGAGACGAATCCGCACGTTGCTGTTCCGCGCGACCGCCTGGAACCGCGCCGCGCGAATCGTGCTGGCCACCTGCTGCCCCGCTGAGAGGATGTAGTATCGGCCGATCGCACCCGCCAGAATCGGAACCGCCACGCCCGCCAGGGCGACCGACGTTGCCACGACCAGGAGAGCCTCGATCAGGGTGAAGCCATCCGCCACACGCATCCGTCGGCTCGGCGGTACAACAAGAGGCGTTCCAGCTCGAGTCCATTGGATACCCGCGGTCTTCGCGCGGCGGTGTTGCATTCTCTTACACACGGATTACGGTTCCAGTCAACGGAAGGGCATGGCGACGCCGTACGACATTTATGCCACATCGCAATGGCTCCGCTCGGGCAAAATCTGCAATCGTTCGAGGAAGGCCCATCTGTAAGTCCTTATCGGTCAATGGGTCACCGCGGTGTACGGCGCCGGCATCCCCGTTGCCTGTCCGGCAGGGCCGTGGAGCGTGACGAGCGGCGTGTCCACCGAAGCGCGCGGCGCGAAGGCGGCTTCTCCTTGGTGGAGGTCCTGGTCGCAGCCGCCATTCTGGTCGCCGGCATTGGCGCGATCCTGCAGCTGTTCGTCATCGCCACGCGGGCGACGTCGGATGCGCGCGACGCCACGTACGCCGCCGTGCTCGCGGCGCAGAAGCTGGAGGAGGTGCGCGCCGCGCCGTTTCCCGGGCCGGTTGACGCGACGGAATACCTGGACATCCGTGGCGCACCGCTCGTTGCCCGTGCCGGTGCGCTGTACGAACGTCGCACCATCGTGACGTGGCTGCCCACGCAGCCCGGCGAGACGGTGGTCATCACGGTGCGTGTGTGGCGGCGCGGCCGTGAGCACCGCGCGCTCCGCCTCGCGACCGTTCGGACACGCAGGGGCGTATGAGGGGAGTTGCGCTCGTCGAGCTGCTCGTCGCGATGCTGCTCACGCTGCTGGTGGCCACGGCGGTCGTCGCGCTGGCTGTCCCGGCGCGCCGTACCTTCCAGGTGCAGCCCGAGATCTCGGACCTGCACCAACGGCTGCGCGTGGCCGTCGACGCACTGACCCGGGATCTCCAGGTTGCCGGTGCCGGCATCGCCCCGGACGCGGCGCCGGCCGTGCTGCCGTATCGCGTCGGACCGCGCGAGGGCGATCCGGACATGGGGATCTTCTATCGGCCAGGGGTCGTCAGCATGATGTTTGTCCCGGCCGCCGACACGATCGCCGTCTCACGTACCTACTACCTGCGTCCCGATCCGGCGACCGGCGTGCTGCAGTTGACGCGCTACGACGGCATTCAGACCGACCTGTCCGTCGTCGATGGCCTGGTGGCGCTCGATTTGACGTACTTCGATGACGGCGATGCGCCGCTCGATCCCGCGCTGCTGCAGGATGGGCCGTGGATGCCGAGCGATCCCGACGTCGGTCCGTTCGACATGGATCTGCTGCGCGTGCGTCGTGTGCGGGCGCGCGTACGTGTTGGGGGCGCGCGAGGCGTGCCCGACCAGGAGCTGCAGTTCGATGTGGCGCTGCGGAACAGGGACGGAGCCTGAATATGCCGCTTGTCATGGCGATGATGGCGATGACCATGCTTACCGGCCTGGGGACCGTCCTGATCGTCGGAACGATGACGGAGACGGCGCTCGCGGCGACATACCGCCAGGGCCTCGAGGTGTTCTATGCGGCCGACGGGGCCGTCGAGTTCGCGGTCCGCGATCTCGCCGTGCGTCCGGACTGGGACTCGGTGATCACCGGCGCCACGACGTCGGCGTTTGTCGACGGCCCGCCGGAAGGCGAGAGGCGACTCGGCGCGGCGGTCATCGACCTCACACGGGCGACTGATGAGGTCGACACTCTCCTGAACGGACGTGCCGCGCCGCCCGACACGGCGGCGCAGCTCTTCGCGTACGGTCGTTTCGACGAATTGCTGTCGATCCCCGACGCGCCGCCGTCGTACGCGGGCGTCTGGGTGGCGGAGCTCGTCCCCGACGTCGAGGAGGTCCCGGCCGTGCGCCTCCTGTACGTCGTCGCCCGCGCGTACGGACCGACTGGCGGCCAGCGAACGGTGGTCGTGACCGTGGCGCGGCCGGTCGATCAGGATGAGCCGATCCAGGTCCGATCGTGGGAGGAACCGCGGTAAGCGCCTATCGTGCCCGGGCGGCGCCGCCGAAAGATCATCAGATAAGATTCGTACATGGTCTGGTTCTCGAAGGCGGTCGTAACGGTGTTGATCGCTACCGCGGCGGCGCCGGTCTTCGCGCAGTCGCTGGCTGATGTCGCCCGGCGCGAGGAGGAGCGGCGCACGACGATTGCGGCGCCCGGGAAGCTCTACACCAACGAAAGCCTCCGCGCCGAACCCGCTCCGGCGCCCGCGGCGCCCCCGCAGTCAGGTGCTCCCGCGCCGGCCGGCATGCCGCCCGCTGGGGCGCAGGCCCCCCAGCCTCCTGGCCCGCCCGCTGGGGCGCAGGCCCCCCAGCCTCCTGGCCCGCTCCCTGGGGCGCAGGCCCCCCAGCCTCCTGGCCCGCCCGCTGGGGCGCAGGCCCCCCAGCTTCCTGGCCCGCCCGCTGCGGGCGGGCCCGCCGCGGGTCAGCCCGCTGCCGGTCAGCCGGCCCCCGCCCCGCCGGCGGCCGCGCCGCCGGCCGCGCCGGTCCCCGCCGCGCCGGCGGCGCAGGGCGAGGCGGAATGGCGCAAGCGCATCGCCGGCGCGCGCGACGCGCTGACGCGGTCGCAGATGTTCGCCGAGGCGTTGCAGAGCCGGATCAACGCGCTCTCGACCGACTTCGTCAATCGCGACGATCCCGTCCAGCGCGACCTGATCGCGGCCGAACGCCAGAAGGCGCTCATCGAGCTCGATCGCGTCCGACGCGAGCTTCAGGACCAGCAGAAGGCGATTGCCGCGATCCAGGAGGACGCACGCAAGGCTGGCGTGCCTGCCGGCTGGGTCAGGTAGGTTTGTCCTCGTTTCCCGTTCTCCTGGTCGAAGACAAGGACTCGCTCCGGGTCATGCTGCGTCACGCCCTCGAGGCGCAGGGGCACGAGGTGCTCGAGGCGCATGACGAGGTGGAAGCGGTGCAGCACCTGCGGCAGTCGCGGCCCGCCGTGGTGCTGACGGATCTGAAGCTTCCGGCCGGCGACGGGTTTGGCGTGCTGCGCGCCGCCAAGGAGCTCGACCCCGAGCTGCAGGTCGTCGTCATGACGGCGTACGGCAGCATTCAGGACGCGGTGACGGCGATGAAGGCAGGCGCGATGGACTTCCTCGCCAAGCCGGTCGACCCCGATCACCTCGTCCTGATGGTGGAACGCGCGATCGCGCAGCGGCGGATGCTCTCCGAATACGTGCTGCTCAAGCAGGAGCTCGCGGAGCGGCGTGGCGCGCCGCGCATCATCGGCGAGGATCCGCAGCTCCGGAAGGTCTCGCAGCAGCTGCACCGCGCGGCGGCCACCGATGCGACGGTGCTCCTCCAGGGCGAGAGCGGCACGGGCAAAGAGCTGTTCGCGAGGGCGCTGCACGTGCTGAGCCCTCGCGCCGACGGCCCATTCGTCGCCATCAACTGCGCGGCGATTCCCGAGACGCTGCTCGAGACCGAGCTCTTCGGCCATGAGAAGGGGGCGTTCACTGGTGCCGCGATGCGCAAGCCCGGCCGCTTCGAAATGGCGCACCGCGGGACGCTCTTTCTCGACGAGATCGGCGAGTTGTCGCTCGCCCTCCAGGCAAAGATCCTGCGCGCGCTCGAAGAGAAGCGCTTCGAGCGCGTTGGCGGCACGAGCACCCTGCACGTCGACACCCGCGTGGTCGCCGCCACCAACCGCGATCTCAGGGCGAGCGTCGCCGCGCGTCAGTTCCGCGAGGACCTGTACTTCCGCCTGTCGGTCTTCCCCATCACGATCCCGCCGCTGCGCGCGCGCACGGGCGACATCCCGATTCTCGCGCGGGTCTTCGTCGAGCGCTTCTGCCGCGACCTGAACAAGCCGACGCTGAAGTTGGCGCCCGGCGCCCTCGACGAGCTGACCGGCTACGCGTGGCCGGGCAACGTGCGCGAGCTGCAGAACTGCATCGAGCGCGCGGTGATCCTCTGCGACGGCGACAGCATTCATCCGCGGCATCTCAACCTCTCGCTGGCGGCGCTGCCCGGGCGGCGGAGCCGCAGCGGGGGGGCCAGCGAGCGGAACGGAGGGGACGAGGGCCAGGAGACCGCGCCGGCCGCGCCGGCGGATCCGTGGACGCTGATCGATCTGTCGGGGACCATGGGAGAGGCCGTGCGGCGGCTTACGGCGGCGGTCGAGCGCCGCAAGGTGGAGCAGGCGATGCGCGCCGCCGGCGGCAACAAAGAGCGCGCGGCCGAGGCGCTGCAGATCAGCTACAAGTCCCTCCTCCAGAAGATCCGCGAGCACGGCGTCCCGGAGGCCTGAAGGCCTCCGGTTCCCCAGCGCACAGGGTCGCTGGAAGGCAGTAGCCTTCCGGGGAGTCAGACGACGATCTTCGGCTCCGACATCAGTGCCAGCGTGTTGCCCTCGGTGTCGTGAAACACCGCCAGCCAGACCTCTCGATCCGCCAGCGTCGCCACCTTGTGCGGGTCGTCACGAAACGCGACGCCGCGCGCCTTCAGGGTCTCAGCCGCGCCGCGGATGTCCTCGACCGCGAAGTACAGAATCGAGCCGGGATGGTCGAACTCCGGCTCGGGCGTCGACAGCATCAGGCGGACGCCGTCGCAATTGAAGAACGCCAGCCGGGGCGCCGCGAAGAGGAACGGCAGGCCGAGCGTATCGCGGTAGAACCGCGTGGCGCGGTCGACGTCGTGGACCCGCATCGAGATCTGATGGATGCGCGCGAGCATGATCACCTCGTCAACCCGAGCCGTTCGAGCACCGCTGTCAGCTCGTCCTCGGTCACGTCGTCGATCGTCATCGTGGCGCCGATCTGGATCGCGATGACGAAATGCAGCCGGCCGTCGATGACCTTCTTGTCGCGCCGGATG
>Ga0233425_10009254_pt1 | contig 12607 bp, 11 predicted proteins | sample Watercolumn_Towu_2_FD_181712 | JGI IMG/M metagenome (GOLD analysis project Ga0233425, IMG submission 181712) | Freshwater microbial communities from Lake Towuti, South Sulawesi, Indonesia - Watercolumn_Towuti2014_140_MG | ecosystem: Environmental > Aquatic > Freshwater > Lake | place...
TGCCTCTTCGACGCTGCTAGCGAACGCGTCGAGTGGAATCCCCGCCACGTGATTGTCCTTTACGAGCATCGCGTCATCGAGGCCACGCCGGTGCAAGTGACCGCCTCCGCACAGCACGGCGTGCTTCTGTAGCCACCGAAGTCCGGGAATCGTCTTCCGCGTGTCACAGATCTTCGCACGAGTGTCCGCGACCTCGTCTACGAACGCGGCGGTGAGCGTCGCGCATCCCATAGCGAGTCCCAGGAGGTTGAGCAGCGTTCGCTCTATGGAGAGGATTGCTTCCCGGGGACCGCACAGCGTCGCCAGCGTGGCGCCAGCGAGTACCTCCCCGCCGTCGCACGCGCCGTGCGCTCTCGAAACCGCGAGACGAGGATCCCGGTGTGCGAAGAGATCGACCAGAGTGAGTGCGGCGCAGGTTCCGCTTCGGCGCGCGACCACCGCGGCCTTGATCGCCACTCCCGGCGGAAACGATGCTGTTGTGACATCGGACTCTGCGCCATCCTCCGCAAGAACCCGCTCAATGCATTGAACCGCCTCAGAGTGGGCGCACTCTCGCCAATGCTGGGCAATCACGGCGGGATCTACTCGAGCCACACCACGAGTCTATTGACGAGCTAGGTGCGAAGTGTGGCGCCGTGTGGCCGCGGCGCGAGCCGCCTTCAGGTGCGCCGTCGTCGCCCGGTCACGATTCCGCCGAGCGCAGCGAGTGCGATGACGCCCGGGGCTGGCACGACACCCACCGCCATCGAGCCCGTCGTCACAAAGGAGCTCGTCGCGCTGCCGAAGATCGAAATGGTGATGTTGTGGATCTCACCGGTGGTGCTCACAAAGCCGACGAAGTTGTTGCTGAGCCCATGGGTGTTAAACACGTATGCGAGCCCATCGACCTCCACCTTCATGAACCCACTGATCACATTGAAGTCCATGTCGGTGTTGAAGAACTCGCCGCCGATAGCGAACACATCGGAGTCGGCGAAACTCATGGAAAGCGCGGCACCAGATATGTTTGTGGAAAACATCCCGCCGCTCGCGTAAAGCCCGCCCGCAGCGTTCGCCACCCACGCTGCATCACCGCTACCGCCAGCGAGACCGGAGGCGTAGTACCCGTGGTAGTCGGCGAAGGACACGGCGACTTCATCGCCACCCTGGGATCCGACCAATGCGGTGAACAACGATTGATCGGAGACCACGATCAACGAGGCCGGTGTAACTGAAGCCACGGCAGCAGCAACTGAAAGCGCCGCGACCTTCGCGGCACCGCGTACTAGAGTGAATGTGGACATAAACGCGCTCTCCAAGGAATGTGTGTGTCGAAGCACCGACTCCCGAGTCCCCCCGACCTGAGGGTGTAACTATACACGCTTGCTCGAAGCGGCGACACGATCCATTACAGAAATATTGAGATTGGCCATTAAATCATGCGCCCTTCGGCGACTGCGCTTGATTTCCGCCTACTTTTGTAAGTGCGGCTTGCAACCCGGCACCTCCTGAGTTGAGACCCAAGACTGCTACCAGGCCGTCAATGCCTGGCCCGAGTAACTCGCGAGTGGCCTGATGATCCGGTTGTTCGCGTGCTGCTCCATAATGTGGGCACACCAGCCCGTGATGCGCGAAGCTACGAAGATCGGTGTGTACTGAGGCACCGGGATCCCCATCACGAAATAGGTCATCCCGCAGGGAAAGTCGACATTGGGGTGGATCGCCTTTTCGCGAAGCATGATCGCCTGCACCTCGTCGCCGAGGTCAAACCACTTCTGCGCGGAAGAGCCGAGCTTCGCGGCCAACTTCAGCCCCCAAGATCGAAGGATCGGAGCCCGGTGGTCGCCGTTCTTGTAAACGCGATGCCCGAATCCCATCAACTTTCGCTTCTCGGCGAATGCTCGCTTCATCCACGCTTCCACGCTCATGGCGCTACCAGCACAGTCGCGATCGATGTCCTTGAGCATGTCCATCGCGGCCTCGTTTGCGCCACCGTGCAACGGTCCCTTCAACGCGCCGATCGCGCCGCAAACCGCGGAGTGCATGTCCGTTTCCGTGCTAGCAATCACGCGCGCTGAGAAGGTGCTCGCGTTGAAGTCGTGTTCTGCATAAAGGACAAGACTCACATCCATGATCCTTGCCGCCAGCGCGTCCGGCTTCGTTCCGGTGATGCTCCAGAGCAGATTCGCCGCATGGTCTAGCGTGGGATCGGGCACAACTGGTGACTTGCCGTCGAGCGTCCGCTGACAGATACCGATGAGCGTAGGAATCTGTGCGAGAAGCCTCTTGGACTTCCGTAACTCTGCCGCCGGATCAGCGCACTCGCAATCTGGATCTAGGTGCGAGAGCAGCGACACGCCCGTGCGAAGGATGCTCATCGGATGCGCTAGAGGACTCTCCTTGCAAATGCGGACAATCGCCTCTTGGACCGAAGCCGGCACCTGGCGCAGTGCCGCCACTTCGGCCTTGAACGACGCGATCTCTGCCGCGGACGGCTTGTGTCCGACTAGGAGCAGGAACGCGACCTCCTCGAAGCTCGCGTGCTGCGCCAAGTCGGCGATCTCGTAGCCCCGGTAAATCAGCTGCGTCTGATTGACGAGACAGATGCTGGTCTCGCCGACCGTCTGCCCGGCGAGGCCGCGCGTATCTGGAACCTTGGCTGCCGAAGGAGTCTGTGGGGCTGTCGCGGTCATGGTTTCCCGATGCTAGCCATCAGCGCCAGATTGAGTCACAATGCGCGCATGACACTGTTTCGACCTACCACGAGCCTCGCCACGGCAAGCGCAGTAGCAGCGCTCGTTGGATGCGGGACGGAACTCTCGACCCGCATCGATCCAACACTGCCCTCTCCGGCCGCGGCAGCCTTCGCGCGCGCGCTCGTCGGGGATTACTCGAACGCGGCGCAGGCACAGCAGAACGCTGCGGTTCCCGATCTCGTGCTCCATGTGTGCCCAATATGGAGCGACCGCGTCGATGGGCTCTGGGTCTATGTTGAAGGAGCGTCCGCCGCTACCCCCGACAAGCCATACCGCCAGCGTGTCTATCAAGTGGTCGATGGAAACGAGGCCGACTCAGTTGACGCGCGCATCTACGACTTCCCAGAAGATCCATCAAAGTTCGCGGGCGCGTGGAAATCAGCGCGGCCGCTCGATGCGATTACACCGTACTTGCTCGTACCACGCGCTGGTTGCACGACGACTTTTCAGCGATCGGCTGATGGCGGGTGGCATGGGACAATGCGTGCTGGCGAGTGCGCTACTGATCACAACGGCGCGGCGTACACGCAAAGCGAAGTCACTCTCAAAGGGAAGTTGCTTGCTGCGATCGACCGCGGCTACGACGCTGCGGGCGCGGTCGTTTGGGAGGCGAGCCCGGTTCCGATCGAGTTCGTCAAGAAGTAACGCGGCGCAGCAGCGTGACGCGGCCGATGGGGACCCACTCGGCAACGAGGATGTCTCCGTTTGCGAGCCAGATCGCGTCGTGTGGATGCACAAAGCGACCCGCGACAAACTTGTCGCGCGGCGCGCCGCGGAGCGCGCTCGGGTGACCATCGCCAAGGTGCGCGACGGGCTTCCCCTTCTCGTCCAGGATGGTGACGACACTCTCTAGATCTGGAATCAGCATCCGCCCATCGCGGAACTTCATGTCGCAGGGGAGTCGAACTCCATTGGTGAGAAACTCGATGTGCTTGCCATCGAGGTCAAACGACTGAATGCGTCGATTGCCGCGATCGGCCACCATCACGCGCGGCGTTGAACCCCGCGAATCAAGCCACAGTCCATGCGGACAGTTGACCTCGCCCTGACCGCTGCCGGGTCGGGCAAAGATCGACTTCCACGCGCCATCTGCACCGAATCGGTGAATGAACGACTTGCCGTAGCCATCTCCGACAAGCAAGTCCCCGTCTGGAGTGAAGGCGACATTCGTCGGGCACCAAGATTCTGGCGTCTCGTACACCCCGCTCCCCATCGGGCACCCGCTCGTCCAAACGACAGTGCCATCGAGCCGCGTCTTCTCGACACACCGCCGACGCGTGTCGCAGTGGTAGAGAAACTCGGTGCTGCCCTCGTCGCGCACATCCAAGCCATGCGCCCCCCCGGCAAACTGCGCGCCCCATGACTCGATGAACTTTCCATCGGCGCCATACACCGCCACGCCGTTGGCAGGCGCGCTCCCCGACCCAACGGTCTGCGCGAGGTAGATCCGACCAGAGCGATCTTGTGCAACGCCGTGTGTGTCACCGAAGAACATCCCCGCCGGCGGAGTCAGCCAGTCGTGAATGCACTCAAACCGCTCCGAGCCTGTACCGAGAATGGGATGTTCGACGAATCCTGTCCGTGCGCTAACGCGGCGTGCGAGACTTCCGACCGCCATCGCTGAGACCGATGCCGCAAGGAATCCGCGCCGCGATACCCCGCTCATCGATTCACTCCCCCGGGAAAGTGCCACTGCGCGCCTGGGGTGTAATCGAGCAGCGCATAGAGATCCTTGCGCGATTGCATCGTTGGCACCTCGCTCTCCAGTGATCCCGCCCCGCGCAGCGTCGCGAGACCGCGCTCGACCGCGTGCATCGCCATTCGCATCACGGAGAGCGGGTAGATCACGATCGAATACCCGATCGCACTGAACTGAGTCGTCGAAATGTGCTGTGTCTTGCCGAACTCTGTCATGTTGGCGAGTGCCTTGCCCGGCGAGCCGCGGAGGAACGCCTCGAACTCCGCCACATCGGCCAGCCCCTCCGGGAAGATCACGTCCGCCCCCGCTTCGCGATAGAGATTGGCGCGTGCGATGGCGCCGTCCAGACCTTCAACTTGGCGCGCGTCCGTACGCGCGATGATGATGAAGTCTCGACTCGTTCTAGCCGCGCACATCGCACTCACCTTGTCGGCCATCGCGCGTGCTGCCACGAGCTCCTTCCCATCAAGATGACCGCATCGTTTGGGGAACACTTGGTCTTCGATATGCAGCGCAGCTGCTCCGGCGCGCTCGTACTCGACTACGGTGCGCACAGCGCATTCGACCTCCCCGAATCCCGTATCCGCGTCGGCGATGACCGGGAGACCACTCGCATCAGCGACTTCGCGAATCGTGCGCGTCACTTCGGTGAGAGTCAAGAGTCCGATGTCTGGGAAGCCAGCGCAGTTTGCGGTTGCGGCTCCGGAGACATACACGGCAGGGAATCGAGCGCGCGCCACCGATCTCGCAACGAGCGCATTGAACGCGCCGGGTGCGACGACCAGTCCCTGATCCATCAGCGAGCGAAGGCGTGCGCCGGGCGTGTGCTGCATCGCCACGCACTCTAGTCCAACGGCACAATGCTCCAGACCCACGGCGCTTCCGGTTCGTTGCGGGTGCGGTGCCAGGAGACCTTCAGGCGCGGCTTCGCGCCGTCAACATGAACTTCCGGAATCGGCGCGGCGGCCACGCGCGCTGTTCCCTGAGGCGCCACCAGCGTGAATGCGCCCTTCCGTACTACCGGGGACGAGCCCCTTCGACGCGGCGCATCATCGGAAAGCCCGAGCGCAGGTGTGAACACGCCTTCATCGGCGGCTGTGACCCGCGAAAAACCCGGCGCCCAAGCGCTCGGGAACACATGCTTCCGATCGCTGAGATCGCGCCCAAGATCCGCTTCGGAGGCGGGGATCGCCCCTTCAGCGTCGAGCCGTTGCAGTCCATCGGCGAGAAACGCCAAACGCTCTCTAACCGTTTCGACTGCCGAGGCGCGCTCTAGCTTCGCATACTCGCGCCAGCGTCCGTCGAGATGCTCCCAGTCTGCATCGGTTCGCACGCCAAGCGCGTTGGCGAGGGACTGGTCACTGCTCATCCCACCCGAGACTCCACGGAGGTAGGTCGCGAGCACCCCTTGGGGAAGCTGCGCTAGGAACCGCACAAACGAAGCTGCTTCCTCGCACACCTTGTGCCCGTCGGCTGCCTTCCGCCGCGTGGTCCACCCGGCGTCCGGGATCCTCAGCAACTCTCGCACAGGAATCGCGCCTCCTGAGGCGACGAACTCCTCCACGCACGCAACGCCTGCCGCACCGATTCCACCCCTCGCCCCATCCCCTGCCCTCCCTGAACGGGCTACGAGATCGGCAAGTCCTTCCCGCATCGCAGGTGGCAGGTCGCCGCCGCAAGTCAGCCGCAGATACTCGGACGCGGCGGCTGCCGCGATGCCGCGTTCGATGACCGGCGATGGCGAGTCCTCTTCGCAGATCGCGATGCCGTGCCCCAGTGGTGAGTAGAAGGCGAAGGCCGGACCTGATACGTCGACCCCCAGTTGTGATCGCACCGTGTCGTCAAGATCTTCCCGCTTGGCAAACAGCAGCAGGTCTTGCGGTGCCAACTCGCGAGGGCGGAGAGTGCCGAACGCATCGGCAACCGACCTCCAGACGGCGTCCACCCGATTCACCGCCGCCAACATGGATGCTTCGCCGCAATCTGATCGCACCCTGTGAGTGGCATGCTGGGAGGTGACGGGGCCCGTACGATCCCACCACGATCGCTTGGCCGACTCTTGGTGAACCGCGGCGATCATTGCCACAACTAACGCGATAATTGGCACATTGGTGACGAACATGTGGAGATGCTGGGATGAGTTGATGAGATGAGAACTCGGTTCGGTGAACTTATCGACCCGTACCATTGGCATTCGATCTGCAACCAGGGCCCAAAAAACTTCTCAATAACATTGGGATTGGACTCGCATGCCTGCGAATTCGATGGATACTACGCTCGGTGGAAGCGGAGTAGGGACCACGACCACCATTGCAGCGGATCGGGATGGTGATGGGCGCTCGTCGTAATAAAGGGACTGCGAGCACACAAAACCAAAGTGATTGAGGGAATAGGGCATCGAGAGATGCGGTTTCAAGGGATGTAGTTGGAACCAACCGATCCGTTGGTAGGGAATGAGGAAAAGGGAGGCCGGCCGCGAACCTGAAAAGGGCGCGGCCGCGCCTGTTTTTGGGGAGTTCGCGAGGGCTATACTTCCGCCCCTCCATGAAGAATCTGAGTTGTCTCGCCCTTCCCGGATGCGTCGTCGCAGCCGCGGCATCAACCATCGCCGGATGGGCAGCGCCGACTGCCGCCCAGTCGTCGACCACTCGGCAAACCACCAACGCGCCGTCGGCGTTCCTCGTCGCGCCCAGCGAAGGGCGCGCGATCGGGCTGGAAACACGGTGGCTCGCGCACTCATCCCCCTCCCCCGGCGCACGTGCAACCGAGGTCTTCGCGTGTGACGGTGACAGCGTCTTTGTTGCAGATTCAACCTGCCACATAACGAGGATCGTCGCCGACAGCGGCACCGCGGTCTGGTCAACCGCCTGCGGTCGGATGACGGATCGCGTCCTCGACATCGACCGGGCAACCTTTATGGCGCGCCTTCCAGACGGTCGCAACGGAGAGCTTGCGCCACCAGCACAATTGGACGAAGTCCTGGTCACGCTAGACGCGGGCATAGTGTCCTTCGATGCGCACACTGGGCACCTTGCGCAGACCCAGCGGCTTGAACGCATCCCAAGCACGCGGTCGCTACATCACGACAAGTACCTCATCTTCGGAGCGCGTGGGGGCCAGCTCGTCTGGCAGCAGTTCGCCGTCGGGTGCATGTGGAAGTGCAATGAATTGGGTGGGTCGATCCTCGCGGCACCTATCCGGATGGGCGACTCGATCGCAGCTGCGAGCTCCGCTGGCGAGATCCTCGCCGTCGACCCAGACACGACCCGTCAGGTATGGCGTCGTCGCGTCGCAGGGGGCGTGACCGGTCGGCTGGCAACTGGCGACGACGCGCTCTTCGCGGCGAGCGCGGATCAGTCGATCCACGCATTCGAGGCCTCTACGGGCAAGACACGATGGCGCCATCTCGCTGCCACGCCACTCGCCTGCGATCTCTTCTGCGATGGCTCGCGCGTCTACGCGCAGATTCCCGGAAGCGGATTGACCGCGCTCGCGACTCACACCGAGACGCTGCTCGAGACCCGCGTCCTGTGGACAGCGCCCGTCGCCGGCAACGCGATCGCGCGCGCTGGCAACCGGGTCCTTGTCTGGGACGCGGCGTCGCACACGCTTACTGCCGTCGATGCCGAGAGCGGCCATGTTGAAGGCCGCGCAGTGATTCCTAATGCCGTGGATCTGGAAGTCGCGGATGCAGTCAACTGTCGACTCTATTTGCTTGGCGCAGACGGCACGCTTCAACTTCTCCAAGCGGCCGACAAGCAGGCGGTTGCCGCGGAATGATCGATCTCGTTCCCGTTCGGCGCGCACTCCTCTCGGTGAGCGACAAGACCGATGTTGTCGCTTTTGCCCGCGCTCTCGTGGCCCACGGGGTAGAACTCGTTTCCACAGGTGGCACTGCTGCGATGCTCGGAAGTCACGGCATTCCCGTCGTTCCCATCGAGCAACTGACGGGGTTCCCGGAAATGCTCGACGGTCGCGTGAAAACGCTTCATCCTCGCGTGCACGGCGGATTGCTGGGCCGTCGCGACAATCCCGCACATCGCACCGCGATGGCCGAGCATGGCATCGTGCCGATCGATCTCGTGTGCGTCAACCTCTACCCGTTCGAGGAGACGATTAGGCGCGATGGCGTGAGCGAGGCCGAGGCGGTCGAGAACATCGACATCGGCGGACCTAGCATGATTCGTTCCGCGGCTAAGAACTTTTCGCATGTGTGCGTGGTGACAAGTCCCTCGCAGTACGACCGCGTCTGCGCGGATCTCCGCACCCACGCGGGCTCGACAACCGGGCAGTTGCGGCGCGATCTCGCAGCTTCAGCCTTCGCCCGCACGGCTGCGTACGACAACGCAATCGCCGCGTGGTTCGCTCCGCCAGCCGTTGGCGAGTTTCCGAACACGCTGTCGCTCTCGTATTCGCGCCTCGACGAACTCCGCTACGGCGAGAATCCACATCAGCGTTCCGCCGCTTACATCGAGACAGGCTCGCGCGAAACGGCGGTCGTTGGCTCGCGCCTGCTCCACGGCAAGGCGCTCTCGTACAACAACCTGCTGGATGCGAGCGCGGCGCTTGAACTCGCACAGGATCTCACCGACCTTCCAGGCGAGCTCTGCGCCTGCGCGATCATCAAGCACACTAATCCATGCGGCGCGGCCATTGCGTCAACAAGCGCGACGGCATTCGAGCGCGCCTACGCGGGCGACCCCCTCGCCGCCTACGGCAGCATCGTGGCGTTCAATCGGACGCTCGATGCCGCGACCGCTGCTGCGATGGTCGCTGGAGAGCGCTTCCTTGAAGTGGTCATCGCTGAGGCGTTCGAGCCCGCCGCACTCGAGGCACTCGCGTCCCGTTGGAAGAACGCGAGGCTGATCGCGCTTGGATCGCTTCGGCATCGAATCGATCGCCCGCTCTCATATCGGTCCATTCCGGGCGGCATGCTGGTGCAGGAGCGCGACACGCTGCCGATTCGAGCGAGCACCTTCCAGCATGTTGCCGGTCCACCTCCTAGCGCCGAGATGCTCGCAGATGCAGCACTCGGCACCGTCATCGTCAAGCATCTCAAGTCGAATGCTGTGTGCATCGTCGGCGGCGGATCGCTCTGGGGTGCGGGCGCTGGCCAAATGGACCGCGTAGCCAGTTGCGGCATTGCGATCGACAAAGCGCGCACACGACTCGCACAACCCAGCGCCACGCCAGTCGCAGCCAGCGACGCGTTCTTTCCATTCGCCGACGGGCCAGAGCGACTCATTCGGGCTGGCGTGAAGTGCCTCGTACACCCAGGTGGGTCCAAGCGCGATGCTGACACTGTCGAACTCTGCCAGCGCGAGGGCGTCACCTGCCTGACGACTGGCACGCGTCACTTCCGCCACTGAGTTTCGATAGGATCACACAATGCCCGCAAGCGCGTCCTTTGACCATCCAGCACTTCCGCTGATACGACGCGCTTTTCCCGATGCCGCGATGACGGTGACCGAGTTTCGCGGTCAGACCACGGTTGTTGCTCCAGCGGCAAGCGTCCACCATCTACTGCGCTTTCTGCGCGATTGTCCAGACTGCAACTTCGACTCGCTCGTGGATCTCTCCGGCATCGACTATCTGGGCTATCCGGCTCCGCAGCCTGGTCGATTCGCGATCGTCTACCAATTGCTTTCCACCACGACTGGTCGACGCCTCTGGGTCAAAGCGCATCTCGATCCAACACTCGACACTTCCGGCATCGACGAGGATCCAGGGCTGACCATCGACTCGGTGACGGGCTTGTGGCCTGCGGCAGAATGGGCAGAACGCGAGGTCTTTGACATGTTCGGGATCCGTTTCCGTGGGCATCCGGACCTGCGCCGACTGCTGCTTTGGAAGGACTACCCGGGACACCCGCTCCGCAAGGATTACCCCCTTCGTGGACGGGGAGAGCGCGAGAATTTTGCATTCATAGCCCGTAGCGACGCATAGTCGCGCATCCTGCGCGCCAGTCCGACAGTGGTGATCCAGACCACCACGCAAAACAAACATTGGTTTCTTGGCAAGTGCGCTTGCAAACGCACTCCGCGGGGACATGGTTGAACTGTTCCGAGGGACAGGCGAGGCGAGACTGCCTCACCTGTAGAAGAGGCCTGGGTTTCAAGGGCTTCGTACATCGTGGTTCGGCAGATCAAGGCTGTGTTCGCGGCTGTTCCGCGCGCGCCTTCGAGGATCGGCCGGTTTCACATGGACGAGCTGGGTTTGAAGGGCTCGAGATGGTCTCTCGCATGAATTACTGGGCCGCCGCGACGCGTGTGCGCGAAGCCCGAATGGACCTTTTGCTTCGTTAGTTTCCTACCGTGTTTCATCGCTTCTGATCGGAAAAGGGATCCTTCGCCACCCTCAATCACGGCGCAGGGTTCCACAGAGAGAAAGAGAGTTTCATGAAGTCCTTTGCCCTACTGGGAGCCACTGCGCTCATCACTTCGTCCGCGTCTGCAACCGTCACCGGCCTCTCGGTCGAGATGACCTACCACGCGGCATCCAATCGCGACGTCTACAGCGTGTTCGTCAACTCCAATGGCCCGAATGCCAGCGGAATGCACGACGTCATGCTCAACATGATTGCGCACAACGTGCTCACCGGCAACATGTCGGGCGTGCGACACACCGACAGTTTTGTTGACGACTCGAGCCAGCCCGTCGGTCACTGGAACGCCTCTTACACGAGTGCGGCCACCGGTTCCGCGTCGAACCTCTGGAAAGACTCATTCGTCACCATCACCGGCAAGACCGGAGCAAGCGCTTCGACCTCGCTCGACCCGAGCTTCGGATCTGGCGTGTTCAATTCTGCGAGCCCGAACATTCCGGCGAACGCTGGCTGGTACACGGCCAATCCTGCTGTCGACATTCTCATCACCGGCGGCAAGATCAAGGTCATGCAGTTCGCGCTTGTCCATGGCGACGCGGGCTGGACCGGCAAGGTCTCGGTCGGCTACAAGCTTCAGGGCACCACTACGGCGCTCTACGCGATGAACCTGACCTACTCGGTCGGCGTTCCCGCGCCAGGCGCGCTCGCGCTCCTCGGCCTCGCTGGCCTCGTGAGCCGTCGCCGCCGCGGCTGATCTGCTGCCGATCTGTTGCGATCAAACTCACCGCCGTCTTGGCATGGGCCAAGACGGCGGTTTTCGTTTCACCGGCGGATTGCCGGGGATCCCCCAAGGTCCAGAAGGTGCACTTCATGATCCGTACACGGCCGGTACCCCGGCAGAGCTCGCGACCATGGCAAGTCCTCGTCGGCATCCCAAACGCGGTTGACGGTGGTGTTTTGTGATGAGAATCGCCAGATTTGCCACAAAAATCGCGATAGTGCCGCCTCGCTGCCTCCGCGGTGGCAAATCTCACTTGAGTCCTTGACTTTTGAGAACATCAGGCCAAAGTAGGGGTGCTTCGGCCTCGGGTGCATTGTGTGCCCGAAAGACCGAAGCGATTGGGATTCTCGACTCGGATGTTTCGGCATCCCAAATCGGGAAGGTGAAAAGGTCGGCGCGGTGTCCTTTACGGGCTGCGTCGATAAGAGAGAAAAGGGAGATTCAGATCATGAAGTCTTGCGCAATGCTCGGAGCGGTCGCGTTCATCGCCTCGTCCGCTTCTGCCACCGTCACCGGTCTGTCAGTGGAGTACAACGGTCTCCACGCGGCATCCGGTCGTCACATCTTCAGCGTGTTCGTGCTCAGCAGCGGCCCCACCGCCGGCGGCCAGCACGATGTCCTGCTCAACATGATTGGCCACCAGGTCATCGCTGGCGACATGATGGAAGTGCGACACACGGACAGCTTTGTCGACGACACCAGCGCTTCGCCTGGCCACTGGAACGCCTCGTACACGAGCGCGTCGACTGCGAGCACATCCAATCAGTACAAGGATTCCTATGTCACGATCACCGGCAAGACCGGCGCAGCTTCGTCGACCTCGCTCGACCCGAGCTTCGGCTCAGGCGTGAACGACCCGGCGAATCCGGCAATCCCGGCCGCCGCTGGTTGGTACACCGCGAATCCGGCAGTCGACATTCTCATCACCGGCGGCAAGATCAAGGTCATGCAGATCGCGGTCGTTGCTGACGCTGACGGCGATCAGAACTGGTACACCGGCAAGATGTCCGTGGGCTACAAGCTCCAGGGCACGACTAGCCCGCTGTACGCAATGAACTTGACCTACA
>Ga0233425_10009255_pt1 | contig 12606 bp, 9 predicted proteins | sample Watercolumn_Towu_2_FD_181712 | JGI IMG/M metagenome (GOLD analysis project Ga0233425, IMG submission 181712) | Freshwater microbial communities from Lake Towuti, South Sulawesi, Indonesia - Watercolumn_Towuti2014_140_MG | ecosystem: Environmental > Aquatic > Freshwater > Lake | place: Indonesia...
TCGTCAGAGGCGATGGAGATGTACACCGCTCGCGGTCCCCACGTCAAGGCCGGCGAGGTCGACCGCCGCCATCCGCCGGACCTCCTCGCCCGCTTCGATTACCCAGTTCGAGAATCGTCGCGTTAGTCACTTACGACCGAAATCGTGCTCAGTTCTGGCAAGACTTGCCGGGGCTACCACTGGGCTACGGGGGTCGGGGCCATGGTCCTCGTTTCGGCCATCCGGCCTCAACGATGACCACGGCCTCCCTTTTTTGGCGGGGGGGGATGCCCTGGGGGGCGGTGAGCCCCCCGCAAGGCACCGCTGACGCGTGGGGGGCGGAGCCCCCCGCATTCCCCCGCGCCCTTTTGGCGCGCCGGGGCGCTTGGTCGCGCCCCGGAAAACCACCCTTGGTTCAAAGCCGTTTTCTCGGTGATTGGCCGAATCCTGGGTCATAGCCGGGCCTGGCTCTGGGAGGGCCCCCGCCCCGGGCTCGCCTGGCACCGGAACCGCTGGCGGCCCGTAGCGTTGCCCTTCCTCGGCTTGAAGGGGCTTCGGACGCAGACCATCTTCCGACGACGCTGGCTGCTCCGGGGACCACCCGGCTCCGGGATCGGGACACATACAAAAACCCCATCCCTCGACTTCCACCGGGAAATTTCGCTCGGACGGAAACGGGCGATTTCGACGGGACGGGACAGAGCGCCTCGTGGGCGCCTCCGTGACGACCTCCGCGCGCACCTGGGTGAGTCACCGCGAGCTCGCGTGAAAGTGGAAGTTGCTCTTCCTCGCGGGCGGGATCGAGGCCAGCGGGTGCTCCAGCGACCCTCGGCGGGTGAGGCGCGGCCGGGCGCGTTGGGGCAGAATGTGGCTCTCCTGCCACGCCGAGGTCTCCATGCACTTCCGCCCGCTGTCCACCCTCCTGGTGGCGATCGCCCTGACCGTTCCCGCCACGGCGCTGGCCGCCGACAGCGATGGCGACGGCTACGACTCCACCATCGACTGCGACGACGCCAACCCCCGGGTCTACCCGGGCGCACCCGAGATTCCGGACGGGCTGGACAACGACTGCGACGGTCTGGTGGACGAGGGCACCACCGGGGAAGCCCACTGCAGCGACGGCCTGGACGACGACGGCGACGGCTATGTGGACTGCATGGACCCGGACTGCTTCGCGGACCCGGCGTGCGCGCCGCCGTCCGAGACCGACTGCTCCAACGGCCTGGACGACGACGGCGACGGGTACACCGACTGCGCCGACCGCGACTGCTTCGGTGACCCCGCCTGCGGCGGCACGGGGGTGGACGCCGACGGCGATGGCTACGACTCCAGCGTGGATTGCGACGACGCCGATCCCTTGGTGTACCCGGGCGCCCGCGAGCTGTGCGATGGGCTGGACAACGACTGCAACGGCCTGGTGGACGACGGCTGCGGCACGCCCTGCGACGCCGACGGCGACGGCCACATCGACTGGGTCTGCGGAGGCACGGACTGCAACGATCGCGATCCAGCGATCTACCCGGGCGCCCCCGAGCTGTGCGACGGCCTGGACAACGACTGCGACGGCGTGGCGGACGAAGGCTGCACCACCCCGGCGGACGCCGATTCTGACGGGTACGACGACGTGGCGACCGGCGGCACCGACTGCGATGACACCGATCCCTCCGTCCACCCCGGCGCCACCGAGGCCTGCAACGGGGTCGACGACGACTGCGATGGCGTCGTGGACGAGGGCTGCCCCACCACCACCGACGCCGATGGCGATGGCTACGACGGCTGGGAGTACGGCGGGCCCGACTGCGAGGATACGGATGCCGCGGTCCACCCCTGCGCCATCGAGGTCTGCGATGACCAGGACAACGACTGTGACGGTATGATCGACGAAGCCTGCGCCGAGCACGCCGGCGACGCCGACGGCGACGGCTACATCGACGAGGCGGCCGGATGCGACGACTGCGACGACGGCGATCCCGCCGTCTTCCCGGGCGCCGAAGAGCTCTGCAACGAGATCGACGACGACTGCGACGGCAGCGTGGACGAGGGCTGCCCCGGCCCCGACGACGATGCCGACGGAGACGGCTTCATCGACGTCGCGGCCGGGGGCGACGACTGCGACGACGACGACGCCAGCGTGAACCCCGGCGCCGCGGAGGTCTGCGACGACGGGATCGATGACGACTGCGACGGGCTGATCGACGGCGAGGACGACGACTGCGCGGGCGACACCGGCGAGCCGGGCCCGACGGACGGCGACGGTGACGGCTACGACGAGGCCGTGGACTGCGACGACAGCGACGCCACCGTCCACCCCGGGGCCGTGGAGGCCTGCAATGGGAGGGACGACGACTGCGACGGAGCCGTGGACGAGGGCTGCGATACGGGCGACACGGGGATCGGGGTCGACGAAGACAAGGACGACCGCGTGTGCGGCTGCCACGCCCGCGGCACCCGCCTCGGCCAGGCCGCAGGGCTGCTCCTCGCCCTCCTCGGGCTCACCTGGCGCCGGCGACCCTGACCCGGCGCTCGCCGGCTCCACGCCTCCGCCACCCCCTCTGAGAGGTACTCCACCTCGACCTCGACGCCGCAGTGCTCCATCGGGAAGGAGAGCTGCGGGTGGCAGTCCTCACTGGCCGCGACCAGGACCTTCACGCTGCTGGCGAAGGGCTGCTCCTCGCGCTCGTGCTCCCCGGCCGTGACCACCGGACCGCCCGTGACGCCGCCGGCCGACGAGGGTGACCGCGTGGTGCGTGGAGGGTTCGCCGGAATTCGTGGGGAAAGAAGCGAACGGAACGGCGAACAGCGGCGAGAGGTCTCTGGCACGGAGCGCGGGCATGGAGGGGGGGGCAGGCCCTCACCGCTCCACCCGCGCGCTCGACCTCGGGATCGCCCCCCACAGGGTGATGGGCGCGAGCCAGGTGAGCACCGGCGCCGGCGCGGGTCGATCCTCCAGGAACGCCTGCAGGGCCCAGGCGCTCATGCGGGGCAGCATGAAGTCGATCAGGGCCTGGCCCGCCTCGGCCGAGGCCAGGTGGGGAGCGCCCGAGTAGCCGGGGAAGGGGCGCAGGGCGTACCAGGCCAGCCCGCGGGCCATGAAGTCCAGCTCGGTGGCCAGGCCTGGCAGGCCGAGGCGGGCGGCCAGGCGCGCGCCTCGGCTGGGGCCGGGGTGGGGGGAGAGCAGGGGGCAGGGCTCCACCTCGCGGTGGCCGTGCACGGTCTCGGGCGCCACGCGCAGCGCGAGCGAGGTCTCCAGGAAGCCGGCGTGCACGTCGTAGGGCAGGCGAGCCGCGATCGTTGGCCCGTGAGCGGCGAAGGCCTCCGGAATTCCGCCACGCTCCAGCTCCATCAGCTCCCGCAGCAGCAGGTTCATGGGGGTGAAGACCCGCACGCCCCGCGCCCGGAGCCAGCGTGCCCCGGCCTCCAGCGCCAGGTTGTGCAGCGGCGCACCGTGGAAGGTGCACAGCAGGACCCGCCGGGCGCCGTCCGCCTCTACCTGGCGGCAGGCGGCCAGCACGCGGCGGCGCACCTCGCGGTAGGGCACGGGCTCGGAGCCTGGACCGATCACCGGATCGGCGCCCACCCCCACCTGCCCGGCGAAGCGCCACGGCCAGTCGTGGCCGGCGTGTTGGAAGGACGCCATCAGCAGGCGCGCCAGACCCTCGGACATCAGGGAGTCGTTGCGCGTGGAGAGGTGCGGCCCGTGGTACTCCACGGGGTCGGCGCACAGGACCACCGGGGCGTCGGGAGGGTACATGGGGGGTGTCTATCCCACGCGCGGCGTCCCGAACCCGTTGGGTTCCACGGAGGAGAGGGTCACCCGGGTGTGAGGTCCGTAGCGTTCCGGGGCGCTCTTCTCCCCGGCGGTTCGACCCGCTCTGCTTGCTGCGCAGCGCCCGCGCCTCGCCACCCGGTCCGGGGAAGTGCTATACATGAAAAAGCACCTTTCCAGGAGGAACCATGACCCACCGCCGCCCTGTCTGCCTCATGCTCTGCGCCGCGCTCGCCGGCTGCTTCTCCACCAAGGACACCGAGACCGGCGACACCGGGCCGGGCTGGGACTCCGGCTGGTGGCCGGTGGCGACGCCGTCCTCGCACTACATGGACGACGTCTGGGGCAGCGGGCCCGACGATGTCTACGCCGTGGGCACGTCCTCAGAGGTCATCCACTGGGACGGCGACGCCTGGACCGCGGTCGCCACCGGGGTCACGGGCCAGGACTGGCGCTCGGTCTGGGGCAGCGGTGCGGACGACGTGTGGGTGGGCGGCACCAACGGCAGCCTCCTGCACTCGGTCGATGGGGGTGGCACCTGGGATCTGGTCCCGACCGGCGCCGGCGGGACCCTCTACTCCATGTGGGGCCTCGGCGGGTCGGTCCTGTACGCGACGGCCTCCGGAGCCGGGGTGATCCGCAGCTACGACCAGGGCGTCACCTGGACCCAGCATCCCCTCGACGTGACCTTCGCCGGCTCCGCGATCTGGGGCGCCCCCACGGGCGAGGTCTTCGTCGCCGGGCCCGGGGAGCTGCTCCGTTCCCTGGACGAGGCCGAGACCTGGGAGCACCTGCCCACCGGTTCGGACGCCGCCTACCTCGCGATCTGGGGAAGCAGCGCGGACGACCTCTACATGGTCGCGGACGACGGGGTGGTCAGCCACACCACCGACCAGGGCCTGACCTGGACCCACCCCACGACCCCCTCGACCGACACGCTCTTCGGCGTCTGGGGCAGCTCGGCCGACGACGTCTACGCCGTGGGCTACGACATCCTCCACTCCACGGACCAGGGGGTGACCTGGGTGGAAGAGGACTCCCACAGCCTGCAGTACCACCAGCAGGTCTGGGGCAGCGGGCCGGGCGATGTCTGGGCGGTCGGGGGTGACGTGCTGCACCGCGCGCCCTGAGCGGCCGCACGGGCGCCCGCCGTCCCAGGCCAGGGGGAGGTTACAGCTTCGTGCCTGCCGCGGAGGAACCATGGCCCTCGGACACCCCAAGGGGCTCTTCGCCCTGTTCTTCACCGAGATGTGGGAGCGCCTCGCCTTCTACACGATGCTCGGGATCCTGCTGCTGTACGCCACCGATCTGGAGCGGGGCGGGCTCGGCCTGCCCTCCGCCGAGGGCAACGAGATCTATGGCCTGTACCTGGCCTTCGTGTACTTCACGCCGTTCCTCGGCGGCATGATCGCGGATCGCTTCCTGGGGTACCGCCGCGCGGTGGCGCTGGGAGGCCTGCTGATGGCCTCCGGGCTCTTCGCGATGAGCGTGCGCGGCTACCTCACCTTCGTCGGCGGGCTCACGCTGCTCATCCTCGGGAACGGTTTTTTCAAGCCGAACATCTCGGTGATGGTCGGCAACCTCTACCGCCCGGGCGACCCGAAACGCGATGCGGGCTTCAACATCTTCTACATGGGCATCAACATCGGAGCCCTCATCGCCACGCTGCTGGCGGCCTCGGTGCGCAACGAGCTGGGCTGGCTCTGGACCTTCCGGGTGGCGGGCTTCGGGTTGCTGGTGAGCCTGCTCATCCTGGGGGCCAACTGGGGTTCGCTGGCGCCGGCGGATCGCCCGCCGGAGCGCAGCCCGGACGACATGGGGATCGGCGCCATCGCCGTGAAGATCCTGGCGCCAGCCCTCGCGGTCGGCGTGGCGGGCTACTTCGCCATCCCCTGGCTGCTCCCCGGCCTGCCGATGCGGCCGGCCATCTGCGGCTTCCTCGCGGGCATGATCCCCGTGATCGTCTACTTCGTGCGCCTCGGGCTCCGGGCGCCGGCCAGCGAGCGGGACGGGCTGCTGGCGCTCTTGCCCATCTACGTCGCGGGTGGGACCTTCTTCATGATCCTGCACCTGAACGGCTCGGCGATGACCCAGTGGGCCCGCGACGACACGGACCGCGAGGTCGGCTTCGTCCCGGCCGTCTTCCAGCAGGAGGCGCTGCCGAGCTACTACCTCAACGCCGAGGCCGAGGTGCTGCGGCCGCACCCCGACACCCTGCTGGCCGTGCCCGATCCCACGCTGGCGCGCATGTACGGGCTGCAACGGATGGATGAGGCCGCGGTGGGCCGCGTGGCGACCCTGCCGGGGGTGCGGGTGGAGGACGGCTCGGGGGCCTGGGCCGCGCGCGCGACCGACGTCTACGCCGAGGGGGTGGTGAAGCTGGTCGAGGGGACCGACAGCCACGGCCAGGCGACGATCGGCGTCGAGATCCCCGACGACGCGAAGCCGCTCCGCCGGGTGGCCTTCGTGCGGCAGACCGCCGCGGGCCCCATCGCGGCCTACCTCGTGGACGAGTCCACCTGGCGGGGGCTCTACGACGGCTACCGCGACCGTTTCGGCCGGGAGCCCACCACGCTGCCGCCGGGCGAGTTCCTGCGGGTGGTCAACCCCGAGGTCTACCAGAGCTTCAACCCGCTGTTCGTCATCCTCTTCACCCCGATCGTGGTGGGGTTCTTCGGCTGGCTCGTGGCGCGCGGCCGGGCCCTCACCACCGCCCGCAAGATCTTCGCGGGCCTGGTCCTGACCACCGCCTCGCTGGGGGTCATGGCCCTGGCGGGGTTCGTCTCGGACGACGGCTCGGTCAAGGTGGCGGGTCTGTGGCTCGCGGGCTTCTACGCCATCGTCACGTTCGGCGAGCTGTGCCTCTCCCCCATGGGCCTCTCGCTGGTCACCAAGCTCTCGCCGAAACGCCTGGTGGGCCTCACGATGGGCGGTTGGTTCCTCGCCACGGCCTTCGGGAACAACCTCTCGGGGTTCTTCGGGGGCATCCAGGGGCAGATGTCCCCGAGCGCCTTCTTCCTGCTGTTGGCCGGCATGGCGGCCGCGGTGGCGGGCTTCATCCTCGCCCTCCTGCCGCGGCTGGACAAGGCCATCGCGAAGTACGGCGGGTGAGGCACCCGCGCCGGAGAGGACCCCGGCGCGGGCGCGGTCAGTGCACGAAGAACCAGATACCGACGCCGATTCCCACCAGCCCGAGCAGGGCCATCCAGACGACGCCGGAGCCGGAGCCGCCCGTCGAGCGCGCGGAGCTGCTGGACGACCGGGAGCTGCTGCTGGAGCTGCTGCTGGAGCTGCTGCTCCCACCATGCCGCCGCTCGGCCTCGTCGATGGCGCACAGGCACATCGCGGCCAGCTCGGCCCGCCGCTCCATGCTCTCGCCGAAGAACATGTCGATGTGGACCAGGGCGAGCTGCCGCGCGGGGCTGTCCTCCATGCAGGCGACCCGCGACCTGACCTCGCGGAGCTGACTGTCGGACATCGTTGCCGTGGAGAGAACCAGTTTGCGAAGCATGTCGTACACAATGCACCTCTCTGCGCGGGGGGACCGACGCTGCGCGAAGCCCGCGGGGATTGGACTGGGGAAACGAGGGAGGAAGGCTTCATTCGGCAGCGGCACCAGGACTGACGGCGTGTCACTCCCGTGCGGACACTGTGCTGCTTTTTTTCTGCGCTGCGATGGGCCCGACGGCGGGCGGGCCGGCCTTGCAGGAAGGACACGTCGCGCTCCACCCGCATCCGGCTTGTGCAACCTGTGGAATCACCTCACTGGCTGGGTCCCGGGGCCTGGTCCGCCGATCCGCCCTCCGGCGCCTCTCCCGCCGGTGCGCACGGCAGGGCGAAGATACGGCTGTGCCGTCCCGCGGTCAGGACTTCGTCCACCAGGGCGCCGTGGGCCAGGACCCAGGCGTCCATCTCTGGCGCCAGCGCGACCGGCAGGCCCGCGCCGCTCCCGGTCTCCACCACCCAGGGGAAGGTGGAAGCCGCGCCGCAGGTGCGCTGCAGCCAACCCAGGCAGGCCCCCCGGGCGAGGGGCTCGGATCCGGGCACCGCATGCGGGCGCCAGGCCGGGGCGTCGCTCCCGCAGGCGCCGACGTTGCAGGCTTGGATCTGTGCGAAGAAGGTCGTCTCGGCGGTCAGCCCCACGAGGCAGCGGACCAGGGGGAAGTGCTCCCGCAGCGAGGCCGCAAGCAGGCGATCGTGCTGGTCGGCCTGCGCGACTGGGACCCGCCATCCGGCCCGCCAGGCCCCCTGGATCGCGCCCACGACGACCGCGCTGACCACGAAGGCGAGCACTCCGGTGGGCCAGCGCGGCCACCAGCGCCGGATCCCCAGGTCCAGCCACCCCACCAACCCTCCGCAGCCCCGCGCCACGAGCACCCACAGGAGCGGGCCGGCGTAGTTGCGGTAGCGCTGCGGCGCGTCCGAGGCTTCCAACCCCACCAGGGGCAGCAGCAGGAGCAACCACCAGAGACCAGCGCGCCAGTCCCAGCGTGGACGGCGGGACGGCCAGGGGGCGGCGAGCCCGAGCAGGACGAGGACGACCAGCGGCGCCGCCCAGCCTGGACGGGTGGCCAGCTCGCCGAGGTCGTGGGGGAGGGTCGAGGCGAGCGCCGCGAACAGTTCCGGCCCTACCAGCCGCACCGTGGCGCCGAGCCCCTGGCCGAACAGGTCGGGGCGATCCATGGAGGTCGCGATGCCCACGGAGAATTCCGTGCCGATCCGGGCCAGGGAGAAGAACGGGCAGCCCCGCCGGAGCAGGAGCAGCACGAGCAGGACGACCCCCGCACAGCCCGCCGCCCGGGCGAGCCGCTGGGGCCAGGTCCCCGACGCCGTGAGCAGCAGGAGGCTCGCCGGCAGCGGCCAGAGCAGCCCGAGGTAGTGCGTCCCGGCGCACAGCCCGAGCCCCACTCCGGCCAGCAACCCCCGCCACCAGGCCCCGCGCAGCGCGAGCAGCACGCTGACCGTGGCGAGCAGCACCGCAGCCCGGAAGGTGGTGTCCACCCCAAAGAGGGGCTGGGCATTCACCAGGGCCGGGCAGAGGGCCACGAGCAGCCCCGCCCCCAGCGCGGCCCCCCGGTCCGCCACGAGGCGGGCCACCAGCCACGTCAGCAGCACGCTCAGCGCGGCCGCGAGGTGACCGACGAGCTGCCCGGCGAACACCACGTCCGCGCCGAGCTGCGCCGCCAGGGCGGTGGCGTGCGGAAACACGGGCATGCGTTGGCAGTCCACCTCTCCACGGGAGGCCAGGTCCCGGGCCGCCTCAGCCCAGAAACCGGCGTCGGGTCCTTGCAGCGCAAGATCCCCGGCGGCGCCCAGCCGCCCGAGCGTCGCGAGGGTCGGCGCGACCCCCTCCAGGCCCCCGGGGGGCACGCTGGGCTGCCAACTCGCCACGGTGACGGCAAGAAGTGTCACCAGGACCGCCAGGTCCAACAGCCAGAGCGACCGGCGTTCGGGGGCCGACGGCGCGACCGAGGGGTCGGCGGATGGCTCGGACCGCCGGCGCAGCGGCGCGCGGCTCAACGGCCCTCTCCGGAGGGGCACGCGCTCTTCAACGCGGCTCCAGGTCGCGGGCGGCGTGGCCCAGGTGGCGGGCTTCTCGGTGGTCGGACATGCTGGGAGTCTACTCCGGTCCCGGGAGCGGGGCGCGGCGTCGGGTCGCGGACGGATGTAGGCGGCGCGGACCTCCATGGATGTTGGCACGCATCCTGCAGCACATGGGCGTGCACCCCGGAGGTCAGCATGCGCTCCCCCTCCACACCCATCGCCCTCGGCATCGGCCTGGTGGCGGCCTTGAACCTGTGCAATGCCTCTGGGCTGGCGCCTCGCCGAGCGCAGGCGCGCGGCATCGCCCACCGCGGCGTGCACCAGACCTTCCCCGCCGCGGGGCTCGACACCACGACGTGCACGGCGGCCCGGATCTATCCACCCACCCACGGCTGGATCGAGAACACCCTGCCGGCCATGCAGGCCGCCTTCGAGGCTGGCGCCGGCGCGGTGGAGCTGGACGTGCACCTGACCGCCGACGGGCACCTGGTGGTGCTGCACGACGCTACCCTGGACTGCCGCACGGACGGGCGCGGGACCCCCGAGGAGCACACCCTGGCCGAGCTGCGCGACCTCGACCTGGGCTATGGCTACACCGCGGACGGCGGGGCCAGCTTCCCGCTGCGCGGCACTGGCCGCGGATTGCTGGTCACCCTGCCCGAGGTCTTCGCCCGCTTCGCAGGGCGCGCCTTCCTGATCGACGTGAAGTCCGATCAGCCCGAGGTCGGCGAGCGCGTAGCCGACGCGCTGGCCGTGCTACCCATCGAAGACCGCGCGCGACAGTTCGTGTATGGCAGCCCCGCGGCCGTCGCCCGGGTGGCCGCCCGCCTGCCCGAGGTCCGCACCATCGACCGCCCGCGCATCCAGCGCTGCCTGCTGGCCTACGAGATCACCGGCTGGCTCGGCCACGTGCCGGCGGTCTGCGCCGACACCCTGGTCCTGGTGCCCGTGGACGTGGCGCCGCTGTTGTGGGGCTTCCCTCGGCGCCTGGAGGCGCGCCTGGCCGCCGTGGGCTCGGACCTGGCCTTGATGGGTCCGCTGGAAGGCGAGACCACCACGGGAATCGACGACAGGGCGCTCTTGGCCCAGGTGCCCCCCGACTTCGGCGGCTACGTCTGGACCAACCGGATCGAGGTGGTGGGGCCGCTGCTCGCGGGGCGGGGAGGGGAGTGAGCGGACCGGCGACGCCTACCACACCCCCGGCACGAGGCGGGCGCGCACCCGGGCGGCGTAGGCGGCGTAGCCTTCGAGGTGTCCGTGCAGGAAGCGGTCCTCCGCGGCCGTGCGGACCGTGAGCAGCAGCATGGCGATGGCGGCCAGGAGCAACGCCCACCTGGAGCCGAGCATCATGGCCAGACCGGGCAGGCCCACCAGGCCGCCCAGGTAGCCCGGGTGGCGGACGAAGCGGTAGGGCCCGGCCTGAACGACGGCGTGGGCCTGATCGGTCTGGAGCCGGACCGTGGGCTCGAAGTGGCGGTGTGCTGCCTGGTACCTGATACCTGATACCTGATACCTGATACCTGATACCTGATATCTTCCCCCGAGGAGGGGCCGCCTTGAAGTCCATCGAGCGCGAGCGCCCCGAGAAGCTGCGCGGCGGCTACTACACGCCGCCCGACATCGCCGGTTGGCTGGTGCGCTGGGTCGCCGCGGGCCAGCCACGCCGCGTGCTGGAGCCGAGCGCCGGGGACGGTGCCTTCCTGCGGATGCTCTCGGCCGTGGGGGTCCCTTCGCTCCGCGCCTTGTCAGCCTTCGAGCTGGAGCCTGCCGAGGCTGCCCTGGCCCGGGAGGCGGCCGCCGCGCTCACGGGCGTCGCGTCGGAGGTGCGCGCCGCGGACTTCCTGGACTGGGCCGAGGCCGCCCTGGCGCGGGGGGAGCGTTTCGACGCGGCGGTCGGCAACCCGCCCTTCATCCGCTACCAGTTCCTGCCCGAGGCACAGCAGGCGCGGGCGGAGTCCCTCATCCGTGGGCTGGGGCTGCCCTTCACCCGTCACGCCAACGCCTGGGTGCCTTTCGTGGTGGCCTCCCTGGCCCTGCTGCGCCCCGGCGGGCGGCTGGCCATGGTGGTGCCGGCCGAGCTGTTGCACGTGCTGCATGCCGCCTCGGTGCGGCGCTTCCTGCTGGAGCGCTGCGCCCGGGTGTGGGTCCTCGATCCCGAAGAGCTCTGGTTCGAGGGCACCCTGCAGGGGGTGGTGCTGCTCCTGGCCGAGGCGAAGGGGGAGGGGAACCCGCCGTCCTTGGCCGAGGTCGGCATCCTGCCCGTCCATGGCCGCGGCTTCCTCGCGCGTGATCCGACCGAGGTGCTCACCGCCGCGGACCCCACCCCCGGCGCCGGTCTGCCCGGAAAGTGGATGCGCGCGCTGCTGGGAGCCCGGCAGCGTCGCCTGCTGGCGGGCCTGGAGGCACAGCCCACCGTCCGGCGGTTCTCGGACCTCGCGCGGGCGGAGGTGGGCATCGTGACCGGGGCCAACGACTTCTTCCTGGTGCCCGAGGACGTGGTTCGGGCCTACGATCTGTCCGCCTGGGCGCACCCCATGTTCGGTCGCAGCGAGCACGTCCCGGGGGTCGTCTTCGACGCCGAGATCCTGGCGGAGAACCGGCGCGCCGGGCACCCGACCCACTTCCTCTGGTTCCGGGATCTGGTGCCCGACGGCCTCCCCGCCGGGGTGGCGCGCTACCTGGCCCAGGGCGAGGCGCTTGGCTTGCACCGGCGCTACAAGTGCCGCATCCGGTCGCCCTGGTACGAGGTCCCCAGCGTGTCCTCGGCCCCCGTCGCGCTGCTCAAGCGCTGCCACGACCTGCCGCGCCTGGTGCACAACCGCCTCGGCGCCTTCACCACCGACACCGCCTACCGCGTCACCCCGCGCGCCGTGGACGCCGAGCGGTTGGTAGCGTCCTTCGTCAACTCGCTCACCGCGCTGTCCGCCGAGCTGGAAGGCCGCCACTACGGCGGCGGCGTGCTCGAGCTGGTGCCTTCGGAGATCGCGCGGTTGCTGGTGCCCACCCCCGGGGAGGGCGCTTTGGACCTGGCGGGGCTCGACGCCGCCTTCCGCCGGAAGGAGCCGGCCGAAGCCATCCTGGCGCGGCGCGACCCATCGCTGTTGGGATCGCTCGGGCTGAGCCCTGGGGAGCGTGAGGCCCTGCGGGAGGCCTGGGCCGGGCTGCGGGCACGGCGGCGGAGGGGGGGGCTTGTAGAGGGTCAATACCCCCGCTCGTCCAGCTCCACCTTGCCCCAGAACACCCGGTAGGCCCAAGCCGTGTACGCGATCACCACCGGCATCCCGATCCCGGCGATGACGGCCATGATCCCCAGAGTG
>Ga0233425_10009256_pt1 | contig 12605 bp, 16 predicted proteins | sample Watercolumn_Towu_2_FD_181712 | JGI IMG/M metagenome (GOLD analysis project Ga0233425, IMG submission 181712) | Freshwater microbial communities from Lake Towuti, South Sulawesi, Indonesia - Watercolumn_Towuti2014_140_MG | ecosystem: Environmental > Aquatic > Freshwater > Lake | place...
GCCTGACTCCAACACGTTCTACGCAGGTGGCGCCAAGGGCTATACAGACTATCCGACACTGCAGGTCGCGTAAATCACCGCCCCAGAAGACCGAAGAAACGAGCCACTTTATACCCAAGGCTCTACCCTTCGATCTTGCGAAGCTGTGAGCTGCGAACACGTCATCAACGTGCCGGCACGCTTGCAGGCACAGCCCCTGCCCGAGACAGTTGCGACCATCCTGCAGGTGAGCCAGGCCCCCCCTGGCCGACACGGCGCGCTACGACAGCCTGCGCACAGACATTGTCGTGCAGGAGGCCGATCATGCGTGAGTTGGACAAAGAGCTCAAAGATCTGCGCCTGTATGGCATGGCGGGGGCCTAGGAGGATCTGGTCAAGCAAGGCAGTCATGCGACATTGGACAGCTCGCGCTGGTTGCTGAAGGCGAATTGCAGTAGGCCGCGCGGGGGCTGGAGCAGCGGATGCGGGCGCGCATGCACTTCGTCCACGGCCGCGGCCCGGTCGGCGTAGGCCGGCATGCCGTACACAATGGTGGCCTCTGGCGTGCTTCCAATGGTGGCCATGCGGCGGCTTCCCGGTCGTTGCACGAGGGCGGGGCGTGCACGCCCGTTGTGGCTCAACTTACCGCTTTCGCACCGGGGGCAGGGTCACCTTGTCCTCGGTTCCGCCACACATCGGGTGTTTGAAGCCATTGGCCTGCTCGGCCTTGTCGAGATAGACGATGTTGTCGTCCTTCGCGGGACTGACGCCGGCCGGCACGTAGTCCAGCGCGAGCGCGTGGCGGGCCTTCCACGCGATGTTGTGGTCGGCGCAAGAGGAATCGCCGCTGACGCCGAGCGCGCCCACCCGCGCTCCCTTCGCGTCGTAAAGCGCAAGGCCGCCGCCGAACACGTTCACGCCGCCGATCCGCGCGCCCACCAGCGGATCCTTCGCCGTGCCGAAGTCCGCGGTACTGCCGGCGTAGGCTACCTGCGTATCGACCGGGTTGGAAAACTGCAGGCCGAACAGGCTGCCGCCCGGCTGCGTGGGCGAATAGAGGTTGGCGGTGGACAGGGCGAGGCCCGGCAGGCTGAAGGCGTTCGCGGTGTTCGCCTTCTGCTCGGAAATCACCCGGCTGCCGAGCCACTGGTCGCCGACCTTGGCGCCGGTATGCGCCACGGCGCAGACCGTGCCGTCGGTCGCCACCACGGTGCCCACCTGTCGAGGTTGAAGCTTCCGTTGGCGTCCTTGCGGGCATTGGCGAGGGCCTGCTTGAGCTGCTGCCAGTTCGGCAGGCCGTCGCATCCATCGCCGGCATGCGCGGCGAGGGGCAGCAACAGCGAAGAGCACAGCAGGGCGAGCACTGGGAGTTTCGTCATGGTCATGCCTCGGGTTGGAGTGAACCTGACGGCGGGCATTCGGCTTCGGTTTCGGTTTCGGGGTGGTGTGCGGGGTGAAAGGAATTGCCGGTCACGAATGCCGGGCCTGCCGGAATGCCGGCGCCTTCTGGCCATCCCAATCGAGGTCGACGGCCACCTGGGCCTGCGCGCGGTGGCGTTCGAGCGCGTCGATGTCGAGATCGGCGATCGCCCACGTTTGCCCGCCGCGGGTCGTCGCGAGGATGCCGTCATCGGGAAAGCCGTGGTCCATCGGCGCGTAGATCGTGGCCTCGCCGGTACTCGTATCCAGAGCCGGACTCCAGTCGGCGGTCCCGGTGGTTACCGCCTGCGCTACGAACATCCGGTTCTCCAGTGCGCGCGCCATGCAGCCGACGCGCACCCGGGTCGCGCCCGCCTGCGTGTCCGTGCAGCTCGGCACCAACAGCAGACGGGCGCCGGCTTCGCGTTGGGCGCGCACGGGCAAGGGGAATTCGCTGTCGTAGCAGACAGCGATGCCGGCGCGCACGCCCGCCAAGTCGAAGACTTTGAGTTCGTCGCCGCCCTCGATGACGCCAGCGTCCCGCTCGAATCCGGTCAACTGCAGCTTGTCCTGATAGCCGCGCGTGCCGTCCGGGGCGAACCACCATGCGCGGTTGCGATAGCGTCCCGGGGCGACTTCGGTCAGGAACGTGCCGGCCTGGATGACCAGGCGCAGCTCGCGCGACAGGTCGGCGTACAGCGCCAGCCACTCGGATTGCAGCGTTTGCAGCGCGGCCAGCGAAGCGTTCAAGTCGCGGCTGATTTCGGGCGCGAACGTTGACGCCAGTTCGAGCGACAGGTATTCGGGCAGCACGGCCAGTTCGACGCCGGCACCGCATGCTTCTCTCAGGATCTGGCGCTGGCGTGCGGCAAAGGCCTCGAAGTCGGCGGGGTTGCCAACCGCGTACTTGGCGACGGCGATCTTCATTGCCCGGCCTCCAGCGGACGCAGCCACATCGTCAGCGTCTGCTCGGATTCGTGCGCTTCGCCGAGTTGTTTCCACGGCAGGCTTACCTGCATGTCCGGCTGCCGCGTGTACCCACGGCGGGTCCAGAACACGTCGTTGCCGCGATAATCGGCCGGCCGCCGTGGATCATCGCTTGCCCGATTCACCGATGCGAACGAGGTCCAGCGGATGCCACCCAGCGAACGGGCATGCGCCTCACGCTCATCGAAGAAGCGATGCCCAAGGCCCTGTCCGCGGAACGCCGGGAGCAGGACGGATTCACCGCAGTAGAACACCTCCTCCACCGGGATTCCTCGGTCGAGGAACGGCGCCTGGAAGGCCGGTTCGGCTTCGCCTAGCGGCAATCCGGTGGATGCCCCCACCACCGCGTCGCCGGCGAGCACGAGCACCAGCACGCTGCCTGCCGAGCGGGCATAGGTGGCGAGGTAATGCTTCTCGTACTCGGCGTCGCCCTCGTAGAGGTAGGGAAAAGCGCGGAAGACCTCGGCGCGCAGGCGCGCCACGTCGTCGAACCACTCGACCATGTCGGCGCCGCGGCGGACCAGCACGCGAATGTCACCCGCCATGTCAGCGGTTCCCGCCAACCTGGGCGATCCAGTCGTCCAAGTTGTAGTAGTTGGTGACGCGCGCGATTTTGCCGTCACGGACGTCGAAGAACGCGCCGCCCGGCAGCACGTAGCGCTGGCCTTCGGCTTCCGGCAGCCCCTCGTCGGTCACCTTGTATTCGCCGTGCACCACGTATTCGGCGCCCGCGCGCAGGCCGTCGGCGCTGACCATCACCACGATGTCGCGCAACTGCTCGCCGTAGCAGCGATCCATGCGTTGCAGGAAAGCGCGGAACGCATCGCGGCCGGTTTCGCGCGCCCCTTGGTTCAGGTCGTGGGCGACGTCATCGGTCAGCATCGACAACATGGCCTCGCGGTCGCCGCGATTGAAGGCGTCGTAGTAGGCGGCAATCAGATTCGAAGTGTTCATTCGGGCTCCGTGTGCAGTGGGAGGATCCGGGGCATCCCGGAATGAGGGCAAGTTTGGGAGACGGATCAGGCTATGTATATGGAATTATTGCGATTTCATAATTCCTCAATATGGAATAAAGTCGAACATCGCAACCGGCCGAGCAGACGCACTGTGAACAAGGAATTCGAGCTGCTACGTATCTTTCGAGTGACGGCAGAGAGCAGCAGTTTTCGCGATGCGGCTGTACGGCTGGGGACATCGCCCCAAGGCGTCACACGCGCTATCAAGCGCCTGGAGGAGTATTACGGCGAGGTATTGTTCCATCGAACCACACGGCAGGTGCGCATCACGGCGTTTGGCGAGGGCTTGCTGGAACAGGTGCGTCCTGCCCTGGAGCGCTTCGAAGACCTGTGGCGGATACCTGGTGCGGATCAGCAGGCTTCCCTGTCGGGCACGGTTCGGATCACCGCGCCACACAGCCTCGGCACCAGGGCAGTTCTACCCGCATTGGAGCGCGTTGCCGCGCGCCATCCCGGCATCACGCTGGACGTGCGCCTATCCGATCGCGTCAGCAACCCCGTTGACGAAGGAATCGACGTCGGGATCAGGGTCGGATTCATGCGTGACAGCCGCTTCGTTGCGCGAAAGGCGGCCGACATGCGGCTTCCGATCGTTGCGGCTCCGCGCCTGATCAAGAAAGTGGGCGTACCTGAAGGGATCGAATCGCTAGCAAGGTTGCCGGTTACAGCTGCCGTGGATATCAATACCGGCCGCCCTTGGCCTTGGCACTTCAAGGCGGGACACCAGTGGACGCCCACTTCGCCGGCCTTCATCGCAGATAACGCCGATATGGAAATGGGGGCGGCGTTGGCCGGGATTGCCTTCGCTCAACTGGCCGACTACATGGCGGCTCCTTACATCGCCAGCGGAAAGCTCGTGCAGGTACTGGAGCAGGAGGGACCTCCTGCATGGGGGTTGTACGTCTACCGGCCTCAGCGCGGGCCCGTATCAGGCAGGGTTCGGGTGGTGTTTGATGAGTTGCGCGCCGCGGTTGGATCGCTACCTGTTTTGCGCTAACACACAATCAAAGCGCCCAAGGAATGAGTTGGTGCGGAGACAACAGACAGAATGTCCGCTTCTGGCCGATGGCGGACGTGACTACCAGCCGCAATGGGTCAGCCAGCGCCCGCCACCATCAAGTGCAACTTGCTTTATGACCGGTCGGAGTTGTGGGGCTGTCAGAAAACCGAGGCGAGGCGCACCGGAATAGCGATGACCTGAGAGTTATGTTTAGCCTTCAAATCGGTAAAGCTCTGGCATCGCCAAGATCCGACTCGTGTTGTCGCTTAAAGGGCCCGGCCTAGGTAAGCATCGGTGGCTGCCGCGAGATCACGAATGAATCGGATGTGCTTTCTGAGATCGTCGCGCGTGATTGCGTGTGCCGTCGGCTCGTTGGGTTTCGGGCGCCAAGACCGATGCGCAATGTCGCCGCGCTTCTTGGCAATCCGGTTTAGCTCGGCCCTGGCCCGCGCCGGGTCATAGTTGTTCCACGTCCACCCCTCGGTGATGTCGAGGGCGAGGTACTTCTCGAAAAGGGCTCGAATCCGGTCCGTGCTGGGCGTATGGAAATATTTCAGGTCGTTTCCGAGCGAGGCCTTATAGAAGGACGCAAGGCGTCCGGCAGCTGCCTCGGGGCCGGCAATCGCGTCGGCCGCCTCGGCAATCCGATCCTCGACGTAGGTTTCCAGGGCGGCCAGGGCCATCACGAGACCGGCGCGCTTGAGAACTTCGGCCTCGGGCGGTGGGGGCTGCTTGTTAACGGAGTCGAAGTGGTTGAGGAGATCCACCGCGTCCTGAATTGCGTGTTCGAAGGTTTCAAGCGCTTTCGACGGCATGAGGGCAGCGGTTAGGTTCTTCTGCTCGAGTATGCCCGGAGTTGGCTTTCTCCTAGGGCATGACGAAGGCGGTGGGGTAGTGGCCCGTGGGCGGGGGCGGCAGGACTTCGCACTCTCCTACGGGCGCGGGTAGCAGTCGGATGACCTGGGCGCTCTCGAGCCGGCTGATGAACTCGTTCACGGGGCCGTAGAAGTCGGGGATTAGCGAGTTCTCTTCTGGGGTGAATACCCAGTAGTCGAGGGAGCGCTTGGAAAATCCGGCTCTGCGGGCCTCGGCGCGGGCGGCATACTGAGCGACGAACAGTCGGTACAGGGCGCCCTCACTGGGGAAGGTTCGCCGCACCCAGCTGGCGACGTCCCGCTGATTGAAGCGATGGCCGGGTGAGCGGTCGGCAACGAACTGCTTGTGCGCAAGTAGCTGCCACAGGACGGGGTGGGTACCGAAAACCCACGCGTCCGCATGCCACCTGAGTGCGGCCACGCGGACAGCGGGCGGCACGACCTCCAGCAGTTCCTCAATGCGCTCGTCGGCTGCTTGCCGGTAACTGTCCAAGAGGGCGGCCACCCGAGCAGGATGGGTCAGTTCCGCGAGCCGCTCCAGGTCCCCGCTGTGTTTGGCGCGCTCCCGCTTTCGGACAAATTCCTTTTTCTCCGCCCGGTCTCGGTCCTCTCGGGCGGCACGCTGGCGCCGCTCCTTTTCGGCCTGCGCGGCCTTCTGTCTCTGGTCAGCAATCCAAGCGTTGCGCTCGGCGATCTGCCGGTCCAGTTCGGCCTTGGCGGCCTGCCACTCCCGGATCCCCTCAGGGTGGACGATCCAGTCCCGGTTTTTCGGGTCAGAAAGCACCGCATGCTCAAACGCCGCGAGGTCGTGAGGCGTGTGACGGTCGAGGCGTGACAGGTCGATTTCGACCATCCGATGGCCGTGGGCGTCCACGCGGGCGGCTTTGCGGTCGTCCACAGCATGGGTCACGCGGATCTCGATTAATAGGGTGCCGCTGGGGTCGGTTGCCGACACATCGGGTGTGTAGATCCCGAAACTGCGCTCTACCTCGATGCCTTGGAGTGCCACTGTGTGGCCGGGAAGGTCCACCCTTCGGCCGTTGTGCCACTGGCCGTCGTCGTCCTGCGCCCGTGGCGGGTTCGGCATCGCCAAGGGGTGGCCATCCCACGAGGGGAGAAGTAGCCGGCCCTTGTCTGCGATGAGCTGCTTGGCCCGCAAGTGGATCCCGGTTTCCCGACCCGTGGCGCAACCCGTATCGGTCAAGTGGGCAAAGTGCGGACGCTTGCGCCGGCTGTCCTGCGCCTTGGCGCTCAGCGGCGCCAGGCACCCGGGGCAAACGCACCCACAGGCCTTGCCTTTCCCCACCTCGCTGGGAGCCCATGCCCGGCCATCACGCAGTCCAAAGGGGACGCGGAAGCCCGAGCGGGTGGGCCGCGCGGCGGTCGGGGTCTCAAGACAGAAGCTATCCGGGGGCGTGTCCATTGTGCTTTCCTCAGGATTGGGGAAAGCGAAATTCGGCCGCAGCGATGACGGGAAACAGTCCGAAACCCGGGGAAACCCGGAATCCGCAGGTTTTGGCCGTCGAGCTCGCGCTTGATTGGCTCGATCAGAGCAGCGGCCAGCAGCGGATTCCGATGGCCATACGTCACCTGTTGGAGGCTACCCGCGTGGCGTTTGAGCGCGGGGAGGCTGCGCCCGAGAAGGACAGCCTGACGCTCAGCGAGCTCTGGCGACTTCACCGCGGGAGCGACGCTGGGCCTGCGACCCCGCTTCGGGCCAGCGAGGTAAGTCGGTGGTGGACCAGCCGGGAGAACCATCTGGCGCAGCTGCTTGCAGACCGCGGTAGCGACTGGACCCCGCGTCTGGTCGTTCATCCGGGCGGCGGCCGGCACCACGCGACTCGGTTCTCAATCGCTATCGAGCCTGTGGAGGCCGCTTGCGACAACCCCTTGGAACCGACGGAGGTCGCAGCGGTTGACACGAACGGCGCTGATGAAGCAGTGCCATCTCAGACAATCGTCTATAGGGTCGACCCGGCGAAGCCAGCGCTCTGGCTGCGGCTGCTCGTAGGGCATAGGCCGTTCCCGATCGACTCGTGGCGTGGCTACGTCCTCCTAGGATCCGCCGTCGTCAACTTCGTACTAATCGGCTTTATGGCCCTTGTCAGCTATCTAGACTGGTCGCGGCCCCGGCCCGTCTCCACCGCCAACCTGGCGTCCCTCGCGCTGTTCGGGTTGATTGCCGCTGGCCTGTGGGTGCAAACCCGTCCGATCCGCCAATTGCCCACGCGTCGCGTGACGATAGCCGGGGCGGGGTACCTCGCCATGAGCGAACTCTATGGCCAACTGAGAGCCATGCATGACGCCGATCGCAAGGCTGGAGGTCGAGTCTTCTCAGTGGTTAGGCACTGGGCGATCTGCCCCATCTGCTCCGCCGAGATTGATTTGGCCGAAGGTGGCGCCTCGTTTCCGGAGCGATTAGTCGGCAGGTGTCACGACGCGCCCGCCGAGCACGTATTTTCGTTTGATCCCGTACGGCTAGTGGGCCACCCACTCAGAGCAGTGTGAGGCTTGCGGACTTCAGAGGCTGTCGGCTTGTGGCGATAGCAGACCTCCGCGTGAAGGTGCCGCAATCACAGCCGCTAGACTGACGGTATCGACTACCGGTGCCTTCAATGCCAAATTTGAGTTCCGTCCTCAAAAGTGAGATCACCCGCCTAGCGCGGAAGGAAGTCAAAGGCGCTGTTGATCCGCTTCGGAAGGCCAATGCTTCGTATCGCCGCGAGATTGCCGAGCTGAAGCGACAGATCGCGATGCTCCAGCGAGAGTTGAAGGCGAGCAATCGATCGCTGGGGCAGAAGGCCGATGTTGAAGCAGAGCCGCGCAAGACGCGCTTTGTCGCTAGCGGTTTGAAGTCACTGCGCTCGCGTCTTGGCCTGTCGGCATCGGACTTCGGGCGCCTTATCGGCGCGAGCGGTCAGTCCGTCTATAACTGGGAAGCCGGCAAGGCTGTGCCCCGCAGCAGTCAGCAAGCTGCGCTCGCCTCGATTCGCGGGCTTGGGAAGCGCGAAGCTGCTCGCCGACTGGAAGCGATGGCCTGATCTACCAAGCCCCGGTCACGGTAAAGCCTCCACTCAGGAGGCTTCGATGCGTACCAAGCACTTACCGTGGAACAAGGGGAAGCTCGTTGGACAGAAGGCGCCATTGCGCCTGAGCGAAATCTGGTCAATCCGTATCCGCCTTCAGATTGAGCGGAAGACGCGGGACCTTGCTCTCTTCAATTTGGCCATTGACTCGAAGCTTCGGGGCTGCGACCTGGTCAGCTTGCGTGTCCGCGACATCTCGACCGGAGGCGTGATCGCCCGAAGAGCCGTCGTCCTGCAGCGCAAGACCGGCCGGCCTGTCCAGTTCGAAATCTCCGCTCTGACCCGGGCCGCGTTGGCCGATTGGATTCGGGTGCGGGCGCTGGCCCACTCGGTCTATCTGTTCCCTGGCCGATGTGACGCTACAGCGCATCTCTCCACCCGGCAGTACGCCCGTATCGTGGCGTCATGGGTGTTAGCCGTCGGGCTGGATCGGCACGCCTATGGCACCCACAGCATGCGACGCACCAAGGCGTCCCTGATCTACCGCCGCACCAAGAACCTTCGCGCCGTACAGATCCTGCTGGGCCACACCAAGCTGGAGAGTACGGTGCGGTACCTGGGCATCGAGGTCGAGGATGCGCTCGAGATGGCTGAGCAAACCGAGGCCTGATCGGAATGGACAGCGGGTAGAAGTCCTACAGACCGGACGTTGGACGTTTGACAGGCTAGCTGTGCCCCGGACGGGCGGCCTGCTGGATCAGGATCGGAAGCCCATCCAAGCCCGCCGCGCTTTCGCCGTCCGGGGCATTCTTCCAGGATCCCCTATGCGCCCGCGCCGCCTTACCCCTGTCATTGCCTTATTTGGGTTACTGAGCCTTCTGGGCGCGTTTGCCCTCGCAGTCCACTAGGGGCGGTCGAGCTAGCATCGACGCCTGCCGATCAGGAGGCTACCCATGTGCTACTCCGCCTTGGTCCGGGCCGAGCACCGGGACTACGAGCGCCTGTTCAACGCGAAGATCTCCATCGACGACTACCTCCGTCTGTTCTGGGAACGCGGCCAAGGGGCGTCTCACAAGACGCCGAAGGCGATGGACGACGCATTCAGGTCGCCGCGCAATGCGGTCGAGGCGCAGATTCGCGACCTGATCAGTTCGTACCGAGCGCACGAGGCGCACCGGCTGCAGAAGGAGCTTTTCGCCCAGACCAAGCGCCTGGCCGATGCCCGGCGCAACCTGCAGGGGAAGGTCACGAAGGCAGCGACAGAAAGCGCCCGGATCGCCACGGACAAGATCAACCGTGCCAAGGCTCGGCTGGCCGACCTTGAGCGAGCCACGCCCAAGGACACCGATGCCCGCATTTACCCGGGTGTCTATGCGCCGGTACTCGTGGTCGAAGACGGACAACGGGTCATCAAGCCGATGCGCTACCAGTGCCGGCCGTGCGGAAAGCCTGCGACTTACGACCGCAAGTACCCCGGCACCTACAACGCCCGTCGCGATAACCTGGAACGCTTCTGGCGCGGCCAGTTCGGGGTGTCGCACGGGATCGTGCTGGCCACGGCGTTCTACGAGCACGTCGCCCGCCACGCTGCCGAAGGGCGGGAGCTTGCCGATGGGGAGGTCGAGGAGAGCATAGTGCTCGAGTTTCGGCCGAGGCCGCGGCACGACATGCTCGTGGCCTGTCTCTGGTCGAATTGGTCGGCACCGGGAGAATCAGATCTGCTGTCGTTTGCTGCGATCACGGACGAGCCGCCGCCCGAGGTGGCGGCGACCGGTCATGACCGATGCATCATTCCCATACGGCCCGAGAACCTAGACGCTTGGCTGCAACCGTCAGGCAGGCTTGAGGATCTGTACGCAATCCTCGACGACCGCGACCGACCCTACTACGAGCATCGCCTGGCAGCGTAAGTTTGAGCCGACCGGAGCCAGTCCGCTTTCGACCCAAAGCAGCCAAGCCTCAAGGCCCAGATAACGAATGCTTCCGGTACGCCTCCGATCGCGAGGCAGCGGGCGCCGAGGACCGAAAGACCATGTGTGGCAAGTGTTTGTCTACATCCAGCTGTCGTATAGCTTCAAGCGTTTGCCGCCTCCAGTGGAGGAATCGTCTCGTAAAATCCGAGTGACAGTGGACCTCTAGGCACTTCAACTATGACAGCGTTGGCAGATGCGTTTCTCTCCCACGTGCATCAACAGCAGGGGGTGGCACCCAATTTACTGTTGGCGGTTCACGTTTCCAGAATACAGAGCGTTCTCGCCTTCCTAGACGCTGAGCCAGCGGCGCTTAAGCTCAAGGGGGAAGTGTTACGCATCTTCAAGACGACCAATTGGTTGCTCGACCCCGGCCTGTTCCAGGAGTTCGTGCAAGCGGTAGGAGAGGCCCAGTTCTGGATGATGGCCAAAACCCGGGGCGTCGAACTTGAGAGAATCCCTGAGCTGTCGAAAAGAACTCCGGACTTCCGGCTTGCCGGGGGCGAGGGTGAGTGCGCACCTTGTTTCGAGGTCAAAACGTTGTCTGTGACAGGTGGCATACACAACCTGGGTCAGATAAACGAAGAGAGTTTTCAAGCCCAACTATCACTGAGCCAGCAGGTTAAGGATGGGAAGAAAGTTGCCACGGCCATCCACCAGGCAGCGCCCCACGGACTGATTAAGGACGGAAAGAATCTCACGGCGATCATCCGAAACCTGATCGATAAGACCACCAACAACATCAAGTCGGGCCAGTACTCGGACGCGCCCACCTGCCTGGTTCTCAACTTGCTTCTGGTTGACGGCCACTGGAACGGCAATGCAGGTTTGCGTCCGGTCGCATTCGGCTATCCGGAAACCTGGAACGTTCGGTCGGGCGCGTTCTGGAACTTGGCGTTCGGCAAGGTCGGGCATTTGGTGTTCGGCATTCCCGAATTCGAAGGCAAGCCAAGCGTGGAAGGGGCATTGGGTAGGGATGGCATCCTTGAAGCGAACCCTGACATCCAAGCTCTACTGCTGATTATTCATGATTGGAACGAGGAACCTGTGTTCTTCGGCTTGAAGCGCGAAAGCGACGACGACCGGTGGTCTGAAGAGCTCAAGGACCTGGCTGACGCGTTTTTCAAGCTGGTGGGCGACAATTGGAACGATGATGGCGACACGAACGGATGGCGTCTCGCAGAGCACTAAAGAGCGACGCCTTGTGTCAACGCTGCACTGCCACTTCGTCCTGCCAGGTCGCCCGCCGCGCGGCACCATTCGTCTGCTCTTGGCCGCTTGCGGGCTACCAGCGCACAGTTGGCCATCTACCAGAGGAGCAGCCTATGCCCGACCACTCAGCAATGAGAAAGGCCGTACTTGAAAAGGTCGCCGCTCTCAACGGGGGAGACCTCGGACGCGCAGAGGCTTGGTACTCAAGCTGCCCCCTAATCGAGCTTGGGGGTCAGACTGCGGCAGATTACGTGGCGGCAGGACATGGCGAAGGAGTGCTGCGCTATGTCGCGACCCTCAGCGCCGGCGCGACGGGATAGACGCTCCACGCAATACGCCCGCTTCAGCTACAAAACGGCCGTGCCGGAATTTAGAAAGTCAGCGCGGCGATGTGTCCACCGTGAGTTTTGGCAAACGCAGAGCGCCTTGCCCCTTCTGGTCACTAGACGACATAGGATTGGTCGATGAGCACGCAATCGCGTGCTCGTTTCGAGTCAATTGATGACGCACCTTCCGCCAGAGACACCCGAAGCTGCAGCTGCTAGGGAAGCGCTCTATCGTGATTGGATGACGGAGCACGACATCTCGCGAGTGCTTGGTGTGTCGCTCACTCAGGTGACTCAGATGCGCAGAGCCAAAGAACTCTTGAGTGTTTGGGTCCATGAGCGACGCGAGTATCGCTTTCCACCCTTCCAGCTCCACGACGGGCGGCCTAACCGCAAGATGCCGGAGCTACTTAACCTACTCGCAGACGTTAGCGGGTCAGGTTGGGGCTGGATCGAATGGTTCGTCTCATGCCGCACCTTGCTCCAGGGAGCCCGGCCCAGCGACCTAATTGAGAAAGGACGATTCGACGAGGTCCTCGCAGCGGCCTATGAGGAAGCATCTCGGCATCCCGACGCGAACTGGTGAGCGACGCTAGTCGCCCACAAACACGAGACACGAAACGGTGTGCATCCCCCGCTCCACGCTGGAACCGAGTCACGGGCTTACCAACCTGACCTGCCCCCAGTAGCCGTACCAACAGTTACTGGCAAAGTCCGGGGTTGAAGGGTACTTCGGTCTGTTGCTTTTGACTTCGGTGGTTGGCTGCGAACTGGGCGGGCGGGATGCGTCCGCAG
>Ga0233425_10009257_pt1 | contig 12605 bp, 8 predicted proteins | sample Watercolumn_Towu_2_FD_181712 | JGI IMG/M metagenome (GOLD analysis project Ga0233425, IMG submission 181712) | Freshwater microbial communities from Lake Towuti, South Sulawesi, Indonesia - Watercolumn_Towuti2014_140_MG | ecosystem: Environmental > Aquatic > Freshwater > Lake | place: Indonesia...
CCCTCGAACGGGAGCTCGCCAGTGGCCTTGGCCGAGGCCGCGGTCACCATCCCCCCCATCCAGAGGACGAGGAGCGCTCGAAGGAGCCTGTCCCGTGGCCCGGTCCCCGAGCACAGCCCCGCTGCCGCAAGGAAGATGGCCCCCAGCGGGACCACCTTGGGGTTGAAATGCCAGAACGGGACCGTCTGGAGGGTCTGCCCCCCTTCGAACCAGGGGACCGTTGTTCCCGGCACGATGAACGCAAGACCAAAGACCGCTACCCCGGCCCCGCACAGTGACAGCACGAGCACCGATGCAAGCAGAAACGCCCTCCGCTCGAACCACTCCCCCACGCAGGGGACGAGGGCCGGGACCGCCAGCAGAAGGGACAGGGCCAAGGTCCCCCCCAGCAGCCGGGGAACCAGGTGGAAGCCCAGCTCGTTGCCGCTCCCCGCCTCGCCGAGCCTGCCAACGAACGTGGACAGATAGGGCAGCAGCAGGAGCAAAGCCAATGCCAGCGGGACCGCCATGCTGCCGAGTGCGGCCGACAGCCCCCGGACCCACGGCCATCCTCTGCGTGCGCAGGGGAACGCAGCGAAGAACGGCAGGACAGCGGGAACGAGCGCAAACGCCGCGGCTTCGGGCCGGGTCTGCACCACCAGGAAGAGCGACACGGCAAGCCCCGCAAACGCCAGAAGACGCAACGGCCGATCGCCGACAACCGAATCCCGGGCACCGGAGATCGGTTCCGCCCGGACATCCTCGAGCCGGTCGAGGGCGAAAAGCATGACCCACGGAGACAGAGCGAAGTAGCCGATGGACAGGCTGTCCGCCCGAGCAAGCAGCAGCACCGGGGGCAGCGTTGCAGCCACGAGCCCCGCGACCAGAGCAGCCGCACCGGACCGGAACCACGCTGCGGCCAGGAGAACCGTCCCTGCACACCCCAGCAACGCCAGGAAGAGCGAGACCGCAGCCCATGCCTCCGGCGTGCGGCCCACCACCTTCACGAGTCCGGCAACGAGCACGGGGACGGCCAGCGGATAGTCGGTCGGAAACGACCAGTGCCACTCGAGGGCCGCTATCCGGTAGGCTGACACGATGTGGGCCAGCCCGGTGTAGGTGCTCAGCACCGGAATGCCGGGGCTCAGCGTCAGCGCCAGGATTGCTGCGACCGCCACGGTGACCAGGAGCGGCCCGAGCACGGTTCCGCCGTCAGGCAGACCGTCGCTCAACGCACGCTTCACCCGCCAGGCGACAAGGGCAAACAGCGCTGGCCAGCCAATGGCCAGCAGCAGGATCACCAGCGGGTTCGCCCCGGCCGGATTGGCCGCCGGGGTCATTGCATCGGGGATGACGTTCATTCGGAGTCCAGCAGGAACAGGAGCACCGCGGTCGTGAACGTGGCCGAGGCCGCTGCGTAGCCGCCGATCGCAGTGTAACGCCAGGCATCGGCATCGCTGCGCAGGTCGAGGGTGCCGTGGTCCATGCGCTCGATCTGCCGGTTGTAGTGGAGGTTGGAGGCCACACCGCCGGCCAGGAACGCTGCGGCGGACGGCAGCAGGATCCAGCGGGCCACGGCCATGGGGGAGGTCCGGTCCTGGGCAAAGGAACGCCCGTCGACGAAGTAGCGGCCCTCGTCCGGTGCCACCAGGCTGGAGCGGCCGTCCGGGGAAACCAGGAGGGCATCCCCCCGATCCGGAACCAGGAGAATGGCGGAGGAGCCGGTCCTGCGGGCCAGGTCCGCGGCCACTCGGCCTTTCAGGTCCGCGGGCAGATCGTCGCGGTACGAAGGGGTCTGTGCTCCGGGCACCAGCATCCCCTCAAGGGGAAGGGCCGGCGGGTCGAGGTGGAGCTTCTCGGTGAGCCGGATTCTCCGGACCCAGGAGCGGAGGGGACCGCACTCGTACCAGACCGCGTGGTCACCCGGCGGCAGCAGGCTTTCCGCTGCGGGGAGCAGTGCGAGGCCGTCGACCACGAGAAGCCAGTCCCTGTCGCACTCCGGCCCCGGTGCGGACAGGACCACCTGGGGACCAACGGAGCGGGCGACTTGAGCAGCTCTCTTCGCCAGGGCCGGAGGGAGATGCCGGACCGAGGGTTCCATGTCGGGCATGTGGATCGCGAGCCACTCCGCCACGGCATCCCCGGCGGCCTCATCCCGAGCCGACACGAGGCGAAAAACGGCCAGCAGCAGCGAGTAGGTCCGTGTACGCTCCGCCGGGTCAGTCGGGAGCAGCTCGGGCCGGTCCCTGACCTCCTCGTAGCAGGCCAGCAGCCCGTCGGAACCCACGGCCATCTCGTCCCCATAGAACTTACCGGCCGCTTCGTTCAACCGGGAAAGCCATGCAGCCCGGGCCTGCAGGTCCAGGGGAAACGACTGCGGCGGTGCAATCTGGCGCAGCTCCTCTGCCGGAACCATCTCGCAAGACGAGTCGACTGGGGGGGCTGAGCCGCTCTTTGCACCATCCGCCCCCACCTGGGGCAGGACGCCGATCCGGCAGGGAGGGGCCGAGGCGTGTGCGCAGGCAGTCACGAGGAGCGCAGCCAGGCAGACCCGCATGAAGATGGCGAACTCAGGCATCACGCAAGGCTCCTTGTGCCGGACAGTGCATCGCCTAGCATCCGCACCACTGGCAGATGTCCCCGCAGCAATCCCCATACTCGGAACAGTAGTCGTCGCAGTAGCAGTCCCCGGACTTCCCTCCGCAGTGGCCCTGGCAGGAGTTGCCCCCCGTGCCGCCGGTTTCGACCGTCGCTGTCAGCGTGTAAGCCGTGCCGAAGGTGCCGGAAATGCTCAGGATGAGCGAGCTGGAGGCGGACAGGGACTGCTGTCCGTTGCACGTCCCGGACGAGCACACCAGCCCGGTGGTCTGCCCCGGGTTCGACGAGGGGAAGAGCTGTGCGGAAACATCGGCATCGATTGCGTAGGTCAGCTTCACCGTCACTTTGCCGGTCCCCGACGGGAACGAGAAGAAGTCCTTGTCGCAGCAGAGCGTGAGGTTCGACAAGGTCTGGGTGCTGGTGATGGGCTCGGCCTGGCCGGCGGAGTCGTTGGGTTCGTAGGCATCCTTGGTGCAGCCTGCGCCGCTCTCCTTGTAGACCTCGAGCTTGTAGCCGTTGGCCGTGGTCTCCTCGGGGTAGCCGACCACGACGATGTGGACCTTCCCGGCTTCCGCTGCGCCGTTCATGGCCACGGTTTCGTAGTCCGTGGACGGCTTGGCGCTCTGATCGATGACGTTCTGACCGGTCTTGTCCATGAGGTAGAGATCGAGGTCTCCGGCCGAGTCGGCGAAGCTGATGCCGGCAGCGAGCTCTTCTCCGCACTGGAGGTCCACGGCAAAGACATCGGTATCCCCCGGGCAGATGGAGAGCCCCAGGATCGCGGTACCGGTGAGGTCCGAGGGACCGAGCAGCGTGGCCTGGGAGATGGTATCGTTGGGTTCCTTGGCATCGTTGGTGCAGCCGTTGCCCTGTTTGCGGGTGACGGTCAGGACGTAGGGGGAGGCGTACTTCCCGGCTCCGGTGCCGACGATTCTGAGCAGATAGGTCCCCGCACCGGTCGTGGTGTAGTCCACCAGTTCCTCGTCCCCCACACCGGGCGAGTAGAAGGCCGGCTTTTCCAGGTTCGACTGGCTGTAGAGGGCCATGTCCAGGTCGCCGAGCTGGTGGCTGAACGTGATGACCGCGGTCAAGTGCTCACCGGCCAGCAGATCCAGCTTGAACCAGTCCTCGTCGATGGGGGAGGTGGCCGTATCGCAGATGGAGAGCCCCTGGAACGTGCCCTGGTTGATGGAGGGAGCGCTCTTGGGATCGTTGTTGGCGGGCTCGTACTGGTCGTCGCTGCACGTGCCTTGTTCCCCCTTGACCAGGATCGTGACTGACAGCTTCACCGTGTAGGAGCCGTCCGAGATGACGAATTGCACGGTCACGGTCTTGCCCGAGTAGGACTGGCCCGGGACCCAGGTGAACACCTTCGTCCCAGCATTGAACAGAGCACCTGCGGGAAGCTCGCCCTGGTACGCGACCGTGAGCGCGTCGCCGTCGGGATCCGAGGCCTTGATCTCGAACGAGACCTGCTTGCCGACGACCGCATCGATGGGGGCGATCTCCTTGACTTCCGGGGGGTGATTGGACTGTTCCCCCCCTTCCACGATGAGCTTGACCTCAATCTGGTCGGACAGGCTCCCGTCGGTGACCTGGAAGTTGACCCTGGCGGTCGTTCCTGCATCGGCGGCAGTCGGCGTCCAGCGGAACAGAGCGTTGGGCGCGTCGAACGTGGCGCCGGCAGGCGGTGACCCGAGCAGCGAGAAATAGAGGCTGTCACCATCCTCGTCCGTTGCATCCAGGCGCAGCTCGTAGAGGATGCCCACCTTGAGGAACTGGTCCCCCGGATTCTGGAGCTTTGGGGCATGTTGCGTCTTGCTGGACACGGCCCGAAGCTCCACGGTCTCGCTGTCGAAGTCCTTCATGTCGGAGACGACGAAGGTGACGAAGTAGGGGCCGCCGGGGGCCGTGGGCTGCCAGGAGAAACGCCCCTCCGGCTTGTAGAACTTGGCTTCGGCCGGCATGTCGCCGTAGACCGAGAAGGTCAGGGCATCGCCGTCGGCGTCATCCGCTGCCAGGATGATCTCGAGCGGCTCGTTGACCTGGACCTCCTTGTTTCCGACCTTGTGCAGCTTGGGCGGGTTGTTCCCGCCATTGGGTTTGGTCGGGATGTCGGCAAAGACCGCGGCATCCGCGTCGGTGGTGGCCTCTTCGCCGGTATCACCGCCGCCACAGGCGGAGAAGACGAGCACTGCCAGGCTCGGAGCCAGGCGCCAAAGAACGGGGAGCAAGGAAGTCCGCATGAAATCCCCCTACCCGCCGGAGCCGCGTGGAATCCGCCATACGGTCTTCCGGCCAGGGTCGTTGTCCGGTGTGGAATTGTATCCTGTCCAGTCCAATCCGCAACTCCCCGGTCTGTAAGATGCCTCCGGGTTCCTGGGCCTCGCTAGGCCTCGTCGGGCGCAAAGGTCCTCACCTGGTCGATGTCCGCGGCATCCGTGAGCAGCATGATCAGTCGATCGATTCCCAGCGCAATCCCGACACAGTCGGGCAGATAAGGCAGTGCGGCCAGGAAGGCAGCCGGCAGGGGGGGAGGCTTGCGGCCACGCCTGCGGATCGCTGCGGCGGATTCTCGAAAGCGGGCTTCCTGTATGGCAGGATCGGAGAGTTCTACGAAGCCGTTGGCAAGCTCCATCCCTTCCACGTACAACTCGAGCCTGAGCGCAACGTCCGGGTCCTGCGGGTGCGGTCGCGCCAGCGATGCCTGCGGGATGGGGTAGAACGCGAGGATTTCGGGCTTGCCCCGCCCGAGGTTGGGCTCGATGCGCTCCACGAGGTCCAGGTCGAAGCGATCCGCATCGAAGTCACGGACCGGGTCCCAGCCGGCATGGCGGAGGAAGGCCTCGCGCACGGGAACGACCCGGTAGGGAGGGGAGAAATCGACGGTCCGCCCCTGCCACTCCACGGCAGGCCGCCCCAGTGCTTCGAGCGCGATTCCGGAGAGAAGCGCCTCCAGGTCTGTCCTGAGCGCGTCGAGCGAATCGGCCTTGCGGTACCATTCCAGGATGGTGAACTCGGGGACGTGGCGACGGCCGCGCTCCCCGGCTCGGAAGGAGCGGGTGACCTGGTAGATCCTGTCGAACCCGGCAGCCATCAGCTCTTTCATCTGGAGTTCGGGGGACGTTGCAAGGAGCCGCTGCCCGCACCGGACCGGAACGATGTGCTCTTCCGGGGCCACGGTGGTCAGGAGAACGGGAGTCTCCACCTCGACGAAGCCGAGCCCGCAAAACACCGTTCGCAATGCGTGGAGGATCCGACCTCGAAGGAGGAGTCTGTCCCGCCGCGATTCCAGGCGGTCGAGAAGCGGGGGACGGCCGTCGGCCATCTACCGCTTGACCCGCTCGACGTAGGCCCCGGTGCGGGTGTCGATGCGGAGCGTTTCCCCCTGGTTGATGAAGAGCGGGACCTGGACCACGAGACCGGTCTCCATGGTCACGGGCTTGGACGCACCGGCTGCGGTGTCACCCTTGACTCCGGGTTCCGCCTCGGCCACCAGGAGGTTCACGAAGTTCGGGAGATCGATGGAGATCGGGTGCCCGTTGTACACCAGCCCCTTGACCACCATGCTCTCCTTGAGGAAGTTCAGCGCATCCCCGGCCGCATCCCGGCGCAGGTCGAGCTGCTCGAACGTCTGGGTGTGCATGAAATGGAGGAAATCCCCATCCGCATAGAGGAACTGGAGATCCGACTCGGTCACGTCCGCGGTCTCGAAGCGCTCGCCCGACCGGTAGGTGCGGTCGTAGAGCTGGTCCGTGCGCAGGTTGCGGAGCTTGCACTTGTAAAGTGCCTGCCCCTTGCCCGGCTTGACGAAATCGAGCTCGGCGATGAGGTGCGGAACATTGTCGATCAGTACGGCAAGACCCTTCTTCAACTGGCCAGCATCAATGACTCCCATGGCTCATCTCCTTTGTTGCTCACCAGACGGAAATCGGCGTAGGCATAGCGCCAGGAGCCCGGAATTGCAAGCGAATTCCGAAATGGAGTCAGCGCTTGTCGGCCAGCTTCGAGGCGAGACGGCGCAGCAGGGACGGCCCTTTCGGCTTGCCGTCCTTGCCGCCGGGTTCCCGCTCCGAGTCCTCGTCGGACCGGGTTTCGCGTCGGGCATGATCCCGGGCCGGGTCGGGCCTGGAAAGCTCCCGTGCCCTGTCTGCGGCCGGAGAGCTGCCCGAGAAGCGGACGTCCTCGAGCTTCTCCCATGCGGCCCGGCTCACCTTCACGCCGAACATGTCCACCATGTCGTCATCCGCCCCCGGCCCTCCGGCCGCGGGAGGAAACGCGCTTCCCGGAGCAGATGCCTTGAAATGGGCAGCCTGATCCCGTGGGGAACCGGGGTGGGGAGCTGCATGAGCCGGGGTGACACCGTCACGCGTGATCGGCCCGGTGCGTCTCGAGCCGGAACGGAGGTCATCCTGGGTGTGCCGCACCATCTCTTCGAGGCCGTCCGCAGGAGCCGAGGTCGAAGTCCCGCGGCTGGGAACCTGGATCCTGCCCGAATGGAAATCGAAGAAGGCCATCTCGCCGTCGATGAGCCCGTTGGGCATTGCCGTGGAACCGTCCAGGCAAATCCCGAGGATGGTCTGGAGGAACTCGATGAGCGCGGTCATCCCGGTCGGGCTTACCGCCTTCTCCCAGCTCAACACGAAGAGGCTCCGGCCCTCATATTCCTTGCCGACCGCGGCAAACACCTGGACCGTGTTCACCGCGGCCCTGTGCCCCGCGGTCTGAAGGACGATGGGCTCTCCCATGACCAGCTTGCAGGGAGCCGACACCAAACCCATCCCGGCCTTGATCGCCTTGAGCGTCACCAGGAACTGCTGTCCCCGGTGCCTGGCGCGCATGGCCAGATCTACGTTGCGCTGGCTCCCACTCGGTGTTCCTTCCATCGCCAACACGCCCGATAGCCGACGTCCGGACAGCGACGTCTCGATTGAACGAGATTGCAGGATAATGAAAGATCGGCGCCCTGGCAAGCCTGTATTGGGGTCTCTTCATTGAGAACGCGGTCAGGCGGATCTATAGTATGGCGAGCACAAGGAGGGGGTCTCCATGCCGTTGGTGCTGTCCGGACTTGGTGTGAGCTCGGTTCTGTTTCCTCCGGGTCTGTTCGGTGGAATCAGCTCCGGGGAGATCCTCGTCGTGCTGGTGGTGGTGCTGCTGATCTTTGGTCCCAAGCAGCTTCCGGACCTGGCCAAGACGATTGGGCAGGTGCTCCGTGGGGCACGCAAGGCAGCCGATGACATCAAGGAGGAGATCGGCCTGGACGAGCTGATCCGCCCCGGCTCATACCGCAGGCCGCAACGGCCCGTGGTGCGCCCGATTCCTCCGCCTCTGGTGCGGACGGAAGGACCGGCTTCCCCGTACTCGGCCCCTCCCCCCGCGGCAGGCGAAGGGCTGCCTCCACCTCCGTCGGACGCAAGCCCGGCTGCGGGTGACAAGTCGCCTCCACTTCCGTCGGACGCAAGCCCGGCTGCGGGTGACAAGTCCCCTCCACCTCCGTCGGACGCAAGCCCGGCTGCGGGTGACAAGTCCCCTCCACCTCCGTCAGAGGTATCTCGTCCGCCAATCGAGGGGAAGCTCCATGACTAGCGACACCCCGGCGGAAGGAACCGGTCCCGTCGGACAGACATTCTGGGAGCACCTGGCTGAGCTGAGGAGTCGGCTCATCACCATCGCAGCAGCGATCCTCATCGGCTTCTTCCTGGGCTGGGGGTTCCGAGAGGAGATCTTTGCCCTGTTGACTGCGCCGGTCCGGGAAGGGCTGGCGGTCCACGGGATTCACCGCCTGACCGCAATCGAAGCGGCCGAAGCGATGATGGTGTACCTCAAGCTTTCGCTGGCGGCGGCCATCGTGCTGGTGGTCCCGGTCGCGCTGTACCAGCTCTGGGCGTTCGTGCGCCCCGGCCTGCTGGAGCGGGAGATCCGGCCCATGCGCCGGGTCATGGTGCTGGCGTTTTTCATGTTCGCGCTCGGGGTGCTGTTCTGCTACCGGCTGGTGCTGCCTCTGGTCATGGAGTTCCTGGCCGCGTTCACGCTGGGCAGCGGGGGCGTGGAATTCCAGGTTACGATGAACAGTGCCTACTCCACGGCACTGGCGCTGCTGGTGGGATTCGGGCTGGTATTCGAGCTTCCGCTGGTGATGGTGCTCCTGGCCACGACGCCGTTGGTGGACTGGCGGAAGTACCTCAAGTGGATCCGCTATGCGGTGGTACTGGCGTTCGTAGTGGGAGCGGTGTTCACACCGCCCGACGTGCTGTCCCAGCTCCTGATGGCGGTTCCGCTCTGCCTCCTGTACGGGGTCGGGATCTTCCTGTCCTACCTGATGGAGAAGAGGCGGCTGAGGGGCGGGGAAGCCGCCCGCGGGCTTGACTGGGGGCTGGCAGGGATGGTGGCGGTGCTGGGGGGGCTCGTTGCCTTGCTCGTGCTACCCCGCTCCCTACCCGCGGTATCGTTCCTGCCATACGGAGCAGAGCGGGTCCAGTGGACTGCGACCGGGGCGTTCCCGGAGTGCGGAGGGCTCGACCGGGACGTTGCGGAGGCCCTGCCCGAGGTGCCGCCTCCCGCGTCTGAGGGCGCGGACGGGGAGCGTGACAATTCTCCGGCCGTGGAGTGGGTCTGTGCGCAGTATGCCGAAGGGAACCTCCTGGTAGGCCGCTCGGACGAGGACTGGGGCGGCGAGACGTGTGCTCGTTTCGGAGAGACCGGCTCGACGGAGCAGGCAACGGCCTGTGCGGTCGATGGCGGGCTGGTGGTGACGGGGCAGCACCTGCTGGTTGCCCGGTACATGCACAACCGGAAGATGCGGCTGGTGGACTCGGATCCGGTTCTGCCGCCCGACACGGCCACGGAGAGCCTCTGGCTGAGCCTCCGGCGCACGGAAGGCCGCCAGCCTCCCTTCGTGCGGATCTCCCGGGTCGAGTCTGAGCCGGCACGAATCCGCATGGACCTCTCGTTTCCGGATGCCGAGCGGGCCCGCGAATTCGCCGCCTCGTTCGAGGAGGGGAAGGAGTTGTCGGTCGTGGCCGGGCATGCGAAGAAGGAAGCGGATCCGCGCCTCCGGCAGGTGCTGGTGGAGCTGACCGCCGCGGTGGAATCGCTGGAGCGCCAGGTTGCAACGCTCCAGCCGCAAGCCCCCCCGCCGGCCGGTTCCACGTCGTCCGGCCCGAGCACGCCGTCGGAACGGCTCGTCCGAGTGCGCGCTCTCCTCGACGCGCTGGAAGACGGGGCCGAAATCGCCCATGCCGATCCGGGAGCGCCGGGACACCGAGTCGAGGATTGTGGCGGGCCGGCCTGCGCCTACTCCATTCTGTCCGGCCGCCTCCCGGTACCGGAAGAAGTGGCCGCCTCGGGCCGACTGGTCACGGCGTGGTATCCGGCCGATGCGGTCGACGGCAGGCTCACGGCGCTCCTGGGGCCGTGAGCCACGCAACCGGCGGGTATCGACTGTCGGCCCGCCAGTATGGTCGATGGTCGACGAAGTCCCGCCGAAGCCTCGTGCGAAGGCGGATGGTCGATGGAATTCTACCTGTCGGGGAGCTGCTCCATCAGGCAACAGACGGCCCGAGATTCGATCTCGGCCTTGACCAGGCGGTCCGAGGAGTTGGAATCGTCCAGCCGGCGGAAGGTTGCGGCATCCAGGCCGTGCTTGGGCGGAACCTCCTTGAGGAGGGCTCCGACCTTCTCGGGCTTCCCGGTGGACAGGCATAGGAAGTCGGTCTTGGCCTCGATGTAACGCCCGAGATCCGGGCTGGCATCGAGGGCCGCGGCGAGCCGGTCGAGGTCACCCCGGACCAGGGGTTGCGCCTTGAAGTTCTTGACGGATGCGCTGATGGCCAGCTCGTCGATCTCGTGAATGGTGTCGTTTGCCGCCCGGAGGCCCCGGAACGTCTCGAGATCCGAGGGAGTCAGGCGAAGCTGGGCCAGTCGCTCGGCGCTCAACTCGGAGAGCCGGAGCCCCCGCCATCCGCCTTGCAGGCGGGCACCGATGACCTTGCGGGAGAGGGAGGTATCGGGCAGGTCGCACCAGCGGCCGAGCTGAAAGCGGTCGTCACGGGGAAGGTCGACGAGCGGAGGTTCGGCAGGCTGGACCGGAGCGTCCGGCTTGACGGATTCGCCCGGTCCCGTCTCTGCACCGGTCCCCGATGAGGCGGCCTTGTCCGCTTCGACCGGGGGGGGCTGCCCGGTCCCGGTCTTCGATGCTTCGGAGGCCGGGGCCGACGGGTTCGCTTCGTTCTTTTCGCCCGTGTCCCCGGGTTGGAGCAGGACCACGGCACCGACGCCGATCACGGCCAGGGCAACCAGCGCGAGAACCACCAGCAGCTTCTTCGACTTGCGCTCGGGAACCGCGGGAGCTCCCGTCCCCCAGGAATCGACGACGGACCGGTTGCCGGCCTGCCCCCCCTTGCTGCCCGTTCCACCGTCGGCCTGGGCCGGGGCATCCTCGGTCTCCTCCGCATGGATGGCCGCGGGAGTCGCTGCACCTGCTGCCGGAGCTGCCCCCTGGGCGGGCTTATCCCGCTCGGTCGCAAGCTCCTGGCGGGTCATGAGCTTGGAGGACGTGATCTCGGTGGTCACGTCGATTCCCTTGTCCATGAGGTTGAGCTTGGGGATTTCCGAGGCTGCGATGGCCTCGATTCCCACCTCTCCGCCGGCCCGGACAATGGCGGCAGCAAGCTCCTGCGACGATGCGAAGCGGTTGTCGCGATGGCGCTCCAGGCACTTGAGGACGAGCTTGTCCACCACGTGCGGAAGCTCCGGCCTCAACGTCGTGAGGGAAGGGGCAGTTTCGGTGAGCACGCGCCGCATGATCTCGGCCACAGTGCGACCGGCAAACGGGACCTGGCCCGTGAGCATCTCGTGCATCATCACGCCCAGGGAAAACTGGTCTGCCCGCGCATCCACGGTGCTCGAATCCTCGAACTGCTCCGGGGCCATGTACTGGGGCGTGCCGAGCATGGACCCGGCCGTCGTGACCTGCGAGCCCACCAGGTGTGCGGCCAGCTTGGCAATCCCGAAATCCATCAGCTTGGGGATCGCCTCGGACTTGACCCGGTGGAGGTAAACGTTGGACGGCTTGAGGTCCCTGTGCACGACCCCCTGCTCGTGAGCATGGGCGAGCGCCTCGGCCAGCGGAAGGCAGATTCCGAGCACCCGGGCCGGCGGAACCCGGCCTCCCACTTCCTTGAGGTACACGTTGAGCGGGCAGCCGTCCAGCAGCTCCATCACCATGCCGCTGGCATCGGGAAGCTCGAGGATGTCCTGGACGGTCAGAATGTTGGGATGACGCAGGTTGGCCTGGATCCGGGCCTCGTCCACGAACCGGGTGCGGAGCTGATCGTCCCGCTGGTACTGCGGGTGCAACACCTTGATCGCAACGATGTTGCCAAGCCGCAGGTGACGGCCGACCCACAGGGTTGCCATCCCCCCGCGTGCCAGCTCACCGAGCACCACGTAGTTTCCGAGCCGTTCTCCCTTCACCCCGAGGGACCTCCGGAATTGCCGGCAGCGGTTATAGCACGCACTTCGAACCGGGTAAAGGTGCTGAAACGGCCCGTTTGCCTTTTCGAGAAACCGCGCTACCAGGACTCTTGCGGAACCGGAGGGCAGGGAACGATGCGGGTCGCTGTCACATAAGTACCTTTCGACGACGTTGTTCAAGCGGATGAAGCTTCGCCGGATGACGAGGTGTGCGATGGACCGTCTTCAGGCCGCGCTGGTGAGTCTCCTGTGGGAACAGCCGTTCTACGGCCACCTGCTCCTGCAGGCCCGGCGGGTGGAATCCACGAAGCTACACTTCCCGGCAGCGGTCCGCATGGCGGAAGGGCGCATCGAGCTGCTCTGGAACCCGGAGCGGATGGCCCGGTTCAGCCGCGGGCACGCAATTTCCATCCTCGAGCACGAGTGCCTCCACCTGGCCAACTGCCACCTGCTGCGCCGCGGCCGTCGAGATGCCGTCGTCGACCTTTGCGGGCAGGTGCTCTACCTCTGGAACGTGGCCGCAGACCTCGCGGTCAACTCCCTCATCCGCC
>Ga0233425_10009258_pt1 | contig 12599 bp, 14 predicted proteins | sample Watercolumn_Towu_2_FD_181712 | JGI IMG/M metagenome (GOLD analysis project Ga0233425, IMG submission 181712) | Freshwater microbial communities from Lake Towuti, South Sulawesi, Indonesia - Watercolumn_Towuti2014_140_MG | ecosystem: Environmental > Aquatic > Freshwater > Lake | place...
ACTGCCCGGTGATGAACGACGCCCGCGACGGCGAGCAGTAGGGCGTCACGCACGTCGCGTTCAGGAACAGCGCGCCCTCGCGCCCAATGCGGTCCATGTTCGGCGTCGTGATGTGGGGATTGCCCGTCAACGACAGCGAGCGGTGATGCTGCTCGTCCGTCATGATGAACAGCACGTTGTAGCCGCCGCCGGTCTTCGCGGCGACGGCGGCTTGGGCTGGCGCAGTCCAGCCAGTCAGCGTCGTCACCACGATTGCCGCGCAAAGAAACGGATGCCGCGCCCATGCGCCAAAGCCGAGAAGTTGCAGTGTGCTCATGCGTGGATGACTAGCACCCCCGATGATGGATTCAAGGCGAATCTGCGCCGGCGCAATCGAAGCCGCGTGTCAGCGCATCAGGCCGGCTTGGATCAGCAGCTTGAAGAGATATGCGAAGGCCGCGCCGATGATGGCCGAGGCGGGCAGGGTCAGTATCCACGCCATGACGATGGAGCGCGCGATGCCCCAGCGGACAGCTTTGATGTGATACGTCGCGCCGACGCCCATGATGGAGGAGGTGATGACGTGCGTGGTGGAGACGGGGAAGCCGAGATGGCCCGTCGCCAGCAACACCATCGAGGCGGAAGTCTCCGCGGCGAAGCCGTCCACGGGGCGCAGTTGGGCGATCTTCATGCCCATCGTCCGGATGATGCGTTTGCCGCCGGCCAACGTGCCGGGGCCCATGACGACCGCGCAGGAGAGCTTCACCCAAAACGGCACCTCTGCGGTCTTGGGCAGATGGCCCGCGGCGATTGGAACTCCTGGACGACTTACAACGCCGCCGACTTCGTCTTCTACAACGGCAACGTCTATGTGGCAATGGCCGAAGCCGGCGGCAATCCGCCCGACAGCGATGGTCGCTGGCGCTTGCTGATCATCGTCGGTCCGGTCGGTCCGCAAGGCGGCAGCGGCCCGCCTGGCGACACCGGCCCCGCCGGCCCTCAAGGCCCCGCTGGTCTGCCGGGCGACGTGAGCAGCCAACAACTCACTGACACCGTCAACAACGCCATTGCCGCCACGGCGCGGAATCCGAACAGTTTCGCCGCCTACGCGGGCAACTTCAGCGACCCACCCACCGTGGAACAACTCCGCTCTTTCCGCGATTGGGCCAACGCCCTCCTCGCTGCCATCGTGAGATGAAGATGCCGCGTCACTCCGTGAGGCAACGTATCACCCGTTTGTCGCGCGACCGTCGCTTGTTTGCAACGGGCGTGTGGTTCATTGCGGGGTATGAAAACAACACCATCGCGACGGAAGAAGATTCTCATTGTGGAAGATGAGGACGATTTCGCCACCATGCTGGCGTATCGGCTGGAGCGCAAAGGCTATGAAACTGTCAAAGCGTTCGACGGTTGGAGCGGCCTGCAACAAATGCAGACCCAACGACCAGATGCCATCGTGCTCGACCTGATGCTGCCCAAGATAGTGGGGTTGGATATCTGTCGCCTCATTCGGAGAATGCCCGAAGTGGGCCGCGTGCCCATCTACATCCTTACTGCCTTGGATATGCCCGGCTACCGGACCAATGGCTTGGCCTCCGGCGCGGATGGTTTCTTTAGCAAATCGCACGAACTACCAGAGTTGTTAAAGCGAATCGAAACGGTCTTGGCCGAAGATCAGGCCGGCACAGCGTCGGTGTCCGCCGGTCTTCCCCCCGCGAATAAAACGTCTATCTCTCTCAACAAATCCGGCACTTGGTTGCCCTTGGTGAAATAGCCATTGGCACCAAACATAAACCCTTTGGCCTTGTGACCAACCGAGTCCAGCGCAGTCATAATGAAGATTGGAACATGGGTCATGGCCGGGATGCTTCGGATGTAGCGGCACACGTCGAGCCCCGCCATCTGCGGCAGCATCAGATCCAGCACAATCAAGTCTGGTGTATCAAGAACCGCCTTCTCTGCGCCCCTGCGACCATCCGATGCCTTTATGGTCTCATACCCCCTGCGCTGTAACCGATACTCGAGCAAGGCGGCAAAATCCGGTTCATCCTCGATGATGAGAATGCGTTTCTTTCTCTCACTGGTATTGTTCATATGTTCACCCAACCACTGAACATAATTACTGTCCGGCCAGTTTCGCGTGACACTCGAAACCCGCAGTCTCCAAGATGGACACGGTTTCGCCCAATCTTTCGGCGACCAGCGAGGCCGATATCTCGCCTTCGCTCTCCGTGGCACTGAACGCCAGCAACTTGGCGGAGGGGTCGGAGAACGCATCAAACAGTGCATCCACCGCGCCCGGCGAGATTTTTCGCCGGGCACTGATCTGAACCGCTTTTCCTGTCTCGAACATAATTGTCTCCTTTGTTTGGCCAGCAAACACTGGTGGCAAGCTCGCATGAGAAGGAGGCGACTGGATGACTGTTTTGTGAACATAACGTGACAAAATTCCACTACCGTCCCAAGAGACGGTTGTCTTGGGAATATGTTCCCAAATCGTGACGCGGCGGCACCCGCGTTGTCACACGTCCGTCCTAGTGTCGGAACGTATTGGTTGAAAAGGAATGCTTTGACCTATGCGCAAAATTCTGATCCTGACTGCGAGTTTTGGGAATGGCCACAACGCGGCCGCGGCCGGGTTGCGGGATGCATTTCTTGATTCAGCTCAAGACGTGCAGGTGGAGGTGCTTGACCTTATCAAGCTTTGCTACGGCGCGCGCTGCGAACTCGTCAACCGCGTCTTCCTTGGCATCGTGAACTACGCGCCGCGTGTCTGGGCCTGCGCCTACCGGACTATTGACCAAACCTCCATTATGGCCCGGTTCTTGCGCCGGCTCCACAAACTGCGGCAGGAGTTGTTTCGGATTCTGGTAACCACCGAACCGGACGCCGTGGTTTCGACTTACCCAGCGTATAACTACATCATTGACCAGATTTACGAAAGCTATCGGGAGCGCCGCTTCCAAAAGATCACGGTTGTAACGGACTCGATCAGCGTGAACTCCATCTGGCACGCGTCGCCGTCCGACTACTACTTTGTCCCAAACGCCCCTTCCGCCAAGGTGTTGCACGACGCGGGCGTTCCGCCGGCAACAGTCTTCGCTTGCGGTTTCCCAGTTTCCCCGTGGTTCCACGAGTTGGCCCAAACGCAAACGACGCCGGTCGCCACCCGCAACGAGCCGAAGCGCGTCCTTTACGTAATCCAGGATGGCAACCGTGCGGCCAGCCAAGTGATTGAAAGGTTGCTGGCGATTCCAGATATCGAACTCACAATTGTCTGCGGGTCACGGCCCAACCTAGAGCGCAATCTCATCAAGCGAACGGCGCCCGCCGGCAAACGGGCGCGTGTCTTTGGTTGGACCAACCGCATGCCAGAACTGCTCGCGACCAGCCACCTCGTCATCTCCAAAGCCGGCGGCGCCTTAATCCAGGAAGCCCTTGCCGCGCGCTGCCCCATCGTCATCAACAGGATCATTCCGGGACAGGAGGAAGGGAACGCCAGACTGGTTGTCTCTCTCGGCGTCGGAGCGGTGGCCATGCGCGATGACGATGTGGTCGCGCTCGTCCAAAACGCTTTCGCCGACGACGCCAAGCTCTGGCACTTCTGGAAATCGGCGATCACCCGCCACAGCCAGCCCGATGCCGCGTTGCGCATCGCCCGGCTGGTGTTGGAGAAAATCGGGGGAACTGACGCGAACCCAGATCGGAATTCTTCGTCGCGAGACACTTCCAGCAACTCACCGGTAGCCGCCTCGTTTCCATCCATCCTGGAACCTCGCAAACCGTTGCTTTGCGATTTTCACACGCACACCGCGTTTTCCGACGGCAAGTTGACCGTTCGAGAACTGGTGGATTTCTATGGCCAACGCCGGTTCGACTGTCTGTGCGTGACCGATCACATCGCCGAGCAAAGCAGTTTCGTGGGGCGGATCGCCAACATGAGCGGGCTGACCATGCCTTGGAATCGCATCGAGGAATATTTCGATCTTATTTCCCGCGAAAAGCAAAGGGCTTGGGCAAGATACGGAATGGTTCTGATGGGCGGCTTGGAGTTCAATAAAGATGGGCTTTCCAAATACTCCTCAGCACATCTGCTCGCCTTGGACTTGCACAAACCCATCCGTCCAGACGCTCAAATCAAATTGCTCATCAGCGCGATCCAACAGCAGGGGGGACTTGCCGTCGCCGCACACCCACATGTCATGAAAGAGCGGTGGGAACGCGACACACTCTATTTGTGGGAACATCAGGACGAGTTCGCCAGCCTGCTTGACGCATGGGAAATCGCCAACCGTGACAACATCTTCAATCCTGTTGGCCTGCAACGCCTCCCCTATATCGCCAACAGCGACTTCCATAAACCGAAACACATCTATTCTTGGAAAACATTGCTGAATTGTGAAAAGCATCCCGAAGCCATCAAGCAATGCATTCGCGAAAACCGGGACATCTCCATTACTCTATTCCGCGACAGCGACACGACAGCGGTGCAGCGCGTGATTGAACCGAGCTTCTTCGCGAAACCGGCGTCCGCCTTCCAACTCAACGGAGGACAACTGCAGTTACCGTTCGCCGCCTGACTTGATAAACTGCGCCGCGTCTTGCGGGGTTCGCACGAGTAGCGGGGGTAGCGGGATTTGCAGGCCACCAAGAATTTCTTGATACCCCCAGCCCGAGTGCGCGCATTAGAGCCGATTTCGGCTGGCGATTGTGGCAATGTTATGTTAGCTGAGGCGCGGATCGCCAAGAAGTGATGTCCGTATGAACAGAAGACCAAAAATGTTGTTGTTGCTCCTGCTGTTGGCGGTTGCGCCTCCATTGGGTGCCGAGCCGGTAGAGATTGTCAGCCCGGACATGGCGCAGACCTATTCCTACAGTCGCGCTGACAGGAAAAAACTCTGGTGGTTAGAGAAGGAAGGGGTGTTTTGCGCAGAGATCACCTTCAACAACTTCTACTATGCCAATTGCATGGACCCGCCTAAACACGAGAGTTTCCTCTTCAGGTTCCCAGAGGTTACGTTCGATCCGGCGACGAGGCTCTTCTCCGTGCCGACAGGTGACGGGAAGTCGGTGCCGGCCGCGATCAGAGAGAAAGGACTGTTTGGCATCGGGAGTTGGATTCGCCTGCTGCCCGGCACGATCATTTATATCAGCAAGTATCACGGCGAGGTGAAGCTCATCCTCACCGCCACTGACCGGAAGAATGTCGGGTTGCTCGAGGGGCACTGGGTCGAGGACAACGAAGGCTGGTTTCTGCAAAACCTCCTGCGCGACTTGAGCCGCAGCCGGTAGGCGGATTATAACGCGCCACCCGAGACTATCGCAGTCGTTGGGGCTGCTGCCGATTCTGACGGCGCCGCTGCTGTTCCAATCGCTTCAAGCAAGACGCCGCAGTTGGCCGGGCGTGAGCAACCAATCCAGCGTGGCACAACGACCGTGCCTCAGCGCGTCCACCGTGAGTTTGCAGAGACCACCTTTCTTGAGAACGAGTTGAAGGCTGCGGTTGCCCGCAAGAAGCATGGAGATTAGTTCGCTCATGGACGGCTCGTGACCGACCAGCAGGATGCTCTTGCAGGCACGGTGATATTCGTTCAGTTCCGTCACCAATTGAACGAGATCACCATGACCCGCCAAGTGATCGGAGAACTGCAGCTTGTCCCCGACACTCAGAACCGCAGCAACAATCTCGGCGGTTTGTTTCGCCCGTAGATACGGGCTGGCAAGGATTACGTCGAAGTCCAGCTTCAGCCGCCTCATGCCGCGCGCGATTCGCCGCATTTTGCCAACACCCTCCATCGTCAAGGGACGCTTGCTCTCGTCCATCAAACTGCCGGGCCGTCTTTCCGCCGCGATCCCATGACGCAAGAAGTAAAGTTCCATGAGAAACCCAAGCACGATCGGTCAACACATCAACTGGCGCCCACCTCAACACGAATCAGGTTGTCAAGGTTTCCTGATGGTGGCGGATGTCACGGGCTTCGTAGAGATAGACGATCTCCTCGGCGATGTTGGCGGTGTGGTCGCCAATGCGCTCCAAGCTTTGCGCCACGCGCATCAGCTTGAGCGCGCGGACGATGGTTCCCGAGTTGGCCAACATCATTTCCGTCAGGTCGCTTTGGACCTTGCGGTTCAACTGATCCACTTCTTTGTCACGGAGGACCATCTGGCGCGCAAGATCGGTCTTCTGGTAAACGAACGCATCCAGCGTATCCCGGATCATACCCTGGCAAATCTCCGCCATGCGTGGAATGTCCACCAGCGGTTTCAACTCCGGTTCCTTGTTCAACTCCACAGCACGCCGGGCAATAGTAACCGCCCGGTCGCCCATTCGCTCCAAGTCCGTAGTAATCTTCATGGCTGTGGTAATCAACCGCAGGTCGCTCGCCTTGGGTTGGCGCAGCGCCAGCAGGCGGATGCCGAGCTGGTCAATCTCAATTTCGAGTTTATCCAGAAGGTCATCGTCCCGCTCCACCTTGGCGGCGGCCATGTCGTTGCGCTCCACCAGCGAGCGGATGGCCAGCGCCACGTTCTGCTCGGTCAGCGACGACATGAGCAGCAGCTTTTCTTTGAGCTGTGCAAGCTCCTGGTCAAAATAAAGTTCCATGATCAGCCAAATCTCCCTGTAATGTAGTCCTCAGTCTGTTTGTTTGCTGGATTGGTAAAGATTTTCGTCGTGGTGTCAAACTCAATCAGCTTCCCCAGGTAGAAAAACGCCGTGAACTCGCTGCACCGCGTCGCCTGCTGCATGTTGTGGGTGACGATGATGATCGTGTAGTAACGCTTCAGGTCCTGGATCAACTCCTCGATCTTCGCCGTCGCCGTCGGGTCCAGCGCGCTGCACGGCTCGTCCATCAGCACCACATCCGGCTCCACCGCGATGGTGCGGGCGATGCAGAGCCGCTGCTGCTGGCCGCCGGAAAGCGCCATCGCCGACTCGTGGAGCCGGTCCTTGACCTCCTCCCACAACGCCGCGCGCCGCAGGCTGGTCTCGATCCGCTCTTCGAGGTCGGACTTCTTGTTCCTGCCCTGGATGCGGAGGCCGTAGGCGATGTTCTCGAAGATGGACTTCGGGAACGGGTTGGATTTCTGGAAGACCATGCCGACGCGCTTGCGCAACTCGATGACGTCCACCTCCGGCGCGCGGATGTCCATGCCGTGCATGACGATCTGGCCGTCAATCCGCTGCTCGTCGTTGAGGTCGTTCATGCGGTTGAAGCACCGCAGCAACGTGCTCTTGCCGCAGCCGCTCGGCCCGATGAACGCCGTCGTGCGGTTGCGGGCGATGGTCATGTTGATGTCGAACAGCGCCTGCTTCGGCCCATACCAGAAGTTCAGGCGGTTGATCTCGATGATGGGCTTGTGCGGGTCGGGGTTATCCATGAGCGTGGCGCGCGCGGGCGCGAATCTTGGCGCGGACGATGACGCCGGCGGAGTTCAACAGGAACGTCAGCACCAGCAGCACCAGCACCGTGCCAAACAGAATCGGCTTGGTGCGCTCGATGTCCGGCGACTGCGTGGAGAGCACGAAGACGTGGTAGCCGAGGTTCATGAACTGGTCCGACAAATGGGCCGGCAGGTGCGCCAGATAATAGGCCGCGCCGGTGAACATGATCGGCGCCACCTCGCCCGCGCCGCGGCCGACGGCGAGGATCGCGCCGGTGATGATGCCAGGTGTGGCCTGCGGCAGGACGACTTTGCGGATGGTTTCGAGCTTGGTCGCGCCGAGCGCCATGCTCCCTTCGCGCAATCCCTGCGGCACCGCGCGCAACGCCTCTTCGGTGGCGACGATCACCACCGGCAGCGTCAGCACCGCCATCGTCGCGGCAGCCCAGATGAGCGCCGGCTTGCCGTAGGTCAACTCGCCGCCGCAGAAAATCTTGTCAATTCCACCGCCCACGAACTGGACGAAGAAACCGAGTCCGAACAGGCCGAAGACGATCGAGGGCACGCCAGCGAGGTTGTTGATGGCGCCGCGGATGACGCGCGTGACGGCGTGGGTGGAACGGGCGTATTCGCTGAGATAGATGGCCGTGATCACGCCGATCGGCAGGACGCAGAGGGTCATCAGCACCACCAAGGCCAGCGTGCCGAAGATCATCGGGAAGACGCCGGCCTGCGCCGTATCGAACATGCCTTCTTTGGTCCCGCCAATAATAAAGTGCAGCGACATCTGCGCCGCGCCGTTCCAAGCGATGTTGCCCAGAATGAGCGCGACCATCGCGACGACGGAGAACGTCATCAGGCCGGTCGCGCCGGTGAAAATCAGCGACTGCCAGTCAATGCCTTTGCGTCGGAGGGGCATGGCGTCAGTGTTTCCCTTCCAGTTTCAGCTTCAGCCGGTGCACCACGACGTCGCCGAGGATGTTCGTCAGGAACGTCACGGCAAACAGCAGCGCGCCGAGCAGGAACAGGATGCGGTAGTGGTGGCCGCCAAAAACGACCTCGGCCAGTTCCGCCGCGATCGAGGCCGTGAGCGTGCGGCAGGAGTCGAAGATCGAGGCCGACACGATGGAGGCGTTGCCGGAGGCCATGAGCACCACCATCGTCTCGCCGATGGCGCGGCCGAAGCCAAGCACGCACGCCGCGAACACGCCCGGCACCGCCGCCGGCAGCACCACTTGCCACGCCGTCTTCCAAGGCGACGCGCCGAGCGCGAGGGCCGCGTGGATGTAGGCCTTGGGCACGCTGCTGAGCGCATCCTCGGAGATGGTGAAAATGATCGGGATGACCGTGAGGCCGAGCGCGACACCGGCGACGAAAGCGTTGAGCCGCGATTCGTAGCCAAACACCGCCTGCAGCATGCTGGCGAGGACGATAAGGCCAAAGAAACCCAGCACCACCGACGGGATGCCCGCCAGCATCTCAATCGTGGGCTTGACGAGTTCGCGGACCGCCGGCTTGGCAAGCTGGGAGACATAAATGGCCGCGCCGACGCCGAGCGGAATCGAAAGCAGCAACGCCACGAGCGTCGCCTTGAGGCTGCCAATGATGAGCGGGACCATGTTGAACTTGGGAATCTCGCTCACCGGCTGCCAGATATACTCGGCCTTGTCGTAGCCGTGCCAGCGGCAGGGCAACAGCATCATGCCCCAACCGGTCGTGTTGAGATTCGCGTCGGGATTGGAAATCTCCTGCAGTTCCTGCCCCTTGAGTTCCACAAGCTGTTTCACCGTTGCGGCGTCAAAGCCCTTCAGATCGGCGAGCGTTACGCCGAGGTAAGCGGCCAGTTTCTCCGGCGAAAGCTTGGGAATGTCCGCGGCCGCGACGGCCTTCTGGCTGCGCGCGTTGTTGGTCTGCCCCAACGCCACCGGCACCGCCTCGCGGCCGACGAAAATGAAGATCAGAAAGATCATCAGGATCGCCGACAGCGACACGATAAAGATGCCGCGCTCGACAAGCCACTCGCCCCAGCGCGTCTTGCGGCGCACGATCGCCTCGGCGAGCGAGGCCCGCGACGCCGGCGCGGCCGCTGTCGTCGAGTTCAATACGCTCCCGAACGATGATTCCATTGTCGTGCCGTTGTTCAACTCTTCCAGTCCCGCCCCTTGGTCCAGAAGGTCAAGAGGCTTTGATCCCTTGCCGCGCCACGCGTATCAAAGCCCCGCCCGCCAAGCTGTCAGTCGGCTCCGGGAGCGGCATCACCCGCTCCCGGAGCGCGTTCTGTTTGGAGATGGCGCGTTTACCGCATGTTCTTCGGCAGCGGGAAGTAACCGACATCCTTGACCACCGCCTGGCCCTCGTCGCTGAGGCACCAGTTGATGTAGGCAGCCACCGCGCCGCTGTCCTTGGCCGGATCCACGTAGTTGAAGAGGTAGCGCCAGATTGGATACTTGCTGGAAAGCACCGTCTCTTCGTTCGGAGCAATCGCGTCGCCGCCGTCCACCTTGCTGACTTTCAGGGCCTTGACGCCCTCGCCGTAGGCTACGCCACCGTAACCAACGCCGTTGGCGTCGCTGGCGATACCTTGGATGACCGCCGCCGTGCCGGGCATGGTCTTGGTCGCCGCCGCGAAGTCCTTGCCCTTGAGCACGTGCTCTTTGAAGAACTCGTAGGTGCCGGAGCTGTTCTCACGGCCGTAGAGCGAGATCGGCGCGTCACTGCCGCCGACTTGCTTCCAGTTCGTGATCTTGCCGGTGAAGATGCCTTCCAACTGCGGGAAGCTCAGGCATTCAACCGGGTTGCCCTTGTGGACATAGACCGAGATGGCGTCGAGGCACATCTTGTATTCGCGCGGGCGGATGCCCCTGGACTTCGCGATGAAGGTCGCGATCTCCTTGGTCTTCATCGGGCGCGAGGCGTTGCAGATGTCGGTGGTGCCGTTGACCAGCGCGGCGATGCCCACACCGGAGCCGCCGCCGGTGACCTGCAGGGTCGTGCCGGGGTTCTTCTTCATATAAACCTCCGCCCACTTCTGGCCGAGGATGACCAGCGTGTCGGAGCCTTTGACGGTGATGCTGCCCGCGTAGGTCGAAGCCGCGACGGCGAGCGTGGCCACCGCGGTGAGAGTCTTGGCAAAACGTGTGTTCATTGTTCCTGTCTCCTTATTCCTATGGCTATGCTTTATGAGTTTTTTTGTTACCGTCCTGTGGGAGTGCGTTTTCACGCACCCCCACAGTCCGGCCAGGGGAGCGAGTGCGGTTCCCGTTTAGAATTTGACGACGGTATCCACCTGCACGCGGAGGATGTCCGCGGAGCTGTTGGAGGAGCCGAGGCTGCCCGTGGAGCGGCTGATCTTCTCGGTCACGAAGGTCTTCATGCCGAGCGTCCACCAATCGCGAATGGCGTAGGTGGCCATGAAGACGTGGCCCTTGCGATCCGTGCCGCCTGTAGATCCCCAATCGGAGTCCGTGAACGTGTCCATCGTGGCGTTGGCTTCGAGCCGCTTGTATTGATAGCCCACCAGCCACTGGCCTTGCTTCTTGGTCGAACCATACGCCACCTGGCCGGACCAGCCCTGAGTGCCAAAGCCTTGCTTCTGATAGCCGTCATTGATATTGGCCAGATACTCGCCGCTGAACGTGATGACGTTGGGCGCGCCCAGGAAGCTCTTCTCGTTGACGGTCCAAGCCGACTCGGCACGACCGTAATAAACGCGGAAGTCGTCAATGTAGTTGCCTGCCGCAGAAACCGAGTTGCCCTGGTTCTGGCCGCCGGTTTGTGCCGTGGCCCGCGAAACACCGCCGAGGTTCTGCGTGTAGTAGGTGCCGCCGGCGAGCGTGCTCTTCACCGGCCCGGTCGCCGCTTCCAAACCGAGTTGGAATTCAAGCCAGTAAACATCGTTCGCGGCCGCGTTCTCGTTCAAAACATACTGGCCGAAGCTGCCATAGACGGTGTATTGCTTCTTCTCGCCAAAGGAGTAAGCAATCCGCTCGTGAGCACCTTCCCAACTGACGTCGTTGTCCACAATCATCGGCGAGCCAAACGCCGGCTGCCAGATGGCCTTGCTGTCAAACTTACCGCCCGTCAGCGTCATCCAGTCTGCAAACGGCGGCGTGATGGCGATAAACGCCTGATCAATGCCGATGTTCTTGCGGTTCTCAAAACCACCCAGCGTCTGGTTGGAGCTTACGTTCTCCGTGCCGCTGGCCAGCCTCACACCCACCGTCGCCCAGTCTTGGAGCTTCGCGATGAACCCAAACCGCAGGCGGAAACGGAAGCGCAGCCGATCGTTGTCCCGTGCGCCGTTGGTGACGCCGTCACCAAAGTTGAAATACTCGCCGCGCAACCGCATGTCGCCCGCCCACTCCAGGGACTGGAGGAACGGCGCCACCTTCGTCTTGTTGTGGACCTCGACTTGCTTGGCCATGTCCGCATCCGCCTGCTCGCGAATGTCGTTCGCCTCGCGCTGATTGATAACGCCCTTCTTCACCAGCAGATCCAGAATCGCATCGTTGGCTTGGGCTGCTGCACCCGCACCGATCAGCGCGGCGACCGCTGCTGCGACTGCTTTTGTTGTCAGATGTTTGTATGCCATGTTCTTGTCTTTCCTCGCTTTCGCTTTCTGCAATTCTCGCTCTCCTTGTCCTTCTACTTTTCTGCTCAAGTGCAATTCACGCTTGAATGAGTTCCAAATTCGTTGATTCGACATGCGCAACCTATGGGAGCCATGTGACATCCAAAGGGCGGGCAAGTTACAGTTTTGTGACTTTATCAGTTCCATTGAACTCCCGCTTCACACTGGCGCCGCCTCAACAACGCATTCACACGCGAGATTAGTTCGGCAAACTCGAACGGTTTGGTCATGTAATCGTCCGCACCCATGTCCAGGCCCCGAATCTTCGTCGCCGTCGTGTGCATTGCCGAGAGGATGAGAATCGGAACCTGGCGCGTGGCGGGCGAGTTTCGCAACAGCCGGCATACTTCCAGCCCGTGAATTTTCGGAAGCATCAGGTCGAGGATGACAAGGTCCGGCGCGCGTTGTATCGCCTCGTTCAGTCCCTCCATGCCGTCGCGCACTGCCAGGGTTTCAAAACCGTGGTGTTGCAGATGGAACTCCAGCAGCTTCGACAGGTCGGCTTCGTCTTCAATGATGAGGATGAGCTTCTCGTGTTCGATTGACATGTCTCGAACATGGATGAAACCTGTCACGACAACACGGCGCTGGCGTGACAAACGCGTGA